>Ga0115567_10003639_pt1 | contig 15127 bp, 14 predicted proteins | sample COGITO_mtgs_1204_2_FD_88679 | JGI IMG/M metagenome (GOLD analysis project Ga0115567, IMG submission 88679) | Pelagic marine microbial communities from North Sea - COGITO_mtgs_120412 | ecosystem: Environmental > Aquatic > Marine > Epipelagic | place: Germany:Helgoland, sampling site Kabeltonne... | reverse complement strand
GATGGCGGTGTCTCTTTTCATATTGCGCACCACATAGAGTGGTTTTTTTATTTTGTTTGTTTTTGTCATAGGTTTGTGTGGGTTGGGTTTTGTGGGGGGGGGGGGGGGGGGGGGGGGGGGGGTCCATCTTGGGAACCCCCCCATCCGCGCCATAGTACCGCCGCCGCACCTCCTCGTTGATCTCCCCAAACAGCTCGTCTCCCTCGGGGTGTCCCCACCTGCCCGCCCCGCCCCGTGAGCCCGCGCCCGCCCGCCGCCCCGCCGCCCCGCCGCCGCCGCGCGGGGCGGGGCGGGGCGCACGTGTGGGTCTCGAGCGCCACGGGGTCGGTGAAGGAGCCGTTGGGGCCCATCCCGAGCCCCGCGGGCAGCGGGTTTTCAGGCGTGCCCGCCTCCGCGTACAGCTCTGCGTCCTCCGACGGGTCCACGCCCGCGAGGTCCCAGTACGGCTCGCGGATCTTGCGCCGCGCGTCGTTGGTCGCGCCCTCCGTCAGGTTCGCGTAGTCCGCTGCGCGCTCACCCGCGTGCGGCGCGTCCTTGACCGGGTCGCCTGGGTCGAGCAGTCCCAGCGCCTGCAGCGCCTGCACCTCCTCCGTGTCCTCAAAGTCCAGGTTTGCGAGCCGCCGCAGCCACCCGATCCGCTGGCTCTCCTCCCGCGCGCGCAACTCCTCCTCCGTGAGCAGCGGCAGAATGCACGTCCGCCACGCGTCCTTGGCCGGCACCGCGCCGTTGTACCCGACCTTACCCAGCATCGCAGCGTACTTGTCCTGCGCGCCGGCCACCACCTCGGGCCGCGTATCTGTCACGTGCGCCAGGAACGGCCCGTCGCAGCGGTCGCACCGCGCCGCCGAGTCCGTGCGCGGCGGCGCCTGCCCCCGCCGCCGCGCGTCACCGCCGGGCCAGCAGGAGCGGCAAATCAGCGAGGCGCAGCAGCGGCGAGGGGCGCACACGCGCGCGCAGGGCAACGCGGGGCGGGGGGCAGGAGGCAGGGGGCGGGGGGGCACGTGGAGGGTGACGCAGCCGTCGGGGAGCCGCATGTGGAGGTCCTTCCGCGCGGCGTTGAGCACGGCCTCGAGCAGCGCCGGGCGCGCCATCTGCTCCTCGCGGCGTGCGGCGAGCACTGGGTCGTTGCCGCAGAGCACCTTGATGAAGAGCAGCGTCTCGAGCTGCGTGGGGAGGTCTGCGCCGAACGGCGGCGGCACGTAGTCGCGCCCGTCGCCGGCCGTCACCTTCTCGAGCCGCACGGTGCGCTCCTCCGCGCCCAGCACCTCCTGCACCGCCGCTTCGATCGCCTCGGTGACTCCCGCACAGAGGAACTCCTCGGTCTGCAGCTGCACGTGCACGACCACCCGCACGTGGAGCGGCGACATGACCCATTTCTCCTGGAAGGCGTAGCGGAACAGCGCAGCGGCTGGCTGGCTGCCCCCGCCCTCGTCCATGCGGCTCTGGTCGAGGTATTCGCGGAGGGTCTGCCCGCCAATGCCGACGCAGGCGCCGCGGAGGAGCAAGCAGGGCATGCCAGGGGACGACGGGTTCGTCCACACACCCAGCACTGGCTGCCCCTGGGACGCCGGCGGCGGAAGGTACGGCTTGCACTGCTCGTCCATCACGAGATTGCCATTGGCATCCGCGTTGCGGAACTTCTTCGCCATCAGGACCAGTGTGTCCATCTGGATAAGCGGCTTCCGATCTTCCGTGGTGTTGTCTGCCTTCCACCGCTTGATGAGATCCGTCTCCTCCAGCCACTCGATCGTCTCCTTGGTGATCCGGTGGTGCCACTCGTGCATAACACCGCCCCGCAGCCGCAGCGCACCCGCAGATAGCCCCGCGCACTGCGAGTCGATTCCCCTCCGTCCCTCCGTCCATATCGTCGCGCAGCCTCTCGACTGTCTTCCATGCACCGCCGCCCTCGCACCCGGCCAAGGCATCGGATCCCGCCCACTCCAAACAGACTGTGGCGAAAAGTAGCAGGTCAAAGCGCCCAGCAGCACGAGAACGTGCCGCGTCGGGTGGGTGATCATTCCAGGTAGATCACAGCCCCGCGGCTGAGAGCGCCTGGAACGAGAACGGGCCCTGCCTGCGGGACTCGTTTCGAAACGCGAGACACTTTCTTCGAACACTCAGGGAACAAACCCTGTGGTCTGACACATCATCACAGGGGGGGGGGGGCATTCTTGCGGGCAATGGCTGAGCATGACAAGGGCGATTCCGCCTCACTAAATAGCCTTCTGGATGCAAAGAGTGCGGAAGGCTTCATCAGTGGGCAGGAGCGTGCCGTTCGCGCCATCCTCTTCACCAAGAAGGCTGAGACTCCGGGTCTCTGGCTCCGCCTGGCTGAAGCTCTCCAGGAGACTTGCAGCTTCGGGGAGGTGCGACACGGAGAAACCGAGCTACTAGCAAGGTCTTGCAAAGCCCTACATCCCGGCCCCTTACGTCCGTGAAGTGTGTTTCAAGCACTCAGCGAGCTGCTCAGGGACTGCAGCGATTCTGACAAACGCGGATTGCCGTCACAGGTTTTCCTTCTCCGAGGATGCTCTACCGAAGATCGTAGCCATCACCGGAGGCGCTGGGAATAGCGGCACACACTCTCTTACATACGAGGGCCCGGTTGATTTCGACTTGATCAGGGATTTTCTGACTGAAGTGCAAAAGGGCGCCGGCGAAGCAATCGAACTGCGGCGTGAAACTGAGCGGCTGCGCACGGAGCTCGAGCATGCGCGCAAGGAGGCGGCGCACCTCAAAATGGGGCAGGTGGGGGCGGCCGAGGCCATTCGCAAATCCAAGGACGCGGAGTTGGTGGAGGCCCGGGAGCGGGCTGCGGACGCCGAGCGCAGTCTGAAGGAGGGCACGGCGACGTTGACGGAGCGGGTTGCTCAACTCGAGGCGGAGAACAGCAATTTGAGGGCACGAGTCGCGGCACTGGAGGAGGTCCAGCAGGCTTCCGTCCTGCTGATGACGGAGAGCAACGCGGAGGCGTTCCTCTTGTCGAGGACGCGTCCGCTTAAGGCCGTGCTCTTCACAGCCAAGCCGGAGACTCCTCCGCTGTGGCAGCAGCTCGCCGGGGAGGTGTCGGCGTCGACAGCCTTCGCAGTCGTGCGACACGTCGAGGAGGCACTGCTCAAGCGCTTCGAGCTCTCCGCCGCAGACTTGCCGCGTATCTGCATCTTCCCGGAGGGCGGCGCGGCGCCGGTCGTGTACGACGGCCCGGTGAACCTCGAGAGCCTGCAGCGCTTTCTCTCCGACATGCTCGCGGGCGGCGCGGCGGCGGTCGGCCTCCGGCAGCAGATGCACTCCGCCATGCGGGAGGTCGAAGCGCTCGCGGGAGAGGTGCTGCGGACGCGCACCGACGCCGACGCGGCGGTGCCTCCCCACCCTGGCCGCGCGGCGCGGCACTGCGGGGCGGCGGGCTGAGCGCGGCGCTGGGCGGCAGATCCGCGATGCAGACGCCAAGGCGATTGCGGCGGAGGCGGAGAAGCGGGGCGCGGTGGAGGCCATGCAGGCGCAGCTCGAGCAAGTCTCCTCCCGCCTTGGGTGCGCGCTCCCGCCGATGCGCCCTGGTGCTTTGCCCGCGGGGCGGTGGGCTGAGGCGCGCGTCACCCTCTGCCGCGCAGGGCCTTTGCCTCCCAGCTCAAAACCTCTCCGTCAGGGTCTCAGTCGCCCTAGCACGCGCTGCGTGCGGTGCACGGCGGGCGGCCTGGGCAAGGGCGCCGCAAGCCAGCCGTGCGGCGGTCCGGCTAGGGGGCGATGCACACGCTCACGCGGGCGCGGGCGCGACGCCCCGCGGGCGACGCGGCAGAGCAAAAGAGCAATAGAACCACGGCCCTATAAACCGCCAGTTTACTCAATTCGGACCAGCCTGCTGGCCTCGTCTCCCGCACCGCAGGGGCAGGCTCTAAGCGGAGGCGCGATGGCCCCCGGCGCGGCGTCACTCGGCGACGAGGCGCTCGTAGTGTTCGACGGAGATGGAGGCGAGGAGGGCCGGGAGGGGCGGGAAGAGGTGGGCTTGCTGGAAGAAGCAGTCGGCGCGCGCGCGGAGGCGCACCGAGTAGTCACTGGAGAGCATGTCGACTTGCCGCCCGCCGTCCTGCGCCTGCACCAGCAGCACGTCGCCGGACTGCTCGGCGAAGAGGCTCTTCACCTGGTACTGCCCAGGCGCCGACTTGTTGTTGGCGCCCTTGTGCTTGGAGAGCGAGAAGCCGAACAGCGCCTTGGCGACCTCCTTGTACTCCTGGATCTGCTGCTTCGCCTGCTCGCTCAGCCGCTGCACGTACTTGTCCTTTTCCGCGATAGCGCGGTTCAGCTCCGCGATCTTGAGCCCCGCCTCGAGGCTCCCGGACCCGTCGAGCCCGTTGTCCGCCCCGCCACTCGCGTTCGCGGCACCAGCCTCGTTGAGCAGCGCCAGCGCCTTGTCGCGCGCAGCCTCGGCCTCTCTCAGCTTCGCCTTGTGCCCGACGCATTCGGAACACGGCGCGCGGTGCGTGGCTGGGCACACGACACGCGTGCGGAACGTGTTGAATTCGCCGCGCGCCAGGCGTTGCTCGAGCCGCCCCAATTCCTGGGCCATGCGGTCAAGCTCTTGCGCAAGCAGTTTGTTCTCCTGCCGAACAGCTTTGAACTGCGCCGCCTCGCCACTGGGGGGCGCCGATCCTGCCGATTCTACATCCTTCCCCGCAGCGGTAGAACGGAGCACTGCCAGCCGCTGCCGCTGACTCTCGATGGCCGCATCCCGCGACGAAAGCATCTCGCGCAGCTCGGCAACCTGCGCCTCCAGGTTCGTCGAGCGATCATCCGACCCACCCACGACCCGGTGTCCACTAGCCTGTGTGGACTCCCGCATACACTTTAACTCCAGCAGTGCTTCCTGTTTTGCAGCCTCCGCGGCGCTTAGCTTCTTGGAGAGCTCGTCGATCTGCTCCTCAAGTTCCGGGGCCTCGCGCTGGGTTAAAAAAACGTTGGAGGCTGTAATACGCTTTCGTGCCGGTGTGATCGACGGTGCCTCCTCATGGTGAAGAACAACATCGTTGTGTTCTACCGGCATGACGTTCAAGAGGCGTCAATGGGAGCTCTGCCGTGGCGCTCGCTGTGACGCTCGCCTGCCCGCGACGCGCTCTTGCTTGAAATTTCGAATTCTGAGCGGCCCGCCTCGCTGACATCAAACCAAATCGAAGGGAATTGGGCACACAAACACTGGAATCATGGCTGAGCACGTGGCTCCGCGCCCCCTTGTGATGGGCTTCTGCCCCGAAGATTCAGGGAAGGATCGGCCAGACGCCACGGAAACGAAAGGCGCAGCTGCTGGAGAAAACACGGGAAAGGTTCCCGTCACAGTTCTCACCGGGTTCCTCGGTTCGGGCAAGACCACCCTTCTCAACAGGTCCTCTAGGGCCTCTCTCCCTCGGCGGTGTGCAAATCCGTTGCCGCGCTGATGCCGTCCTCAGCGTCGAGTAGTACTGCAACCTGCTCAGTGATGTTGGTTTCGAGTTCCCCCGTGCCTGCTATGATACGTCTATCGCGCGTGGTGCTCTGTCGATTGACACCTGCATGCAATGACGGATCGCGGTTGATTGTTCACGCAGGATATTGACCACTCACCACGGAAAACGGATAGCTGTCGTACAGAATGAATTTGGCGAAGATTTAGGACTAGGAAGCACGCTTGCAGCCGAGGGCGGTGGAGGCGAGGTCTTTGAGGAGAGCTTCGAGATGAACAATGGGTGCATTTGCTGTTCGGTTCGCGATGACCTGGTCAACACGTTGGAGCGCATCATGCAAAATCGTTCGAAATTTGACTATATACTGGTGCGCCGCAACCTCTTCACCCTATGAGCTGCGGCGATGCCCGCGACCGTCGGCCCCAGCGAGCAGACCCATGCACCAGGCATCATGCTTCACAGTCGCGCGAGCTGAACCAGCCGTGCGCAGGTCGAGACCACGGGAATGGCGAACCCGGGGCCAATCGCAAGCATATTCTGGCTGGATGAAGAGCTCGGGAGCGACATCTTCCTCGACGCGATCATCACGCTCGTCGACGCCAAGCACGTGCTGCAGCACCTCGACGACCCGACAGGGCAGGGCGGGGCGCACGAGGCGCAGCAGCAGATCGCCTTTGCAGACCGCGTGCTGCTCAATAAGGTCGACCTTGTGGACGAGGCGCAGCTCGCAGCCGTCGAGGCGCGCGTGCGCGGCGTGAACGCGCTCGCGCCGATCATCCGCACGCAGCGCTCGGAGGTCGACCTCGACGCGATCCTCGACATCCACGCCTTTGACGAGAGCCGCGCGTCCGACCTCGACCGCGCGCTCAACGCAGTCGCGCCTGCTGCGCCACCCGCTGATGCCGCCGCCCACGGTCATGACCATGGCGACGGCCACGGCCACGCGCACAGCTCGGACAGCGCCGCCGCAGCGCCGGGGCACTCCGCTGCGATCGGAACGGTCGCCGTGACGGAGACTCGCGCCCTCGACCTGCAAAAGGTCTGCCCACCGGCCATGTGGCCCTCGCGCGCTGCGGGGCTGGTGGAGAGGTTCCCCCAGCTCTGATCTTTGGGCGCGGACAGGTGAACCTTTGGCTGGGAGAGATGCTGTGGGAGGGCGGGGTTGGGGCGGAAGACATCTTTCGTATAAAGGCCCGCTGCCCTCCCACGCGTACCACCAGTGCGCCTCGGAAAATCTTCTTATTGAAAAAGCTTGCAACTCTGCAGGGCGTGCTGCACATCAAGGACGACAAACGCCGGCACGTGCTGCAGGTGCTGCTGCAGATGCCACTCCCCATGTACCGATGCCACGGGCCCAGGTCCGGGCCGGCTGACGCGAGGGTGTGCCAGGCTGTGCATACGCTCTTCGACATCACCCCTGCAGCGGACTGGTCTTGCAGCGCTGGGAGTGCGGCTGTGCAGAGCAAGGTGGTTCTGATCGGGCGGAATCTCGACCTCCCCGCGCTGAAGCGAGGTCAGCGCACTCCGCCAATGCCTCCCGGGCGGTGGCTCTAGAAGAGCATGCGTGTATTTGGAAAGGCGCCTCGCTTTAGCTGTTTGGCCATTCCAGCTCAGACCTGATGCTCTACCCGACTGTGAAGGCTCACCTGGAAGATGTTGGCGACCCCCCCGGCAGGATTGTCATCATGTGTTTGCGACGGCGCACTGGCAGCGGAATGACGACAAACAAGCATCGTACGCCACAGCCCACGCTGTGTGTTCACGGAGGGGACCTTTCTGGTGCCCACAAATTTGTACAAATCCAACACAGCGTCGTTCTCATCACGCGCCCGCAGCCGGACTACTTTACCCTTCCGAGCCATCCGATGTCAGCCTTCGCCGGCTTCCCCTGAATTTCCTGCTCTGTCTGTATTTGCCACAAGGAGCCACCACTTCCCCAAAAGTTCTTCTTCTCAATCCTGCAGAGAGAAGGAGGATCACGGCTCATACCAGGTTCTGAATCAAGTGTATGAACAACACCGTCTGGCGGGTCTTACTTGTGCATGAAACCTTGCTGCGCCTTGGCCTGGCTGACGAGCCTTTTGAGACGCTCGACCTTCTCGGCAGCATCTTCGTATTTTGCAACCAGCGCTTTTCCCGGGGCATCCATCCTGCAACACTGGCTGTTAGCACCGTGAAGCCCCAGAGCGAGTGGGAACAGCGAAAGCACACGCCGGTGAGGGTCTCGGCAGCACTCTATGCTGCTAAGGCTAGTTTGTAGCACTAATGGATAATGGATGATGCCTGGGCTTCGCCCGTGGACCGTTCGGTGCAGCATGTCTCTTCAAGTCAGAGTCGCCTCCGAACATGTCCCACTCCGTCACTTCCCCAGGAGCCCGCTCACCCCAAATGGCCGCACTTGCCAACTCAGTTCTCTCGGTCCATAAATTAGAGCACGATGCTATCACCCCGAGCACAAGCGTGGTGAGAAGGAGCACCTTGCCCACACCAACGTGCATCTTGGTTTCCGCTACTCCGACTGTACAGATGGATGCCCATCTCATACGACCAAAACTCTGAGGCGGGTCTGCGCCACCCTCAAGGCTTGTGGGGATGCGGCGCTCCACCTTCGTCTTGGCGGCGGCTACGGGCGCATCTGTGGCCTCAGCATTCGTGCCAGGAACTCAATATTTCCTCACATCACCGGGACTGCGTCGCAGTGGGCCGGCGTGCAGCAAGGTTCGAGCCACCTTGAGCGGGCAAGCTCAAGAACGCCGGTCAGCGGTCTTCTGACTCCTGCGGCTCAATGCGTCTGCAGGATGCTACACCGATGCGAATGGGCCTCTTCGACGGGATTTCAAAGGCCTTCAATAACGCACTGTCAAATGAGGTGAGGCATGCTGAGCGTCTTCCATCCATTCCTTGCTACAGAGAGTAGGGTGCGGCTTCCTCTTACAGAAGCCCGAATTTTCCCAGGACCTACCGCCGGCGGGACCCGACGGTCTGAGCAGCGACCCATGGCTCAACGGCATGAAAAAAGGCATTGAGGTCACGTTTCAAAACGCTGAGGGCGAGGTTCTCGGCAAGACCGACGGGTTGCCGGGTGACGCGCTCAAAGTGCTGGCACAGAAGGCAGGGGTTCAGCTCACCGAGAACTGCAAACTCCTCGCTAACGACGCAGAGGTAGAAGATTCACTGTCTCCGTTCATCCCTGCCCGACAATCTAATGTGTGTATGCGTGCGCGCACGGCAGCTCCCCGCAACGGGCGCGACGAAGATCCCCGCTCCTACTCGCCGGAACACCATTGCCGACGAGGCACTGGCGTCTGGCGACGAGCTCATGGATTCCGGTTTGACCACACACCAACACTCCCCGGCCAAGCAGCGCCGGGGCACACACCAACACTCCCCGGCCAAGTGGCGCAGAGCGGTTCGAAAATTGCACGACGCGTGCGCCCCTGATGAGCTCTTGCTGAAAAACATGGCGATGATAGGTCTGACAGCTCCCGTGTTCACCAACTACGCGTCAAGAGGTGAGGTGCGAACGGTAAAGACGGTCAAAAACGAATACACTGTAGTCATTTGAGCACCATTACTGAAGCAATGCAGTGACGATGCATGGTGAATCACACTGCTTGCTCAACACCCCGAAGGCGCCTGCTGGCTGCCAGGAGCCCGCCGTGAAAAAAACAATTTACTGTGTAGAAGAAATCAACACGGGGACTGCATCAAGCCCTACACGGGCATGGAACAACGCAAGGCTGTCGTCTGAAGCAGGAGGAGCCAGAGGGCAACTAGTGACGGTCGCCGCACAACGTTGCCCCCTTCGCAATACAAAGCTCACATGTTGGCGCGCTGCTGCTCCGGAGAAAATCCCTGCACCGGAGAGGATTCGCGCGAGTTCTCCACGGACCGGACTGCCGCCCTGCCCGGGGAGGTGGAAGCCTGTCAAGCACAGGGGGCGACGGGGGAGCACTAGCGCTCAGTGGCGTGCGGGCCAACAGTCAGAGAGGCTGTCCACAGCTGCAACGAGAACCAGGCGGGCGGCGTGCCTTCGAAGGAGGATGTTTTGGATCCACGCTGCTCGGTCTTCCTCGTGCTCGCACGCAAGCTCAAACAATTTGTCGTGGTGGTTCTTGTCGATCACCTGGCGCGGCCCACCAGGGACCATTTTAGGGGTGTCGTGTGCGGCCCTAGATACGCTGGCGCACGGCGCCGCTGGTTCCCGCATGATGATCAGAATGCGCTGGGTGGAGTGAACCTGAAACTTCCAAAGCAGCTCGTCTTGGCTCATCTTCCCGTGGCTGAACTTGGAGCCAGTCTTGTGATCATGCCGCTGAGTCGGGTGGTCTTGCGTCCGAATCACGCACCCGGCAATGTCAATAGTGCCCTTGGGCTGGTGGGTGCCTTCCGAGCGGTCCTTCTCACATCCGTAGTAGATGATGTGGTCCCCGGTGACAGAAACCCACCGCTTCATCCACTTACGCGTCCACTTGCCCTTTTTCCAGAGCACCCCCTGCTTGGGCTCTGCCAAAAAAGGAGCACGCGATAAGGCCCTGGGGATGGCTTCTTTGGTGGAACGGCCAAACCGCTGGCCTCAGCAGCGGCGCTGCTCGTGATGCAAGGAAGATTTCTTCCGGTGGCGAAGGGGAGTTGGGCCTACTCACTGTCGAGAATGATCTTGGCCTTCTGATCGTTGGTCAGGCCGCCATCGTTCCCGGCTGGTGCTCTCGGGGCCTCACGTTCGTGGTGCGAGTGGTAATCCGCCGACCCGGGTGGGGGCCGAAGGGATTGCTTCCCTGCGCGCAGTAAGAGTTATCGAGATTCCCCTGCCTGCCAGCCCTGGCGCAGGACCTCCACAAGAGCAGGCATGGACTGGCGAAGGGACTGCAGGAGTCTGGGTGGTTCCTGAGACAGTGGGCGCGGAATTCTGCAAATCCCAGCGATCTCGTTCCGTCCTACCATCCGCGAAGGTGGGGCGAGTTTGCATACTTGGAGCCAGAGGCCGCTGAACAGTTCGTTGATGTTCAATCTCGCCGTCACTCTGGCAGCAGCACATCCCCGCTCCCATGAGATCTGCAAAAGGGTCTCCGTCACCACCCTTGGACGAGGAAGTGTTCCCCATCCTGCTTGCTCAAGATGCCTCCTCGATCGGCCGCGGAAAATCGGCACTCTTGAAATCTCTTCAGTTCGGTTCGTGAGCGTTTTAGGTTGGAGGCACGTCCGCTGGAGTGTGTTCAGCGGTCAGCGGATACAGTAGAGGGTATCTTCACCGCGGAGGGCCCCGTGGGCTCGCCGCCGCTGGTCTCGCTGGAGGAATGCATGCAGCGTTGGCTGGGTGAAATCCATCCTCGTGGAGCGATACGACGCAGCGAGAGACAGTGGGTGGCTGCGTCCTAGTAGTGCCTTGCGACAGCCCAAGACCCGTGGCGCTGCTAAACTGCCGGAAAAAGGCGTTTCCCTAGAACGAGCAGGCCTGGCTCATCGGCCGCGCCGCGAGTGGCTCGGCGCCATCAGACCGTATTCCCCGCTCTCTGGTCAGCCCGGAGGAGGTCCGCCAGCTCATTCGAAGGTCGATGTTCCTGGGCCGGCGTGGCATTCACAAGATCCTGTGCCACGTGCCCAGCGACGGACCCCAGCTGAGACTGGGTGGAAAGCCCAGAAGAGATGAGCATGACAGTGGATCTAGATAAAGGATTAGTGGCTGAGCGTAAACGGCGACCGTTGCTGCTGCTGTCAGAGCTCAGAATTGCTACCGACCGGGCTCGAGGGGAATGGAATGGACCTGTGCGGACCCTATCACCGCGCGGAAAGGAGCGAGCATCGCATGCGGGGAAAGAGCAGGCAGAAATGGCTGAGAGTAGCTCCGACCACCAAAAGAACGTGGCTGCTGGATGCTGCGGACATCCTGGGGGCGAAGGAAGCGCAGCAGAGACAGAAGAGAAGGTCGTCAGGGACCGGGCGGAGGAGGACAGGGCGAGAAGGCTCGCCATCTACCGGCTCGCCGGAACCCAGGCGGTACGGGAGCAGCGGAGCGTGCTGGCGCTCCGGGATCACCTCGTACACGACATCAAGGAAAATGCCCTGCACCAGGGCGCGCGCCCCGCGCGGCTCGGGAGCCAGCGGGCCGCGCGGCGGCTCGTGGCCTTCAACCGGGAGCGCGACGCGCAGCAGACCGCCCGCCTGTCCACGCGCCCGCACACGGAGCTGGGCGGGATTGACTTTCTGGGGTCGGTGTCGTACCCTGGCATGCGGCCCGAAACGACGACAGGGGCGTGGGCAGGCGGAGTCAGGGCAGGGAGCAACGGCGGCGGGTCTGGCGGGGGCGTGGATGGCGACGAGGACGAGGAGGAGGGCAAGGGGGGCCTGGCAGTGCTGCTGGCCGCGGAGAAGCGGGAGCGCGAGGCGCGCGGGCGCGAGCGGCGGCGGCGGGAGGAGGAGGAGGAGGCGAAGCTGCGCGTGGATATCGACTTCAAGGTGGCCGTGCACCGGCGGCACTACGAGCGCGCCATCTACCCGGAGCGCGCCGCGGAGCTCTCCGCCCGCGAGGCCGCGCGGTTCGAGACCGAGGCGATGCGCGCGCGCGCGCGCGCCAAGGAGAAGCGCGAGGCCAACACCCTGTGTAGCCCCGCCCCAGCGCCAGCCGCGCCGGCCGCGGCTCTCCCCGGGCCTCCCAGGCTGACTGCCCCCCCCACTGCGGGCGCATAGATTTGCGGCGGAGCTGAGCCTGGAGGCGACGCGGGAGGCGACGCCGGAGTCGGAGGAGGTGGGTGTGGCGACCCCCCCCGCCTTCCTCGCGGGCCTCGACGTGAGCCGCGCGCGCTCGCACGGCTGGGAGGAGCCTGCGCAGGGCGGGCCGCTCGTGCTCCGTGCGCTCGACTCCCGCGCGGGGCGCGCGCGCTCGCGCTCGCCCTCTAAGCTCGGCGCCACGCGCGCCTCCTCGCGCTTCTCGCGCGCCTCGCGCCTCGCGTCCGCGCGCGAAGTGGGGCCCATGCCCGCCTGCGACGGCGCGTCCGTCGCGCGCAACACCGACTGGCTCCCCGCGGCCCCACCGCGCGCCTTCTACGGCACGCGCATCCCCGGCGGCGCGCGCGTGCCGGCGCAGTGGATGGTGCAGGGGTGGGGGCACAGCGCGCGGCCCAGCACAGCGCGCATCTGACTTGAGCAGCGCGGGCGGGGGCTGGCGGCCCGGCGCCTGGCCTGCGCGAATGAAACGCTTTCCACTGAGCACACAGGATGCCGCGCGGCCGCAGATGCCACCGCTGTCATTCGAACAGGCTGTACCACCACCACATGCCAGCCACGCCGCCGCCAGACGCGGTGGGCGAGCAGCCCCCGGGCCATCGCAGCCACGTGCGCGAACGTCGCGCGACGCTCTATCGCTTGACCCAGGCAAATTTTTTGCGGGAGCGCGCCTGGCCGGGCTTCTCACGCTCGACCTGGCGGTCGTCCTGGGTAAGCAGCTTGTGCGACTTGGCGATCGCGCGGTACTCGGGGTAGTGCGCCTGCAGCGCCCGCGCAATCCCCAGCTTGACCGCACCGGCCTGGCCCGAGAAGCCGCCCCCTTTGACTGTGCACCACACATCGTACTTCATCGGATGTCCCGTCACGAACAGCGGCTTGTAGACCTCCTCGCGGAGAGGGATCCACGGGAAGTAGTCCACCAGCGTCTTGCCGTTGACGGTGCAGTTCCCTGTCCCCGGCGAGACCCACACGCGTGCCACCGCAGTCTTACGCTTTCCCGTTGCGTATGCGCGACCCAGCGCATCGATCTCGGGCATGCGATTGCGCGCTTCCGCGTCGCACTGGGACTGGTTTAAGAGGATGCGGCGTTTCTTTTCCGTGACCTTCTCCGTACTCGTCATGTCGTTGATCTCATCCAGGGTAGGAAACTCCGGCATGAAAAGCTTGAAGGCTTTATTTACCAAAACGTCCTTGACCGTTTCTGTAATCGGCAAATTTTCTGCCTTGTACTTGTCGACCTGCTCCAGCAACCAGTCCTCGGCCTGCTCCATGTGATATTTGGTCTCCATGAACGGGTCTCTTTCCTCCATAGATTTCAACTTGTCCAACCTCGAGCTATTCCCGTCTTTGCCCCCGTCCAATGTCATCTCACCGTATCCAGAACCATCCCCCGGGACCGAACACATGCGCCGCACCCTCGGCTCCGCAGTCCCAATGCGCAGTCCTCTCTGCGCAGCTGCAGCGAAGAAGACGCTCCCCCTCCGTGCCGCCGCACCAGCTAGTGAATGTTGCCTGTTGCATGTAGCAGTGCCCACGGCCCCGAACCGAGCGGCAGTCCCATGCGGCAGAAGCCGAGCGAGCACCCGGGCAGCGCCTGGTGCCATGAATCCCACTTGCTTGTGGGATCCTGCAGTTGGTTGAAATATTCACTCAACGTCTTCTCATGGCCACTTTTCGAGTTCCCAGCGCTATGTGCACAGTTAGCTGAGCAGATCAGTGACGGGCCCACAACGGGGGTGAGCCAAGTGGGCCCGAGCGAGGGACGCCGGGTCTTTCCCCACCGTTTGTCCGGATACACCGGGCGGGCCGCGAGCGGCTCCCGCGTCGGTATCCATCGGCGGAGTCAGTGGTCTTCTCGTGCTGTTTTGTGCGGAGGGCGCCATGACTGCGACCCGAAAGCCACCCTTCGCGCTCTGGGTGCAGAACGTTGACCCAGAGCGAGTGGACGCCAAGGACCTGTGGGAAGCGTTTGCACGCTATGGGGATATGTGCAAGCCGCGTGAGCATGGGGCGCGCGCTGTGGAACTTCTGCCTGAGAGTAAGGCGGCAGTTGTGAACTTTGCCAGCTACGAGCACGCTTGTGCTGCCTTGAGGGGGCTCCAGGGGGCGTTGATAGGCCGGACCACTCGTCCGGGGCTTGCAATCGCATGGCATAAGCGACAGGACGAGCCTCCCGTGAAGCAGCAAACCGTTCCGCTCCCTGATCCGAAGGCACAGAAGGAGCGCCCACCATTCTTCGGGCTGTGGGTCGGAAATGTCCACGCCTCTGTTGTGCACGAGGAGGAGTTCCGGAGTGCATTTGAGCGGTACGGGGAGCTCTGCAATCTGACTACGCACTCGGTTCCTCCTATAAACATCCTCCCAGAGTCATCCTCGGCATTTGTGAACTTCTCGCGCTACGAGGACGCGAACGCTGCTCGCAGAGGGATGCAAGGAAAGCTAGTCGGGGGCGCAGGGCCTTTACGAATCAACGCATCGGACCTCATGCAAGAGTACGAGCAGCAGCAGCAGCAACAGGGTATTCTTCCGCTGGGCCCCGGGCCATCGGGTCTGGGGTTCCAGGAGGGCGCGAAGCGCCTCGGCGACGCGCAGCCAGCACTCGACGGCGTCGACTTGACACTCTCGCCGGCCTCGATAAGCGAGGGCGGGCCAGTGTGCGAGCTGCTAGGGGGAGAAATTTACATCTACGAGTCGGGCGAGGTGTTGAAGGTCCTTGAGAGCCAGGTGGCCGCGAGTTGACACACGCCGCGCGCCGGCCGGGGTGCCCGGAAACGTGACGGGCCGCCTACGCCGGGCGTTGAAATGAATGTCTCATGTACGCCACACTCGATGCCTCCGCTGGCGCCTGGCTCCAAGCACGCCAATCGCCCCCTTTCGCCCTCACGGCCCCGGCGCTGTTGCCCAGCGCCCGGGCGCTGAGCGGGTTCTGTGGAGTACTTTCAGCCGTGGGTGTTTCCCGTGCTTTGGCAGGCCCT
>Ga0115567_10003638_pt1 | contig 15129 bp, 11 predicted proteins | sample COGITO_mtgs_1204_2_FD_88679 | JGI IMG/M metagenome (GOLD analysis project Ga0115567, IMG submission 88679) | Pelagic marine microbial communities from North Sea - COGITO_mtgs_120412 | ecosystem: Environmental > Aquatic > Marine > Epipelagic | place: Germany:Helgoland, sampling site Kabeltonne... | reverse complement strand
TTGATTCGTTTCAATCGCTCGATTCGTTTCAATCGTTTGATTCGCTTCAATCGTTTGATTCGTTTGATTCGTTTGATTCGTTTGATTCGTTTGATTCGTTTGATTCGTTTGATTCGCTTCAATCGTTTGATTCGTTTGATTCGCTTCAATCGCTTCAATCGAAGTAGGTGTAATATTATGTATTTGTTTCTCCAACGTCAATACCTGAGTCAATTGGAGGTCTATATTGAAATTCGAATTTGACATCTTTATACATTTCAATAATACAAGCGGAATAAGTTTTGTATCCGACCCGATCGAATCAAGTGATTTCTGATTTCCTAAACTGTCATATACAACACAAGGTTCTGAATAATGTATGCGCAACCCACTCCCACCTCCTATATCAGATCGAATAGTGAACCGCTTCCCTCCTCTATACATCCGAACATTTGTACCCATCGAATCCTCTATATCCAACTTTGTTGTTTCTGTACCGAACCAGTCACCACACTTATCTCCAAGTAAATCTATACACCGCGTTTCCAGTGAATCAAACCACTCCGATGTAGTATAATTATCACTGTCACAGTCACCATTTAGTTCAAACTCCAAATCACAATATGTTTTCTTATTTGTGCGAATTATCCCATTTGTCATTCTGCATTCTGGTAACTGTATAAATACATTATCATTATCTACAAGTAATCTTGATATATGAGATCCCCCTTGAATCGGTGTCAATTCTCCAAGAGAGATTTGTTCCACTGCCGATTTAATATCGGTATTTTTATTAATAATGAATTTCATATGAGTCGAATATATCGGGTTTATACCCTACAACATTATAATATCTATAAGTCGTTATTTTACAAATAACGACCCATTATTTATACGAATGGTCCAAACGAATGGTTCAAACGAATGAATCAAACGAATGAATCAAACGAATGAATCAAACGAATGGTTCAAACGAATGGTTCAAACGAATGGTTCAAGTGTTTAGAATAAATACTAGTATAAATATAAACAAAGGAAATGTCCAATGTAATTCCAATAACAGAATATGATGCAGAAAATCCAATCCAAATCGATATACATGATAACGTATGCACCATATGTTTCGATGAAATTGGTTTTGTATCATATGATTTTTTAAAAAAAAACCCAAATCCATATGGATGTGGGAATAATAATTGTACAGCAATGTTTTGTGATAATTGTATTACTCATTTATCGGAACGGTATATACACACACATCAGTGTTGTGCTTGTACCGAACCTCCATTAGATAAATATCTTTCTAGATTAGACACACATGATGTTGTAATAATTTTATACTCAGGCGAATATTTCATGATGGTGCGGAAATTCAGTAATATCCAATCACCACTATATATGAATTCCAAATGTCACGATATAATATCGTTTTGGAAATCGCCTGCACTGAAACAACTAGACGACATACCAAATCTTCAGAAGTCTTTCTGTCGCGCAGTTAAATTATTACCCCAAAATAGCACTGATATACTTCGCTCGCAATTACAACAAATTATTGTTAAAAACGAACACCTTATTGAGTGGATTCATTCGGATGATAATACGCGATGGGGTGTTATCCGTCAAATATTAGACCGATACAACACAACGAATTATAAAATCATAGGAATTATTGCACAGATTTGTGTATATGGTTTTATATTTATGTTGTGGCTTTATGTGTGTGGTGGATACAACGATGATACCAATATAATGAAAATTCTAGTTGTTAGTGCAATATTTTTTTCTTGTTTTTCATATTTTATGTTATTAACACAGATATTCTATATTGACATTGATATCATTCCCATAAATTACATTGTAGTAAGAGTTTCGATTGTCACCATAGTGAACGCGATTATAATCACAATAAATATACTGGGACTAATTGAATTTATAATTTTTCCTACATATGTTTATTATATGTTTAATATTCTGGTATACCAATTAATGTCTGGATTTATGATGACGCTGTGCTATGATTAATTCGATCGATTGATATTTTATTTCTCAATATAAAATATCCTTATACAATAAACCTTTATACGCAGAGTAGTAAAATGTCCACAAATCACAATCCAAATACACAAATACCTCCCGCCCAAGGTGGGTTTCAATTAAATGTTCAAAATATGTTGTCATTTGTATCTACGTTGTTACCCGTAATACTATCATTTTTTATGATTATGATTTCAGTTTTTAATCAAAATGTTAAAGGGTTGGTGTATTTGGCTGGAGCATTACTCGCAGTGGTTATTAATCTTATGTTAATGCGACTCCCTATAGGGAGTAATACAGAGACACAACAAAGAGATTATATGTGTAATGTGATGGATTTTCCGTTTACAAATGGGCGTAGTATGCCGCATATGAACAGCATGTTTATTGCATTTACTGCTGCGTATCTGTATTTTCCAATGTATTCCGAAGGAACAGTTAATATGTCATTGGTAATTTCAATGGCAGTTTTAATTGCAATTGAGGCAACTATTAGTTTAAAAAATAAATGTGCCAATGTTGGAGATATTATGATGGGGTGTTTGGTCGGTGCATTGTTGGGATATGGGTGGTTTTCTGTATTCGACGCTACAGGAATGAAATCCCTATTATTTTTCAATGAAGTCAATAGTGATGGATATTATTGTAATAAACCGAGTGAACAACGATTTGTATGTGAGGTTTATAAAAATGGGGAGTTAATTGCCGAGCACAATCAATAAGTACGGTATGATTTTATACTACAGGTGTGCGAAATGTATGTCTATGTACATTCATAAACTGTGTCAACGACCGAACGACCCTCTTTCTACCAATTGAATCCATCATCATGTGTTCACTGCGACGGGTATCAAATGTTTGTATAAATGCATTGAATATAGCGATTGTATTTGCTCGCGTATATAATTCATCAACCTGTTCAATCGTGAATATATTATTGTTTACTCGAGTATTTACATTGTTATGGAAATTAAATAACCATATTTTGAGGTGTTCTCTCTTTGTTATTAGTTTGAAGTTTGATTTTTTAATATATTCCACGGCATGGTTACTACATGTTGGACATGGTAGTACAGAGAATAATTCACTTAATATTTTCTTGATTGATTCGCATTCACTTGTGAATATATCATCATCTACATTCTCAGCGAATGCATGTAAAAAATACCAAGTAACTGGGCCCCATCTAGATCGTGACATGGCTAAACTAAAATAGTCTTATATATTGACTTGATTAAAATATAATTTAAAAATATTATATGGATTCATTACAATATATTTTTAACGTTTGTATATAATGAATATAAATGAAGATCCGACTGTCACGGATAATATGTTTTATGCGATGTTACAAGCATCTGATACAGTAGAATCGACCGATAGTGCGATGGCAACCGATGCGATGGCAACCGATACAGTGCAAATATGTCACATAACAAACCAACCTTGTTCTCGGAATGCAATTTCCCTTGTGTGCGGACACACATTTGAATATACGGCAATATTCAGTGAATGGACAAACCAGAAGAAATTAAAGTACTTACATGCATTTAAGTCGAAGAATGCAATACCACACGAACGTATATGTCCATATTGTCGTGTCGCGAATACTGAAGTGCTTCCATTTAGAAAGATTAAAAATATATGTCGGGTGCACGGAGTAAATTCTCCTGCTAAGTATGAAATGAAAACACCGATGAAATGTGGTATTGTATATAAATCTGGTCCCAATAAAGGACATATTTGCGGACAGAACGCATATTATAATGAAGATGGTCCAAGTGAGTTGGTCGACATGTTATATTGTGTCAAACACCATGGATTAGAATTAACAAAGTATAATAAAACATTGGCAAAAATGAATTCAATTAAAAATGATGGAACAGATTCGATGTCGGCCACCATTTAACTGTATGACGATACAAAATATAATTCAAATTATATCGTCATAGTATGATCGCATTTTTACGCGAAAGAATCTGTTTTTTTCTTCGATTCACGTTTCTTCGATCCACGTTTCTTCGAAACTGAGTTATATACTCGACGACGGGTCGTTGTCTTTGTTTTACGAATTTTAAAAGATGGACTTTTTTTCAATGGCGTCGATCGCGTCGATGGTTTGATAATTACGTTTTTTGTGTTTTCTCCTCCTGGAGTATACCGTAAAAACCATTTATGCCATTCATCAGACGACTTATCTGATCTAAGTGATTCGAACATTTGGGTTTTTTGTTGTCGCATTGATTCAAGTGTTTCCTGTTCCCCATAACAATCGAGTGTAAATCGTTTAAGAACACCCTTCTGTGCAAGACGGGCCTTTTTTTGTACATCAAACAAGAATTCAGACATACATATCAACCTACGTGTATCATAGTACTGTTTTCCTGCATATATAAATGCCAAATACATACTCAATATAGTATCTATAGTAGCAATATTGGTGGGTTTCCCACCAACACGAATGACATTGTAACTATGACATGCTAGTGGCGAATAAACAAATGCAATTGTATCACCAGAAACAGTTATTTCAATGTGTTTGGGAATAATTTCTCCAATATTAGGTCGTTCTTTCGCAACCACATTAACAATCCCGTTTGCTTTAAGGGTAGACACAACCGCCCGAACTGTTTTTTCTGGATCGACTGCAATAACATCAAAATCTGGATCGCGATGTATCTTTTGCTTCTTTTTGGTATTCATATATTTTGAATATACAGTAGATGCAAACCCACCGAAGAACACAGCACCTTCATCGATAAATACATCCCGCGTCACTTTATATATTTTCGATGTATCATTCGATTCATTTTGAAACTTTCGTTGGAATTCTACCGAATTACAATCATCACCTTTTAACGGGTAATGTTTATTCAAGAGAGAAATTCGAGTCAATACCTTTTCCCATCTACTAACATCCCCTTTGGGCCTAGATAATTCCAAATACATCCCCATCCGCAATAGATTTGGTGGTGCGTACCGTATACCATCCACGAGAATAGATTCTTTTAAAATATTCTTGAATAAGTCTGGAACCATTTGGGTAATATCGGCAACGGGCATGAAATTCACGAATACCTTATATGTTCCATAGTGAACCCCTGCTTTTGCCTCAACATCAATAAACCCCGCTTTATAATAAATATCTGCCAATTTCTTTGCATCATTCATTGCATCGGTGGAATAGAAATCATAATCGGGGAATTCTGTTGTTTTATCGTAGAATTGGGCGGATTCTGGCAAAATATTATTAATTGCTGTACCTCCATAACATACTAACCGACCATTTTTTAAAAATTTTTCTACAATACGAATCATTTTTTTTACATATGGAGTATTTATCACTCCAATATCCCTGGTCTTTTCTGCTTTGGATACTGCCCGTTTTAGAATAGACATTTCCAAATCGATAAATTCTTTATCAGTTAGTTTCATTATTGAGATTAAATATGGTAAATACAGGTATATTCGATATTTGTTCTTACCATATAGAGAGAAAAAACATAATGATGGGGATGGCTAACGTTTCATTATCTTGTATACATGAGCGATGCATTACCACCTTTGAATTTAAGTATGTTATATCTCTCTTCCAGGAAAATTAAATCATATGTATAATCATATAGTTTCCATTCTTGAGTGATTGTATCACCAATAACTGTTCCTGTTACTGGATCACATATTTGATCGTACGCACTGCTCGCACTAATCGGTGGAATAATAGTTTTTAATTCCAATTCGACTGTATTGAATCGGCTTAAATTGATAGCCCCACTTGGTTGGTAAGTATATGGATTCGTACTTAAACAATAATTATAACAATATAATCCATTTGCCGCATACCCACTGGTTCTTGAATATTTATCTATATATGCAAATACATTGGCGTCGTATTCGTTCTCTCTATATTTCCCATCAAATATAATAGCACACGACTCCATTGTGTATTTATTATTGTTTGGTCTGTATGGTCCAGTTATATACGAATTGGTGTCGATATTGGGAAGAAATTCTCCGACGATTCCTGGATCTGGATCATCGAATAATATCCACGTATCTATTCCTGGACCATCCCCTTTAGGAGCCGAAAAAAGGTCTATTGGATTATACTTATATGGCCAATTCGTATAATTCGACCATTGGTTTCGTTCGTGTGCATCTGAACGACGAAGAAACCACATCCAAGCAGAAACCATTCCCGCCGTAATAATTTCAAGTTTATTTGAACCAACTATATTATGAAATGACTGTTCGTATGCAGATTTAATGAGGAATGTCTGTTCGTTTCGAGCAAATATGTCCACTTCATCCTCGTCTAAAAACGCATATGTTGATATAATATGAATATCGGGACTCCAATCACTTCGTTTGTTTGGATACTCCGTATTCAGTATATCTCTTCCTGGGGGCGTATGAAGAAATCTATAAAAATTGTGTTCTGGGACACCTTTATTTGACTGTACGTATAAAGTCGGTATATTTGGGTCGTACGACGTATTCATCACGTCTCTAATAACAAATAATTCGCGTACGGGTCGAAATGTAATTTTTATATGTAGTTCATTATACTGAAGACTGACCAGAGGAAATGCCAATTTACTAGATAGAGTAAACCAACTATTTATTGGAATATACAATTTACGGCCACGAATAGACGGTTCCGCTGCCGCCCCGTCACTTGAGTAAGCGGTTGGATATTGCTTTCTCCGTTCGAAACAGTTCGCGGGGTCGTTCATTTCCGCCGTGTTACCAGACATTTCATTATACAATGTACGCTTCGTAACACCGAAATCACGATGAACAATATTATGTAGATAATTTCCAGTATATTTTTGAATCAATTGACTTCCAACTGATATTTCTATATCTTTAATCATTTGCGTTCCCAAATCTTCTATCCATTTGAATTCATATGGCCGCCATCGGGTAGCATTCGATGCATCCGATGGATTATCTGTTTCTGTTGGTTCGTTTTCACTTGATGGGGGAATTGTTGGACTCCATATATGAGGCATATTCACTACAATATACGAATCCATCAGTAAATCGGCGTATCGAGGAACTTTAAAATCGAATGTTGTCTCGCTATCCATATCGAGAGTCCTTGATCCATCAAAATCTATTCTGAATTTCTGAAGTCCAAAATTTGTATGTTTGGCATAGGTTGTTTTGAAATGTGTCTTGGTTGGATTCCCATGAATGAATATATTTTGGTCTCCATACGCGATTATATTTAGTAATCCACCAGGCATTGTATAGGTATGTGTATTACAATATGTGTATATACTATTTAACTAATATTTATATTCGAGTGAAACTATAGTAGTTAGATAATACAAATTTATAAAATGTATACACAACCACCGATACCTTCAATATCAAATATCGATAATGTTATGAAAATAGGGAATGTTATAACGGATGCATATAATACGGCAAAAAATGACGTTGTAATGGCAAGTATTCTAATACTATTATTGGTGATATTTATTCAAATAGTATATGTATGGATCATTTTTTCAGACAAGGTTGCTGGTATAGAGGCGTTCAGTGGTAAACATAACGCCGAGTCGGGGAATTGGTTATGTGACTATTATTTCAAAACTGCTCATAATGCATGTGCTTCGAATAATATAGTACATACACCAATATCAACAACAACCCTTCAATCTGTAATTAGTAAGGGGTATAGATGTTTGGATTTCGAAATATTCTCATTAAAGGGCGTACCCGTCGTCGCAACATCTTCTTCAAAAGATCCAAATACATTTGAAAGTCTAAATGTAATACCATTTGCGTCTTGTATAAAGACAATTAATTCACACGCATTCAATTCTGGAACAGTAAACGGTGATGCGAATTCTCCTTTATTTATTAATATTAGACTAAAAACACAACACTCTAATATTGTGGATAAAATTGCAACGTTGGTATCAAAAATTAAAAACAGGTACGGAGGGCATTACACTGATACAAAAGACATTTCAAAACGAGATATTGGAAATTTTTATGGAAAAGCCGTCATAATGGTTGATGGAAATGGTGGTACAGGTGCACTTGTCAAAAGTAGTGATTTAAATGATTTGGTTCATATAATGTATGGTACAACATATAACCACGCATTGTATATGGATGAAATTATTCGATCATCCGATGCATTTAAAATACAAACACAAACAAACCTAACAATGGTATACCCTGTATTATCTTCTACCGCAGAAAACTCTGATCCAGAAATAGGATTCAATTCAGGAGTTCAGTTTGTTAGTATTAAAGATGGGGTCGTCGACGCATATCACGACTTTTATACAAAAGAGTTTGCTGTTAAATCTGTTGGCCGCAACGGTAATATGATTCTTAAGCCAACCAATTTACGCCATAAAGAAGAAGATACAATTCTACCACCAGACCCGAATATAGAAAGACGTCGAATCGAACTAGAAAATGCCGACAAGGAACTTAGTAAACTGTCCGCTGGATTTATCAAACGGTGATGTGTATAATAAACTACATAAATAGAATCATTGTATATATAACAATACAATGAACAAATTACAACAATTTTGCACCATACCATTGGGAATGGTTACTGGGTTAGAAGAATATACATTATTAAAAATAAATGATAAAAAATTCACAAAATATAAATGTATGGAATCTAATCGTATCAATACAACCGAATCATCCACCACTAATCGTATCAATACAACCGAATCATCCACCACTAATCGTATCAATACAACCGAATCATCCACCACAGCACCAACGCGCCACGATACGTTATTCTGGTGTATTTACATAATGATGTATGGTGTGGATCAATATGAGTTTGGTGATCGGTCGGCATTTACAATTGAAAAAAAAACTAAATTCGAAATGATTGAGCGTATTCGTATTAATAATGATGCGCTTAAGGCAGTTGGAATAAATTCTACTGAAGTTATTGATACAATTTTAAACCAGCGCAGAATTGATATAATCGCCGCATACGCGATTGTACATACATATGAACTCAATGTGATATTCGAATTCACTCATACATTTATTAGGAATACAAATAAAATCGACAATGTACATATTATCAGTCCGATTGATGTTTCTGGTGCAAGAAAATATAAAATAATCAATGCAGATGGAACTGACGTCGTTAATACTAAATATGAAATCACTGATTTGAAAAAACCAATAAAAGGATTCTCCGTATATTCGTTACCAGATTTACAATCATTCGCAGAGAAGGTTGGTATAAAGATTTATACCGATTCAGGTAAAAAAAAGACAAAGCGCGTCTTATACGATGATATTTCACACCGAATTATTATGTAAAAATGGTCGATTTTTCAAAATAAAATTGATTTTGATATAAATGGATTGTCTTACTATATTATAATAGTACAACAATCATGAGCGGTATATATGGCAAACCCCAATATGGGAATAATCCACATATAAAAACAAATAATCGTGACAGAGATACAATGAAACCAATGGCAACGAAAAAGGAAATATCCGAATTTTTCAAAACATACTTAGAGTCGGTTATGTATGATTCAAATAATGAATTGGAAGTCCGATTCGGTACCCGTGGAAATAAAAAACCATTCTTGAAAAACGACTACGACAATGTGGTGAGACGGCTATTGTCTGCAGGGTTTTCTGTTCAGGCCGATCAATCACTACTTCGTATTCAGAATCAATATACAAATAAAAAATCGGGAGAAACCAAAATGTCAAATATCCGAACAGAATTAACTGGTATCCCAAATATTCAAGCATACTGTCGCACAAATTCAATTCCTGCAAATCCAAGCAGTAATGGTATTATATTCAATCAGAAAATGGGATTTAAATCAAGTCATGTCGGACAATTTATCCAACCACTCGAATTTGACGATTTTAACTTTCGAATTGCTCTTCAAGTTGAAAATATTCTCGGTGAGTCATCTCCACTTGTTCAAGGTATGATTCGAGATTGGAACGATAGTAAGAAAACATTTCGATATATAAATCGTGTATCATTCCACCATAAAAATTTCCCATTTAAAGTTGATATGAGTATGGTAAAAAGTTCAAAATCATCTGGGGGAAGGGGTCCGAATAGAGGAAATTATTCTATTCCCACATTTAAAATCGATGAATCGGGAGTATTCAATCAACCAGTTTCATACGAAATGGAGATTGAAATGCTGAATCCGATAATCGAAGAAGATAGACTATCAGCCGTACCAAAATACAATACCCCAGATACGGTATATGCATCGCTCCGAAAAGGCATTCAGATCGTGTTGTCTGGGCTCCAAGGAACGAATTTCCCAATTTCATACAAGGAACAACAAACTGTTTTACGGGATTATATGCGAACTGTTCACGGGGATTCGGATGATATTCATAGAAATATTCGTTCTGCCGATTTCATCGGTCCATCATCTGTTACATTGCGACTGAAAAATATTGTCCCCGAAAATCCCAATCTGTCGACTGTTAATATTCGATCCAACTATACAGTAACAGAAAAGGCCGATGGAGATCGTAAAATCTTATTCGTATCCCCTAATCGCAAAGTATATTTAATAACAACGGCAATGAATAGTGAGTTTACGGGAATGATGGTTGATTCAAACGAATGGGTTAATACGATATTGGACGGCGAACATATCCCAAGAAATCGTCGGGGGGAGTTTATTAATTTATACGCGGCATTTGATATTTATTATCACAAGGGACGAGACGTAAGACAGAACCACTTTGTTGATTTGGAGGGAGTTCAGACCGATGGCAAGAAAATGACTTCAACAATGATGGAAAATTACCGTTTACCTCTTTTACAGAAAACAATCGCAGGACTAAAATTCATCCCTTTTACTGCACAAAAAACGAGCGCACTACCAATGCGAGTAATATCCAAATCATTCCAGGGATCGGCAGTCCACCCAATTTTCGATAGTTGTGCAAAGATATTGCGCAATATGGAGACCGAATCATTCGAATATGAGACCGACGGATTAATCTTCACCCCCGCAAATACAGGAGTTGGTCGAGAAGATTCCGTCATCGGACCATCTCCCAATCGTAAAGTGACTTGGAACAGATCATTCAAATGGAAACCACCCGAATTCAATACAGTGGATTTTCTTGTGACATTTGAGAAGAATGTCGGAGGCGAAGATATGACGCGATGGGTTGCTGGATCAGATTCAACCCAGTCAGGACAAATTCAACAGTTCAAGACAATGCAATTGCGTGTGGGGTTCGACACGGAACGATATGGGTATAATAACCCGTGTGGAGATATAATGGATGACCGCCTTACTGAATATAGTGGTGGGGCTGTAAACGATCGAACCAAACCAAACGATCGATCCAAACCAAACGATCGATCCAAACCAAACGATCGATCCAACCTATCATATATTCCTGCATTATTCTATCCAACCGAACCGTATGACGAGAGTGCACATAAAAGCAATAGTTATGTATCGATTGGATCGGATGGAACTGGTAGAATGTTTGCAGAAAACGGTGAAGTTATGGAAGATGAAACAGTAATCGAATTCCGATATGACCTTGATGCGGAACCAGGATGGCGATGGAAACCAATTCGGGTCCGTCACGACAAGACAGAAGATTATCGTCGGGGAGATAGAAAATTTGGAAATGATTACAATGTTGCCAACAATAATTGGCATTCGATTCATACTCCAGTTACACCTCTAATGTTGAGTACTGGGGGAGATATTCCAGATACAGCGGATGATAGTGAGACATATTACGCAACTAGTGATTTGGCGGGACGAAGTCAGACCCGTGGTCTACGGGATTTCCACAATTTATTCGTGAAAAGATTCTTAGTGAACATAGCGTCTAATTCGGGCGATACGATGATAGATTTCGCAGTTGGGAAGGGTGGTGATATACCGAAATGGATTCACGGTAAATTATCATTTGTATATGGATTGGATATATCGGTCGATAATATTGAGAACAAGTCGGACGGATGTTGTGCCAGATATTTGAATTATAGGACGAAGTATCATACTGTACCAGACTGTATATTTGCTCACGCGGACAGTGGAAAATTAATTCGCAACGGAGACGCATTTTATAGCGATCGAGGAGGAATGACCAACGATGCATTGGTTGGGAAGGGGAAGAAGGATAGTTCGGTACTTGGAAAGGGTGTGTATAGAATGTATGGACGAGTTAAAGATGGATTTGATGTTGCATCTATTCAATTCGCGCTTCATTACATGTGCAAGGATGTGGTCACATTCCATAATTTCATACGAAATGTTTGTGAGAATGTAAAGAATGGAGGATATTTCATCGCAACGTGTTACGATGGACCATCGATTATTACAAAACTGCGAAATAAAGAACTTGGTGCAGAATCGGCATTGTACCGAAATAAGAAGAAAATATGGGGAGTTACAAAACAATATACAGATGAATCATTTATTCCCGACGAAACATCGCTCGGAAAGGCTATTGATGTATTTCAAGAAACAATAAACAAGGTATTTCGGGAATATTTAGTACACCCAACATATTTGGTGGAGACGTTTGGTCATTACGGGTTTGATCTTGTTACTAGCGAAGATATGCCAACAGCGGGTGGTGGGACAGGATTATTTTCCGAACTACACCGTCGTATGCTCGATACGACGGCATCAGATACTAATATTAGAAATTATGGAACAGCAAATAGGATGAGTATAGAAGAACGTGAAATTTCGTTTCTAAATCGGTATTATATTTTGAAGAAGAACCGCGTAGTGGACGCAAAGGCAATATACGAGAAACTAATAAAGTGAATATGTTGATTGGGGGACTAGATGTTGTCCTGATATACAGTCGATCGGCTGTATATAAATATTTATTATATATCGATGATGTAACAATTATTGGAGTTCTAGACAAATGGTCAGACTAGACAAGTTATTCAATCGATTTTTTAATACCAATACGAAAAGTAATGCAGATAAAAGGAATGCACGTAAAAAGGCACTTGAAAATCAGCACACGAATTACTTGAATGCGTGTTTTATTACATTCGTGAAGATGATCGTGTGGGCATATATTGGGGTAATGATTTCCACGTTAGCAACAACAACCGAAGGGATTGACTTCGTCCGTTCTTATTTTCCGAGTGATGTTAAAAATGCACCGTATACATCAACTGATAATGGCAAATCGTACTGGGCAATGTCGGGGGAAGAAGGATTATCGCGGATTCCGTATAATTTATTAGGGAAAAATGACAATGCTTTGCTTGATTCATATACAAGGAACAATAATATGCTGTTACTCCAATCTATTTTACATTTTCCCTTGTGGATTGCAATTAAAAAATGGGTGTCGGACACGACGACACAATCATTTTCTATAACCAGGGATATAACAAAAACTATGTTCGGTGCGGGAGGCGATCGTTCGAACGGAACCGATGCATCCGATGCATCCGATGCATCCGACGGATCTGGTTGGGTACAAGCATTGGGTATCTTATTTGGGCCCGCTTACTTTGGTGCGTTGATACTGTTCATCGTACCAGCATTAATGTCTATCGGTGGAATTGTTGGTAGTCAATTTATAATTAATCGTGGATGGTTTGCATTTATGTTATTCCCACTTTTTATTGCGCTGGGGGGATTGAGTATTTCCGTATTTATAGCTCAATTGATTGGATTGGTAGTTGTTCCATTGACCAACAAACCATTCAGAGAAAAAATGACAAAAATGTTAAAAGATTCTCATTTGTATTTCCTTATTTTATTTCTTGGTATAAGTGGATTTTCGAACGGTACATCATATCTCGTCGATACTCAGTCGAAAAATATCAATTATGGGTTAACTAGTTGTGCGATTTTATATTTCTTGAATAAAATTAGAACTAGTGGATTTGTAAAAGACCAACCAACCCAATAATGTAGTTATGTGTAATATAGTTCGTATCAATCGAAGGTTCGTATCAATCGAAGGTTCGATAATATATAAAACGATATGATATATATATGTTATTCATATATATATCTTATCCACCAAACAATTAAATGGTCAAGAAAACTAATAAACGTAAATGTATCGATAAACAAGCCAAATATAAAAAGAAATATCCTTTTGTTTCTGTGTGTACTCCAACATTTAATCGTAGACCATTTATAAAAGCAATGGTTGATTGTTTCACCAATCAAACATACCCAATGGACCGTATGGAGTGGATCATAATTGACGACGGTACGGACAAAATTGGTGATATGCTCGAACAGTACGATATATCAGGAATCAAGTATTTTTCGATTGATGAAAAGATGACACTTGGTCGAAAACGGAACATGATGCATGAAAAATCAGTTGGTGAAATTATAGTATATATGGACGACGACGATTACTATCCACCAGAGCGCGTATCACATGCGGTCGATACATTGAACCGACATCCGTCTGCCCTATGTGCAGGGAGTAGTGAATTGTATGTATGGTTTGAGCATATAAATCGAATGGTCCAATTTGGTCCATATGGACCAAATCACGCGACCGCGGGTACATTTGCATTTAGGCGCAGAATGCTAGATACATCGGTATATGATAATGACGCTTCTTTAGCAGAAGAGAAATTCTTCCTTCGGAATTACACTGTTCCATTTGTGCAATTGGATCCAAAAAAAACAATCCTTGTCGTGGCACACGACCATAACACATTCGACAAGAAAACATTACTCGTTAATATGAAAAATAATCCAGTACAAAAATATGTTGATATTACTGTAGATAGTATTATAAAAGATCCAATTGCCGCCGAATTCTATAAATCAGTGAACATGTTACTGGTCGACTATGCTGCGGGTAGACCCGATATGAAACCCGATGTGTTATCGCAAATGACCCAAATGAAAGAGAATCGTGATAAACAAAAATCTGCTATGGCTGTCATTAAACCGACCACCAATGACAATACAACAATATCTCTTCAGAACGGAAATGTCCCTCTCGGGATAGAAATGTCCCTGAAAAATGGAGAACTTGTGAATCTTACTGCGAATCAGGTGATTGATGTTATTAAGAAACAATCCATTGAAATTAATCGACTTAATGAAAAAATAAAACATTTGGAAG
>Ga0115567_10003637_pt1 | contig 15130 bp, 19 predicted proteins | sample COGITO_mtgs_1204_2_FD_88679 | JGI IMG/M metagenome (GOLD analysis project Ga0115567, IMG submission 88679) | Pelagic marine microbial communities from North Sea - COGITO_mtgs_120412 | ecosystem: Environmental > Aquatic > Marine > Epipelagic | place: Germany:Helgoland, sampling site Kabeltonne... | reverse complement strand
GGTTGCCTGTATACAGACTGGCGCGTTCGGTCGGAGAGATTCCCAGCCGCGCTATCTCATGGACTTGCCCGACGAGGTTTTGCTACAGGTACTTCAATCAACTTGCCAGGCGCCCTTTTGACGAGAAATGGGCCTGTGAAGCGACCTGAATCCTGTCCTCTTGTCCTCTTGTTACAGGTTTGCGACAAAATCGGATCAGCAGAGGCTGTCTGTCGTGCCCGCTCTGCTTCGAGGCGTTTGCAACGTCAAGGTGGTGCCGCGAGAGTGTGGCAAAGGCTGTTCGATCAGCGTTGGGGGAAGCCCTCAGAGGGTCGCCCCCGCGAGCATCCACTTGCGTCGGGAGCGTCGAACGCAATGGCCTCGGTGGACACGGGAGAAGATACCGATAATGAGATTTCACACAGCGCACCCTTGGTGCATTACAGACGATGGCACCAGGTCCGGACGGAACCGACTATCTTGGCAATTGCTGGCCTTCGAAAAGCTGCTGACATGCTTGTGTTTCTCAGGCGGAAAAAAATTGGCAGGTGGGACGTTACGCTGTAAACTCGCTTGAGGGGCACGGAGGCGGAGTCTGCAGTTGTGAATTGGTGGCTGGCACGCTATTGAGTGCAGGGGAAGATGGCGCCGTGAAGTGGTGGGATGTCAAGTCCCGTGCTCTCGTATGGACGGAGCCGCGCGCACATCAGGGCCCAATCTGGGACATAAAGGCGGCCCCTAGCGGTGGAGGCGGTGTAGAAAATCATGTACTCACAGCCTCCTCAGACTCTAGCATTAAGGTGCATGTCCTTGCTTCATCCGCTCCCTGACTATGTATCCTGCTTCAGATTGGATAACGCAGTAGGTGTTTCGGCGTTACCTTCCCCCCAATGTGCGGCAGATATGGGACTGCGGGCGGAGCCAGCGTCTTGGCGAAGCGTCGCCGATGAGATGTGTGCAGGTACTTCGCGGTCATCGGGCGGGTAGTGAGGTTTGGAGCGTGGATGTTGTCGCCACGAACATATTCTCCGGCGGCCAAGACGGCCTAGCCAAGGTGCTTCTCGCCCCGTACGTAGCTTTACACCCAAGTGGCAACGTTTACGTTATCGCACTACTGGCCCGGGGGCATCAGCAGACTCCGTAATGCCCCGGACCGGGCACGATGAACAGGTCTGGGACCGCGAGACCGGGGCGAATTACCAGACGCTGCGCAAACACTCTGGAAGCGTATTTGTCGTGCGCCCAGCCAAGGTGGAGACAGATGCTTCGGGGCTAGCGCTGGGGCAATGCGTTCTCACAGGGGGGGTGCAACCCCTCTCAGAAGACTGTTGCTGTGCCAAAGTAATCGTCCAAAGCCATGCAGCACTGCGGGGCTCAAGTTTCACGCCGATGCAGGGGGACGGGCGGGCGTTTTTGTGGGACCTGCGGAGTGGGCAGCCTGTTATGAGTCTTCTGGACAGTGGAGGGCCTGTGTTCTGCGGGGATCTGGTCGAAGAACAGGGTTTGATCATAACGGCGGGTGGCAGTGGGCATGCTCGAGTTTTCGACGTACGCACTGGCAGTTGTTTATTGGACATGCGAGAGCACACTGACTCCGTTTGGGCGCTTTCATACCACTCCCTTTCTCGGAGACTGGTGACCGCCTCGGTCGACTGTTCTCTCAAGGTATCTCGCATGTCGCTTTCTAGCCTGCTGCACGGTCTGGATGCCGCAAGCTTCGTTCACAGTACACGAGTGTCCTGTACAGGTTTGGGACTGCTTCAGTGGAGATTGCCTTTCGACGCTCGCCTGCCACTTGGAGCCGGTCGCTGCGCTCACCAGCGACGCGGGGCGTGTTGTGAGTGGCGACACCGCCGGTTGGATGTTCGTGTGGTGATTCCGCGCCTACCTGCTGACTTTGGAGCTGGTGCGACCCTGTACTCAGAGTGCGGTGGTGTCGAATCGGCAGGGACTTCGAGTGTGAGGGCGTCTCATCCCAGTATCAGGCACTGATGGAGTATGGACCGGGAGTGCCGATACTTCATGACTTTGACTAAGTTGCGCACGCATTCACCTGATCACGGATTGTGATATTACAATATCATGCCACGCAATTGTAATGCACTAAACCATTTGACACATCCACATTCCTCCTTGGCGCTCACACGGAAGAGTGCATTGTCGCCATGCATAATCGCTGTGGACACAATGTCGTGTTTGCGCGGGTATCTCGAAACCCAATACCTCCCCATCGTCTGCGCTCACTGGGAAAGCATGTCCGCCGCCATCTCGACATTGCCATGGACAATGTCAAGGATTTCCAGGGCCCTACAAGTAGCACATGAGATTAGCTTAGGCTGCCACTTCAACACTGCACACGATCGCAAGGGTGGCTGGAGCGCGGCCAGAGGCACTCCCCTCACAATCAGCAAGCGCTGCGGTGGCAAGGAGCGTAGTAACCTTTGTCTGTCGAAGCCCATCGCAGCGAGCTGGTCAACCTTCTGTGTGTACTGCCCAGCGCTGCTTCCAGTGCCCCGTGCTCCGCTACCCGACACACCTTCACGGGCGGGAGCACGCACAGGCTCGCCTGTACCGAACTCACCGAAGCCATCCGCCATTGCACTGTCTCCGCCGCCATAGCCACCATCGTTTGCCCCGCCACCCGCATCCAGTACCGCAAGCAGAGTGCCCCACGTCGGACCGATTGTAAACTCCGCCACAGCGAGGCCGTCTCGTGCAGAGACAGCCTTACAGAGAGGATCAAGATCTTCGAGCGAAACGACCGAGGTTTGCGTTGCAAGACAGAGCAGAAAATGAAAGTCACCAATGCACTTGAGCTGTCCCGTCGGCTTGAAGGGCTTGTTGTCCGTATGGGCAAGATGCGCGCGGACCTTGTCGATGGCACTAGGACCTTGTGGTGAGTCAAACCGGTTCGCACATGGAAATGCGATCTGGCAAAGACACAGTCAATTTCAGATCTCCAGCGTACGGGGACGAGACTAGTGTACAGAGATTGGCGTGAGAGCGATTGGGAGATGGGCAGCGACCGAGAACGTGGGATCCGGTTGCTGCGGGAACGTAGGCCCATTGACAGAGACGGTGAGGTAGTCCACAGGAAAGTAGGGCTTGGCCTCGTGATTAACCTGGATGCCGCGCTCCGAGACCGCCTGGTAGAAGATCGTCGGCACACGCCGCTCTTTTGAGTCCTTAGCCACTCGGCAATGGTCCGCCTGGGAGCGAAATAGGTCAACGTTTCGGCTGGGACTGGTGCAGGCCAGAGACAGCCACAGCGGCCACTACGGTGCTGATGCTCTGGCACCAACATTCGTTGAACGTTAGTGCGAAGGGCGCAGGCACCTTCGAAGTCCATTCGAGGATGCCTTCAGCCTTCTCGAGGTCCATCGCCTGCTGGGTGACTTGATACGCGACATACCCCAGCTCACCTTTGTCATCGCCTGTTACGACGACGGTGACAAACTTTGAACCAAAGTTTCCATCATCGCACTCCTTGCACGGCGAGGAGTGCTTGTTCTGCAGGTGAGCCGCCAGAATAGCCTCGTTTGAGCGTAGGAAGAAGGTGTCGGCTCGTCGGGAGCACACATACTTGCTCGGATTGTCCGCAACAGGCTCAAGATCGAGGAAAATCCATCCGACCTTGGTCATTCCCAGCATCGCAGCTAATCGGTCCACCGCGTCTGCGTTGGAATCCTCAAGCATGTTGACACCGTCCGCAGCATTTTCCTGCGGGGGCTCATAGATAGCCTTGACCAGCGCTTTAATACCTAGAGGCACCATGCTGTCGAGCTCGTATGTGCCGTACATGTAGCCCCAACGCATCGCACCCGTCTGTCGCCACGCATCCAAGAATCTGCACCAGTGCGCGATCCACAGCGTTATCGCCTGAGCAAGTCAGACAAGTTTCTGCCACAGGATTGACGAAGTGGGCACCACAAATCGCGCCTCACCTATTGAGGATCGCCGGATCCTCGAACTCTACACGATCCACGTGGCGATACTTCTGTCGGGTGAGCGTCATAGGCTTCGGAATGCGAGACATGGACACTGCCCGTGCGCCCCACCCCACATCTTTTCCACCCGCACCCCCAGCCTCACCGTAGCTCCCGAAGTCGTGTCGCCTGCGTGTGGACCAGATTCAATCCGTGGCAGATGCGTCTTGCCTCACTACTGTCTGTGAAACTTACCCGAATTGTTGCATCCTCGCGGGCACGCATTCAGGAAACGGTCAGTCGCGGGACGGGCCGTACGCGAGCTGGGAAAACTTGCCACCGCCCGACTGGGATTTCAGCTTGCGCAGATAGGCGTGAAAGGACATCAGTTTGATGTCGCGCTCTTTGAGCACACGCTCGTCGTAGGCCTGCAACCATGTCGAGTCAGAACCAACGTCGCTCAGTGCAGCTGACCCCGTGACGCGACAGGAAGCTGGTGTTCTCACCTCGACAGGCATCGACTCGATGGTCTCGTCACCGAAGCCATGCTTTGGCCCCGTGTCTTTTAGACGAACCGTACCCTCTAGCTTGTACAGCTCTTCATCTACCGAGTCCAGCACCACATTCTGTCCATTGGTGCCCTGCACAGCCGTCCTTGAGCGCGCCATGCCGTGGCACCAAGAGATCGCAGCGCAGGGACCGGCAACGGCACCTTGTTCGCGGGGGACGCCACAGCCTTTGCAGGCGACACAACATCCACCACGGTTCGCCCAGCCATTGTATGCCCGGTCTGTCACGGCCAAAATATTCAACACTGTCACCGTCGGCTGCCCGCAGCACACGTGGCTGAAACGTTTCCCGTGCGGACTGGAGCCGCGCAGACACTCAGGAGCGCTAGCGTCAGAAAAAGTGGGTGTCCATTGCGAGGGGATGAAACCATGGTCTGCGTTGCTTCAGCGGGCGCAGGAGACGCAGGTTGTTCGACAGGGACGCCTGCAGCACCGCTCAGGTGTTGGTCCGCAGCAAAGATTTCTCCGGATGTAGGAGTCAGGTTTGCAGTGTTCAAATGGATGTGAAATCGCAATAAGGTGAATCCTATTCCGTATCAGAGAAGCAATCACCAGATTCGGCGTAAATGCGGTCGCCATGTTGAAGTTTCAATTGGTTGACGGTCGCGCTGGCAGGCATCAAGTAGTCTGTGCGCGAACGATCAGTAACCGGATCGAGATTAAGCAGGCAACGCGCAGGTGAGGGTCAGACCTTTGTGTCCTGGGTCACGCGAGAGCTTGAACTGCGGAAGAGTTGGGAGCTGCTCCTGCAGCTTCTCCGCGATTTCCGCCAGGGTGTCGGTAGCCTCCACATCGACGCGAGCCTGCCCGATACGCGTTTGTACTCGAAGGATCATCGGCGCCTGCGGATGAATGTATGTATCAGTATTTCACCGCACCGCCGGTGCGCAAACCGTCCTTCATCTTGTTGGGCAATAGCACCGATCCAGATTCTGGTTGGTTTAGGAATCTGGTGTGGCGGCGCTCTCTACTGTGCCAGAAATCATGCTGGCTGCAAAGATCAGAGGATGCAAGAGCTTGCAAACTCGTTGCAACAGAAACGCTAGGCGAAGAGAGATTTTCAATGTGCGGGTGCAAACCAGTGCGTCTCAGACGACGCTCCACACACGCTCTCCCTTCGCAACACTAAAATGAAGGTACGTAGGACAGGTCACATTCAATTTGGGCCGCCGGGGGTCATGAAACTCTTTTGCCTCAAAAGTGGATCTGTTTCCTGAAAAGCGACTGACAGTATGGCCCCGCTCCAGCGGCCTGCGCTGTTCCTGGTCTTTCTCGCATCTGTCACTTCGACCTCCGAGCATGTCATACCAGCGCTAAGAAGCTACAGCGGCATCAAGGAGACGATCAAACACTCCCCGGCGTTCTCGACACTGGTGAGCACTCGCCGTTTTGCACCCAAGTCCAACCGAGCCTGTGACGATGAATGGTCCTGCAGACCGTGGAGATGGAGCCCGGGCAGCTCGTCCACGCGGAACCTGGTTCTATGATTATGATGAAGGTGGGGCGTGTCCTTTTCGCCTCCTGTTTTCCCCTGAAATGCACCTCTGGCTCATGTGGTTGTGGTGCGTTCTTGCTTGAGCAACAGAGACGAATGAGTTGGACGATCGCCAGGATTGTTCGTACAAGACGCGATTAGCTGGACCCCGTGAACATGGAGATGATGGGAGTGTCGGGTGCCTTCCGGCTCTGTCGCGCGCAGTGCTGGGGGGTGAGTCGTTGTTCCTCAACGTGTACGAGTCGGATCCAGCGAAGGGAGGGTGGGTAACTCTGGCGGCCGGACAGGCTGGTGAGATCGTCATTGTCGACATCGACCCCGATCGTGAACTCTTTGTGATCCCAGGCGCATTCCTCGGATGTCGCAGCAATGTGCAGAGCGACGCCAAGTGTGCACGCGCCCACGACTCGCGGCGGCGGCCCCCCCTCTTTGACAGTGCCACCGTGCCTGCACTTACGATGACCTCAAATTTTTCACTGCTGCGCTCTCAGGTGGAAGGGCATCAAGGGACTTTTTGCAGGTGAAGGGGTATTCTTTTTGCGGGCGTATACGAACAACGATCTCCCGGGAAAGGTCACACCACCTACTGCGGCTCTAGCAGTCGCACCGGTCCGGAGTTCTAAACCAGCTGAACGGTTCGCAGTTATACCTTTCTGCGTCTGGGGCAATCGAGGCGCTGCGAGTCGAGATTGGTGAGGATCTGATTGTCGACTCTGGCCATGTTTTGGCTTTCGAAGACACCCTTACGTACCGCTTGACTGGACAGGTTACTGTGACGCACTCTGCCGATTCCACTGCTGCTGCCGCCGTTGCCGTGCGAGCTGACCGACGTGGTTTGTACACGCGGGCTGGCAGGCAAGCCTCAAGTCATTCTTCATGGGTGGAGAGGGAGTGGTGTGCCGCTTTGCGGTGCGCGACCGAGGGCCCCGCACACAGGCAGGCACAGTCTGGGTGCAGACCCACAAGGCGCCAGTGCGCGCTTGAGTTGCGTGCCGCTCCGTCTTGCGGCGATGCAACTTGGATTGGGCGAGCCGCGGCATGCATACTGCAAAAGGTCACACAGTTTTGCACAAATGCTTGTATGGTCACTGAGGAGGACCTCGGGAGTGTGCATGCGCGTCCCACCGTAGAGGCACTCTTTGGAAGAGGAGCAAGTCTTCGAATTATCCCGGCGATGGAAGAGGAGCAAGCCCCGAGCCCACGCAGACTCTACCCACACATCAGATGGTGCTGAAACAGTGTGGCGGCGCAAGGATATGCTCGTGCCCTCTCGAAGTTGCGTCGGCGACGCAATCCTTGCAGCTGTAGAAAAACTTGCAGCAATCTACAGGGTTGCGACGGCCGAAGCACGCGGCTTGTTGTCAAGAATGTGCCGGTAGAGGTCCTTCTGCTCAGCCAGAGCATCTGCTGCCGCATCAGCGGCTCCCGCGAGCGCGTAGGTGAAGCCCTTGCGCGCAGAGCCCGTCACGCGCACTGCACCCAGGTCGGCGAGCGCGCCGGCGAGCTGCGCGAATTGCGCGGCGGGGACCGGTTCGAGCGAGTGCTTTCGGCACACGCGAGAGTAGCCCGCGAGCAGCGCAGCCTGGTTGAGCTGGAACCACTCCTCCCGAGCAGCGAGCACGAGCGCACATAGTACCAGTGCCTGATGCGTCGGTAGTGCCCCGAGCAGGCGCCGCGAAGCATTCGATTGCGCGCTCAGCGCCGTCAGCGTCCGTGACATGAGCCCCACTCCGACAACTGCACACGTATTACCATCCACACCCTGCAACACGGCCTCGCGCGCTGCCGCACGGCACGCCTCCAGTGCCTTCCTGACGTCGCCGCTTTCCGCCGCTGTCCTGCGCGCGCAGAGCTGCAGCGCGGTACTCTCAAAGCGCACCATGGCCTTCCCTTGGTCCGGGCGAGAAGCAGGCTCCTCGACAGCCGACAAGAGCGTCGGCTCGTCCATCCGACACGTATTCACGTTCACGGGGCCATCGCTGGAGTGCTCAGGGGCAAGTGCGGGCGCGGGCGTGGGTGCGGAGAGGCGCGAGCCCAGGATGAGGCGAACAGCGGCGTCGGTGTAGGGCTTGAATGTGAGCAGCTGGGGCGCACAGCCCTTGGCGTGTAGTACCGGGAGGAGACGGTGCGTGAGATCAAGTGCGTTGGCGATCCCGATGAGCACCAGGCGGGCATCAGGTTCCGCGGCCCACCCAAATATTGTCTCGAGCACGCGCTGTCCGCCCGAGGTGCCCTGCAGCAGCGCGTCCATCTCGTCGATCAAGACGAGCGTCATATCCGCGTCTTCGGCACGCCGCGGGCGGCTAATGCAACGTTCATACAGTGCGCTCTCAGGATCAATTTTCTCCTTGCATGCTTTGGGATCCAGGCCCTTGAGTAACTCTGAGAAGAGGTCCTTCGCTCCGTCGCACAACGACATGCCGTTGAGCGCCACCGCTTTCCAGCCATGCTTCTTGCGCGCCGCCAACACGTCACGAACGAGCGAACTTTTGCCAGTTCCTGGCTTGCCTGAGATGTACAGTGCCCCTGCACGGCGTGAACCGACAGTCTCCTTCAGGAATGCCTCCACTGCAGCTCGCTCTTCCTCCCTTCCGATCATGCGCGTCGCACCCCCAGACCCCGTCATCCGCGCCATCACCTCGCCCAGCTGCAGTGGCGTGTCTGACACCAGGTCAATTTGGACGCCTGGCAACTCGCCGAGGCGCACACCACCCGCATCCCCCACAGCCGGCGGAGGCGTTGCTGGGCTCTCCGCGCGGCTGAGGCTGTCGCCAGGAGTAGGCGGCATCGAGGAAATGATCAGCGCATCGCCGCCTGCCGTTTCGTCCATGCGGACCTTGCACGGCCGTCCCCGCTTACGTTTCCCCGTCACAGGGTCCAAGTGCTGCGCTGCGGCAGCGCGTCCGCCTTCTGTCTTGACCTTTGGCGGACGTCCAGGCTGGCGCTTCGCGGAAACGACGTCCACCAGTTCAGCCTGTGTGGCTGCGACAGCAGCGGCATAGGTCGGAGTCGTGACAGTCTCCGTGGGCGATAGCTTCCTCGATTCTGTGTCCAAATCCGGCTTCAAATGTGGCAGCAGCTGCTTTTGCGGCCGCCCTGCCGGGAGTTGACGGGTCCGCTCGTCTGCGGCTGGCGGCTCCTCGTCTGGGATGCTGTCAAACTCACAGGCGTAGGCAGGCGCACGGGCCCAGCGGGAAGGTATCATCGTCTGAGCTGGCTCCGTCGCGCATGTCTGCGGCACTTCGCCATCCATAGCCGTGGCAGTGCCTGTGGCGGTCTTGGAGCGCTTGGTGCCCCTTGGCGCTGAATCCTCTGCCGACATAGCGTCCTCGGCACTTCTGGTTTCGAAAGAGCACCGAGTCAATAAACACCGGCGCTAGCACCGCCGATGCGCAGGCGAATCTGGGGAGTTGGACCTGCGGATCTCGATCCGAAAGGCGCCCGTGCGACCAGGTCGGTGAGCAGGTTTGGCGTCGCTCCTGTCGTCTGTGACAGTCTTGCAGTCACGGAGGGCGGCGCAGGCCTTTGCTTGCGCTGCATGCCGCCGCACTGGAAACTTGATGTTGCCCCGCCTGCTTTGCTTCACAGGAGCGGCGCGGGTGCTCGGCGCCATTTCTGCTGTTCGCGCCAAAATTTTTGTCATGACAAAAATGTAATTTAGTTGAGGTTGGAAATTGCATCTCGACTCTGTTGGGGCTTGCTGCGGAAAACGGCGCGGGTTAGCTGCCATCCTCTTGCCCCCTTCCGACCTGCGCCGAATGCCATATTTCGCTCTCGAGGACGGTGAGAAGGATCCGCATGAACTAGCTGCGTCACGCTGCATCAAGGTAGCCACGTGCATCTGTGGAGCACCTCGCCTCGCGCTTTCTGATCTTTGCTCGGAGCTCATTCGCACAAGGTCCTTGGCTCCGGTTCACCGGTTTGACCGCAGGAACTCAACCGAGTGCAACCCCCATCGATCTCCTGGGCGAGGGACTGGTTGCCCTCTTGGCTTCACCGCCTGGCTTTGCAGATCCCAGGCGTCATCGGAAGTCTCGCCATCAACTTGGTCCTCCCGGATTCCCTGGAATAATCCGGCCAAGTCCTCCCGGAATGGTTATTTGCTCTGCGCAGTGACTGCGAGCGTGATGATCGTGGGGGGCGTCATCGTCTGGATCATCCAGCGCAGGGCGATGAATGCATACATCGAGCCATGGAGGTCAAAACACGATGAGAGCAGTGCAGCGTTGAAAAAGGAGCGCGAATCGATATGCCAGGAGAGACTGCACCGTGTTGTGGGTATGAAACACTCATCTGCACACAGCTGTCTTGGCGCCGCCGTGAAGCGAATTTGCCGCGAGAAGGCAAAACTTGCGTAGTCACGCGAAAATGCTCAAAATTTACAAGCAGCAGCCCACCACGCGAGCGCCACCAGCGGCGTGCTGGGCACGCAGGCAGCCACGGGACAGGAGCATGCGCAGGCTACGCGCGCGCGCGTACATCGCCGCAAACTGCACATCGACGATACACGGGAGGCGAATAGAGCCGCCAGGGGAGCATGATTCATGTCCTGGGTCCCGCGCTATTTTTGTACGTCCCAGATCATCACGGTGTTGTCATCCGACCCACTGACGATGTGCTTGCCGTCCGGTTAGTACGCCGCCGAGTACACTTCGTAAGAGTGCCCCGCCAGCGTGCGTTCCTGCTCATAGCCCGAACCCAGCACGCTTACACAGCAGCAAATGCAAGAAGCATGCCAAAACACGACGACACCTCCTTGCCCGTCGCGGCGTTCCATATCTTCACGGTAAGTACACGCGACTCGCTGACGATGTGCTTGCCGTCCGGCGAGTACGCCACCGAGGTCACAGTGCGAAATCTAAATGTAGGGTCAAAGCTCTCGTTTGTGGGCCGCGAGTTGCTCTCTGGCCAAAAAATAAGAGGTTGCCTCAAGATCTTGGCTGTAGCAGCTGCCCGCTGCGACAGGAGTCCCGCGTCTGGCAACTACGAGGCTGCCTGAAGCCAGCGCCCAACATTCCCTGATCCAACCCGAGAACTGAAACGCTACATCTGCGAAAACGCATTAAAGCATGCCCCCTGCCCGAAGGGCCCTCATCGGAAGGTGCGTCGGCGTCTTGCCCTGAACCTTCTACCCTCGTCCCTAGATCTGTGACAGATGCAGCAACGTTCGGGGGCAACACACGGGAGATCACAGCAAAGAGAACGTGGATGTGTGACAGCGAAGTATGCTACGAAGAGTTCCCCTTTCCACTTGCAAATGTGCGGCGTATCGCCATCCGCGCATACTACAAGTCAACGGACGAGACACCGAATTCTGTAGAGCTCGGTACGCGCAGGCTCCCGACGGATATGGGCGAGGGTTTTTCGTCGTGGGAAGAGGAAAATGCGATGGGTACTTTGTGAAATCGGTAAAGCGAATGATAATTTCCCCCCTGTGAGGGCAGAGAGAGGAGCGGCCATGAAACATAGGCGCTGCTGGGCAAGCCCCCACAACTCCCCTCGTTCCCATCATCACTTGAAACACTTTGTTTCTGTTGAACATGATTCAAGCACACGCGCTGGAAAAACTCCTTGCAACCCGTCAGGCGGAGTGCGCGCTGCCACTGGACCCCGGCAGACAAGAGAATTGTGTGGGCACTTCCCACAACCGTCGCTTGTAGCGGCGGGACCTTACTGGTACGGGGAGTGGGAGCTTGGTCCCATGCCGGGGGAGAGGGCGCTGCTGCCCGAGAGGCGGCTGACGGCGTGGGCATTGTGCTCGTCCACATCCGGGGCAAGGCGTTGCAGCGTAGCCTGCACCTTTTCGCCCGTGCGCAGCAGAGTCAGGGTGCAGTAGCTCCCCTCCTCTCCGATCGTGAGGCTCTTGACCTGGTCGAGGTCATACCCCGCCAAATCACTCTGATCGACCATCAGGATCACGTCCCCGGGTTGCAGCTTGCCCGACTTGGCGGCCGAAAAGCCGTGCACAAGGTCCTTGACGACGATCGGCCGCTCGGCAAGATGGTCGTGGCGCTCGAGCACGAGCCCGAGCCCAATGCGGCGCCCCGAGCGCGACACCTGCGAGCCGTAGAGGTCGCCCTGGTACGACCCGCGCATCGAGTAGCCCGGGTGTGACTGGAAATTGGCGACGCGGCGGTGGTCCGGAGTGAGGCCGCCCGTGGAGCGGTACGGCGAGCCCTCGCCGACGACGCGCCCCTCGCCGGTCTGGCGCGTCTCGGAGCGCGAGCCAACCTGGACAGGGACGAGCACTTCCTTGTAGACCACGCGCTCGACCGGCACCGGCACCTCCTTCACCACCTCGACAGGCACCGGGATCTCCTTCACGACCACGCGCTCCGGCGACATCTGCACCGGCACCGGCACGTCGCGGTACACGATCCTCTCCACGGGCACCTCCACACGGACCTCCTTCTCGTACGGCACGTGCACCTCGTACGGTACTGGGACCTCAACGCGCTTCTCGACAATCTTTTCGACGATGCGCTCCACCTCCACGATGCGGTCCACTGGCACCGCGCGGTCCTGGTAGACGATTTTCTCAACCGGGACTTCCACTATACGCTCCTCCACCACGACCTTCTCGACCTCAACGGGGACTTCCACCTGTACGCCGGCGCCCCCGTGCGCCTCAGCCCGCTGGTCTAGGGGTGCCGCGCAGCACAGGCGCAACGTTGCAAGGAGCTTTGTGCGAGGGGGATTCCTCGACGATCTTTTCGACGATTTTCTCGACATCGCGGTACACGATCTTCTCCTGCACCTGGTACACGATCTTCTCCTGCACCTGCACCTGCACCTCCGGCCGGGGAGACTCGACTCTGGGCGGCGCCTCGTAGTACACTTCCTGGACGGGGACCTGGACGATCTCGACGGTCTGCACCGGAACCTGCTGTACGACTGGCACGGCTACCATCTTGGTCTCTGTCATCGGAACCATCTTGGTCTCCGACACTTCGCGCATCTCGTACCCCTGCTGGACTTGCATTGCCTGTCTCGGTGAGCCAACCGACGTCCACTGGCCCTGCTGCGACGGGGACAGCGACATTGCCTTGTTTGGCGAGGCAATGACGCCTTGCGACCGGGGCGATGATGGGGGGACATAGCCCTGCACCATGACTTGTGAGTTTGGAGAGTAATCACAGCTCTGGAACCCCAGGCCATACGAGGGCCGACTAGTCCGGGCGAACGGCAGTGCGGAATTGGACCGGATTAACGTGCCAGGGTAAAAGCCAGGGGCGCGACAGAATCATTGCGGGCGCTTGCACGGGGAGAAAAACCTGGGGCATTGTCACGGTAGATGTGGGCACCGACGCGTACGAGCCCGGGAGGGACGTGTAATTGGCCTGTGCCGCAGTACCGGGTCGGTGAAAACGATGCCAGCGGCCGTATGAGTCGCACCGAGGGGCGGAGCACGGGAAATTCGAGGGCTCACCCCATTTACGTAAGAGGCGTACGATGAGCCGACGCTCCTCTGGGAATTGAGGAGACCGGGCGATGCCGGACCTGCGCGATTCGCGGCCCTCAGCGATCTATCTGGGCGCACACATAAGTGCCACGTTGCTCTCGTGAGATTTGCAGATGGAAGCTGGCGTAGCTAGCTGGTGGATTTTGTACCTTCATACGTATCGCTGACGCCGCTCTTGTTCGGGGACCTGCACACCGCAAATACCCTGGCGTCAGTCTTTTTGCCAAAACCTGTGCGCCAGTGGAGCTGGGATCCGCACGCAGCCAGGGGAGTTAAGGCAGGGTTCGGGGCGTACAGGGCCGCCATGATGGATTCAACCACTGCCTGCATATGAAAATACGTGTCAGCTTGGCTGCGCGCTTGCGGGAAAGGGTGCGTCAGCCTTCAACGCCTGACGCGGCAACCCCCCCTTACATCTTTTGAGGAAACTTGATGACGGCCATGTGCGCATGCAGCTCAGACAGCACATCTTGCTAGATGGATGCATAGATTTCTGGGTGGAACAGCCGGTTGGTCGGGACTCTCTTGGGTGGCGTTTCGGGACCGGGGCAGTACCGCCGGTTCCCCCGAGGTCGGTCTTGTTTTGTTGAGGAGCAGAGGAACTCTCGTCTGTTAGGGCCCATTTTTTTATATTCCTATTCATACCATAGACGAATACAGGAGACCTATCCTAGTTCAGGAGGGCCTATCAGGTCGGGGATTTGCTCACCCTGTGGCCTGGCGGCCATTGCCTCTTCCCGTCGGTGTCTTGCTTCAGTCAGCGAAACCTCATCGTACTTGTTTTTTTCGGGCACATCTCTCTAAATAAGCAGGCAGCTCTGGAGGGAACTACACGTTGGTTGTCGGGAGAAGGGCGCTTCACGAAGGAGCAGGATCAGACGTTGCTTTAGCCCAATGGGTGCTGCATCTGCAGTCAATAAAGCTCCATTTGCGTTGATTGCTCCTGTGGGAATCGGAGTCTGCCCGGTTTGGCGTGTTCCCCCGTCCATCTTACAGTGCAGGGTGGAAGTGCGACAGTCCGAGGCGGACGATCCGCGAATTGATCGCCGGACCCAGCGCCCCGCCAGTGGGTAATCGGAATCACGAAGCGAGAAAGCTGTTGGGAGACGCTGTCTGTGAACTCTTTCAGACGCCAAGTCTATACCTGGCCTGTATTGGACACATGTACCGTTGGGGTGAAGCTACGTGACCGCACTACCGCCTCACTTGCTAACAGAAAGTGAGCGCACGAATTGATTTGCTGCTCCACCAGTGCCCAGGACGAGCCCTCAAGCAGAGCACATTTCGCAAGCACCAGGGTTGGCAAGGGAGCACATCAACTTTGCCGCTGCCAGTTGCGTAGCCTTCTCGTCCTCTGAAAGATCGGGCGAAGTCGTGGTTTCAACAGCTTTGTTGCTTGCGGGCGGAGAGGGCAGCTCGACTTTGAAGCCCTTGGCCAGTGGCGTGGTAGCCTGCGACGCGGGTGTGGCAGGACGGTTGGACGCAGCTGCTGCAGCTGCTGATTTGTCCACCGTGAACTGGATCGCATCTGCAGCCGGGCGCGTGCGCAGATAGTAGCACCCGGTCTTGAGTCCCTTCTTCCACGAGTAGAAGTGCATCGAGGTGAGCTTCGCCGTAGTCGGTGCCGCTACGAAGAGGTTCAGCGACTGCGACTGGTCAATGAAGGCGCCGCGATCGGCAGCCATATCGATGATTGAGC
>Ga0115567_10003635_pt1 | contig 15132 bp, 9 predicted proteins | sample COGITO_mtgs_1204_2_FD_88679 | JGI IMG/M metagenome (GOLD analysis project Ga0115567, IMG submission 88679) | Pelagic marine microbial communities from North Sea - COGITO_mtgs_120412 | ecosystem: Environmental > Aquatic > Marine > Epipelagic | place: Germany:Helgoland, sampling site Kabeltonne... | reverse complement strand
GGCGGTGGTCGATGACGACGGGCGCGTGCGGCAGGTGGGGGTAACGCTCGCGGTCGGGTTCCACCCGCTTGGTCAGGCCGCCGTAGCGCAGTTCCACCGCGTCGCAGTTGGTCAGCACGATCAGCGGCAGGACGCCGCCGATGTTGCGTTCCCCCCGGGCCCAGAAGGTGACGGGTTTCAGCACGATGCCGGCGTCGCGGGGGCGCTGGCTGGCATAGGCATGGGCGGCGAATTTTGGCTCGCGGAAGATGTTGGCGACGCCGTGGTGGCAGATCCGGTCGCCCGCGCCGAAATCCTTGTGCGTGTTGTAGTCGAACATGCACCAGCCGATGCAGCCCGCGATGTGCGGATCGCCGAACATCGCGTTGAGCACGTCGAGATGGCGGGTGACGTGTTCGGCCTGGCGCTGTTCGGGATCGCCCGCCTTGGTCGGGAACATGTGGCCGTTGTATTCCGTCACCATGTAGGGGACCGGCGCCTTCAGGCCCGTCACCTCGGTCTGGTCGCGCAGCGCGGTCCGGGGCCGGTTCGAGAACGGGTTCTCGAAATCGCCGAGGATGAAGTCGTTCATCGTGTACACGTCCTCCAGCATCTCGCTGTCGGTGATGTAGCGGACGCCGCCGGTCTGGCGCGTCGGGTCCAGATCGCGCGCCATCCCGTTGGTCGCGGCATAGAAATCGTGGTCGTCGTCGCTCTCGTTGATGCGGACGCCCCAGATGACGATGGCGGGATGGTTCCAGTCCCGTTCGATCATGCGGCGCACGTTCTGCACCGATTCCGCCTTCCACGCCGCGCCGCCGATATGCTGCCAGCCGGGAATCTCCTCGAACACCAGCAGGCCGATCTCGTCGCAGCGGTCGAGGAACGCGGTGCTTTGGGGATAGTGCGAGGTGCGGATCAGGTTGCAGCCGAAGTCGTGCTTGCAGATCTCGGCGTCGCGTTCCTGCGATCTGCGGCCCTGCGCGTAGCCGGAATAGGGAAAGCTCTGGTGCCGGTTCAGGCCCATCAGCTTTAGCGGTTCGCCGTTGAGGAGAAACCCGTCGGGCGTGAATTCGGCGGTGCGAAGACCGAAGCGCGTCGAGACGGTGTCCTCGCCATGATCCGAAGCGAGCGTCAGGTCGAGCGTGTGAAGTGCCGGCGTATCGGGCGACCACAGCGCGAGACCGGACAGGTCGTCGAAGGCGATATCCGACTTGTCCGCGCCCGCTGGAACGGTGACGTCCCGTCGCGCGACCTCCGTGCCGTCGGGCCCGCGCAGGATGGCGGCGATCGTCGCGTCGGGCCCCGTGCCGCCGGGGCAGGCGAGGTGCACCCGCGCTGTGACGCGTTGCGCGGATGTCAGGATGTCGTGGGTCTCGATCTTGACGTTGGCGATGCCCAGCCTTGGCACCGCGATCAAGTGCACGTCGCGGTAAAGCCCGGCATAGGTGAGGTAGTCGATCTGCCCGCCGAAGGGCGGGATTTCGGGGTTTTCGGTGCCGTCGATCCGCAGGGTGACGAGTGCCCGTTCGCCGCGGCGCAGATGCGGCGTCAGCCGCGCAGTGAAGGGGGTGTAGCCGTCGGCATGGCGCACGACCTCGACCCCGTTCACCCAGACGGTGCTGTCGGCCATCGCGCCGTCGAAGCGCAGCATGACTTCGGCGTCCTCGAAGGTCGCGTCCCAGTCTATCCACCGCTGGTAGGTGAACGCGCGCTGATACGCGGTCTCGTCGAAATAGCTCAGCGGCAGGTCGACGGCGTTGTGCGGCACCTCGACGGGCGCGCCGTCGATCTCGGTGCTCGCGTGATCGGGGTCGAAACCGGCGGCAAAGGTCCAGCCGGTCGTGAGGATGGTGTCGGAACGCATGAGGTGTCCTTGGGTGGAGGTGTCGGGGAGGGGTCAGCGCAGGCGGTGGCCATCCTCGGCGAAGGCATAGGCGCGGTCGGGCAGGATCGAGACGCGCAGCGTGTCGTGCGCGCCGAGCTTGCGGGCCTCGGGGCGCTCGACGATCACCGGCTCGCCCGCGCGGGTGTTGGCATAGACGTAGCTGGTGATGCCCAGATGCTCGGCGACATCCACATCGAGCGCGATATCGGTGCCGGTGCCGGGATCGCCGAAATGTTCGGGTCGCACGCCGACCGTGACCTTGCTGCCGGGCGCCATCTGTTCGTCGATGGGCAGAACGATCTCGACGCCGCCCTGATTGGTCAGGCGGACCCGCGTGCCGCCGTCCTCGCGCGCGATTGCCTCGGCGGCGAAGAAGTTCATCCGCGGGCTTCCGATGAAGCCCGCGACGAACTGGTTGTCGGGATCGTCGTAGAGGTCGAGCGGCGCGCCGACCTGTTCGACCCGGCCCGCGCGCAGCACCACGATGCGGTCGGCCAGCGTCATCGCCTCGGTCTGGTCGTGGGTGACGTAGATCATCGTGACGCCGAGTTCGGAATGAAGCCGCGCGATCTCCACCCGCATCTGCACGCGCAGCTCTGCGTCTAGGTTCGACAGCGGCTCGTCAAACAGGAACACCTGCGGGTTGCGGACGATGGCGCGCCCGATGGCGACGCGCTGGCGCTGGCCTCCCGACAGCGCCTTGGGCCGGCGGTCGAGCAGCGCCTCGATCTGAAGCACGTCGGCGGCGCGGGTGACGCGGGCCTCGGTATCGGCCCTGGGGTTGCCGTTCATCCGCAGGCCGAATGACAGGTTCTCCTTGACGGTCATGTGCGGGTAGAGCGCGTAGGACTGGAACACCATCGCCGTGCCGCGATCCGCCGGTTCGACATCGTTCACGGTGCGCCCGCCGATGGCGATCTCGCCGCCCGAGATCTCCTCGAGTCCTGCGATCATCCGCAGCAGGGTCGACTTGCCGCAGCCGGACGGTCCGACGAAGACGACGAACTCGCCGTCGGCCACCTCGAGGTCGACGCCGTGGATCACGTCGACATTGCCATAGGATTTCGCGGTCTTGGTCAGGGTGACGCCGGCCATTGGGATATCCTTACTTTACCGCACCGGCGGTGATGCCAGACATGAAGAAGCGTTGCAGGAACACGAACACCAGCAGCATCGGCGCCGTCAGAAGGACCGCGCCGACCATGATCCCGCCCCAGGACACGCGCGTCACGCCGATCAGCGTGCCGAGCGCCACGGGGGCGGTCATCATCTCGGGCGAGTTGGTGATCAGCAGCGGCCAGAGATAGTTGTTCCACGATGCCAGGAACAGGATGATCGACAGCGCCGCCATCGTCGGCTTGGCCAGGGGCAGGGCGACGCGGGTGAAGATCTGCCATTCCGTGACCCCCTCGACCTGCGCCGCGTCGAACAGCTCGGTCGGCATCAGCGAGAACGATTGCCGCATGAACAGGACGCCGAGCGAATTGAACAGCGGCGGCACGATCAGCGCGACCCAGGTGTCCGACAGGCCGAGGTCGCGGGCGACGAGGATGAACTGCGGGATGACGACCACGAAATAGGGCAGCGTGATGGTGCCCAGGATGATCGCCACGACCATGCCGCGCCCGGCGAAGCGGTAGCGCACCAGCGCCCAGCCCGCCATCGACGTGAGCATGACCGACAGCGCCGTGTAGATCACCGCGACAACGACCGACACGAAGATCGTACGCAGGAACCTCGTCTCTTCCTGCAGCGCCGCGAGATTCGTCAGGAACTGGTCCGACGGCAGCAACTGCACGCCGGGAGAGAAGATGCCGCTGTCGGGCATCGTCGAGAAGATGAACATCATCCACAGCGGGAACAGCCAGATCAGCGCCAGTGGCACCAGGAACAGGTGCAGGACGATGATCCGGGTCAGGCGCACGCGGCTGCGCGACCGGCCGTGTCCGTGGGTTTCGACGGCGGGGCCGGATGCTCCGGTGCGTTCGGGTGCGCGGCTCATGTCCGGTCCCTCCCGACCCAGAGGTTGACGAGCGAAATCGCGACCGCCAGCAACGCGATCGTGTAGGCGACGGCAGAGGCATAGCCAAAGTTCAGCGACGTAAAGCCCTGTCGGTACAGGAACAGCCCCAGCGTTTCGGTGGCGCCGCCCGGACCGCCCCGGTTGGTGATCAGGAACGGCTCGGCAAAGAGTTGCATGGTGCCGATGACCGACAGCACGACGCAGAACAGGATGATCGGTTTCAGCAGCGGCAGCGTGATGCGGAAGAATTGCTGTGTCGGCGTCACGCGGTCGAGCGTCGCGGCCTCGTAAAGATCGTCGGGGATGGATTGCAGGCCCGACAGGATGATGATGGCGTTGTATCCGGCCCAGCGCCAGGTGACGGCCATGATGATGACGGCCATGGCCGCGGTCGGGTTGGCGAACCAGTCGACCTTCGGCAGGCCCACGCCCGTCACGATCTTGTTCACGACCCCGAGGTCTTCGCTGAAGATCAGCCGGAAGACGGCGGCGTAGGCCACCTCGCCGACGACCACGGGGGCAAAGAACGCGAACCGCATGATCCCGCGTGCGCGCAGCAGGGTGGAATTGAGCAGCACGGCGAGCACGGTGGCGAGCGCGATCATCACCGGCACCTGGATCGCCAGGATCAGCATCGTGTTCTTGAATGCGTTCAGGAACGCCGGATCCTCGAGCAGGCGGCCCCACGTCACGCCCGGATTGAAAGTCCAGGGTTGGCGCCTCGTCGACAGGAACGACAGGTAGAACGACTGGATGATAGGCCAGATCCAGAATGCCGCGAAAACGAGCAGGTAGGGCGCCAGGAACCAGTAGGCCGTTATCGTGCGCTTACGCATGGCGGAACCTTGGGTAGGTGACGGTGGCCCGACCCCCCCTGCGGGGCGGGTTGGCGGCGGGGGACGGGGCGCCCGCCCCGCCCCCCGCCGGTGTCGGCGTCAGCCGGTCATTCCGCGACCGGAATGCCGGTCACGAGTTCGATCTGGCGCGCCGCATCGTCCAGCGCCTCCTGCGCCGAGGCGTATTCGCCATTCAGGAACCCGGTCTGCACGACCTGCACGATCTGGTCGGCGTCGCCGAAGAACGGGGTGCCCCGGTTCGGCGGCACGTTCCCGAGAGTGCCGAGGATGTCGACCCAGACGGCCTGACCGTCCCAGAACGGCAGGCCCTCGCTGACATACGGATCCTCGAGCGCGCTGAGGAGCGACGGCACGAGGCCGTTCGACTTCAGCATCTCGACCTGGCCCGCATCCGTCGCCAGCGCGTATTCGACGAAGGCATACGCGGCATCGAGATTGTCGGATGACGCCGGAATGGCGAGTGCGGATCCTCCGAGGTTCGCGGCATGGGCCCCGTCGGCCGTCATCGACGGCATCAGGTAAACGCCCCAGTCGCCTGCCGCGTCTTCCGTGGCGTTGGTGCGGATCGTGCCCTCGTACCAGCCGCCGTACATCTGCGTGGCGACGGTGCCGGCGTTGTTGGACGTGATCTTCTCGCCCCAGTTGGCGGCACCTACGATGTCGGCATCCACCATCTCGCCGAACGTCTCGAGAGCCTGTACACAGGCCGGTTGGTTCACCGTGATGCTCTCGCCATCATCGGAGAAATAGCCGCAGCCGTTCTCGTTGGTCATCATGCGGAACCATTCGGTGTCGCCGTTCAGGTCCGCCTGCGTCATCAGCACGCCGTCATTGGCCTCCTGGATCTGCTGGCCCGCGGCCATGAAATCGTCCCACGTGCTGATCGTCGACGGATCGACGCCCGCGGCATCGTAGAAGTCGCGGCGGTAGAACATGGCGACGGGGCCGGAATCCCACGGCATCGCATAGCGCACGTCGCCGACCTCCAGCTCCACGCGCTTGAATTCGGGGAACCGTTCAGCGACCTCGTCGGTATAGCCCAGCGGCACCATGTCGGCGAAACAGTCTGGGAACTGCGCCCAGAAGATCTCTGATTCGTGGTTCTCGACCGATACGATGTCGGGCAGGCCCGACCCGCCGGCCGCGCAGCCCGCGAGCATCCGGTCGAACACCTGCTGGTTCCCAAGATCTTCGACCGTCACGGTCACGTCGGGATACTGTTCGTTGAAGCCCTCGATGTTGGAAGACAGCGCCGCGGCGGCGATATCCCAGGACCAGATGGTGATGTCGCCCGAGACGTCCGAATCCTGGGCGGCGGAGCCCGTGGCGGCGACGATCAGGCCAAGCGCCATGGGCGCGAAGGCGGCGGATCTGTGCATCGAATATTCCTCCCTCTTGTTTTTGCCCAAGGAACGGGCTGTAGTAGGATACCGGTCCTTAGGGTCCGGTCGCTGCTAATCGGGAGGCGGACTGGTCAGATGGTAAGGTCCGGGCAGATCGCGGGATGAACGACGGAACCTACTGGAACCCCGCCGTCAGCGAGGTCGAGCGCGCGCCGGGCCAGCTCGTCATCAGCCGGTGCGAACCCAAGGTCATGCGAACCCCCCACTGGCACACCCAGGTCGAGGTCAACTACGTGTTCCGCGGCACGCTCGACTACGAGATGGACGGCTACGCGCTGCGGCTGGTGCCGGGCGATCTGGTGCTGTTCTGGGGCGGACAGCCGCACCGGCTGGCAACCGTGGCGCCGGGCAGCTTCTTTCACGCCATCCATCTGCCGCTGTTCGACTTCTTCCGCTTGCGCCTGCCGTCGGCGACGATGGCGCGGATCATGGGCGGCGCCACCCTGGTCGCGCGCGCCCGGCAGGCCGAGGACGATTGCGGTTTCCGCCGTCGGGGCGAATGGATGGCCTCGGGCCGGGCGCACCTGATCGGCCACGCGGTCGAGGAACTGCTCCTGCGGCTGGGTCGCTTCGGCTTTGAGCCGCACGAGACGCACACCGCCCCCAGCGCCGCGCCGCTTCCCGATCAAGGCCGCGAGGGCAGCCACCTGGTCGAGCGCCTGTGCGCCTACATCACCGAGAACTTTCGCGAGGACATCCAGTGCGCCACGATCGCGGCCCATGCGGACGTTCACCCCAAATACGCGATGGCAGCGTTCAAGAGGTCGACCGGCATGTCGCTGCTCGAATACCTCACGCTGCTCCGCGTGTCCTACGCGCAGGCCCTGCTGTCCGAGGACCGCCACTCGATCCTTCAGGTGGCAATGGACAGCGGCTTCGGCTCCGTTTCGGCGTTCAACAAGTGCTTCCGCAAGCGCGCGGGCATGAACCCGTCGGAATTCAAACGCCGCCAGCGGGGCCACCAGCCGGCGTAAGCGCGGAAGGGACGGGATCTGTCCGGCGGATGTGGTGCCCAGGAGAGGACTCGAACCTCCACGTCCTTTCGGACACTGGCACCTGAAGCCAGCGCGTCTACCAATTCCACCACCTGGGCAGGCCGTGTGACTGCGGCGGATAATATGCGTCCGGGGGGCTGTCAACGGGCTATCGGTGCCGCGTTCGCGCCCTTGTCCGGTGCGGCGCGGGGGGATAGACCAAGGGCGGTCTACCTTGGGGGAATTGCGTCATGTCCAAGCTCGTCACCGTATTCGGCGGGTCCGGTTTCATCGGGCGCTACGTCACGCAACGCCTCGCCAAGGCGGGATGGCGCGTCCGCGTCGCGTGCCGCGACACCGAGGTCGCCGGGGCCGTTCGCACTTACGGCGTCGTGGGGCAGGTCGCGCCGGTGTTCTGCAACATCCGCGACGACGACAGCGTGCGCGCCGTCACGCGCGGGGCGGATGCGGTGATCAACTGCGTCGGCGTCCTTGACGAGATCGGCGCGAACACGTTCGAGGCGGTGCAGGAGGACGGCGCCGCCCGCATCGCCCGCATCGCCGCCGAACAAGGCGTGGGCCGGATGGTCCATATCTCCGCCATCGGGGCCGATGCCGACAGTGACAGCGAATACGCCTGGACCAAGGCCGCGGGCGAGCGGGAAGTGCTCGAACACATGCCCGACGCCGCGATCCTGCGCCCGTCGATCGTCTTCGGACCCGAAGACGAATTCTTCAACCGCTTTGCCGGGATGACGCGGTTCGGCCCGGCCTTGCCGGTGGTGGGCGCCGACACCCGGTTCCAGCCGGTCTATGTCGACGATGTGGCGGCGGCCGCCGTGGCCGCGCTCGAACCCGGCCGGCGCGGCATCTACGAACTCGGCGGCCCGGAGACGGCGACCTTCCGCGAGCTGATGCAGCAGATGCTCGCGGTGATCCGTCGCCGCCGGTTGATCGTGAACATCCCGTTCTGGGCCGCCGGGATCATGGCGTCCGGCTTCGCGCTTGTGCGGATCGTGACGCTCGGTCTCGTGCGCGGGCCGATCACCAAGGATCAGGTGGCCAACCTGCGCCACGACAATGTCGTGGCCGACGGCGCGCGCGGCTTCGCCGATCTCGGGATCGATCCGTTGTCGATGGGCGCGGTCATCCCCGACTATCTCTGGCGGTTCCGACCCTCCGGGCAGTACAGCGACATCAAGGCCTCGGCCCGCAACCTGCGCGACTGATCGGTCAGGCTGGCTGCGGTGTCCGATCGGCCACGGGTGTCGGTTTCGTCCGGTTCGCCTTCTTCTCTCCCAGCATCAGCATCGCGGGTGTCACGATCAGCGTCAGGATCGTCGCCACCACGAGGCCACCCGCGATCGCGGCCGACAGCTCCGTCCACCACTGGGTCGAGGGCGCGCCATAGACGATTTCGCGGGTGAAGAAGTCGATGCTGACCCCGATCACCATCGGCATCAGCCCCAGCGCCGTCGTCACCGAAGTGAGGACCACGGGCCGCAGACGCTGTGCCCCGGTCCTGAGTGCCGCCTCGAGCGGTGACGCCCCCGCACGCTTGAGGTCGTTGTAGGTGTCGATCAGCACGATGTTGTTGTTCACGACGATCCCGGCCAGCGCGATCACGCCGATCCCGCCCATGACAATGCCGAACGGCCGTCCCGTCACGATCAGCCCGAACAGCACGCCGGTGATCGAGAACACGATCGCGCTCATCACCACGAACGCCTGGTAAAAGCTGTTGAACTGCACCAGCAGGATGGCGAACATCAGCACGATCGCGGTGATGAACGCGCCGACGAGGAAGATCATCGCATCCTGCTGGTCCTCCGCCTCTCCGGCGAAGGTGGTCTCGACCCCATCGGGCAACTCGATCCGCTCGAGCGCGGCGCGCAGGTCGACGATCTGGTCGTTGACCAGGACACCGGGCGCCACGTTCGCCTCGATCGACACGACCCGGCGCTGGTCGATGCGGGTGATCGTGCCGGTGCGGGGACTCGGCTCGAAGGTCACGAAGTTGGTGATCGGCACCAGCCCGGCCGAGGTCGGCACGCGCAGACCCTGAAGCTCTTCCAGGGTGCGTTGGCCGGATGGAAATCTGACGCGGATGTCGACGGTGCCGTCGGCGTCGGACGGCCGGTAGTCGGCGACGGTGATCCCCCGCGTCAAAAGCTGCACCGCCTGCCCCAGGGTCGAGATATCGGCGCCGAACCGCGCCGCCTCGGACCGGTCGACGGTGATGCGCCATTCCACGCCCGGCAGGGGCCGTGTGTCGGTGACGTCGACGAAACCGCCGATCCGCTCCATCGCGTCGCGCACCTGCTGGACGGCGGCGTCCTGGACCTCCGGATCTCGGGCGCGGACGCGCAGGTTGATGGGCTTGCCGCCCGACGGACCCTCGGCCGCGATCTGGACCTGCACGTCGACACCGGGAATATCGGCCATGTCGGCGCGGATATCCTCGTTGATCTCCTCGGCGGTGCGGCGGGTGTCCCATTCGGTGAACTCGATCTGGACGGTCCCGATCAGGTCCGCCGCCTCGCGCTGGCTCCCGCCAGAGCGGGCATAGACCGACGCGATTTCGGGGTAGTCGTAGAGGCGTTCCTCGACGGCGCGGACCAGCGCGTCCTTCTCGTAGATCGAGAAGTTGTCGGCCGCGCGCACCTGGACCTGCGCGAAATCCGGCTCGATCGAGGGAAAGAAGCTTACGCCGCTGCCGAACTGGCCATAGGCCGAGAAGCCCGCCATGAGGAAAGCGATCGCCATGATCAGCGTGGCCCAGGGCCGCAGGATCGCGAATTCCAGTACCCTGACATAGGCGCCGGTTGCCCCGGTCAGGTCGCGTGGGTCGCCCCGTTCGGCGGCATGCAGCCCCGCCTTGTCACGCGCCGATTGCGGATTCTTCTTGCCGATCAGCCCGCCCATGACGGGAATGAACACCAGCGCCATGAACAGTGATGCCGACAGCGTCAGGATCACGGTGAGGGGCAGGAACTTCATGAACTCGCCCACCGTGCCGGTCCAGAACATCAGCGGAAAGAACACCGACAGCGTCGTCGCGGTCGACGCGATGATCGGCCAGGCCATGCGCTTGGCGGCGTGGGAATAGGCGGTCTTGGCGTCGTCACCCTCCTGCAGGCGGCGATCGGCGATCTCGGTCGTCACGATCGCGCCGTCGACGAGCATGCCGACCACCAGGATCAGCGCGAAGAGCACGATGATGTTCATCGTGAACCCCATGAAGTAGAGCGCCGCGACACCGGCGAGGAACGATCCCGGAATCGCCAGCCCGACCAGCAGCGCCGACCGGATGCCCAGCGCGAAGACCACGACGATCATCACCAGCACCACGGCGGCGATCACGTTCGCCTCGAGATCGCTGAGCAGCGACACGACCTGTTCGCTCTCGTCCTGGGTGTAGGTGATCTCGACGCTGTCGGGCCAGTCGACGCTCAGGTCCTCGACCAGGGCGCGCACGGCGGCGACGGTCTCGATGATGTTCGCGCCAGAGCGTTTCTTGATCTCGAGGGCGAGCGCCGGCTGTCCGTCGATCCGCGCGAAGCTGGCGGGATCCTCGAAGGTGCGGCGGATCGTGGCGACGTCGGCAAAGGTGACGACCGTATCGCCGCGCACCTTCACCGGCAGCTCCATGACATCCTCGATATCCTCGATCAGGCCCGGCACCTTGAGCACGATGCGCCCCGCGCCGTTCTCGATCGCGCCCGCCGCGATGAGGGAGTTGTTGCGGTTGATCTGGCCGATCAGCTCCTCGAAGGACAGGCCGTAGGTCTCGAACACGGTGGGGTCGATCAGCACTTCCAGCAGTTCGGTCCGCTGCCCGCCGACATCGACCTCCAGCACGCCGGGAAGCGCTTCGATCGCGTCCTGCAGGTCGCCCGCGATATCGTTGAGCGCGCGTTCGGGCACGGGCCCCGACAGGATCGCGGTCAGGATCGGGAACAGGGCGGTATTGATCTCGGTCACGACCGGATCGAACGCATCGTCGGGAAGCTCGGAACTCGCGCGATCCACGGCCTCCCGGACCTTTTCGAGGGCGTCGTCGGCGTCGAAGCCGGGCTCGAATTCCAGCTCGACGCTGGCATAGCCCTCGCCGGCATTGGCGGTCAGCCGTTTCAGCCCGGTGATGCTGCTCAACTCGGTCTCCAGCGGTTCGACCAGCAGGCGTTCGCTATCCTCGGGCGAAATTCCGTCGAGCCCGGTCGAGACGTAAAAGACCGGGATCGGGATCTCGGGCGTGCTTTCCTTGGGAATGGCGATGTAGGAATAGGCGCCCACCCCGAGCAGCGCGATCAGGATCAGGGCGACGAACCGTGTCCGTCCAAAGGCGGCGTCGATCAGGCCGTTCATTCGTCCCGCCCCGCGTCGAGGTCGCGCTCCGTCGCGATGAGCGTATCGTCACCCGCCTCTGCCGCATCGCTGGTCGGGTCGGGGATCCCGGCCGAGACCCGCGTCTCGCCCCCCTCGCCCGCGTCTTCGGGGCGGGGATCCACGATTTCGCCGTCGTTGACGAAACCTTGCCCGACCGTGACGATCCGCGCCTCGTCCGGCAGGCCGGACACCCAAATGCCGTCGGTCTGCGCCCGCACGATGGCGATCTCGTGGAACACGATGCGGTCGTCGTCGCCCACGGTCTTGATCCCCAGCGTGCCGTCGGTGTCGAGCGACAGGATCGCGGGCGACACGAAATGCGCGCGCAGCTCTCCGGTCGGGATGCGGACGCGGGCGCTGACACCTGCGGGAATGGTCCTGCCGTCGTTCTCGACGGTGATCTCGGCGGTGAAGGTCCGCGTCTCGGCATCGGCGCTGGTGCCGACGAATGTGACGGTGCCTGTCCCCGTCTCGCCGGTGATGAAGGACACGTCGGCGGCCTGTCCGACCCGGATGTCGGCAAGGGCCTGCTGCGGGATCTGCACCCGGATCGTCAGCGGCGTGTTGTCGACGATCCGTGCGATATCCGCCCCCGTCGAGACGAATTCGCCGGCGTCGATGTCCAGCTCCTCGAGGCGTCCGTCGAAGGGGGCCGTGATCTCGATGTCGCCCAGCGCGTTACGCGCGTCCGTCACGGCGGCCTCGGCCGCGGCGAGGATCGCGCGCGCCTCGGCCACGCGGTCCACGGTGGCGACACCGCGATCGAGCAGGGCGCTGGCGTTGTCGAATTCGCGCTGGGCGCGGGTCAGTTCCTCCTCGGCGCGGGTGACGTCGGCCTGGCGTCCGGCGACGTCGAACCTGGCGATGACCTCTCCGCCGAGGACGTCCGACCCCTTGGTCACCAACATCTCGGCGATCTCGCCTGAGGTCTCGGCCCGGACGATGGTGTCGCGGTCCGGCAGGGCCTGCCCCTCGGCGACAAAGACCTGCTGCGTGTTTTCGGCGACGGACCGGCGGATGGCCACGACGACCGCGCGTTCGGCGACCTCGGCCTCTGCCTCAACCGCGTCCTCCTCGGCCGGGAGGATGTATCCGCTGCCCATCCACGCCGCCACGGCAAGGGCGATCGCACCGGCGACCCACCGCGATCGGGTGGATCCGCGGTCGTTCTCGAAGGACAGGGGGGCTCGGTCTGACGCCTGGGTCATCGACGGGCCCTTTCGATCGCTATGGCGGGGTGGCATGCCGGTGTCATGTATAGCCGACCCACAGCAGGACAAGGCCAAGCGCCACGCGGTAGATGACGTAGGGCGTATAGCTGACGCTTTGCAAAAGCCGCATCATTAGCGTCAGCGCCATTAGCGCCGCGACGAAGGACAACCCCGCGACGATGGCGATGTCACGCCAGTCCGCGGCCGTGGCGGTCGGAAAGACGTCGATGCCGAGCAACGTCCCCGACGCAAGGATCGTCGGGATCGACATCAGCATCGCGAGCCGCGCGGCATCGGTGCGGGCATAGCCCAGCATCCGCGCCGCGGTGATGGTGATGCCCGACCGCGACGTGCCGGGGATCAGCGCCACGGCCTGCCACAGGCCCATGCGGATGGCGTCCGGCAGGGTCCAGTCGGCCGTTTCCCGCTGCTGCGGACCGGTGCGGTCGGCCCACCACAAAAGCAGTCCGAACAGGATCATCGTCCATCCGATAACGACGATCCCGCGCATCGCGTCGGCAAGACCGGTCAGCTCGAGGATCAGCCCCGCGACGACGACCGGGATGGTGGCCACGATCAGCAGGAAGGCAAGCCGCGATCCCGGCGTGTCGATGCGCCCGCGCAGCAGCCCTGGCAGGCCGGACAGGCCCAGCCAGACGTCGCGGTGGAAATACACGACGACCGCGCCGAGCGTGCCCAGATGCGCCGCGACGTCGATGACGCGGCCCTGATCGTCCAGACCCGTCAGCGACGGCAAAAGGATCAGGTGTCCCGAGGACGAGACCGGCAGGAACTCGGTGATTCCCTGAATCAGGGCGACGAGCAAAAGATTGAAGGTGGTCACGGCCCATCCCGAATCAGTTTCGGGGATCATAGGGCGGGGATTCGGGGCCGAAAGATCGTTGATGGATCCGGATCGGACTTAAATGTTCCATCGCCTTTCGGAAACGGGCTGTCGCACCGACGATATAGAGCTATTTAGGTCAGCAATATTGTCTTTATTTCCAATGAAGCTTTCGTTACACCGCCGGACGACACCGACGTTTCGGAGGATGGGTCGTGGCTTCCAGCAAGATGCTCAGGTTCGTGGATGTGGCGCGGGACATGCCCGAAAAACGTGCGCCGAACCTACGCAACGATGATTTCCACGAGATTTACCGCGAGTTCGCGCGCGACAAGGCCGCCGAGCAGGCCGGGCGGTGCAGCCAGTGCGGCGTGCCCTATTGCCAGACCCATTGCCCGCTGCACAACGACATCCCCGACTGGCTGCGCCTGACTGCCGAGGGGCGCCTGCGCGAGGCCTACGAGGTCAGCCAGGCGACCAACACGTTCCCCGAGATCTGCGGCCGCATCTGTCCGCAGGACCGCCTGTGCGAGGGCAACTGCGTGATCGAGCAGTCGGGGCACGGCACCGTCACCATCGGATCGGTCGAGAAATACCTCAGCGACATGGCGATGGAGGAGGGCTGGGTCGCGCCCATCCGCCCCCACACCGAGCGCGGCGAGAGCGTCGGCATCATCGGCGCGGGGCCCGGCGGGCTGGCGGCGGCGGACATGCTGCGCCGGGCGGGCGTGCAGGTCACGGTGTACGACCGCTACGACCGGGGCGGCGGATTGATGACCTACGGGATTCCGGGCTTCAAGCTCGAGAAGGACGTGGTGATGAAGCGGATGGCGCAGCTCGAGGATGGCGGTGTCGAGTTCCGGCTGAACTGCAACGTGGGCGAGGATCTGTCCTTCGACGCGATCCGGGGCGCGCACGACGCCGTGCTGATCGCGACGGGCGTGTACAAGACCCGCGACCTGGTCGCGCAGGGATCCGAGGCGGACGGGATCGTCCATGCCATCGACTACCTGACCGCCAGCAACCGCAAATCCTTCGGCGACGACGTGCCGGAATTCGAGGACGGCACGCTGAACGCGGACGGCAAGCGCGTCGTCGTGATCGGCGGCGGCGACACCGCGATGGACTGCGTCCGCACCGCCGTCAGGCAGGGGGCGACGAGCGTGAAATGCCTCTACCGCCGCGACCGGATCAATATGCCGGGCAGCCAGCGCGAGGTCGCCAATGCCGAGGAGGAAGGCGTCGAGTTCGTCTGGCTGAGCGCGCCCGCCGGCTTTCACGGCGACGTGCTGACCGGGGTCGAGATCACCAGGATGCGGTTGGGTCAGCCCGACGCGACAGGGCGGCGCAGCCCCGAGCTGATCGAGAACAGCGAATATGTCGAGGAGGCCGACCTCGTGGTCAAGGCGCTGGGCTTTGAAGCCGAGGACCTGCCGGCGCTGTGGGGGGTGCCCGGCCTCGAGATCACGCGCTGGGGCACGGTGCGGGCGGAATACGAGACCGGCAAGACCAGCCTCGACGGGGTGTTCGCGGCGGGCGACATCGTGCGGGGGGCGAGCCTTGT
>Ga0115567_10003633_pt1 | contig 15142 bp, 14 predicted proteins | sample COGITO_mtgs_1204_2_FD_88679 | JGI IMG/M metagenome (GOLD analysis project Ga0115567, IMG submission 88679) | Pelagic marine microbial communities from North Sea - COGITO_mtgs_120412 | ecosystem: Environmental > Aquatic > Marine > Epipelagic | place: Germany:Helgoland, sampling site Kabeltonne... | reverse complement strand
GCCTTCAGCCGTTGTACTTTCAATTTCAGTTCCAAGATTAAAAATTTCTCCATTACAAACATCTTTCAAGTCGAGCACTTTCACCAAACCATCGATAATATCCTGAACATACGTAAAACTGCGTAAGTGCTTTTCACTTCCTTTAAATAATGGGAATCTTTTATTATTGATTCCTGCATCGATCAAGCGCGTATAAAGTTTATCTGGTCTTTCTCGTGGACCATAGACTGAAAACATTCTAAACGAAGCACCTTCCAACTTATTTTCACGCACTTTGGCAAGCACTAATTGTTCTGCTGCCAATTTTGTTACACCATACCAAGATGCGGGTTTTGGAATTTCCGTTTCAGGAAATGTTGCCTCCAAACCGTAAATCGATGAAGTTGCAATATTTACAAAATATGGTTTTTTCTGAAAGCTTTCAGCCAGTAAAATCAATTTTTGAGTGCCCAAAAAATTGTTTGAAAAATATTCATCGAAAGATGATTTATCAGATATTCCTGGATGTGCCGCAAAATGGAAGATAAAATCGATTTCGTCTGGCAAACGCTCTTTTAGATCATACGAATTAATATCTATGTCAATAACCTCAATACCCTTATCTGAAAGCGCTTTGGCATTTTTGTTTTTTAAAAAAATATCATAATAAGGAGAAAAATTATCCACGCCAATTACGTCGTGTCCCATTTCCTTTAATCTTTCCGCCGTATGCGAGCCAATAAACCCTGCGGCTCCTGTAATCAAAATATTCAAATTCTTATGTTTTTATAGTTGAGATCTAACTGATGCTTCATACTTAAGATTGACTTTAGAAAGTGCCGCTATTTTTGTCTTTTCCAAAATCATCTATACAAAGTAACATCTTTTTTACGGTTTTGTATTAAATTCATACCATTGTTGAAAAAAGAAATACTTTTGCAACTAAAACAACCAAGCCTACCATGTACGAATTTACCATAATTGTACCTGTTTATAATGAAGCCGAAAATTTAGAGCGCGTGGAACGGGAAATGCTATCATACACCAAGATCGCTTCCAAGAAAACGGCGGTTCTTTTCGTAAATGACGGCTCAAAAGATTCTAGTCAAGCACTTATTGAAGCAATCTGTGTACGCAACGAAGCATTTCATTTTATAAGTTTTAAGGAAAACCGAGGTTTAAGTGCCGCTATTAAAGCTGGTTTTGATGCTGTTAATACTCCATTGTTAGGCTATATTGACAGTGATCTTCAAACTGCTCCTAAAGATTTCAATCTATTATTAAAACATATTGGTGAATATGATCTTGTTACGGGAGTTAGGTCCAACCGGAAAGACTCATTTGTAAAGAATATGTCTTCTAAGATTGCCAACGGAATACGCCGCACGTTTACCAGTGACGGAATGGACGATACGGGCTGCCCTCTAAAAGTAATCAAGACCGACTATGCCAAACGCATCCCAATGTTTAGTGGTCTGCACAGATTTTTACCGGCGATGATCCTTTTACAGAAAGGAAGGATCATTCAAATACCCATTCAACATTTCCCTAGAATTGCCGGCACTGCGAAATTTGGATTATGGAACCGACTCTTTGGCCCTTTAATGGATTGTTTCGCCTATTTATGGATGAAGAAGAAATATATCAACTACGAAATTAAGAGTAAAGGATGATTGAAGCCTTTAGCTATATTACAGTAATTGGCTTAATTGGTCAAACACTTTTCTTCTCAAGATTTTTATTCCAACTTATACTCTCCGAAAAAAGCAAAAAAGTTGTTACACCATCAATTTTTTGGAAGCTTAGTCTTGTCGCATCTGTACTTTTCTTTTGGTATGGTTATCTGCGTGAGGATTTCGCAATTATGCTTGGCCAATCGATTACCTATTTCATATATATACGCAATCTACAATTGCAAGGCGAATGGAAAAAACTTCCTAAAGTTGTTCAGATATTTTTGTTCGCGTTTCCTGTTTTGATTGTGATTTATGGCTATAACAATAATATTATTGATGTAAATGCATTGTTTAAAAATAAGGATATTCCATTTTGGCTATTGTTATTGGGCATTATTTCGCAGTTGGTGTTTATCTTACGATTTGTCTATCAATGGCTTTCTTCTGAAAAGAAAAAAAATTCACATCTACCGTTGGGCTTTTGGCGCATTAGTCTTGCAGGATCAATGTTGATATTGATCTATGCGATCTTTAGAGAAGATATTGTACTGTTTTTGGCGCACAGCATTGGTATGATTGCGTATATTCGGAATATATTTATTTGGAAAAAACAAGTTCATGCAAATTCCTAAAAAAAATTATGTCTTACTTCTTGTGTTGACGTGTTTGGCGATATTCTTCGTGAACTTAGACGCACTTTACGTAAATATTATGGAAGCCCGTAATTTTATAACCGCGCGTGAGATGTTGATTGATGGCAATTGGCTGCTCACAACATTTAACGGTGAACCTCGCTATCAAAAACCTCCATTACCAACTTGGCTTACAGCAATTTCGGCAGGAATATTTGGTTTAAAGAGCTTGTTTGCGCTTAGGCTTCCAGCAGCAATTGTAACAGTGGTTTTGGTATTGTCAACATTTAAATTTCTAACAAAACTAACACGTAGAAGATCTTTTGCCTTTATAGCTGCCCTAATTTTATCCACTTCATTTTATATTGTTTTTGCAGGAAGAAATGGGCAATGGGATATTTTTACGCACGCTTTTATGATGGTGTGTATCTACAATCTCTACCTATTGTTTGAACGTTCCAACAAAAATTATAAATATGCCATAATTGCTGGACTGTTCTTCGGTTTATCATTTATGAGTAAAGGTCCTGTTTCGCTTTACGCCTTGCTCCTACCATTTTTGATTTCTTATGGAATTGTTTTTAAGTTTCGAAACTTAAAAGATAAATGGTTTCCCTTACTTGGCTTCTTAATAATCGCGTTTGTACTCTCGGGTTGGTGGCACTGGTACACGCTTACTTTTGATTCTACAGCAGCATCTGCAATTACACAAAAAGAAGCCACAAATTGGCTTAATTACGAAGTGAAACCTTTTTATTATTATTGGAGCTTCTTTACGCAAAGCGGTATATGGACAATTCCCGCATTTATTAGCCTGCTTTATCCATATCTAAAAGACAAGGTTTTCAACAAAAAAGCGTATTTATTCACGTTTCTTTGGACGGTTATTGCCGTAGTATTATTGTCTATCATTCCTGAAAAAAAATCGAGATATCTTCTGCCCGTATTGATACCCTTGGCCATGAATACAGGTTTTTATATAGAATATCTTTTCAGAAAGTTCCATGATTTTTCAGACAAGAAAGAGAAAATCCCTGTTTATTTCAACTTTGGATTGATTGCAACCATCGGAGTAATATTTCCCATTGCCGGCTATTTTTTTCTGAAAAATGGTTTAGAAGGTAAAATGTTTTGGTTTGTATCCCTCTCAATTGTATTATTTATTATCGGTATTTTGATGTGGCGATACTTACTTCGGAAGAAAATAAAACGCGTATTTTACCTGAATATATTTTTTATCGCCGCGATAATCGTATTAGGTATGCCATTGGCGAAAGCGGTTACAATAAATCCAGAATATAAAGGCTTGGACAATCTTAATGTTTGGCAGGAAAAAACAGAACTTCCAGTTTTTGAATTTGCCAGTGTTGCGCCAGAATTAATCTGGGCTTACGGTAATAAAATGAATATAATAAAGAATGGTGATAGTATAAATATTCCAAATTTATCAAAATTTGGAGTCACGGTTTCTGAAGATGATAAAATCAGCTTTAGAGATATTTTTAAGGATTACAAACTAGACTCGATTACACGATATGATATGAATGCCAAAGGCCGTGATGATCGTTCGCATAAAACTCGCTTGTATCGTGATTTCTTTTTAGTAACAAAAAAAGAAAAGTAGAAAGATTCTCGCTAGTTTTTCGGTAAAAATTTTAAACGCACCTTTTTCTGAAGAAACACAAAAAGCAAACCTATCAATGCTCCAATTGCCATTCCGGTAATCACATCTAAAGGATAGTGTACACCTAAATAAATACGGCTATAAGCCGTGACAACCGCCCACAGCAAAAGTAAAAAAGGAATATAATAATAAAACTTTCGCAGGATCAGTCCAAGATAAACTGCTGCCGCCATTGAGCTCGAAGCATGCGCAGAAAAATAGCCGTATCTACCACAACCATTTGCTATATATCGAATACTTGCTTTTAACTCTTCAACCTGGCAAGGTCTTGGCCGCAGGAAACCGTGTTTGAATAAGTTTGCTAACTGATCTGTAACCGTTATCATTAAAGCCGCGCCTATCGCAATAACTAAAGTAGCTTTCCAGCCAAAATGTTTAAAAAGAAGGTAAAGTAATATTACGTAAAGCGGGATTGAAGACCATTTTTCGGTAATAAAAAGCCAAAAACCATCCCAAGTTGTATTTCCCAGATTATTTAGGTAAAGAAACAGCTCGGTATCATATTTTAACAGCGTTTCAATCATCTTCGTAAAGTGCTATTTCACGGTCGTAAAACTCGGTCGCTTCCTTAATATAGTTTTCCATTTCACTCTCGAGTTCTTTTTGGTCGTCTTCATCAAAATCTTCCAACCATTCTACTTCATCATCTTCAAGATTGATTACAAATCGAGGAAATTCTGTATGAACTACGAATATGGCAGTAGGAAAATCACTATTATCGCCAAGCAAGTATTTTGGGAAATCCATTTTAGTATTGATTATTGTTAGTATTATTTTTTATTGATACACATATCCCTCTAAATCTCCCTTTAAAGGAAGACTTTACTTTTCATTTATTTTAAATCGAGAATCATCATTCGAAAATGAAAAATCATTCTTCGTTCTCCAAAATCAACTTATTCGAAAGATAATGAAACCTCAAATAAAGTAGCACACCCGAAGTTGTAAGTCCGGCCAAAAGCCCGATCCAAATTCCACTGCTTTTATAATCGGTGTAAAGGCTTAAATAAAACGAAATTGGAAAGCCGATGCACCAATAAGCGACAAAGGTAATGATTGTTGGTATCTTAACATCCTGCATTCCGCGTAAAACACCCAATGCAACAACTTGAATGGTATCTGAGATTTGAAATATCGCAGCTATTAGAAGCAATTCCGAAGCTATCGAAACAACTTCAAAATTATCCGTAAACAAATTTGGGTTATCAAAATCAAGATACAATTTTGGTAATGCTTGATTAAAGACTAAAAAGCAAATAGCAAATACTACTGCCATAATCGTTGATAATAAAAATATGGAGAATGCAATACGCTTTAGCTCCTTGAACCTTTTAAATCCTTTTTGGTTGCCAACACGTATCATCGCTGCCACGCTAAAACCAGTAGCCACCATAAATGTCATTGAGGAAAGATTGAGTGCAATCTGGTTAGCAGCCTGTGGATTTTTACCTAAAATACCCGAAAGCCAAACGGCTGCCGTAAAAATTGCCACTTCGAAAAACATCTGCATCGCTGAAGGCATCCCAAGATTAATAAGTTTTTTCAGCATTGATTTTGTAAGCTGAAAAATCTTTATGTGCGTTACAAAAGGTTTCGATTTTTTATGTCTTGCTAAAATATACCATAGATAGAAAACCATAACTGCACGAGAAACCAAGGTGCCTATCGCAGCACCAATTAAACCAAGTTCTGGAGCGCCCCATTTTCCAAAAATAAACATGTAATTTAAAACCACATTTACCACATTCGCAATAATCGTAGCGTACATTGGGAAGCGCGTCATGGAAAGACCGTCACTGAATTGTTTAAAACCTTGAAAAATAATTAATGGCAAAAGCGAAACGGCTACCAAATTTAAATAGGGCATTGCGAGATCTACCACTTCTGGTGGCTGGCTCATATGGTACATCAACGGTTTGGCCGCAAAAACTAGAAGAACCGTTGCAATCCCAATAGCGATACATAGAAAAAGACCGTGTTTGAAAGCAGATTTTCCTGTAGCAAAATCACCTTCGCTATCTGACTCTGCAACCAAAGGTGTAATCGCCATAGAAAAACCTATGCCAATGGACATTGCGATAAACATAAAACTGTTTCCCAAGGAAACGGCTGCAAGCTCGGCTGTACCCAACTGCCCTACCATTATATTATCTACCAACGCTACAAGTGTATGGCCCAACATTCCTAAAATAACTGGTGTAGCCAATTTTAGGTTATAATTGAATTCTTTTGTGTAATCTGCTAATGCCAATGCTGTAATTTTTTGCAAATATAGCCGTAGATTTGCATAGTTATCTTCAGTAAAACAAAAAACCTTTGGCAAGACCCCAATTAAAATCAATTACCGAAAAAGAAAAAACGAGTATTCGCGATTCATTCAAAGCATTGCGTTCAATACCAAGATTTTTCAAAGAAATCTGGAAAGTTAGCCCAAAACTTTTTGTGGCGAATACTCTAAGCCGATTGATAAACGCATTTACGCCAGTCATCATATTATGGATAGGCAAGATCATTATTGATGAGATTATCCTTCAGGTTTCCTTAGATGAACAGGATTTAACAAAACTATGGACATACGTTGCTATCGAACTATCAATAGTTGTGGTATCAGATCTTTTGGGAAGAGCGATCAATCTTACCGATGGCCTTTTAGGTGACCTTTACAGCAATGCATCTTCTGAAAAAATAATTCGCAAGACCAACGAGCTATCAATGGAACAGCTCGAAGATCCAGAATTTTATGATAAGCTCGAGCGCGCGAGAACACAGACCAACAGTCGTGTAAACTTAATGACCAATGCGCTAAGCCAAGTGGAAAGCGTAATCTCAATGGTCTCTTTAATTGCCGGACTTATTTTTTTTGAGCCGATTTTGATACTTATTTTGATAGTGAGCATCATACCAAGTTTTATAAACGAAGTAAAATACAGTTCGCATAGATACTCATTAGCACGTAGCTGGACAAGCGAAAGACGCGAACTTGATTACTTACGTTTTATAGGCGCCAATAACACAACCGCCAAAGAAATTAAGCTTTTTGGGCTTACAGATTTTATAGCGCTACGCTTTAAAAATTTGAGTGATGGCTATTATCTACTCAACAAGAACATTTCGGTAAAACAGGCTGCTTATGGGTCGTTTTTTAATCTTTTGGGAACTTTGAGCTATTATGGCGCATACATCTTGATAATTATCCGTGTTTTAAGCGGTGCGATTTCTATTGGTGAACTTACTTTTCTTTCGGGCTCTTTTAATAGACTTCGGAATAACCTACAAGGATTTTTTACGCGCTTTACCCGAATTTCTGAAAGTGCACTTTACCTTCAGGATTATTTTGATTTTATAGATATTAAAGTGGTAAATTCTTCCGAAGAAAATGTGCCAATACCTAAAGAAATACAGGTAGGATTTGAACTGAAAGATGTTCATTTCGCATATCCCGGAAGCGAACAAGAGGTTTTAAAAGGAATAAGCTTCAGCATTAAAGCAGGCGAAAAAATAGCGTTTGTAGGACAGAACGGTGCCGGAAAAACTACGCTGATAAAATTGATACTTCGGTTTTATGAACCCACAAAAGGAGAGATATTACTCGATGGAATCAATATAAACAAATTCGATTTGGCCGAATTCAGAGAACGTTTTGGAGTTATATTTCAAGATTTCTTTAAATATGAATTTACACTTCGAGAAAATATTGCCGTTGGAAATATTGCCGAAGTGGAAAATGATGAAATGATAAACTATGCCGCTTCGCAAAGTCTCGCCAATCAAGTGGTCGACGAAATGAAAGATGGCATAAACCAACAATTGGGCAGACGTTTCGCAAAAGGGCAAGAATTGAGCGGTGGCCAATGGCAAAAAGTCGCTCTGGCAAGAGCCTATATGAAAAACGCAGATATTATGATTCTAGACGAGCCTACATCTGCTTTAGATGCCCAAGCAGAATTTGACGTGTTTGAGCGCTTTATTGCATTGACTGAAGGTAAGACCAGCATCATCATCTCACACCGTTTTAGTACAGTTCGAATGGCAAACCGAATCTTGGTTTTAGAAAACGGAAAAGTAGCTGAAATTGGTACACACGAAGAATTGATGTCGAACGATAGATTATATGCAGATTTGTTTAAATTACAGGCTGCGGGTTATCAATAATTAATAAGCTTATATAAACTAAAATTTAAAAATATAACACATTATTTAGCAATTGGAACGTGGCAATTTATTATAATTATAATGGCAGTTGTATCAATAGCTCTTGAAATTTATGCTATTGTAGATATATTGAAAAGTAATTTTTCGGGCAATAACAAAATAGCTTGGCTTTTAGCAGTGATATTTTTAAATTTACTTGGCGTTCTGCTTTATTTTATGATAGGAAAAAACCAAAAAATAAAATGAATAGAAACTTTAATAAATTTTTTTCGTCTTTATACTGAATGAATTGACCAACCTAAAATTCAATTATGAAAAAATCATTACTATTATTATTAATTATTGTCTTTGTCGTGGCTTGTAAATCTGACTACAAAGAAAAAGCAGAGGATTTGGCAGACTTAAATCTTTACTTACAAACCAATGAAGATATTGATAGCGTTCTAGTTATTGATATCAGTCAGCAAAGAGAAAAATATAAGGTAGCATTTAGTGATACAATTAGAATAAATTTTAAGGACAGTATAAACGATCTATATAATATATGGTTTTTAAAAAATGGTGAAATAGTTTCTAGTCCCGTATCTAACCAACTTTGGCTTAACGGAAAAAATTTAGTAGTTAAAGGGAGAATAGATAAAAAACTGATTGTCGATACGGTAATAGGTTCAAAACTTTATAATAACTCGAAAAATTATAATAAAGCTTATAAAAAATTATTTGACAACAAAGCGGATAGTGAAGCTTATGATAAACTTATATTTTCTACTCTTAAGAATAACTATGACAACCCTTTTTCGCTGGTAATGGCTGAAAGCTATATTTTAAGAAACCAAAATGACGAGTCAAAATTAAAAAAGTTGGATAGTCTTATTACAGATCAAAACAATTTTCTAAAAAACCATAAGTACTTTCAACCACATAATCAGCTTGAAAAAATGTTAGGCGTCAGAAAGTTACATATTTCAAGCTATAAATTTTATGACCGAGAAAATAAATTAGTCGATTTAAATTATAATAAGGATAAAATGGTTCTATTAGACCTTTGGTTCGTAAATTGTCCACCTTGCATTCGCGACCATAAAATCATCTCAAAAAAATTGCAATCTTTAAAAGATAAAAACATAGAACTTATAGGGGTTTCTATAGATAATAAACAAAATATTTGGAATGAATATCTTACTAAAAACAGTTACGGATGGTCTAATTACAGACAAGTCGATTCTTTAAAAACTATAACCAAAGATTTTGCAATTACAGCTTTTCCAACATATATGTTAATTGATAAAAACAAAAATATTATTTCATCATTTAATTCATTCGAAGAAGTTGAGACTTATCTTTCTAAAAAATAAACCATCAACAAAACCGCACTCATAAAACATTTTATTAAAAGTCCGGATCTGGTAATCGCTTCGGAAAATTTCACCTTTGAATCTTTTGTACTTTCCGAAGAGACCGAAGACGCTTCAAATTTTGAATTTCCAGATTATATTGTTCTGGGCAAACAGGCTGAAGCTTGTTTTGAGTTTTGTTTGAAAAAATCAAATCGTTACAAACTTTTGGCTGCGAATGTGCAAATTCAAGGCGAGACCGAAACGCTTGGAGAACTGGATTATATCGTTTTTGATACGGAAACCGAGAATACAATTCATATTGAGCTTGCTGGTAAATTTTATCTGTTTGATGAAAGTCTTGCAGGAAATACGGAAGCGAAATGGATTGGCCCCAACCGAAAAGACACCTTGGAATTCAAACTTAATAAACTACAGAAAAAACAATTTCCATTATTGTATGCTTCTGAAACTATTGCTAAATTGAAAAGTTTGGGAATCGAAAATATTTCAGAAATCGAACAAAAACTTTGTCTAAAAGCTTCATTGTATATTCCGAAGAATTTTCAGAAATATAGGCTATCTCAAAACTATCTAGATTGTGTGGAAGGTTTTTGGATCTACGCTAAAGATTTTTTTTCTGAAGAAAAATCAGCAACCTATGCCATACCGAATAAAAAAGAATGGCTTTTGCCCTTTTCTGAAATAAAGAATTGGTATTCCTTTTCAGAAGCCGAAGAAATTATCAAAAAGCAACTTTCAGAAAAGATATCACCGCTAGTCTATAAAAAAACACAAACGGGATTTGAGAAGTTTTTTGTTGTTTGGTGGCAGTAAAAATTCAAGATTCAAAATTTAAAATTTCAGATTTGAGGTTGCAGGTTGCAGTTAAACGTCTTTGTATTTAAACTTCATCTTTCGGTGTTCGTAATTCGATATCCAGTATTCTTTTAAAGTTATATATTCTCTTAAAAAAAATCGCTTTTGGTATTATTTGATTGATTTCGAGGTATGAAAAAGCCAAACGTCGCCATTCCGCAGTAAGAAAACTCATATTTTATTTTAATCCGTATTTATCTACAAGATAGATAAGGCTAGCCATTGTTGCGCCACCAAGTTCTAGTTCGCGTTTGTTTACCGCCTCAAAAACATCGTTTGCCGCGTGATGGTAATCAAAATATCGTTGTGAGTCTGGACGTAAACCTGCCAAAGTAATTCCATCTTTTTTTAATGGACCTATATCTGCACCGCTTCCGCCTTTTTCAAAATAATGGATCAAATAAGGTTTGAACAAACTGCTCCATCCTTCAATTTTTTTGAAAGTGGCATCGTCAGTATCAAATGAAAATCCGCGAGGTGTAAAGCCGCCGCTATCACTTTCTAAAGCAAAAATGTGATTTTCATTCTTTTGTTTTGCTACCTCGGCATATTTATTTCCACCACGCAATCCATTTTCTTCATTCATAAAAAGAACTACACGCAAAGTATGTTTTGGTTTGTAGTTAATCTCTTTTAGCAGGCGAAGAACTTCCATAGACTGCACGCAACCGGCACCATCATCGTGAGAGCCGTCGCCAAGATCCCAAGAATCGAGATGACCGCCAACAACCATATATTGGTTTGGGAATTCGCTTCCGGTTATCTCACCAACTACGTTGTAACTTTGTACATCTTCCCAAGTCTTGCAATTCATATTCATATAAAAACCAAGATTTTTCTGAATTTTTAAAGCACTGCTCAAATAATTTGCACCGTTGGTACTTATCGCAGCTGCTGGAATGCGTTTATTAACAGGAGTATCGCCATAGCTCATAGCCCCAGTATGTGGCAAATCGTCTTGACGAAGATTCATAGAGCGCACAATTACGCCAACAGCTCCGTATTTCGCAGCTTCTTCAGCACCAGAATAGCGTTGGTCCACACATCCTCCATATGCTTCAAATGTTTGGATTAGGTTTGCTTGCATCGGCCGATTATAAAAAACGATCTTTCCCTGAATCTGCTCTTTGCCATAACGGGCAAGATCTTCGATGCCTTGTACTTCGATAACGTTGGCTTTGAGTCCGCCAGAAGTGGTAGGCACAGAACCGCCCAAAGCACAAATATCTACATTACTTGAAATACCTGGACCGGTTTCTATATATGCATATTCCTGAATACCACGCGTCCATTTGGGAACCATTACAGGTTGAAGAAAAACCTTATCCAAGCCTAACTTTTCAAGTTCTTCTTTAGTATATTTTACTGCACGCTCAGCTTCAAGAGAACCGGAAAGTCGTCCACCAATCTCGTTGGAAAGATGATCCAGCCAATCATAACTTTTTCCATTAAGCAGTGCCATATCGTAGATAGAACGTATCGTTAAAGAATCTTTTTGCAGTTCAGTCTGCGAAAATGCCATTGATGTTATTAATAATATTGCAGCAACTATGGTCGTTTTAATCATTTGGTTTGTTTATTTATATAGGTGTTTGGGATTTTAATGTAAGTTTTAAAACATTTCCCTCAAAGTTTAAAATCCTGAAGCGACAAAAAAAAGTGTTTTCCCTAGTCTATTCTCTCTTCTCTCTTCTCTCTATTCTTTTTTTATCTTGTCTCTTGTTTCCTGTCTCTAAAAACTATTCATTTTCAAGTCTTGCCTTATAATCTTCAATTTGTTCCTTAATTTTCGGTTCCAGTTCTGGTTCCTTAATATCTTTATATTTTTCAAGTTCTTCAAGCAAAATACTTGCCACAGTTAGTCTTGCAGATGGTTTATCGTCTGCAGGAATTATATACCAAGGTGCATGTGGTTTTGATGTTCGGTTTATCGCGTGTTCGTAACATGAAGCATATTTATCCCACAACGCACGCTCATCAAGGTCTGCTGGGGAAAATTTCCAATTTTTGTTAGGTTTTCTCAACCTTCGCAGCAGTCTATGTTTTTGTTCTTCTTTGGAAAGGTTCAAGAAAAACTTGAAGATAATTGTTCCGTTTTGGGCTAAGGTCTTTTCAAAATTATTGATCTGCTCAAAACGTTTGTCCCAAAAATTTTCATTTATATCATCTACAGAATTTATATTTGGAAGATTTTCGCTCAATATATAGTTTGGGTGCACTCTTGTAACTAGAACATTTTCGTAATGCGTCCTGTTAAAAACGCCAAACTTACCGCGTGCGGGAAGTGCTATATAATGGCGCCATAAAAAGTTGTGGTCTTTTTCGAGTTCTGTAGGCACTTTAAAACTGTGCACCACAACTCCACGTGCATTAAAATCTTTAAAAACCTCACGAATTAAACTGTCTTTTCCTGCAGTATCCATTCCTTGTAAACAAACAAGTACCGCATATTTACCGTGCGCATATAAAGTATCCTGAAGCTCTCCCAGCTGTTCTCGAACATCTTCAAGCTCGTCTTCTATATCATCTTCGGAAGCTTCTAAGTCTATATAAGTTTTGGTTTCCTCAATTTTTATATCTTCAGTAACCTTATAATCTTCTGACTTTATTTCTTTCATTTTCTAAAGATAACGGATTTGTTTTCAAATTTTAAAAATATTCAAGTCTTTAGGATAAATTTCAAAAAATAGAAAAACCAAATTCCAAAGGTTAGATTGGTATTTGGTATTCTTCAATTCTATTTTTGTGAAAAAAATATTTTTAAAGCTTTTTAAGAAATATTACTTGCTTGCAAACAGTTTTACATCTTGTTCGGAAACTTCACTTCCGCCAAGAATGATCAATCTTTCCACAACATTTCGAAGTTCACGTATATTTCCTGTCCAATCATATTCCTGAAGCAGCTCGATCGCTTTTAAAGAAAATTTCTTTTGCGCAGTTCCGTGATCGGTCGAAATCCTGTTAGCGAAGTATTCTATCAAAACCGGAATGTCTTCACGCCTCTCGTTCAATGCAGGAACTTTAATCAAAATAACGGCGAGACGATGGTAAAGATCTTCGCGAAAACGACCTTCCTCGATTTCCTTTTTAAGGTCTTTGTTTGTGGCCGACACAACTCGAACATCTACTTTAATATCCTTATCGCTACCAACTCGTTGCACCTTATTTTCCTGCAATGCCCGTAAAACTTTTGCCTGTGCTGAAAGGCTCATATCCCCAATTTCATCTAAAAAAATGGTTCCTCCATTTGCAGCCTCAAACTTTCCAGCACGATCTTTATTTGCAGAGGTAAATGCGCCTTTTACATGACCAAAAAGTTCACTTTCAATAAGTTCGCTCGGTATTGCAGCACAGTTTACTTCAATCATATTGCCTTTGCTGCGGTCGCTTTTTTGGTGCAGCCAATGTGCGACAAGCTCTTTTCCAGTACCGTTTGGTCCAGTTATAAGAACGCGAGCTTCAGTAGGCGCTACTTTTTCTATCATCTCCTTGATATTATCTATCGATGTAGAATTACCCACCATTTCATAATTTTTGCTAACCTTTTTCTTAAGCCTTGTATTTTCGACTACAAGCTCTTTACGATCTAGCGCGATTCGCACTGTATTTAACAAACGGTTTAAATCTGGCGGTTTTGAAATATAGTCAAAAGCACCTAATCGCATTGTATTTACTGCGGTATCAAGATCGCCGTGACCGCTTATCATTACAATTGTGCTTTCTGGTTTTATTTTTTTTGCTGCTTCAAGTACCTCAACACCATCCATTTTTGGCATTTTAATATCGCAAAGTATAAGATCGTAATCTTCTTTTTTTATAAGCTCTATTCCGGCAAGTCCATCTTCAGCCTCTGTAACTTCATAGCTATCATTTTCTTCGGAAAGAATTTTTACTAACACGCGCCTTATTGCTGCTTCATCTTCAATTATGAGAATTTTAGCCATATTATATTTTAAATTTTAAACCTGTTCGAAGGTAGAATGAGTTTTCGTCATTAATTGTATAAACATCGTCTCCATTACCATCTCGCAAACGAAAATCTGTATAGACAGAATGTGCTCCATAAACATACAGCAAAAGATGCTTGCTAAAGAAATGCTCATAGCCCAAACCTGTAATTACAGTTGTCATTGAAATATTTTCAGCAGTTCCTTCTGCAACCTCAAAGTTATTCTGGATGTTTCCCCAAAAATTGTCTAGTGTTGCGAAAGCTTGAAGCGCATCTTTATGGCTATCGTTTAAATAATGGCGCACATTGGTTTTTGGCACACCAAGCGTATAGGTCCAATTAGGATGAAATTCGCGATTGTAGTTGATCAATGGTAATGGAAAATTCCTGCCAGGTGTTGTAGAATATGCAAGACCAACAATTAAACGATAAGGTGTCTTGGTTTTATCATTTTCTACAGCAACATCATTATCATTAATGAAATATAATGCAGCGTCGTAAATAAAATCGTCACTAATTGGACTATCTTTAAGGTCAGATTGAATGCTAGCTCCTATTTTGGCACCAAAACGCCAATTGGGACTCATTTTATAAGTATAGCCAACATAGGCCTCATAACGCTCTACAGAATTTACTAAATTATTTCGAAGTGTACCTGTTCCTACTATTGGGGAGAAAAATGCTGCCTTATCTTCGGCATCTTCAATATTAATAGCTACGTGTCGGTATTCAAGGCCAACTACAAAAAACTTTTTCTCTTCCAAATTTATAGGGATAGGTATCTGTGCCAAAGCACGATATCTTTGTATCGAATTATCTGAACCAGAAAATGGTATGTTAAGGTATTCAATACGTGC
>Ga0115567_10003631_pt1 | contig 15143 bp, 5 predicted proteins | sample COGITO_mtgs_1204_2_FD_88679 | JGI IMG/M metagenome (GOLD analysis project Ga0115567, IMG submission 88679) | Pelagic marine microbial communities from North Sea - COGITO_mtgs_120412 | ecosystem: Environmental > Aquatic > Marine > Epipelagic | place: Germany:Helgoland, sampling site Kabeltonne... | reverse complement strand
CTCTCATTAAAGATTCCTCCATACCAGCCGGCTCGTGTCGGCTGTATCCCTCGGCCCCCGGGCCGTTCCTTCTCCCACGGCTTAGTGGCCTCACTCCACTCTCTTGGGTTCCCACGCTTCACGCCGTCGCTGTTGCCCCCCCCTAATTCGATCGGAAAGTTTGGAAAGTTCAAACCTCGATAGTTGATTGAAAGAAACTCGATATCGAGGCAACTTTGCCCTGAATCGAGTTTTTTGGGGGGGGAAAGATCGTCCCTTAGTTCCGGAGCAGTGGGGCCGAACATCTCTGTTGTGGGCTCGCACGTATGAGCTCCGCGTTGTGAACGTCCTTTTACACCTTCTGTACATGTCTCGCAGATCAAATTAAGATAGTGAGGATACCAAGATTCCGTATCGACAGGTGCGGTGAAACCCACGGACTAGCAAGCCTCAATACATCCGTATCGACTTGATCCAAGTCAGTGCATGGGCAGGTGACTGGTATAGCAATTCCGAAATGTCAGATACTTCAATGTTGTGGAGTACAGCGATGAATCAGAAGGAGCAGGAGCAGCGAGGAGTGGAATTGATTTCGGACAGAGTGGATCCCCTACTTTTCGAGTACGACGCAGGGTCATTCAAGGCCTATGATGAGGACCTGGACTTGGTCCTGCGTTCCAGGGGTCACCGAGGACTGAATATTTCCCATGCGAAAGGTGTTACAGTGCCCATGAGCAGAGTGATGTCCCACTTTCGACAATCATCGGAAAACAAGGATCGCACTCTTGACGCAGACTCGAAAAAGGTGTCAACGCCTGTCACCGGGGATCAAGCCATCGAGTTTTTTGGAAGGCAGCAGGACAGCATGGATGTCAGAGTGCTGTTCCTTGTGCGAACGGCAGCAAGTTTACATTTTCGCCCTTACGATTTGTTGTTGGTCGACAGGAAAGAACTCGAACCAGAGCACTTCACGATGTCTACGTCAGGTGTGGTGCACGTGCGACCTGGATTTCCTTCGCAGTTCATTCCGATCGGTCAGTGGTGGCGATCGTCGTCAAATTTCAACACACTTCATTCCATCCCATTTTTCAAAACTTATTATTCAGCAAAAATGTATCAGTTGTGGCACCAGAATGTGCGTTTTCGCACGTACGCGCAAATCCGGCGGCGGCTCATTAGAACACTCTTCGTGGCAAAGCGTGCGTTTTGTTCAACCCTATTGGAGTTGAGCAGACAATGCTACGAGCTACGCTCCACCCCACTTCTTTCCTACCATACGAAACATGCGTACGCCGTTGAGGATTTCATTGAAATTCAAAAACGAGTTCGGGCGAGCTCATCCAAAACTTTCGAGACAATCATCGATAAAATCCAAGCGTTGCTGGAAAAGGTCTGTGAAGACGTTGCAAGTCGAGTGAGAGCATCGGAAAATGGATTGCCGCCGGGAGGATTGGAGAAAGCCATTGCTGCAACGTCACTGCAAAAGAGTCAGAAGAGCAAATCGATGCAACAGATGAAACGGGAGGCGTATCAGCGTGCACGAGCATTGACTCTTGCTCGGCAAGAGGTAGCTATGCTAGCGCAATTGATCAGGTTGGCTGATTACATGGTAGTAGAGTCCATGCTGCTTCTAGTAATGACAGAGTCCGATTCACTCTACCAAGACTTGCAGAAGCCGAACAGAAAATCGGGGCTGTTCAATGTCACACTCTCAATGGAACGCGATTGCATACTGTATTGTCCTTCTGTTGCAGATCTCACTGCGCATATGTCTTCGATTCTTGAAGCGATGGTGTCGTGCGTGCATTCAGTGCCTCGAATTTTGTACATTGCCCCCTTCAAGCCGCACTTTCAGGACAATCCCAAAGTTGTTGGAGCACACTTGGGGGATATGATTCGTTCATCATCTCACTTTTTGATGATCTGCTCCAAAATTGGCGCAGTAATTCACAAGGACTTTCAAGCTACTGTCGAGTATGGTAAATTTGCGGAGCAGTACTTCGCGATTTTCAGATATGCTGAGGAATTTGACAAGCAAGCATTCGCAGAGCAGGACCACATCATTAATTCACGGCTGATAAAACGCGAAATGCTCAAACTGCGTGGCTGGGGTGCCGATCTTGAACGCATGAAGCTCTCAAGTGTAGTGGGTGTTTTTGGGGTCGATTCTAAGACGCTCCGTAATTTTCTAATTGATCGTAAAAATGTTGTCCTGGAGAACATGAAGAGTGTGCTTCACACAGCAGCAAAGGAGAGCTGTGAAAATGTTTTCAGCAGCTTTCATTCTTGTATCAAGCTACTAGGCCGTAAACCCACAAATCTTACAGATTTCGCTGCGTATGTTGAGTCGAAGGTGGAAATTAGCGAGAGCGCTAAGGATCTTATGCAATCGTCCTCGACTGTTGACGAAATGTACAAACTGCTGAGTTCTTTTGACGTCAAGATTCCGTCTTCTGAGCAGGTGAAAATTGAAGATTTGCACATGATTCAGGGGCAATTCACAGAAGCCTCTGATGCGGCGCAGCTAGATGTATCTACAAAAATGGGCCAAATGACGCAGAGCCTCAATTCGGAGATCTCTAAAATTGACCAGGAACTGATGGTAATAATGGCAGATCTAGTGTCAAACGATTCTACGAATCCGAACGCTGTATGCACACACGTGCTCGAGATGCTGAGCGACATAAAAACGCAAATCGACAGAATTTCTGGGCGGGCATCATCATATGCACGCTATCAAAGGCTCTTCAACATGACTCCGCACGAATACACGAACTTGACATCGATTAAAGACATCTTTGACACCAAATTCGAAATATGGGACCAGATACGGCAGTGGGAAGACCTCACGTCGTGTTGGTCTACGCAGTTGTGGATAACTCTAAGGCCCGTTGAAATGGAGCGTGAAACGCAGGCTCAGTTCAAGAAAGCTGCCAAGATGTGCAAGACTCTTGATGACGCAGTGGCTCAGCGATTCAAAGAAAACACGATCAAGTGGAAAACTTACATGCCTACACTTATCGCTCTGGGCAACAGTGCGCTCAAGCCACGGCACTGGGAGCAGATTTTTTCGAAGCTTGGGAGGCCCTATGATAATGAGATGAAGCTTTGCGACTTGTTACATTGGGATATTTTTCAAATTAAAGACTTTTGCGAAGAGATCTCAGGTATTGCCTCAGGCGAGTACTCTTTGGAACTTCAGCTTGAGAAGATCGAAGCCGTCTGGAATGATCTTACCTTCACGCTCTCTGCGTACCGGGATTGCAAGGACATTTTCATTCTCGCGGGGGTCGATGAGATTATCATGCTTTTGGAGGACCACCAAGCAACGCTGCAGACAATGCTGGCGTCCCGTTTCGTCTTCGGTGTCCGTAATCGCGTCGAGGGCTGGGAAAAGAAGCTCGCGCACCTCTCTGAATCGCTCGATGAATGGCTCACATTACAACGTTCGTGGATGTATCTTGAGCCGATTTTCGGGGCGCCGGATATCCAAAAACAATTGCCACAAGAGACAGTTGATTTTTTGAGAGTGGATCAGAACTGGAAAGACATCATGCGCAAGACGCGGAAGCGACCCAACGCGATCGAGGCCGCGTGTACATCTGGGTTGCTGGACACGTTTCTGGAAGCGAATAGATGTCTTGAGAGAATCCAAAAGTCACTCGAGGACTATCTTGAAACCAAACGTATGGGATTTCCGAGGTTTTATTTCCTCTCAAATGATGAACTTCTTGAGATTCTTTCGCAATCTCGTGATCCGTGCGCCATTCAGCCACACTTGCGCAAATGCTTTGACGCTATGGCTTCAGTGGAATTTGACGAGGGTTCACCATCTGCTGAAGGCGCAGAAGCTACTACTATGATTGTTGCCATGAAATCTCCAGAGAACGAAAGAGTGCCTTTTGCATCGAAGGTGCCTACCGCACCAAAAAGTGTGGAGTTCTGGATGTGTGATCTAGAGGATATGATGCGACGGTCGCTCCTAGACGTGACGGTCGAAGCACGCGTGGCTTACAGTGAAGACAATCGAAGTGACTGGTTTTTTCAGTTTGCAGCAGCAGCCATCACCACGATAGATCAGGAAATGTGGACAAACCGTGCTGAAGATGCGATTGACTCCATCCAAGTTGGAAGAAACGAAGATGGGCTGAATGATTTTCTCGCCTTCTCGATCGAGCAGATCAACCATATGGTGGTAGTGATTCGAAAGGACTTGGACAATGTGCAGCGCTCAGTGATGGCTAATCTCATAGTACTTGACGTTCATGCGCGCGATGTGGTGAAGAGAATGATCCACGATGGAGTTTCTGCAATCACTGATTTTGCGTGGATATGCCAGCTTCGATACTACTGGGACGAGAAATCGATTGATGACCATCATGGAGTCATTGTCCGCCAGACCAATGCTCAATTTTATTATGCTTGGGAGTATCTCGGAGTGGTGCCTCGCCTGGTAATCACCCCCTTGACAGACAAGTGCTTCATGACCCTGACTGGTGCATTAAATCTTCTCCTTGGAGGCGCGCCTGCGGGACCGGCTGGAACAGGCAAGACTGAGTCGGTGAAAGACCTTGGTAAGGCGCTCGCAATGCCTGTTGTGGTCTTCAATTGCTCGGATGGCTTGGACTACAAGATGATGGAGAAATTCTTTTCAGGTCTTGCACAAGCAGGGGCTTGGGCTTGCTTTGATGAGTTCAATCGAATTGATATCGAGGTCTTGTCGGTAATTGCGCAGCAGATCATGCTGATTCAGAATGCGTTGAAAGCAAATGTCGAGCGCTTCGATTTCTTTGGTAAGGAGATAAGGCTTCACCGCAATTATGGTGCATTCATCACAATGAATCCAGGCTATGCGGGGCGTACTGAGCTCCCTGATAATCTCAAGGCACTTTTTCGTCCAATGGCCATGATGGTGCCAGACTACACGCTCATTGCCGAAATCATGCTTTTTTCTGAGGGCTTTGGCGATTCTCTAATGCTCGCTCGCAAACAGACAGCGCTGTACCGTCTTGCTTCCGAACAACTTTCATCTCAAGACCACTATGACTTTGGAATGCGTGCCGTCAAATCAGTCCTTGTGATGGCAGGTAAACTCAAACGTGCTGAACCCAGCATGGTCGAAGATGTCACCTTGATCCGTGCGCTTCGTGATTCGAATATCCCGAAGTTCCTTGCACCGGATATCCCCCTCTTCAATGCCATCTTGAGGGATTTGTTCCCGGCCACGAATATCCCAGCAACCGATTACGGCACCGTACAGCAGAATATCGAGCGAATTCTCACTGAAAACCAGCTGCAGGTTCTTTCATCCTTCGCATCCAAAATCATTCAGCTGTACGAGACCATGTTGGTGCGACATGGTGTAATGCTTGTGGGTGTTGCAGCGGTGGGAAAGACAACAGTATCGATGACCCTAGGAGAAGCCTTCACTCGGATGAAGCAGGATGATGTCCGCGGTGGATTTGAGAAAGTGGACCGTTATACACTGAATCCAAAGAGTATCACAATGGGTGAACTGTATGGAGAGTTCAACCTGATGACGAATGAGTGGACAGACGGGATCATATCAACTATCGTGCGCGAAGCTTGCAACGCTGTTGCGAAAGGCGATGTTTCAAAGAAATGGATCTCTTGTGATGGCCCGGTGGACGCGATTTGGATCGAGTCAATGAATACTGTACTAGATGACAACAAGACACTGTGCCTTAACAATGGAGAGCGAATCAAGCTTCCACCGACTGTGACAATGATGTTTGAGGTGAATGACCTGGCCGTGGCCTCTCCTGCAACTGTTTCACGCTGTGGAATGGTGTATCTGGAATCCATGTATCTTGGGTGGCGCCCGATAGCTCAGTCATGGGCAGAACATGTCATGGAGCAGCGCTTTGAAGGTTGTGGACTGGCGATCATGGAGCTCTTAGATCGCGTATCAGACAAGACCCTCGTTTTCCTGCGAAAAGAGTGCAGAGAGCACATCGTATCTCTGGACACGCAACTCATGGTGTCGTTCACTAAATTGCTCGATTCTCTTCTTCGGGATACGTACGGGGTTGTAAGGGGAAATTGGCAAGATATGTTGCCCAAGTTCTTTGCGTTTTCATACTTCTGGACCCTCGGCGGGAATCTTCAAGATACTTTCAATCTTGTTTTCGACGTTTTCGCGCGCAGCACAATCAGGGATTTCATCCCGGATTTCCCTGCACAGAAAACCGTCCACGATTGGACCGTTGATTGGGTTGGTGGAAACTTCATCGAATGGAATCAACTTGTCCCAGAATTTACATTCGATCAGTCCGCCCCCTTTTTCAACCTCGTCGTACCAACTGTGGACTCGACGCGTATCAAGTTCTTGCTTCGCGCACAGATTGATGGTGGAAACCATGTTCTTCTTGGAGGTAACTCTGGTGTTGGGAAGACTCTCATGGTGCAGGATTTTCTAGACCATGCAGGAGAAGGATTCATGTCCCAAACAAAGACGTTTTCGGCACAAACTTCAGCGCGTGGCCTCCAATCGTTTTTTGAGGAAAAGCTGGAAAAGATCCGAAAGAATCTCTTGGGACCACCCTCCGGGAAACTTTTTCTTTTCTTCATCGATGACCTCAACATGCCCTTGAAAGAGACCTACGGAGCCCAACCTCCCATCGAGCTGCTGCGACAAATCATTAACACGAAGGACGATCGCAATGGTGGCTTCTACGACCTAAAAAAAATAGGTCTGTTCAAGCGGGTGCAGGGAGCCCAGTTCATCGCCGCGAATGCACCGCCTGGAGGCGGGCGTTCCGAGGTCACTGCACGACTTTTGAGGCACTTCCACCTCATTAACGTGCCGGACATCTCCAATTCGACCATGAAAAGTATTTTCCTCCACATCTTGTCTGGGTTTCTTCAAATATTTCCCCCTGAATTTGCTGCGTTGGCGGAACCTATCATCGATGGCTGCATTGAGGTTTATGCATCGATCCAAAGGGCCCTTCTTCCGACCCCTGCCAAGTCGCACTACACGTTTAATCTGCGCGACCTTGCAAAGGTAGTGCAAGGGTTGCTCATGGTTGATCCAAAAGATATATCAGATACGCTTCAATTCCTTCGACTGTGGACTCACGAGTCTGCGCGGGTATTTCGTGATCGCCTGAACGATGAGCAAGACCAGGCTTGGTACGATGGAAAAATCCTTGCAGTGTTATCAAAAAATCTTGAGGTGTCGTGGACAGTCAGGGAAATCCAAGACATTTGCTTTGGCGACTTCCTAGCTCCAGTGAAGCCCGCGCCTTACGTGGAGGTTCCAGAGCTGCAGAAAGCTGAAGCTACACTGCACGAGTTTGCCGAAGACTACTCGCTAAACCTCAATAAGCGCATGGATCTTGTGTTTTTTAAGGACGCAATCGAACACATCTCGCGGATCGCACGACTTCTTCGGCAACCTCGCGGTAACGCTCTGCTTGTTGGAGTTGGTGGATCAGGCAGGCATTCGCTGACCAAATTAGCTGCATACATTGCGGAAATGAAATGTTTTCAGATCGAATTAACTCGTGGGTACGGCCTCAACGAATTCCATGACGACCTGAAATCGTTGCTACTACAAGCTGGGGCGGAAAACAAGCAGACAGTGTTCCTCTTCAGTGACACCCAGATAATCAACGAGTCATTTCTGGAAGATATTAACAACCTTTTGAATGCAGGAGAGGTCCCAGATCTCTTTCCTGTCGACGAAATGAACAGGATCGTCGATCTAGTCCGCCCGATTGCGAAGGCTGCCGGTAAAGTTCAGACGAAAGATTCCATCATGCATCACTTCATCCGATTGTGTCGTGAAAACCTGCACATCGTGCTGGCCTTTTCCCCCGTCGGAGACATCTTCCGTGATCGTTTGCGCATGTTCCCATCGCTGGTGAATTGCTGTACCATTGATTGGTTTTTCCCTTGGCCACCTGACGCACTCCTCTCCGTTGCCATCAAACAGCTCGGAAAGACCGAATTCGGATCTGATGATTTGTGTAGGAGTGTTTCGAGCCTGTGTACGACGATCCATTCGTCGGTGCGCGAAGCCTCGCAACGATTTTTGGTAGAGGTTCGTCGTCCCAATTACACAACGCCAACTTCTTATCTTGAGCTCCTCAATCTTTACACGAGTATGCTGGGAGAGGAGCGGCAGAAAATCGACCGTAAAATTGCGAGGTACCAGAATGGAATGAACAAGCTCAAAAGCACTGACATTATGGTCAGAGAGCTCAAGGAGGAGATCATCAAGTTACAACCAGTCCTGAACAAGGCCGCAGGCGATACAGTAGAGCTGATCGAAGTGGTGACGAAGGACAAGGAATCTGCAGCAATCGTGCAGGCAAAAGTGGAAGAAGAGGCTGAGAAGGTGACCAAAATTACCCAAGAGGCGTCAGAAATCAGAGCAGATGCGCAAAAAGATCTTGACGAAGCTCTCCCAGCCTTCGACTCTGCTGTCAAAGCCCTGAAGTCTCTCAATAAGAATGATATAACTGAGATCAAATCATTCGCTAAACCCCCAGAGATGGTGCAGACTGTGATGGAAGGTGTCTGTGTGTTGAAGGGTGTGAAAGCAACCTGGGAGGAATCTAAAAAGCTCCTCAACGACTCCAACTTTTTACAGGACCTTGAAACATTTGACAAGGATAACATCAAGGAGAAAACCATCAAGGGGCTGCAGAAATATATCAATAATCCAGACTTCATCCCCGAAAAGGTGGAAAAAGTTTCGAAGGCAGCTAAATCTCTCTGCATGTGGGTACGCGCGATGGACGTGTACGCGCGGGTTGCTAAAAATGTTGAGCCCAAGAAACAGAAGCTGGCTGGGGCAGAAAACACAGTTTCGCGAATGGCTGCATTGTTGGCAGAAAAGACGGCTGAGCTTAATCAGGTCTTGATGCGAGTCACTGAGCTGGAAGAAAAGTTGCGTGTGACTTTAGATGAACGTGACAGCCTTCAGAACCAATCAGACGTCTCAACGGCGCGTCTCGAGCGTGCGGAGCAGCTTACTGGAGGCTTGTCATCTGAGCAAGTTCGGTGGGAGTCCGAACTTGCACAGCTCAGCCAAGACAAAATCGATTTGACTGGCAATATTTTGGTTGCTGCAGGAATCATAGCCTACACTGGAGCTTTCACTTTTAGCTTTCGCGCTGCATTGATCCAAATATGGCTTCGTGAATGCGAAAAAAATGCGATCCACGTGGACATCAATTTCTCGCTGGAGAGAGTAGTTGGAGACGCCCCGACCATCCGTACATGGAACATTCAAGGCTTGCCTGCCGACCCGCTGTCTTGTGAGAATGGCATCATAGTGACAAAGAGCCGGCGGTGGCCCCTCATGATAGACCCTCAGACCCAGGCCAATCGTTGGGTCCGTTCGAAAGAAAAGTCGAACCGCATGCAGGTCATCAAGCTGACAGAATCAAACTACCTCCGCACGCTCGAAAATTGCATCCGCGTTGGGAACCCCGTGCTGCTGGAAAATGTCGGGGAGTCCTTGGATCCTGCGATAGAGCCGGTTCTTTCCAAGACTGTTTTTAAGCAAGCAGGGCGTTCCCTCATCCGCCTTGGCGATACCGATGTGGACTACTCGCCCGATTTTCGCTTTTACATTACTTCGAAGCTCCCAAATCCGCACTACTCTCCCGAGATCTGCGTCAAAGTCACTATAGTGAACTTCACTGTTACCCCAAAAGGACTTGAGGACCAGTTACTGGTGCAAGTAGTTGCACATGAGCGACCGGAATTGGAAGAGGAAAAGAATGTTCTCATGATTCAGATCGCGGAAGGCCAGAAGCAGCTTCAAGATATTGAGGACAAAATTCTTTACATGCTGGCGAATTCCGTTGGCAATATTTTGGACGATGAAATCCTCATCTCAACTCTTGCTGCCTCGAAGGCAACTTCTATTGATATCAACGGGCAGCTGAAACTGGCACAACAGACAAAAGAGCGTATTGTGGCAGCCTGCGAGGTGTACCGTCCTGTGTCCAAACGCGGTGCTGTGCTTTACTTCGTGGTGGCTGACTTTGGGGCCCTTGACCCTATGTATCAGTATTCGCTACAATTCTTCCTCTCACTCTTTAGATCTTGTATGGACCGTGCAGCTCGAAGCGAAGTTGTTGTAGAACATGTGCGAGTCATGATCAAGGTGGTTACTGAGGATGTTTACACAAGTATTTGCCGCGGGCTCTTCGAGAAGGACAAAAAGATTTTTTCATTCATGATCGCAATCCAAATCATGAGGTTGGAGGAATTCACCGTTTCTGATGTAGAATGGGCGTTTCTCCTCACGAAAGGAGGGTTTCCCGATGAGGCCACCTATCCTTCGCATCCAGCAAATGAATGGCTCATGCATGACAAATTAGGTGGTCTCGCAAATCTTGAAAAACTTGAAGGATTCGACGGTCTGATGAACTCACTCTCCACGGAGGGTGAGAGCTGGAAGCGTTGGTTCGAGTCCCTCGCCCCCCAGGACGAAATTCTCCCAGGAGACTGGGAGTCTAGCTTGACCATATTTCGTAAGGTTTTGCTTATCCGAGTTATGCGCGACGAAAAATTTGTAGACAGCGTAACCAAGTTTATTACGCACCAGATTGGCCAGTATTTTGTTGATGTTCCACCATTTGATCTTTCGGTATCGTTTTCGGACTCCTCTCCCTGGGTGCCGATAATTTTCATTCTCTCTACCGGTGCCGATCCGACTACATATTTGTACAATCTTGCGAAGGATGTTGGCTTTTTCGAGCGCCTCAAGATGATATCGCTCGGACAGGGCCAGGGTCCTATCGCCGAGGCACTCATAGCATCCGCGCGAGAATCTGGAGATTGGGTGTGTTTGCAAAATTGTCACCTAGCTTCTTCATGGATGCCAGCTTTGGAAAGCATGCTCGAGAGTCATTCAAACATGAAGCTCAGCGAGGAATTTCGGCTTTGGCTTTCATCCATGCCGTCAAAAGTATTTCCTGTCAGTATATTGCAGGCTGGTATCAAGCTCACGAATGAGCCGCCAAAGGGTCTACGAGCAAACATGAAACGTACTTACGAAGATTTGACAGAGGCGGAGTTCAGTCACTTTGAGCAGGTGGCAATAAACTCAGATGAACAAGTAATGGAGAAAAAGGTGAAGGCTTGGAAAAAGCTTTTGTTCGGCTTGTGCTTCTTTCATGCAGGTATTCAAGAACGTCGCAAGTACGGCGCGATTGGTTGGAATGTACGCTACGAATGGAATCGATCAGATCTACTGACAGCTCAAGCAAACTTGAGAATGTATCTGGAGGAGCAACACTTGGTCCCATATGAAACATTGAAATACGTGGTCGGCGAAGTGAACTACGGTGGTCGGGTTACGGTACTTGACCTGCTCTTGTACTAGGAGAGCTAAATACTCGAGTCTTCACTGGGTTGTTTCCCAGGGATTAGGGCACGATTTGATCTTGTAGGGCACAATTTGATCTTGTGGGTACTATCTTGTAAACTTGATCTTGTAAATGTGCGCAGGACTACTTCGATCAACGATGCGTTGCGGCGATGCTGTCGACTTATTTTTGCCCTGAAGCAGTAGAGAATGAATGTTACAGTTTCACGGAGGACGGAAACTATGTAGTGCCACCAGCTGGCAACCTCAATGCAGTGCGTGAATTCGTGAAGGAATTGCCCGTGACCGATACGCCTGAGACCTTCGGGCTGCATCGTAATGCTGCCACTTCCTTCGAGAACTCGGAAACAAAGTATTTCATCGACAGTATCCTATCGATCCAGCCACGCGTGGGTGGCAGCAGTGGAGGAAAGTCTTCAGATGACCTGATCGCTGAGCTTGCGGACGACCTTGCGAGCAAAGCACCTGCGTTCTTAACGACTGAAGGGGCAGCCGACATGACGTTTACGAAGGATGATGACGGCATCCTCAATTCTCTTGGGACGTTCCTCTCAATTGAGATGGAGAAGTTTAACAGAATGCTCGAGATTATCAAATCTACAATTTTCGAGTTGCAGCGTGCCATCAGAGGTCTCGTCGTTATGTCTTCGTCTCTCGACATGATGTATCAGGCAATGATGTTCCAGCGTGTGCCTGACATTTGGTCGAAAGTTGGCTACCTTTCACTGAAGCCACTTGGGTCTTGGTTCAAGGACTTGCTGGCAAGAATTGATTTCATTGGCTTGTGGATCATGGGAGGTCCGCCACACTCGTTCTGGATGTCGGCCTTTTTTTTCCCTCAGGGATTCATGACCGCTGCGATGCAGATGTACGCACGGTCACAAATTACAGCAATCGATACACTCGACTTCCGCACCGAAGTAATGGACATGCTCTCTGATGAGGTCACCTCGTGTCCGAAACACGGGGTTTATTTTCACGGGGCGTACCTGGAGGGCGCAAGATGGAATCGTACGTCGAACGAATTGTGCGAAAGCAATCTAGGGGAGATGCATGTTTGCATGCCTGTGATCTGGCTGGAACCCATCGCAAAAGACATGAAGTATGGTTTAAAGTCAAGTGCGTATGACGCGCCGTTCTACAAGGTTTCCTCACGTGCAGGAACATTATCAACTACAGGTCATTCGACCAACTTCGTTCGAATCCTGGAACTGCCAAGCAGTTCACAAGATGTACGCCACTGGATTCGTCGCTCTGTTGCGCTTCTCTCGCAGCTTGACGACTGAAGGGTCGCCAAAATGCTCAATTCGTTGCTTCGTGACAGCCGCGCCCGAGACGCTGCTGCGGTAGCTGCGAGCTGGCCCCACGATTAGCCTACTTCGCCCGGCTACGAAGAATTCAAACAGCATTGCGATCCAAGTCAGGCTGAGGAGGACACCCGCTAACAAGACAGGACTGACTTTAGTGTTGGTGTCTGCCCGGCATTGCATGGTGGTCAACGCGTAGATTAGCCTCGTGGTGATCATCGAGTGGGAATTGGTCAGCAATCTGCAAGCTACGATCCTGAACAAGATTGTAACTAGTTTGCGAAAGAGACTCTTTTCAGGTTGTCTTTCTGAGCAGCCACTACTCAGAGCACACTCAGGCGCACTCGCGGCCTTACTCCCGCAATTGTACAGATGCCTTCATTCAACCGTCGTGCCTTCAATTAAAGCAAGACCTTGATGATTCCGCTCTTAGCTGTGCGGAGGCCGTGGAAATAAAACTGTTACCAAAAGTTGGCTGCCACATCTCCGGAATCCAAACATAAGTATACCACGTGCTGATCATCAGCACATGTATTTGTTTTTGAGACAGATAGAAGGGCCTCTCTTTGAGTGCCAGAGCACACACGAAGATTCCGCTAGGAACCTGGTCAGAAAGCGGGGTACCGGGGGCGAAACGAGGGAGATTTTCTATGATAAATCCATCCTTGCAGGCAGCTGGATTCGTGAAGCGTGAGATTTCAGTAAAAGGGAAGGATTAAGTTCACAATAGACAAAGTTAATTTTAAAAATACTAATGATAATACACCAAGTAAGACAATTCTTTTTCCTTGCCATTCATTCATTGTAAATTATGATGACTATTATACTACCGCGCATCCGAGCGAACGTCGCGCCGCGGCGCTGGCATAGTTGCTCTGGAGTCAGGGGCGACCTCAGGGAGTTCGCGACGGCGTGCTGTTCAGCGGCGTCCTTCTTGAGGCGAGCGAAATCGTAGAGGAGCCGCAGGGACTCCGGGTGGAGCTCTCCGGTGGTGGCGGCGGTGACAGGCACGAACTAGCAATAAAGCAAAGTTTAGAATGGCATCCAATTGGAATGGCTCCATCACACTTTGAGGGCCCAGCAGATGAAACCAGAGGATTTCAACAACGAGGAAGTGGTGGGTCCCAGTCGAGGGTGTGCGTGGTAGAAACTCGAGTCCTATCGCACCAATTCCAATTGTGGAATAGTTCGTGCGAGCCTTTCTTGCGGTGCGACGTGCCGTGTAGCTGGCATCCGGGGCTGCGTCTCACCGTCGACCATCGGCGAGTGGTCCAGTGGAAGACAGCTGCAGTCAAGTGGAGTGTGGCTGTGTTGACAGGGCCCAACGTTTGCGTACGATGACTGATGCTGTTCTATTTTGCGCCAGCAGCCTGCGAGTTGGGCAGAACGATACCGACGGGGCCTGCTCAGGTACAAATGCGCCCAGCTGCAGGCGGCCGGTATCGGGCAGCTCCTCGTATGCAGATTCCAGTGCCGCGACAAGGCACAAGCCAATCTGCGCGAGCACAGGGAGTACATATCATCAAGTGGATGCTGGAAATGTACCGCGGTTCATTTCAACCAGCGTCAAACTGGGACTTCTCCTGAGTGCTCTAGTTTTGCTGCTGCAAGTGCCAGGTGCTTCCGCGGGGACGCATGTCACCAAGGTGTCACCGAGGAACAGGCCACTTACTGGAGGCCAGTCTATCACGATAGCGGGTTTCGAATTCGGTGGGAGATATGCCAAGCAGACGGCTCGCGTAGGTGGCACGGCCGCCACTGCGACCGTCTGGCGTTCGGCAACCGAACTTGTCACGGTCGTTGCGCCGGGTGCACAACCCATCCCTGGCGCATAAATCTTTGACGTAGTCGGCATGCCACATCATTGTGTTAATGGTAGAGGGGTACTATTTCAAATTGTTCAAATATTTGTCCGTGAGCAGGCAAGGGTTACGGAAAGGATGTCGTGATCACCTTGCCCACGTGTGTCCCTTTCCTGGATTAATCCTTGGGTATCCTGTGGTGTTTTAGGGTTTCAAAAGAGCTCTAGCATCTGAGCTGCGGGACTAGTCAAGCTTCCACAGTATTGGTAGATGCATGTGCTTGCCTTTGAATGGCCCGGTGTGCAGCAAACTGGTGTACACCCTCTCCGGCGCTTTCTCTTTTGATGGCCCGACGGTTTCGAGCATAAAGCGCTCAGATAACAATCAACCGGCAGTCGGGTACCTTTATCATTCCTTTTTAAAAAACTGAGTGATAAACTTGTCCAACTCGCTGTAATGGCCCATTGTTGCTAGCCGCTTCCGCTTCGTAAATGTCCCCTTGCGAAAGCAGAGGTACGGACATAACCGTCAATGGCTACAATTTCGGCGCTGCTGGGCATACTGGCAAGGCGAGCGCTGGGAATAGTGCCTGCGAATCAACGAACTGGCAGGCTGATACGCAGCTGACGTGCCAGATCGCCTCCGGGGTCGGGGGTGGCATCAGTGCTGTCTTCACTCTTG
>Ga0115567_10003628_pt1 | contig 15148 bp, 13 predicted proteins | sample COGITO_mtgs_1204_2_FD_88679 | JGI IMG/M metagenome (GOLD analysis project Ga0115567, IMG submission 88679) | Pelagic marine microbial communities from North Sea - COGITO_mtgs_120412 | ecosystem: Environmental > Aquatic > Marine > Epipelagic | place: Germany:Helgoland, sampling site Kabeltonne... | reverse complement strand
GCACGCCACGTCCAGCAACGATGACAGGCGCGCGCGGGCCTCGGCACAGCGCTCGGTCTGGACCGGCTGGAAGGTCAGGCTCGATTGCGCCAGAAGGCTTGAGTGGCGCACGATATCGAAGCCGACATCCGTGAGAACCCCCTGCCAGGTCGCTTGAACCGAGGCCGACGAAAAGACGATCCGGTCCGCATAAAGCGCGAACAGCATGCTTTTGTAGCCGGGCACGATATAATCCGAAAACTCGTGGATATACGCGGCGAACGGGACACTGGCCGCAACGACCGGCTGGATAAAGGCATAGCATTCGACCGAGTTGATGATTGCGAAGTCTACATCTGCCAATTCGGGAACGTTGAAATAATCCCAGTCCACGAAGGGCGTTCCCGACACGATCACGTGGCACGCAGTGCTGCAAAACGCGCTGTGAAGCGCGCCGCCCCTGCGGCCCATGACAATCACGTTATGGGTCAATGACGCCTCGCGAACGATCTGCAGCGCGACGATGGGCGCGCCGGTTCGCGAAAATTCATGGGTGCATATCAGGCAGGTTGGCCACGCAGGATCATAGGCAATCTGACCCACTGTGACATTGGCGCGTATCTGATCCAGAACACGCCGCTTTTCGCCGTGTCCGAACTTTATATAATGGTTAAAGGGGTCGGCTTTTGCCTTCGCGACATCCTTGTGATGCTGGGCGTAATGGTCAGCCGAGAAGTTTGAGACCTGTTTGTCGATGGGATCCCCCAGCGCGATCAATTCGTAGGCAAGCTCGGCGGATCCGGGAACGTCATCGTGCAAGAGCGCACGCAGCCTCGGCTCGACCACCAACCCGGTCAGCACTTCGTGAATGTCGCCGATTTCCGCGCCTCCGGAGTGGTGAAACCGGTTCGGTTTCCTGCGTTCCTTGATGCCGTATCTGTAATAATGCCGGATAAGATCCTGGCCCGACGCGACGACATCCTTGTAGATTGCGCCGTAATGGACTGGATCAATACGGAAATCCTGCCGATAGGCGGCGCCGCCCAATTGCTCCCACAAAAGGTCAAGGACAGCCTTGCCGCTGTCTGCTTCGTTCCGTCTGGCCGTCACTCTGACTTCATCCACTTCATCCCGCGGGTCCTCGGCTTGCCGGCTCCGGACCGACTGACAGCCGACCCCAAAATCTGTTGCAGTCATTTTCGGCAGACAGGCGGACATGTCAATCATAGGTTGCATAGCCGTGCATCAACTACCGCGTTTGCGTAAGCCCTTAGCCCAATCGCGACACAGAATCCAAGCCGCTTTGCGCGCTGCCGCATTCAGCCGGGTTTTATTTGTCACGGCGCCGGACAGGGGGTCGCCGGGCGCCTTGTGGTAAAAGGTCGAGGCACCCCATGACCGACAGCAGGTGAATACATCCTCAGTCGTCAGACGTCCCACTTGGCGCTCTGGCGGTCGGCGGAATAACCGCTTGATGCCGATATGCTTTTCGGCCAAAAATCTGAAGCATGCTCCAATCCATCCTCAAGGCTTGCCTGCGCATCCTGATTGTCTCGGCCCTCATGGTCGGCATGGCAGCGCCGTTGCAGGCTCAGGATCAGGACGCATCTTGGTATGAGATCGACGGCACTGCGCTGCAAACTGCCGAGGATGGTGGCGCAGTCCAGCGACGCACGCCGCGCGAAGCCGTCCGCAAATTCGTCGCGCTGACGGAAAACGATCAGTTCTCCGATGCCTCGCATTATCTCAATCTCACCGATTTGCCGCCCGAGCGCCGGGCAGAAGACGGCGAGGAACTGGCACGCCAACTTGCCCTTGTGATCGAGCGTCAGCTCTGGCTCGACTGGGCCAACCTTTCGGCGCGGCCCGATGCCATGCTGGAGGCCGGAGCGGGCGAAAGCGCGCTTGTCGGCAAGCCGCGGCGCGACATCGGGCTGAAACTGGTCGAGATCGACGGTCAGGCCTACGAGATCCGGCTGGGGCGCTACAAGGCACCCGATCAGGAGGCGGTCTGGCTCTTTACACCGCAGACCGTCGAAAACATTCCCGTCCTCTACGGTGCCTTCGGTCCGCGCCATTTCGAGCGCTACATCCCCGGCGCGCTGACCATCCAGCTTGGCGGCCTGCGCCTGTGGGAATGGATCTTGCTTCCGGTCATGCTGGCGGCCCTCTTCGGCTTTGGCTGGGCGGTCAGCAGGATCGTCGGTTTTGCAGCAAGCAAGATCAAGCGCCCCATGATCCGCAAGGCGCTGGAGCGGTCGCGCGTCCCGCTCGGCTTCGTCGCCGTTGCCTTTGCGGCGCAGCTTATGCTGAAACTGGGCGTGTCGTTCTCGGGCCCCGTGACGACCATTCTGCGCCCCTTCCTGATTATCGTGATGGTTTCGGGGCTGGGGGTAAGCGCGCTCAGGATCGTCGATGCGGTTCTGGACCGCATCACGCTGGGCGTGATCGGCGATATCGACGACACGCGCAGCCTGGATGAACGCGAGCTTTACACCTCGATCTACGCGATCCGTCGGATCATCGTCCTGCTGATGGTGGGCATCGCGGTCGTCGTGGTGCTGTCGCGGCTGAACCTGTTCGACTCGCTCGGCATGTCGCTGCTGGCTTCCGCAGGGGTGCTGACCGTGCTTCTCGGAATTGCCGGGCAGGCCGTTCTGGGCAACATCATGGCCTCGCTCCAGATCGCACTAGCCAAGCCGATCCGCATAGGCGACAGCGTGCTGTTCGAAGGTGAGTGGGCCTATGTCGAGAGCATCTTCTATACGTTTCTGCGCCTGCGCACATGGGACGAACGGCGCATCATCGTGCCGGTCAAATACTTCGTATCCCAGCCCTTCGAGAACTGGTCCGTAAAGGACGCGCGCATTCTCAAGACCATCACGATCTTTCTGGATCACCGCGCAGACATGGACATCCTGAGGGAGGTGTTTTTCGACATCGCCAAGGCGGATGACGACGTGATCGAGCCTGACAAGCTGATGGCCGCAGTCACGGCACATGGCGCGGCGGGACAGGAAATGTCGTTCTTCGTCATGTGTTCCGATCCGTCGACTGCGTGGACGACCGCGATGCGTCTCAGGGAAAGCCTGCTCAGGCATGTACGCGAAAACCACCCCGAGTGGTGGCCACAAGACCGGATGGAGCTGACGCGGGCGCAGCACTGAGCGCAGCGCCGCCGGGGCGGTCCCTCGATCCGGCCCGAAGCGCGGCCTGTCCTCCAAATAGGCAAGTTTTCCGCAATCCTTTGCACGCTGACCGACGGGCTGCACGTGCCTTGCCGGACGTGAAAATCGACATTGCAGCCCGGCCATCACCGCCTGCAGCATGGGGACGCGAGTCGCTGTCGCCTGCACCAATTTGGCACGCAAGCCCCCTTTTCGGCTCCGAAACTGCGCAAACAGGTGTCGGTTTTACTTGAGAATGTTGAAAAGTTTGCCCAAACATGGGCGGGGCCGCCGAGGCCAGCAAATCTGGAGTGTCCGTGTCCCTCTTTCTTGTCGCTGCGTTGCCGTTTCTCGGAGCCCTCTTGCCCGGTCTGATGAATTCCGCGGGACGGCAGGCCTGTGCAGGGGTTACGTTCACCGTCACGCTCCTCGCGCTGATCGGGCTGCTGACCAATGCGCCAGCGGTCTTTGCGGGCGAGGTCGTGACCGCAGGCATCGACTGGCTGCCTGCCATCGGTCTGAACATGACGCTGATGCTGGATCCGCTGGGCTTTTTCTTCGCGTGCCTGATTTTAGGGATCGGCCTTCTGATCATCGCCTACGCGCGCCACTACCTGTCGCGCAAAGACAATATGGGCGAGTTTTTTACGTATCTGCTGCTTTTCCAAGGCGCGATGGTCGGCATCGTCCTCAGCGACAACATCCTGCTTTTGCTGATCTTCTGGGAGCTGACGTCCCTGTCGTCCTTCCTGCTGATCGGCTATTGGAAGCATCTGCCCGAAGGGCGCCAGGGTGCGCGCATGGCCCTTACCGTAACGGGCATGGGCGGCCTCGCCATGATCGCGGGCATGCTGATTCTGGGCCAGATCGTGGGCAGCTATGACCTGAGCGTGATCCTGACGCAGCGCGATTTGATACAATCCTCGCCGCTCTACGTGCCGGCCCTGATCCTGATCCTGCTGGGCTGTTTTACCAAATCGGCGCAGTTTCCGTTCCATTTCTGGCTGCCGCATGCGATGGCCGCGCCGACACCTGTCAGCGCCTATCTGCATTCCGCGACCATGGTAAAAGCGGGCATTTTCCTGATGGCGCGCATGTGGCCGGTGCTGTCGGGTACGCCAGAATGGTTCGTCATCGTGACCACGGCGGGCCTCGTGACCATGGTTCTGGGCGCCGTCATCTCCCTGTTCAAGCATGACCTGAAGGCGCTGCTGGCCTTCTCTACGGTCAGCCAACTTGGCCTCATCACGATGCTGCTGGGCACCGGCACAGCTTTCGGGGCGATGGCGGCGGTATTTCACATCCTCAACCACGCCACGTTCAAGGCCGCACTCTTCATGTCGGCGGGCATCATCGACCACGAAACACACACACGCGATATCCGTCGCCTCGGCGGGCTGCGACACCTCATGCCCGTCACCTTCGTGATCACTACGCTGGCAGCTCTGTCGCTGGCGGGCATCCCGCTGCTCAACGGGTTCATCAGCAAGGAAATGATGCTGGAGGAGGCACATCGCACGATCCTTTTCGGCACGCCATGGCTGGTGCCCGCGCTGGCGGTGGTGGGCTCGATTTTTTCGGCCGCCTATTGCTTCCGCCTGATCGGGCATGTCTTCCTTGGCCCCAAGCGGGCAGACTACCCGGCCAAGCCGCATGATCCGGGCGCGGGCCTGTGGCTGCCTCCGGCCCTTCTGATAATCCCGGTGGTTGTGATCGGGGTGGCGCCTTTCATAGCCGAGCCCTTCGTCAAGCTGGTGACATCCGCCGTGCTGGGCAACGCCGCCGAGGTGCCCAAGGCGCATTTCAAGATCTGGCACGGTCTGGCTCCGGCCCTTTACATGTCGATTGCTGCGGTGGTCGGCGGCCTGATCCTTCTGGCTGTCTTTGCACCCGCTTTGCGCCTGTGGGATGCAGCCCCCCGCCCCGAGGCCAAGGCGATCTTCGACCGCGTGATCGGCTGGGCCGTCCTGGGTGCGCGCGGCGTGATCATGCCGCTGCACGACGGCGCGTTTTCGCGCTATGCGGCCATCATGGCGACCGCGATCATTGCCGCAGGCGTGCATGCGTGGATGACAGGCACCGTCGGCGCTGCCGTCTACCAGATGGCTCCTTTCGACATCATCGCCGTGGCGGGGTGGCTGATGCTGGTCGCGGCGACTGTCGGGCTGGTGTTCTTGCACCGCAATCGCCTGCTGTCGCTGATCCTGATCGGTATCGTGGGCCTGATGGTGTCCATCGCCTTCGTGCATTTCAGCGCGCCGGACCTTGCGCTGACGCAGTTTACCGTCGAGGTGGTGACGATCATCCTTCTTCTTCTGGCGCTGAATTTCCTGCCCAACCGCACCCCTATCGAGTCCAGCGTTCTGCGCCGCACGCGCGACGCGGCCATTGCCGTTGCCGGCGGCGCCGCCACCATGGCGCTGTCGTGGCACTACCTGCTGCGCGATCCGGTGGCGGCGCCGATTTCCGAGTTCCACCTCGCCAATTCCTACAAGGGCGGCGGCGGCACGAACGTGGTCAATGTGATCCTCGTCGATTTTCGTGGCTTCGACACGTTCGGCGAGATCATCGTGCTGAGTATCGCCGCGCTACTGATCTATGCGCTGACCGAGGCGCTTCTGGCCGGCCCCGCGCGGGCCAAGCTGCTGAACCGCAAGCCAGATCAGCCCCGCGCGGGCGACGTCCACCCGCTGATGATGGTGGTGCTGACGCGCGTGACCATGCCTGTCATTCTGATGGTCGGCTTCTACATCTTTCTGCGCGGCCATAACGAGCCGGGCGGCGGCTTCATCGCGGGCCTGATCGTATCGATTGCCGTGGTCATCCAGTACATGGCCAGCGGTTTCGGCTGGGCCTCGGCGCGGCTGCGCTATCCCTATCACGGCGTCATCGGCGCGGGCGTGCTGATCGCCGGATTGACGGGCATCGGCAGCTGGTTCTTTGGCAAGCCGTTCCTGACATCGGATTTCACCTACGTGCGTATCCCGCCCTTCGAGAAGTTCGAGCTGGCCACGGCCGCGCTGTTCGATCTGGGTGTCTTCCTTGCGGTGGTCGGCGCAGTGATGCTGTCACTGGAGAGCTTCTCGCGTCTGGCGCGGCGCGCCCATACCGAGGATAACGAGCACGCGATGGACATCGACCCCTCCCGCGAAGACGCCCAGATCACTGCGAAGGAGGTGTAGAATGGAGCTTCTCGTCGCCTCCGCCATCGGCGTGCTGACAGCTGCGGGGCTGTATATGGTGCTGCGCCTGCGCACCTTCCCGGTCATCATCGGCGTGTCCCTGCTGACCTATGCGGTCAATGTCTTTCTCTTTGCGTCCGGCCGCCTCACGCCTGGCGCGCCGCCCATCCTGACGGATGCAGAGGTCTATACGGATCCGCTGCCCCAGGCGCTCGTGCTGACGGCGATCGTCATTTCGTTCGGCATGACGGCGGTGGTGGTGGTCATGGCGCTAGGCTCGTATCTGGGCGCGGATGAGGACCACGTGAACGATCCGCCGCCCGCCGACCCCGCCGATGCCCCATCCGGGCGGGAGGACGCGGCATGAGCCACTGGATCATCCTGCCCATCATTCTGCCTGCGCTTCTTGCGCCCTTTATCGTGCTGGCCGCGCGCTATCATATCGGCATCCAGCGGACCTTGTCGGTCGCGGGCGCGGCAGCGCTGATCGTGCTTGCCGCCGCGCAGGCATGGACGGCGTCAGACGGCACCATCACGATCTATCAACTGGGTGACTGGGCCGCGCCTTTCGGCATCGTTCTGGTGGCGGACCGGCTTTCGACCTACATGGTGCTGCTGACGTCCGTGCTCGGGTTTTTCGTCCTGCTGTATGCCATCGGCTCGAAATGGGACGCGCGCGGTCAGCATTTTCACGCGCTTTTCCAGTTCCAGATGATGGGCCTGATCGGCGCTTTCCTGACGGGCGATCTGTTCAACCTCTTTGTTTTCTTCGAGGTGCTTCTGATCGCGTCCTACGGCCTGATGATCCACTCGGGCGGCGCGGTGCGGCTGCGCGCCGGCGTGCAATACGTTCTCTACAACCTGCTCGGATCCACCCTGTTTCTCTTCGCACTCGGCGCGATCTACGCCGAGACGGGCACGCTCAACATGGCCGACCTTGCAGGGCGCGTCGCCTTAATCGATGCCGGGGACAGCGTAGGCATCCGCGTGGCGGCGGTCCTTTTGATCCTCGTCTTCGCGGTCAAGGCCGCGGTGGTGCCGCTGCACTTCTGGCTGCCGTCCAGCTATGCCGAAGCGCCGGGGCCGGTGGCCGCGCTCTTTGCGATCATGACCAAGGTGGGCGCCTATTCCATCATCCGCGTCTACACCCTGATCTTTCCGCCCGATCTGGAGGTGACGGCCGGGTTGCAGGGCCTCTGGCTATTGCCCGCCGCGCTGCTGACGGTCGCCATCGGCATGATCGGGATACTGGCCGCGCGTCATCTGGACCGGCTGGTGGCGTTTTCTGTCATCGGCTCGATGGGGATGGTGATGATCGCAATCGCGCTCTTCACGCCCGAAGGCATCGCCGCCGCCCTTTACTACATCGCCCATTCGACGCTGGCGGCCGCGACGCTCTTTCTGGTGGCCGACATGGTGCGTGGCGGGCGCGCGGATCTGGCGCTGAGGGCCGAACCGGCACTCCCCGGCGCGGCGCTGATCGCGCCGATGTACTTTGCGGCGGCCATCGCGATGGTGGGCCTGCCACCGCTGTCGGGCTTTATCGGCAAACTGCTGGTGCTGGACGCGGCCATCGCCTCGCCCCTCGTGGTGTGGATATGGGCCGTCGTCCTCGGGACCAGCCTGATCGGCCTTGTCGGATTTTCCCGCGCAGGCAGCGTGCTGTTCTGGAAGGCAAGCGCCACACCTCCCGCAGAAAACGCCGAGCCGCGCCCGGCGCCCGGCGCGCTGGCCTATACTGCCGTGGGCGGTCTGCTGGCGCTGCTGTTGGCGCTGACGGTGTTTGCCGGACCGGCGCATGACTATGCCACGGCCATCGCCGGGCAACTGTTCGAGACGGGCGATTACATCAGCGAAGTGATGGAAACCCCCGGCAAGCTGAGCAATCCGGCGGAGGGACACTGACATGAAACGCTCTTTTCTCTGGCTCTTTCCCCACCCTCTTCTGACGGTATTGCTGATCGTGGTCTGGCTCTTGCTGCAGGGCACCCTGTCGCCCGGCATGGCCGTATTCGGCCTCATACTCGGAACCCTGATCCCGTGGATCACCTCGCCCTGGTGGCCCGGCACGCCGCGCAGCTTCAAGCCCGGACGTATGGCGGTCTATGTGGTCATCGTGCTTTGGGACATCATGGTCGCCAACGTGCAGGTGGCGTGGATCGTCCTGACCAAGCCCAATTCCAGGCTGCGCCCCGCCTGGATCGTCATACCGCTGAACCTGCGCCAGCCCGAGGCGATCACGATGCTCGCCGGCACGATCACGCTGACGCCGGGTACCGTCTCGGCAGATCTGTCCGACGAGGGGCACAGCCTTCTGGTGCATGTGCTGCACACCGACGATCCCGATGCAGTGCGCGACGAAATCAAGAACCGCTACGAGCGTCGCCTGAAGGAGATTTTCACATGAGCCCGTCCGTGGACGTCATGACGTTTGCGCTGTGGATCGCCTTCGGCGCGGTCGCCATCGCCCAGATCATGGCGATGATCCGGCTGGTGATCGGGCCGGGCACAGGCGACCGGATCCTTGCGCTGGATACGATGGTGGTCAATGCCATCGGCCTTGTCGTGCTGCTTGGAATTGCGCAGGGCACAGCGATCTATTTCGAGGTGGCGCTGATTATCGCGATGCTGGGTTTCGTCAGCACCGTCGCCTATGCGCGCTTTGTCCTCAGGGGGGATATCATCGAATGACATGGGAAATTGTGGCAAACTACGCCGTCGCCTTTTGCCTCATCGTGGGCGCCGCGTTTTCACTGATCGGCTCTATCGGATTGCTCAAGTTCAACGATGCCATGACGCGTCTGCATGCACCGACCAAGGTGGGCACCGTCGGAATCGGCGCGCTGCTTCTCGCGGCGATGATCCATTCCTACGTCATCGGCGAGGGTGTCCTGCACGAGACGCTCATCATGGCGTTCCTGTTCGTCACCGCTCCGATCTCTGCCAATTTCATGGCCAAGGTCAATCTGCACCGCCGTGACTGCGATATGCCGCCGGCCCCCAACAAGGACGACACCTGGTCGACACTCGACGTTCCCGAAGCGGATCGCGATCTGGCGCCCCAATCCGAGCGCTGAGGGATGCCGAGAAGAGCGGTCGCTGGCGCGTCTTCATGAGCGCTTGGAAATTGCCGGTCCGAAGCGCTGGAAGACCGCAGGGGATGTGGCCCGCCCACAAGCGCGGCGGGGTACGTCCCTTGGAAATCCGTCCACTCTGGCCGCTTCACAGATCGTCCATGTCGCTGACGAACGCGATGTGACGGCCGCGGCCGCGATGCTTGGCCTCATAGAGCGCGGCATCGGCTTGTTTCATCATCAGCGCGACGTTCGGCCTGTCATAATGGCATGACAGAACCGATCCGGCGCTGGCGGATATGCGGTAGGTCTGCCCTGCGTGGCTTATCGGTTCCTGCAAGCGCTCGATCACGCGGGCGGCGATGTCATGCACCCTTGCCGGATCGCTCAGCCGTTTAAGGGCCAGGACGAACTCATCGCCGCCGATACGCGCGACGGTGTCGTCGCTGCGCGTCTCCTCGACCATGATGCGTGCCACCTCGCAAAGGATGTGGTCACCTGCGGGATGCCCGCCGGTGTCGTTGACGGCCTTGAAATAGTCCAGATCGATATGGATCAGGGCAAAGTCCTGCTCCAGCTCCGTCAACCGCTCAAGCATGCAATCCAGCGCGCGCCGGTTGCGCAGTCCGGTCAGCGTGTCGGTGTATGCCTGCTCTTCGGCGGCAACCATGGCGCCTTGCAGGCGCAGGTTGAGGGTGCGCGATGCCTCCATCGCGGCATTCTTGGCCTCGACGAGGTAGAGCATCTCGACCGCCAGATCGGTCGCGGCGAAATCGCTGCCCGTCAGTCCGAAGTCGCGAACTGCGGCAACTACCGAAATGCCGAAAGAGAGGTTCACCATAGCGCCGCCTTCGGGCCCCGATCCCGGCGGCAGAGGCACCAGAACGCCCTTCAGGTCCGTGCGGGCGCCGCCCCTGATGCGCAGATGCATCTTTTGGCCTGCACTGTCCACGAGCGCACGCATCGAGCCGTCGCCACGGGGCCTCTTGATCTCGAAAAGCTCCGCAAATCGGACACCGATGAGGGGCCGCGTGGCGAAAATCTTGAACAGGGTCGGGCCTGCATGAACAACATGGCCGGTCGCGTCCAGAACGGCGTGCATCGGGCACAGGACGTCCATCATGGCCGCGCTCTCGGCGCCGGCCCCCGGTGTCGCGGCGCAGGGTGCCGGCGGGGCCGGGGTATGGGCAGGCTTATGGGCGTCCATATCGGTCATGCCGTTCGCGCCCCCAGATCGAAACTGCGTCCGCTGGCATGTTCCGACGACAGCAGCCGCACTTCGATGATCTCGCTGCCGCCGCGCAGCCCCTTATGTTCGAGCATGACAAGTGCGCCATAATCGTCCGCCAGTGCGCGCAGCAGCCCGACGATGACATGTCCAAAACCGGGCGCCCCGCTCTGGCAGTCGATGGCGTAGAGGCCCTGCCCGTATTCCCGCAGCTCAAGCTCGGGCAGATGGAGGTCCGATACGGCGAGCTGCGCGCGCGCAGGCAGATCATCGAGGGAGTGCAGAAACTCGGTAAATGTCGGCCCGCCAAAGCGCAGCAGGCGGCGCACCGGCTCCAGTTTGGGGTGCGAGACAAGGTATGTTCCCAGATCCTCCAGTATATCCGACAAGGGACGGTCCAGATGCCCGGCAAGCGCGTTCAGAACGCGCAGCGTCACGTCGCCCTCATAGCTCAGCATCGGCTCGAACTCGGTCATGTCCAGTCCGGCGCCGCGCATCACGGCACCCCAGGCGCCGCGCCCGTAAGTGTCGCGCACGAATCGCTCAATCGCGCGGTTGATTAGCCCGTGCATCATATTCTCCGCTGCATCCGACCCAGTATATGCATCAGCGGTCTTAACAATTCACCAATATTTTACGGCCCAAGACGCATTCCGTTCACTTCCAGAACGCGGCGCTCTACGGGAACGAAGCTGAACCGGCCGTCGAGAACATCGCCAATGATTTCAGGGCCAGCGGCCGCAGGATCACCCGTCGCCAGGACGCGGGGCAGGCTGGCTGCCGTCAGGATCTGGCCGCGCATCTCGAACGAGACGATGCGAAGCCCGGTTTCGGAGGTCATGAAAAAGCCGGTCACGTGCTCGGCGTCGCCGTTCGGCCATGACGGACCGCGCACCATGACGCAGCCGGGATGCCCGCCCGGCGCGACCTGCGCGCATGCCTCGCGGATCATCAGTCGGTCTGCGAACCCCAGCGTCTCCAGCGCGCCCTCTGGCAGGCGCGCGCCCTCGGGCCGCAGCGGCACCATCTGATCGAGCGGCACGGCCTGCCGGTCCTCGCCTTCGGCATAGTCATCGCTGCCGGGGCCGCCGCGCGCCTGCGAAATCTGCGCCAGCATATCGGGATCATCCTGCGCGGCGGCCTCCAGCCGCGCCAGTCCGCGCTGGCCTGCCTTGCCCCAGTCCTGCGCCATTTCCCGTAGTGGCAGATTGCCGGGCGGGGGGCCCCTTTCGGCGCGGTCCAACTGGCTTGCGGTCGACATCCGCTCGGCGTTCAGCACAGGTGTCAGCCAGAGGGCCGCGACACCCAGTGTCAGCACCGCCATGCCGCGATTGACCTGTCGCTGCGCATTGCGCCAGTTCGGCCCTCGCAGCACCGCAACGGCATAAGCAACCGCATAGAGCGACAGGACGGCTGCCGCAACCAGCGCCGCGATCCGGTGCGGCGTCAGCCCGTATTGATCCACCCGCAGCCAGACCGCCCAGAGCGCCAACAGCGCGGGCGCGGGCAGTAGCACACTCAGCGCCTTGGTGGCGCCGCGCATCAGCGGCCCGTCCGCCGCCTGCGTATCGTCGCGGTGGATGGCCGTCGTGACCAGCGCGATCCCCGCGAACGTCACGCCCATCAGGATCGCCGCCGCCGAAAACTGACCGAAAAGATCGCCAAGCCCCCGGAACGGCAGGGCCGCGATGAAGATCGCCAGCACAGCCAGAAGCGCGGGCAGGAACAGGCGCAAAAGCTGGATGATCAGAAAAGGCGAGACGTAATCGCGCAGCTCGTGGACGATGGCAAGGCTGAGGCCCAGCGCGATCCCGCTGAACAGGAACGGAAACGGCGGCCACTCGATCACGTCCTGAATGACCGTCAGCCCGACAAGTCCCAAAAGCAGGTCCGACAGCATCAGCACCGTCCACGCCGCGCCCACGAAAAGGCTGGCCGACGCGATCCGCACCACCAGATCCCACGCCGCATCGAACAGCAGCCCGTAATGCCGCCAGCCCCCGTGATGCTGAAGCCGCGCCACCGCGAACGGCACCGAAATCGTCAGAAGATAGACGAAGGCGGCAATGGCGTATCCGCCGGAGATAAGCTCGGACGTCGTCTCGAACCGGAAACTTGCCGCCAGCAACAGAAGCGATGCCAGCGCCGCCATGCCCGACGCTGCGGCGCCCGCCACCCACAGCCGCACGGGCCCCATAAGGCCCAACAGCACCGCAAACGCGCCCAGCCCGCCCGATATCAGCAGCAATACGGCGTGGCCGTTGTCGATCACATCAGGCACCACATCCACCAGCACCCACGAGCAGATGCCGACCAGTCCGCCAACGAGGGCGTAGGTGATGCGCGTCATCGCGGTCGGTGTCTGATCTGTCATGGCAAGGGCGCTCCGGCTGTTTCGCGCAGCCTAAAGCGTTTCGCGGAAAACCTGAATCACTGATTTTCGCGAAACGCGCGCAATATCGAAGCGTAGCGCGCGTTTCGCTTCTACCTGATGTCTCAGGTTAAAAGCAAAACGCTTCAGCGGCTTTGCAGTCCGATCCGAACGGGTGATTTAACTACGGCCAATATCTTGCCGAATGGGCGCGGCGGGGGGGGGCTGCGATCCTGGCTTGCAACCTTGCCCGGGCGCCGATAGCATTCGCCATATCCGTTGGGGTGCTCCGCTATGCCGGGGCTGAGAGGCACTGATGCCGACCCATCGAACCTGATCCGGTCAATACCGGCGGAGGGAACGGAGCCACGCGATGCGCATCCCTTTTGCGCGCACCCCCGCGATCAATCCCGTTCATCTGCGCCGGTTCTGGCCACAATTTGCACCGCGGCTGCGCGGGCTCCGGTCCGGGTTCAACTCCGCTCCGGCGTCCATCGCGGGCCGCACCGAACCGGAGCCGCCATGAAGCCTCTCATCCTCGCCGCCGCCCTTCTCGCCGCCGCGCCCGCCGCCGCACCCGCCGCCGCGCAGGACCGGATGACCCTCGTCCTCGACTGGTTCGTGAACCCCAATCACGGACCGATCATTCTGGCGCAGGAGCTGGGATATTTCGCGGATGCCGGTCTCGAGGTCGAGGTGGTGGCCCCTGCCGATGCCTCGTCCCCGCCCAAGATGGTGGCGGCCGGCAAGGCCGATCTGGGCCTGTCATATCAGCCGCAACTGCATCTGCAAGTGGCCGAGGGCCTGCCCCTGATCCGCGTCGGCACGCTGGTCGCCAGCCCGCTCAACTGCCTTCTGGTGCTGGAGGATGGCCCGATCAAAGAGATCGCGGACCTGAAAGGCGCCAAGATCGGCTACTCCGTCGCCGGTGTCGAAGAGGCTCTCTTGGCCGCGATCCTCGGCGCGCAGGGCATCGCGCGGAGCGATGTCGAGATGATCAACGTCAACTGGTCGCTCGGGCCCTCGGTCATGTCGGGTCAGGTGGACGCCGTCATCGGCGCCTACCGCAATTTCGAGCTGAACCAGATGGAGATCGAGGGCGCCCCCGGCAAGTGCTTCTTCGTGGAGGAAGAGGGCGTTCCGCCCTATGACGAACTGATCTACGTCGCCAATCCCGACACGATGGATCTGGAGATCATCTCGCGTTTCCTGCGCGCGACGGAGCTTGCGACGCAATACATCGTCAACCATCCCGGCGAAAGCTGGGAGGTCTTCAAATCCACCGGGCCCGAGCTGGATGATTCGCTGAACCTGCGCGCATGGGGCGACACGATCCCCCGCTTCGCCTTGCGCCCCGCTGCCGTGGATACCGCCCGCTACACCGGCTTCGAGGCGTTCCTGAGCGAGGCGGGGCTGATCGACGGCACGCGCCCCGTCTCCGCGCTGGCGATAGATCCGGGCGCGCGCTGATGTATGGCCAAACCTTTGCCGCATGGCGCCGCGACGCGGCCGGGCCTTGGCACGCCTACACACACCATCCCTTCGTGGCACGGTTGGGCGACGGAACCCTGCCGCGTGCCTCATATTTGCGGTATCTCGAACAGGATTACCTCTTTCTCATCCATTTCTCGCGCGCATGGGCGCTGGCAGTCACCACGGCCGATACGGTGGACGAGATGCGCTTTGCCGCCCGCACGCTTGACGCGCTGCTGAACGAAGAGATCGCCCTGCACGTCGCCACCTGCGCCGCCGAGGGCCTGGACGAGGCCGCGCTCTTTGCCGCCGAGGAACTGCCGCAGACCATCGCCTATACCCGCTATGTGCTGGATGCCGGACATTCGGGCGATTTTCTGGACCTTCTGGCCGCGCTCGCGCCCTGCGTTCTGGGCTATGGCGAAATCGGGCTGCGCCTTGCCGAAAACATAGCCGAAAATCCCTATGCCGACTGGATCGGCGCCTATGCCGCGCCGGAGTATCAGCGCGTCTGCCACGAGATCGGCGCGCTTCTGGACGGCGCCGCCGCCCGGCGTCTGGGAGCCGCTGCGGATGCATCGCCCCGCAAGGGCCGGTTGGCTGCACGCTTCGCCGCCGCCGCCCGGCTTGAGGTCGGCTTCTGGGACATGGCGCTGGCCGGATGAACGCGCCCG
>Ga0115567_10003616_pt1 | contig 15168 bp, 10 predicted proteins | sample COGITO_mtgs_1204_2_FD_88679 | JGI IMG/M metagenome (GOLD analysis project Ga0115567, IMG submission 88679) | Pelagic marine microbial communities from North Sea - COGITO_mtgs_120412 | ecosystem: Environmental > Aquatic > Marine > Epipelagic | place: Germany:Helgoland, sampling site Kabeltonne... | reverse complement strand
TCCGCCACCAGTGTTTCCACCACCAGTGTTTCCACCACCAGTGTTTCCACCACCAGTGTTTCCACCACCAGTGTTTCCACCACCAGTGTTTCCACCACCAGTGTTTCCATTGTCATCATTGCTGTTGTTGCCGTTGGGAATCTCTAAATCATCTTCTAAAGCGGGAAGGCTTTTTAGATCTGCAGCCTTAAAGTCTGAACCAAGACATCCTGAAAACAAAAACATTGTCGAAAAACTTACGACTGAATAGATGGCTAAAGTTTTTATATTCATAAAGATTTATCGGCATCTGGAGAGGTCTAGTTAGGAGAAGGATAATCTTTGAAGAATACAGAATCGATAAAAAAGCATTTTGTAATGTTTCGATACAAAAAAGCATTTCTTAGCAACAATCTCGATAGAATCTATTGGCGAGAGAAGCTTAAAAGTCCATAAAAAGACCAAGACTTAGCAAAATACATTGATAGCCTGCTCATTCGTGTTAGGCTTGTTAAGATGTTAAAATTTTTGATTGTAAGCTATATGACCCTATTCACTTCATTTGATATGGTGATTGAGAAACAAGCGGCACTAGAGACTGTTCATTCAGAAATTAATTTTAATCAAGAAAAGACTAGTGTTTTAATGATGTCTAAAGATGTTCACTCAGAAAAAGACCACTGCCCAGAGACTGATGAATGTTCAGATTGTCATAGCTGTCATCTAGCCATTGCGGTGTTCTTCTAGAGGATAAGTTTTTTGTTAAATTTGCAGTTGAAAACTTAGGTTTTGCAATTGATGATCAATTGTTTTTATCCAGAAATCTGCATTCCGTTTTTCGCCCTCCAATAAAAGCTTAGCCTTACTAAGCACTTTTAAATTTTCTAAAATTAAATATATTGAGGTGAAGCATGGATCACAGTCCATTGGTGTTCGTTGTCATAATTGTTGCTCTTTTCCCAATCAAAACCAGAGCAAATTGTGCGACCGTAAAAAACGTAGATTACGCAATAAAATGTCTTTTAGATCGACACCCTGAGCTCAGCATTTCTGAGGCTGACTTGGATGTTGCACAGGGAGAAATTGATAGATCATCACAAATGATAAACCCGTCACTAGAGTGGTTGGTGAATGAAACTCAAGGATCAAGTGGCTTATCGAATGAGATAAATTTAAAACATACAATCGAGCTCGGCTCCAAGCGTTCAGCCAGAAAAAATTTGGCATTTGTTCAAAAAGACATTCAAATCTTAGGTTATCAAAAGCTTTACAATAAAATTAAAATAGATCTTATTCTAGACCTGTACCGGCTGCGACAGATTGAGCATGAGTCTGAAGTGATTGAAGAGAATCAGGCTACCTTTAGAAGAATGATCTCTCAATACAAAAGAATTGGCCGAATGAATCCTGAACAAGAAATTTCTGTAAATATTTTTACAATGGCAGCAGAAGAGGTTCGGCTTAAATTACAAAAATTAAAAAATGAAAAAGACAGCATTCTTTCTGAATTTGAAGTTATCGCTCAAAAACCTTTTAAACCTACGACCAAACAACTGCCGCCAATCGATCATAAATGGCCAGAGCTTGTTGAGGGCAAGACCAGTGGAGTTTTGCAAAAAGAGGCAAAACTAAAAGTTGATGAATCAGATAAAAATTTTAAATTAGAAAGAGCTAAAGCCTGGCCTAATTTATCAATTGGTCCAAGAATGCTTTCTAATCCAGGGCCTCAGGGAGGAATATTTCTTGGTGCAGCTGTTTCATTAAATTTACCAGTTCTTAATCTTAACAGTGGCGGCAAAAATAAAGCTCGAGCTCAACAAAAAAGTTCTGAACTGAGAAGTGCCCTTATAAAAAGGCGGATTGCAGTTGAGTCAAGACGGTTACAAAATGCTTACAAAAGATCTTCCGAATCATACACTAAAGCTGTGGCTTCTAATAAAGTTCAAAAAAAGCATGAAAGACTTCATGGTATGATCAAGAGGGGTGTGGTCTCACCCCCACTAGTTATCGAACTTCATAGACAGGCTATTGAATTTTTTGAAGCTCTGCACCAACAAGAACTTGAGGCTGTAAAAGCAAGGTGGCTTTTTTATTCACTATTTTCTAATCTTGACACTAAAACCGTCTTAAACCATGGAGGTGGTTGAAATGAAACCTCTAAAGAAATTTTTAATAATTTCAATGTCTTTTTCTGCGGTTTTCTTATTTTTACCTTTTGAAGGTCACTCATTAGTAAAAAATAAAAAAAGTCTTGAAGGTGCTAGTTTTGAGATCTCAAAAAAAGCAGTTAAGTTTATGCAAGTTAAAACAGTGCAGATCAAAAGTTCAAAGTCTGGTGAATTCGATTTCCCTAGGTCTTCTTTAATCACTTATGGCGAAAAAAAGGGAATTTATAAATATGACGGCGAATTTTTCACTTTGATAGAATTAAGTAACGTAAAAAAAAGAAATAAATCTTTAGTCACCGCTCAGTCTAACCTGCTGACAAGTGGTGATTTGATCGTGGTGAATGGCGCGCCACTGTTGAGGGTCGTTCATTTAAAATCTTTTGAGCGGGGAGGACATGGTCATGCTCATTAATCTTTTGTCACAAATTTTTAAGGAGGTTTTAGTTGATTGATTCATTAATTGATCTGTCGATAAAAAATAAGGCCGTTGTTTTGGTTCTTACAATGCTAGGAATGTTATTAGGATGGTATTCATATAAAAGTCTCCCTATTGATGCGGTGCCAGACATTACAAATGTTCAAGTGCAAATAAACACCCCAGTAAAAGGACTTGTGCCTAGTGAAATAGAAAAGTTTGTCACCTTTCCAATTGAAAGTGGGATGGGGGGAATGCCTGGTGTTCAAGAGGTAAGATCAATAAGCCGTTTTGGCATTTCGCAAGTTACAGTTGTTTTTAAAGATGGAACAGACATTTACAGAGCTAGGCAATTGATTTCTGAAAAACTACAAGGGATTCAAGCAGAGCTTCCAGCGGGGATGAGACCTTCGATGGGACCGATAACCACTGGACTGGGCGAGGTCTATTTTTACTCATTAAAGGCGAAAAACCCTGAAGAGGGAGAGGCTAGAATTAAGCAGCTCATGGAAATCCGAGCGCTTAACAAATGGAATATAAAACCTAGACTTTTAACAGTTGAAGGTGTCGCTGAAGTAAACTCAATAGGAGGATTTGAAAAGCAGTTTTTTGTTCAGCCAAGAATGAGCGAACTATCAAGATACGGCATTCATCTTCACGAACTTGTAGACGCTTTAAAATCAAACAACAGAAACACTGGCGGGGGCTATATTCAGCAGACCGCAGAGCAGCTTTTGATTCAATCTAATGGCTTACTCAAGTCTATTGATGATATAAAAAATATTCCTATTAAAAAAATGGCAAGTTTCCAGACTGTATCTGTAAAAGACGTAGCCAATGTTAAGTTGGACAAAGAGATCAGAACGGGTGCGGCTCTTGTAAATGGAGAGGAGGCTGTAGTTGGTACAGTCCTGATGCTGCTAAACGAAAACAGCAGAACCGTTGCCCAAGATGTTGACGCCAGGGTTGATGAGATCAAAAAATCACTTCCTGACTGGGTTAAGATGAAAACTCTTTACAGCAGATCAGATCTAGTGAATTCAACTTTATCGACAGTTCAGCACAACCTGTTTTACGGAGCTTTATTAGTCGCTTTTTTCTTACTGATACTTCTTGGTGATTTGAGAGTTGCTGCTATCACAGTGATTACAATTCCATTAGCACTTTTTGCCACATTTATTTGGATGAAGGTCTTTAATATTTCAGGAAACTTGATGAGTCTTGGGGCGTTAGATTTTGGAATCATTATTGATGGCGCTGTTATTGTCATGGACAACTGTGTTCGGGTGGTCAGAAAACGAGCTAACGAAATGGGAAGAAAGCTAAGTCGCATAGAAATTCAAGATGCTGTTTCTTTTGCCACTAAAGAAATAAGGTCTGCAGCTGGTTTTGGACAGCTTATTATAGTGGTGGTTTTTCTGCCTCTTTTTGCTTTAACGGGCGTAGAATCAAAAATGTTCACTCCAATGGCTGCAACTTTTTGCTTTGCACTAGGGTCAGCTTTTGTGCTTTCATTTTCAACAATCCCAGCATTGGCATCAATTTTTCTATCAGGTGAAGTGAACAAAAAAGAGCCTGTTGTGATGCGCTTTTTTTCTAAAATCTACAGCCCACTGATCAATCAAGCTTTAAGATTTAAAGGTTTGGTTGTTTGTTTCGGCGTATTAGCAATTGCAAGCGGTGGTTTTCTTTTTTCTAGATTAGGTGCAGATTTTTTACCGCAATTAGATGAAGGTTCCATTGCCATTCAGTTTGTGCGGCCAACTGATATCTCTATAGATCAATCTGTTGAGATGCAGAAGTTGTCAGAAAAGCTTATTCTTGAATTTGGAGAAGTGGACGAAGTTCTTTCAAGGATAGGAGCTTCTGAAATTGCTACTGACCCTATGGGAGTAAATGTTTCTGACACCTATTTGTTTTTAAAAAATAAAAATCTTTGGCCAAAGGTTAACGGAAAAATTAGAACCAAAGAAAGTTTGATTGCCTCTTTAAAAAAATCTTTAGAAGAGTCACTCCCAGGTCAGTCGATGATTTTTTCACAGCCTGTTCAGTTAAGGTTTAATGAACTGCTCGAAGGGGTTAGAGCGGACGTTTCTTTCAAAGTTTTTGGAGAGGACATGGATGTTTTAAGCAGCATTGCTGCCGAAGCCGCTGAGATAATTGAAAAGATTGATGGGGCGGGAGACACTGAAGCAGAAATAAAAGGGAAGTCGCCTGTTCTTAAAATAACTCCAAACACTAAAGAACTTTCTAGGCTGGGAGTGTCTAAAGAAAACGTTTTGACTACAGTTGAGACAGCAATTGGTGGCACAGACGCCGGGTATTTGTATCAAGGGGTGATGCGTTTTCCAATTATTGTAAGACTTAACGACAAAGATAGATCTGATATCGAGTCTGTAAAAAAAGTTCCAGTAGGAATTTCTGAAAACCTTAATGTTCCCATTGATCAAGTGGCTCAAGTTAAAATCGCTGAAACATATAGTGACATCAGAAGAGAGTCGGCTAAAAAAAGAGTGGCTGTTCTTATAAATGTGAGAGGAAGAGACACTCAAACTTTTGTTGATGAGGCAAAAACAAAAATTGAAAATCAGTTAAAAGTTCCAGTCGGATACTACGTTGAGTGGGGGGGCAGTTTTAAAAATTTAGAGAAAGCTAAGGAAAGACTTACGATTTTAGTTCCTCTAGCACTTGCTCTTGTTCTATTTATGATCTACATGGCATTCGGAAGTCTTTTGCAGACTCTTATAGTAGCAAGTTGCATACCGATGGCTTTAGTTGGTGGAGTTTTAGGTCTTATGATTAATGGTTTAGAATTTAGCATTTCTGCTGCAGTTGGATTTATCGCTCTGTCTGGCATTGCGGTTTTAAATGGTGTTGTCTTGGTGAGCTACTTTAATCAGTTAAGACGTGACGGTGAATCTGGTGACGAGCTTATTAAAAAAGGAACGAGATTAAGGTTGAGACCCGTTTTGATGACGGCCCTAACTGATATTTTCGGTTTCGTACCAATGATGCTCGCCACAGGAGCGGGAGCAAGTGTTCAAAGACCTCTGGCATCTGTTGTTGTGGGAGGGATTTTGTCAGCAACCATACTGACTTTAATTGTGTTGCCGGTGGTTTATAGACTTTTTGAAGACAAGATGAAAATTTCAAAGTCGACTATTATCGGTTGAATTCAAATTAAAGTTTAAACTTTCACTCAGCTCTCAAATTAATTAAGTTTGAGGCTTCGCATCTGAATTTTTAATCAAATTTTAGACAGCTTGATTGAAGCTTTTTCAAACTTAATTCTAACAACTCCAAAAATAAGCTCCTAATTGTTAGTGTCGTTCTATGTTTAATAAGTTTTTAATTTTAACACTCCCTATAATGTTTCTCTCCTGTTCATCGGAGCACAACTTTAGTGGACAAGTGCGACCACAAGCAGATGATGCTGGGGCGGCCACCTTACTTGAAAACCCCGAAACAATTGTATTTAGTGACATTCAAAAACATATTTTAAAGCCCTCATGTGTAAGCTGCCATGGGGACTCTGCAAAAATTGAGTCTAATATTGACTTAAGAAGTTTTGAGTCTCTCTTGGGTCAAAGAGCTTACAGAAAAACTCTGGTTCCCTCTCAGCCTGAAAATAGTTTAGTGTACAAAACTTTAATTATAAAATCTGGCTCAAGGCGTATGCCTCCCACTTCAAAACCGCAGCTTTCTGAAGATCAGATCAACTTAATGTTTCAGTGGATTAAGTATGGAGCAAAGTTAGAAGCGGCTCAAAAAGTTGAAAGAGTTATAACATTAGCGGAGATTTTTCAGCCCTATTTCGATGCGCCTGAAACCATTGATTACAGTTTAATTAAAGAGCACGTATTTGATAACTCGTGCACCAAGTGCCATTCAAAAGATGAGCCAACAGCTGATAGGGAGGCGCTCACTTACGGGCAAAACATGACCACCTACCAAGATCTGTTTAAGAGTCCTGATAGGCCTTTTAGCACGGACGGTGTTGTTAAAGGAAAGCTTGTAGACACTTACGTAGCAGATGGGGGCAATCTTATAAAGAATGAAGGCAGTCGAATTTACAGATCAGTTGCTATCTATCAGTCTATGCCGCCGGCAGAAGACGGATACGAGCCGATGGACTCAATGAGAATTAAACTTTTAAGACTTTGGATACTCAATTGCGCAATTGAAGACTATGAGGCCATAAAAGAAAACGACAACCTAAACGAGTCTGCCATAGAGAAAAAGTCTTCTAAAGTTAGAAGCTGCATCGTTCCGAACAATTTATAATCAAAAAAGAAGTTTAAATTGAAAATTGGTTTATTCCGTTTCACTACACTCAGTTCAAGGTGCTTATCCTTAATGCTCTAGCTGTGTGGCATTTGGTGTCTATTCCCCTGTAATACAATTCTTTAATGTTTTTTTATTGAGCAGTGAAACCTTTTTATAGGTTCCACTACCATTGCAAAGGCTTCGAGGTGAGATTCCCCAAATTTAGTAGACATATTTGAAGTTCCTAATTACCCCTTAAGTGTGGGAAAGGAAGCAAACAGATGTCTAGAAAGAGTTACACAGAAGAGTTTAAAGTAGAAGCTCTAAATCTTGTGAAAGCAATTGGAATTACCAAAGCAAGTGCTGAGCTTGGAGTCACAGCAAAAACCCTGAGAACCTGGTCAGATTCAAAATCTACAAACCCAACTAAATCGTCAAAAAACATTCAAGTTGCTGAACTTGAGGCTGAGCTGAGACGAGCTAAAAAAGAGATCAAGAATTTGAAGTTGATCAATGATGTTCTAAAAAAAAGCACTGCGATTTTTTCCAAAGACCAGATTGGAGATTAGTGGTGATGTCTAAACTGAAAGATAAAATGAGCATTAAGTTTTTAGCCGAGCACTTTGGAGTGTCCAGGAGTGGTTTTTACAAATGGTCAAAGCTTTATGATGGAGCACCTAAACTGACTGCTAAGAAGAAAATTTGTGATAAAATCAAAGTTCACTTTAAAGCTTCAAAAGAAACTTACGGGTCTCCAAGAATTTATGAGGAGTTGAAAGCAGATGGTTTTTTGATTAGTGAAAACACAGTAGCTAAATATATGCGAGAGATGGGCTTAGACGCTCGCCTGAAGAAAAAGTATAGAGTGATGACCACAGACTCAAATCACTCGCACCCGATAGCGCCGCGGCTGTTTAAGACAGAAGATGATGACTGTGTTCCGAATAAACCAGGTGAGGTTTTAGCTGGCGACATCACATATTTAAAGCTGTCCAAACACAACCATGTTTACCTTGCCGTTGTGTTGGATCTTTATAATAGAGAAGTTGTTGGCTGGTCGATGGGCAGATCTTTAGAAACAAGGCTAGTTTTAGATGCGCTTCACATGGCAATGAAAAAAGTTGGTTCAGATGCTGAGGTGGTTTTCCACTCAGACCGCGGGGTTCAATATGCTTCAACGGCTTACAGAAGATTTTTGAAGAACAAAAAAATCAAGCCAAGCATGAGCAGACGTGGAAACTGTTATGACAACGCTTATGTTGAGAGTTTTTTCAGTTCGCTCAAGAAAGAATGGGTGTACAGACAAAACCCAGAAACGGAGCAAGCTATGAAGGCCTGCGTGTTTAATTACATTGAGACTTGGTACAACAAAAAAAGACGACACTCATCACTTGATTATATGAGCCCGTTAGATTACAGAATTAAACATAAAAAGAGAACTTCCTAAACTGTCTACTTTTTTTGGGGAAGACCAAAACTGAAAAGAAAAAATAATAACTAGTGTTAAAATCCGGGACTATAGGGGCTTTTAAAGACTGAAGAAATCCGAAAGAAAAGGTATAACCGCAGAAACTTATTAACAATGAAGCGATTGTCAGGCGAAGAGCTAAAGTCATGTTTGATCCTTAAATAGAATAAGTTTACATCAGCTTGCCTTTATTAAGAAGAGCTTCAATGGTTTTCTCTATTTTTAGACTTATATCGTGCTCAGTATCGCGGCTGCTTTTGTTGGAGAAAAGAATAGTGAAAGCACCGTTCTTACTCATGATATATAAATCAATGAGCAATCTCTAATGTTTAGAAGTAGATTTTATAAAGTTATTCTACTATGCAAATGAAGCGGGCGACCAGATTCGAACTGGGGAGTGCTCAACCTTTGCAGGCAAAAATCTGGTCTTTATTTTGAGTAAAAATCTAAGCCGACTCTTTGAATGTGATCAGTGAGGTCAGTGTTTTCAATATGTTCAAAAATAGAAAGATCAATTTTATAAGGCAGCAGTAAATCGTCTAACTGATTCTCTATCTTAAGAAGCTTTTCAGTCTTTAAACCATTGCCATAAAGAGTGAGGTCTATATCTGAGCAAGGTTTAAAATTGCCTTTTGCTCTTGAACCGTAAATTTTTACACTCGCCACTTCTGAATGCAAAGCAAAGACTTCGTTTATTTTTTTTTGAGTTTCAGGTGAAAGGCCAAATTTTGACTGTGACATTTTATTTTTTAAGCTCTTTTAATTTATCTAACAGCCCACTAAAGAGCAGGTTGTAGTCAGAAATTATACGGTTTGATATGTCATCAGCTGTTGTTTTGTTATAGGTGTGGCTAGTTTGATTTCTACTCTTTATCATTTCCATCCAATTCTCACCATCTTCAATGAGTTTCATGCTGAAGGCTTCTCTGGTGGCATCGCGAGAACCCGTTATGTCAGTATTGCCTTGGTGTTCAAAATAATCTTTCAGTGTGAGCCAAGCTGCTTCATGTGTGACCTCAAAAGCTTGAATGAGTCCTTGTTTCTCAAGATCATTTAGGGGTCTTTCTTTTGAAGTTTTTACCGCTGCGGCTAAATTTTGAAAGGCTTTTTCGAAACTGTTAAGTCGTTGATGCCAGCGGATATCGTTCATAATAAACCTCTCTGAGTTTTAAGTTTAATTATAAGCTAGATAATTGAATCGTCTCAAGTTTTAAATGGAGCGGGTGACCAGATTCGAACTGGCGACCTCAACCTTGGCAAGGTAAACGTCTACCGAATTAATATTATATATTTGTCCAGAAAGATAAGAAGTACTTTAATACAGACGAAAGTTGAGTTTGTTTGGGATGTAATGGTAAAACACCTACAATAAACATAAGTTGTTTACTCTTAAAGAAAGGTAAGCAATGAAGATCTCACAAGTTAAAATTTCAAACTTTAGAAGTTATCAAGATGAAGTTACGGTTGATTTTTGTAACCTAACAGCTTTTGTTGGGAAGAACGATGTTGGAAAATCAACAATACTGGAGGCTTTGGACATTTTTTTTAATGAAAATAAGGGGGCTGTAAAGTTAGACAGAGAAGATATTAACAAAAAAGGTCTTGCAAAGGGAGATGAAGATATCTCTATAACTGTTATTTTTGAAGATCTTCCTGCTAGTTTGATTATTGATACATCAAACGAAACTTCACTATTAGATGAATATCTTTTAAATAAAAATAAAAAACTTGAAATTGTAAAAAAATATCCTAAAGCAAAAGGCGAAAAAGTAAGTGTTCGGGCGCGACACCCTCTAAACCCTGAGTGTGCGGATCTACTGCTTAAGAAACAAAAGGAGTTGCTGGAGATATTAAAAAAAGACTCGATTGCATGCAGTGATGAGAAGAAAAATGCTGTGATGAGAAAAGCTATATGGAGCCACTATTCAAATGAACTTGAGTTAGGAGATGTTGAAATTGATGTAAGTAAAATAGATACAAAGAACCTCTGGGTTGAACTCAAAAAATATATGCCACTATATACCTTATTCCAATCTGACCGTAAAAACAGTGATGGTGATAACGAAATACAAGATCCAATGAAGCTAGCTGTTAATGAGATATTGAAAGACGATACTATACAACAATCTCTTCTCAGTGTCGCGACAGAAGTAGAATCTAAACTCAAAGATGTTGCTAATAGAACGCTAGACAAATTAAATGAAATCAATCCAGAAATTGCGAATAGTTTAAATCCTATTATCCCCTCTGCTGATAGTTTGAAGTGGGCGGATGTCTTTAAGAGTGTGTCAATATCTGGCGATGAAGGCATTAGAATAAATAAACGTGGTAGCGGAGTAAAAAGACTTATTCTGCTTAACTTTTTTAGAGCTGAAGCTGAAAGAAGACGAAACCAAGCAAACGTTCCAAGTATTATATATGCGATAGAGGAGCCTGAGACTGCACAGCATCCTGATCATCAAAAAAAATTAATTGATGCTTTTATCGAACTATCAAATAGCCCTCATAATCAAATAGTACTCACCACACACAGCCCGGCGATTGTTAAAATGCTAAAATTCGAAAACTTAAAGCTAGTTAAGAGTGTTGGATGCGAAAAGATTGTGAATGTCGAAAAACATGACCTTCCTTATCCGTCTTTAAATGAAGTAAACTTTCTAGCTTTCAGTGAGTCTGATGACGGTTACCATAATGAACTTTATGGGTTTATAGAAAGTGAAAATTGGCTAAATGACTTTAAAAGAGGGAGGCCACAAAAACAGTACATAGTGTCAGATAAAAAAGGTGCCAGTGCCAAAGAGTGGCAGGTAACTCTAAGTCAGTTCATCCGGCATCAAATACACCATCCAGAAAACAAGTTGAATGAAAGATTTCTAAGTGGTGACCTACAACAATCTATAAGTGATATGCGAAATTTTATAAAAGAAAAACAGAATTTATAAAACATTTCCATGCCGACTTAAAAGACAGAAAAACACTAAGTGGCCTAAATAACTCGCTTTAAGCAGATGCTTATTTATAAGGCTTGCGGTTTTATACGTTGAATCATGTTTGAACTACCTGTTGCTAATCTTTGCTAATTAGCAAATCATTAGCACATTATTGGAGAGTGTTATGAGTTTAATTGGTAGTGAAATTAAGAATCTTAGAAAAGCGAAATGTAAGTCTTTAAGACAAGTAGAGAGTGAGACTGGTGTTCTGAGCGGTCATCTGAGCCAAATTGAAACCGGAAAAATTTTACAGCCATCGGATGATATTCTGCTTAAGTTATCAACATACTTTGGTAAAGACCTTGGAAGTTTAAAAGCTGTCGAAGATGAGGGTCATGGTAATTCAACCAATTTAGCTTGTCGGGACATATCACCATTTAGAGTTGTTCAGGCTAGGCATCTAATGAGCTTTGCTGACAGGATAGAGGCGGGCGGTAAGTTGCCTGCAATCGTTCGGGATCTTATCAGTAGCGTTGCAGACCCGATTCACATAGAAATGCCTGTAGAAGAGAGTGTCGATCGAACTGGCTGGGATGGAACAATAGAGAATTATAGTGGAAATCTTCATCAGTTCGTCCCTCAGGGTAAAAGTTGTTGGGAAATGGGCAGAGGCAACGAGCCTCAATCCAAAGCAAATGGTGATTTTAAGAAAAGAACAGAAAAGACCTCTGAGATTCAGCAGTTAAAAACGACATTTGTATTTTTAACGCTTAGAAGATGGAAAAATAAAGATCTCTGGATAGTTAAAAAGAAAAAAGAAAGTAGTTGGAAAGATATAAGAGCCTACGATGCTGAAGATTTGGAACTTTGGTTGGAGAAGTCACCAGTGGTAGCTCTAGAGCTGGCGAAATTTTTGGGGAACTTTCCCTTGAGTGGAGCTGAAACTCTTATGAGTTTCTGGGACGATTGGTTTAAATCGACTGAGCCAGGAATTGACGAAGAGCTGCTGTTAGAATCTGGAGCTAGATGCTTATTCTCAATGAAGAACTTTCTTGAAAGTGATGAAGAGAGGAACACAGTTTATGCTAAGGATTTAAACGTTGCGGTCGCTTTTATCTATGCTGCTATTGGAGATGTTTCTAGCAAAACTCTTCGAGAAAGCCTGCTGAGTAGAACTCTAGTTGTCGATAGTAAAGAGGCAATGGAAAAGCTGATCCACACGGAAAGTTCACTTGTACTAGTACCAAGGTTTAAAGGGTATAACGTTCAACGAATAACTGAAAAGGGGCATAGGCTAATCACAATATCAACTCAAATTGTTGAAGGTTCGGTTGAGAAAATGGAGAGAGTTTCTACTGAGACTCTCTTTAAGTATTTAACTCACGAAGGCGGTTTGATTGATTACAAAGCTCGTCGCATTGCCAATGGATCTCATGGCGATCTTAATACTCTAAAGATGATGTTAAGTGATGAAGTAGCGGTAGAGAGTCCTTTGTGGTCTCACCCCGGTTACGGCGAAGATTTGGTTCTGATGACGCTCTTAGGCTCGTGGAACACTCATAGCAAAGATGACATGTTCTACGTGAAGCAGTTCCTTAATTGCGAAGATGATGCTCAACTAGAAAGTAATTTAAAAAGGTACACTTTACTTGAAAACTCACCCATTGAAAAAATAGGAAGTACATATGTAGTCAAACAAGACTATGCTTTTAATTCTCTTAGTAAATTTTTAAATTCTAAAAAAATTCATGATTTTATAAGTCTAGCTTCTGCAATTTTGACCGAATTAGATACGAGCTATGAATTAAAAAAAGAAGATAGATACGCTGCTAGTGTCTATAAGAAAGGCTTATCGTGTTCGCCGTCTCTTAGAAAAGGGGTTGCTAGTTCGTTAGCTTTGCTAACCAGTGTCGACCTTTCAAATTCAGGCGAAATTATAAGCTTAATAAATAATGAAGTTAAAGTAATTTTCGATAATCCAGATTGGAAATATTGGGCCTCTTTGAAAGATGTTCAAGCACTTTTGGCTGAGGCTTCACCAGAATCTTTTTTGAGCCAATTAAATAAATTCGCAGGAGAGAAGTGTTTCGTAGAAATATTACACCAAACCCATAGCATGGGAGGTTGCGACTACGCAGGAGTTTTGTGGAGTTTAGAGCTCTGTGCTTGGGACAGACAATATTTGAAGGAGGCTACAAGGGCGCTTTTATTGTTACAGCAATCAGAGGACACAAAGAGCAACTTTATAAACAAACCCTCTAACAGTTTATACAGTATTTATAAAATATGGAGACCTCAGACGAACTGTAGTTTTGAGGACCGAACAGTGATGCTCATGTCTTTTTATAAAGACTTTCCAAAAGAAGTATGGGCACTACTTATGAGGTTAGTTCCCAAGCGACACGAACACTCTAGTGATAATCAGCGTCCAAAATATCGAGATGTTGGTTCAATTACTGTCAAATCACTAAATAATAGAGTTCTTAATGAGCAGATAGATCTCATTTTAGAACAGGTCATTCAAATTTTAAAAACTGATCCTGATAAATGGAGAGATGCTTTTGATCTAGTAGTCCAAGTACCTAGCGCCCATCAAAAGAGAAAGCTTTTGGAGGCTATCTCATCACTTGACCCTTCTGACCTATCAGAACCTATACGAAGGAGCTTTTGGGAACATATTGGTGATGTTTATTCAGATCATAAAAAGTTTAGTACAGCAACTTGGAGTCTTAAGGGTGATATGTTGAAGTGTCTTGAAGTCATATACGAGAAATTTACTCCAGAAAACACAGTAGACAAATGGCTTCACGTTTTTAATGGTTACTTTCGGCATCCATCGTTAAGTAAGTATGAGTCAGACTATGAAAAAAGAAATCAGGCTGTTCTCTCTCTAAGAATTGAAGCTCTTGATGAGATATATAGTGATAATCCAAAATTAAAAATTATTGATCTTATTGACCTCGTTTCTGATGGAACTTACCTTGGCGATGCCTACGGATCTTTTGAGAAAAACTCTAAAATGACTGAGAGTCTTATTAAAAGATTTGATTATAAAGTTTCAAAAAAGAATAAAGATTTTTTTGAGGCTTTAGTGTTTAGATTTTTCAAAAAAAATTCTCTCAAGGCTATAGATGAGTTAGTGCCGGATTCTAATAAAGAGTTAAAGATTTATATATTACAAGTTCTCAGTTTCAATCCCGATATTTGGAAATTGGTCGAATCTAAAGAGGAGGGGTTTAGAAGAGAGTTTTGGTGCACAGTTAAATCTAGAGGTTATTCAAATTCATTTAAAGATGCACGATTTTTATTAGATAGATTCAAGGAGGTAGGTAGAGCACTTCTTTGTTTTAATGTGATTTCTGATATGCTCAGAATGAAAGTGTTGGATAAAGTAAGTGGATCTGAAATAATGGAGCATCTTGAACGATTAACCTCTTCATCAATTGATTCAGATGAGTGGGAGTCAGTTCAAGGAATGTTTGCCTATAATATGAAAGAGCTACTCTTGTATCTCAATAAACGTGTGGATGTAGATAGAAAAAAATTGGCACTTATAGAATGGGATTTTATGAAGGTTTTTTCTTTTGATGAAGAGCCAGTAACCTTAACACACGAGGTTCTCGATAATCCAAGTATGTTTGTAGACATATTAAAAATAGCTTATAAAGAAGACGATTTGGAAGACTGCGATGTTAATGACGAAATTTCAGAATTCAACACAGACTCTATATCAAAGGCTTACAATTTTCTTAGAAAATTAAGAACACTGCCGGGTAGTGCAGAAGGAAAAAGTTTTAACTCAGAAAGATTTAGGGATTGGGTTTTCAAGGCACGAGAGTTGAGTGCTCAAAATAAACGAGAAAAAATATTTGATCATATTTTAGGACAACTTTTAGCTTATGCCACAAAAGATGAGGAAGATGGATTTTGGCCTAATATAAC
>Ga0115567_10003614_pt1 | contig 15173 bp, 5 predicted proteins | sample COGITO_mtgs_1204_2_FD_88679 | JGI IMG/M metagenome (GOLD analysis project Ga0115567, IMG submission 88679) | Pelagic marine microbial communities from North Sea - COGITO_mtgs_120412 | ecosystem: Environmental > Aquatic > Marine > Epipelagic | place: Germany:Helgoland, sampling site Kabeltonne... | reverse complement strand
GCCACGCCTTTCCTTCTCTGGACGTGTTGTGCGTGGAGATTGAGCGCGACGTCGCCGACGCCGCCGCGAATTTCATGGGCGTCGAGTTTGACGAGGTCGCCTCGGAAGACGCCCTCGACGCCTTCAACGAAGCCGCCGTGAATCAATCCAGCGGCGGCGATGGGTCCCTGTTGGAGAAGACGCCGTTCAGGCTGGTCGTCGAGGACGCCGCGGAGTTTCTGGAACGGGACGAGTGCGTCGGGGCGTTTGATTTGGTGTTGTTGGACGCGTACGACGGAGATGGCCGGGTGCCGGCGCACTTGCGCGACGCGAACCTCGGATTCGTGGGTAAACTGGTTCGGGCCCTTCGTTCCCCCGGCGGGTTCGTCGTGGCGAACTTGTGGAACAGCGAGGACCGGGTCGAGTTCAGTCGGGAGCGGCGGGAGCTGGAGGAGTTCCGGGCGCAGCTGTCGACGGGTGGGGCGAGTTCGCGGGTGGACGTGAAGGTGCGGGGGCAGGAAGGTAACGTGGTGGTGCTGGCGTCGACGGATACGATGGGCGGGAACGAGGCGCTGCTGACGTCGCTGCGCGGGGTGTTGGAGGCGCATCCGGGGATTGCGACGTCGCTCGTGCCGCCGGAGCATTTCGCGGCGAGCGACCCATATTAGCGTTAGACATTAGCGGCGAGGCTGATAGATGAGCCAGTCTGCCTGTTCGCCTCCCCGATTTTCTTGGGGCGCTCGTGCGTTTTCTCCCGGATGATGAATCTTCGTGGAGATGCCACACCCGCGCCGCGCCCCGCACGTTCGCGACGATCCGCGATGCCCACTCACGGCACACACACACCCGATGTCCTTTATGTGCCCTCGAACATCATGGCGTACGGATACAGGGGCGCCACGCCGGTTCCCGGTGTTCCCGGAATGTACCTGAAGACCGCTCAGGATGCGGAGTGGGAGGAAGCGGTGAGATTCACAATTCGATCGCGCAGTCCCGTTCCCGATAGACCCGCGCGTCTCACCGTCCCTCTGACCCCGAACCCTCCCATCCCGCAGCAAGCGGACGGTATGGCAGGATTCCACTGCAACAACCACTGGAACGATAAGGATGTCGCGGGCCGCTTCGGGTGAGTCACCGATACTTTCAACCGCCGGTGAGTTCGCGCGTGACGCCGGTCCCTCTCCCGAATGATCGCGCAGGAACGTCGAGGACAGGGTCCCCGACAAGCACTGCAAGTACCGCCCGAACGTGGCCAACATCTGCCCCCGTCCCAAAGACTGGAAGAACGGTAAGTACCAGAGCAAGGGCGTCGACGGCGTCGATGTCAACTACCCGAGGATCGACGAACGCAACAGGAAATACTGGGGCTCCTCCGGCGGATCCGAAGCGGTGGGGTTCCCATCAGACGAGTAATCGCCGCGTTCTCTCCTTAACATTACACAGCTTCGCTCTTGTTACACGACCGACGGGTGTCTATATCACCCGCGGACTCTAGTCTATTTAATCACAACGACCATCCATCGGTCTCATCACCGATCGACGCCCTGAAGCGTCAGCACAACCTTGCGGTTGAGGTTGCACCCGAAACCCCCCGTATTCCGGTGCTCGCACAAAAACAATCCCTGCCGCAAACCCAAACCCAACGCCCCGTTCACGATCGGTACCGTGATGGACGGACCCATGATGGACGCCTTGACGTGCCCGGGCATGTCGTCCGGGCCCTCGTACGTGTGAACGAAGAACTCGTCGTTCCATGATTCGGGAACCGTGTCGTTCAGCGCCCTTTCTAGACGATCGCCGGCGCCGCTTCCGATTGAGCGTTCTGAAACCGTGAGGGACGCGCTGGTGTGCTGACAAAAGAGATTGAGCCAGCCCGTGCGTACCTTCGAGCCCATGCCGATGCCCTCCGCGGCGGCGGCGATGTCCGCGGTGAAGTCGTGGCATCCCCGGCCGGGCGCGGTGAGCGTGACGGTCCCTTGTCCCGCGGTGTTCGCCGCGCCCGAGCCGTCGAGCATCGCCGTCGCGATCTCCCGAGCGTGACCGACGCCCATCCCTCCGATATTTCTGTGTTCGCATAGGTAGACGCCCTGCCACGTGCCGGTTCGCATCCGGCCGTTCGCATCCACCGGCACGGTCAGCGAGCTCCCGAACAAGGTGGACTTGACGTGCGCGGTCATGTCGTCAGGTCCCTCCTCCACGTGGGCGAAGAGGTCGCGATGCCAACGCTCGGGGACGATGCGATTCAGCGCCGCTTCCATGTCACCGCGCACGGTCGGGTCCGCGTTCTCGTTCATGGTCAAGGACGCGGACGTGTGCCTGATGAGGAGGTTAACGAGTCCGGGCTTCGTACCCGAGAGGCGGCCGCGCGCGGGTGCGAGCGCATCGTCGACGTCGTCCTGAACGAGGTGGCATCCCCGCGCCGGAGCCTTGACGGTCACGTTGCGGGTGCACTTGACGTCCGCTGAATTGTCCACGAGCGTGGCGACGACCTCGATGGGAGCGGACCCGTCGCCCCACTCGCAGAGGTAGAGGCCCTGCCACGTGCCGAAGGCGAGCTTGCCGCCCTGCACGGGCACGTCCATGGAGACGCCGACGAAGCTGCTTCGGGCGACGGCGTCGAGGGATTCGGTGCCGGGTACGATCCTGTCGAGCGCGTTCTCGAGGTCGGTCCTGACGTCGGGATCCGCGTTCTCGTTCACGGAGAGAGCCGCGGTGGTGGAGCGGAGGAACAGGTTGATGACGCCCGCCTGGCATGAGGAGATCTCCGGGACGTTCCGGCGCAGGGAGTCGGTCCAGATGAAGATGCCGCGCTGTTTGGGACTGAGCGTGAGGACCCGCTGCGTCCATCCCTCGCCGCCTTTGGCCGTGGACGCCGGGGCACCCTTCGGGACTGTGGACGTCGCGGACGTCATGATGCGGCGGGTGGGTGTGCGTGCGAACCCGACGATTGAGGGTGCCGCGCACGACATCAAGCCTCGGTGCGGGCTCGAGTGATTGTGAGATCTTCAGTTTCTCGGTGATGACGTTTCGGCGAGCCAGTGTGCGTGCACACCGGGATCTCACCATGGCGCCGCGCGTATCCGACCACTAGCACCGCGCGAAGATGACCGACGGGATCCACGTGCACGCGAAGGATATCACGGGTGAGCGTCTCACCCCGCGTCCCCTCGCCCTCGCCGCGCCCCGCTCCTCACGACACTTGTCAATCGCGTTTTCCCACCCCGGGCGACGCCCTTCTCACCGTCCCCGTCCTCACGCGACGCAGGTAAAGCCGCGGACGTCACCGTGGATGTCGACGCGTCCGTAGACGATGCGCGCGCGGCGATCGCGGCGGCGCTCGGCCACCCCGGATGGTTCGCGCGCGTGTACTACAACGGTATCGGCGGCGAGCTCGAAGGCTCGACGCCGCTTCGCGAGTCCGGGTACGTCGAGGGGGACACGTGCGTCGTGACCGCGTACACCCGCCCGAAACCCCCGCCCATGCCTCCGCATCCGCCGGTGTCCCATACATCCCCGCCGCGCGCGCCACACGCACACGTCGCGCGAAGGCCGATGCCCGCCAGCCCGGGGTTCAGAACCCGCAACTACATCAGGGAAAACGAAGACGAAGCCGGCGATGACGGCGACGAATGGGAGGACGTGGACGCGGACCCTCTCGCCGCGCCCGTCGGTCGCAACGCGCAGACGCCCATGCACCGTCACGACGTGGATGACGACGTGGAGGGTGCCGAGGAGGGTGCCGAGGAGGGTGCTGAGGGCCACACAGCTGTGTCCACCTCCGCGCTCGCGGAGGAAATCTGGGCCGAACTCGCGGCGGAGGCGAGATCCGCATCCGCGAGAGCGCTCGTCGAAGACGCCACTCCGGCGCCGACGGCGCTCGAGGTATCGGACGATGACGTGGATACCTTCGCGATCGCCGAGACACCGCCGGAGTCATCGGTCCCGAAGAAGCGACGACGACGCGGAAGGACCGCGGCAAAGCCCGAGCCGGAGCGTCTAAAGCGTCTAAAGCCGGACCCAGAGGAGCCCGCCGACGCCGAGACGCAAGGACTTCCGCCGGCGCTCGAGCGCCTGGCGGTCGGTTACCACCTCGTGGCCACCATGTCCGCGCTGGTTCAGTCGCAGCGCGTGCGTCCCACGTGGAGACTGGTTCGATCCATGATCCCGGATGACGTCGGCGGGTGCGCCACCGTGACGGAGACGGACCTGACCCTCATGTCCGCGCTGTGCCCGGGCTCGCTTCAACTCACGCGCCGTTCGCGGATAGCGGACGTTCACGACGAGGACGCCGCCGACCCCTTCAACGAGTTCATGGATCGCGCCGCACCAGATGTACCCTCCCGAAGCAATGCCGAAGGGGAGGGCCACGAAACGGAGACCGACTTGCTGCTGTCCGTGACGGAACCCGGGCCCGGGCGCACCGCGTGCGACTTACCAGGGAGACACGGAAGGTCCGAGCCCGGGGAAGGAGCTCCGAGCCCGATGCAGGACGTCGTGCACGGGTACAGGACCGGCCGCGCCACCTACGGCTTCGACGACGATCCGCGAGGAGGAGCCGACGATCGAGGGTTCCCCCGCGATGAACCCCCGGCGATGAACCCTGCGCGCAAGGCGAACGCGCGAGGGGACGGCGCCGTGCGTCGCAGGGTGGACGCGTTTCGAGCGGGTTTGGGCTTGTTGGTCATAGCGCAGGTGGACGCGACACGCGCGGAGACGGGAACTGGGCACGATCCGTGGGAGAGTGTCAACGCCGCGCCCGTGTCAGTATTCGTCGCGCGAGCGGAGGCTGAACGGAAGTCCAAGCGGGTGGCTGAACCGCTCATCCGGGAGGAGACGATCGCCAAGCGGAAAGGACGCGGGGGATCCAAAAAGAAAGGGGGACGGGCGTGCAGGTGCCACGGGTTGGAACCCATGTCCGTCGACGCGTTCATATCGCACCTCACCGCCGGGACGGATTCGCTCGGCGGTCAAGGACAGTGCGAACACCGGCTGGACATACCCGCGAGAATAACCGCGCTCGTGCCGGAGGGTTCCGATCCCCCGCCGCTTCGACCCGCGACGGTCGCCGCACTCGCCGCGACGGGCGTCCCGCTCGACCCCGACGACCCGAACCGACTCCGGCTCTTCTCGCATCAGCACGAGGGAATCGCCGCGGCGCTCGGGGGTGCCAACGTGTGCGTCGCCACCGGCACGGCGAGCGGTAAGTCGGTGTGCTACAACGCCCCGGTGCTCGACGCGCTGTTGCACGACCCCGACGCGACGGCCCTTTACCTCTTCCCCACCAAGGCGTTGGCGCAGGATCAGATCCGGGCGCTGCGGGTCATGTTGGACGGCGCCTCCACGTACGGCGGCGAGACTCACGTCCCGGAGGTTGGCGTGTACGACGGCGACACGCGAACGGACGAGCGCGAGCGCATCCGAAACGAGTGCAGACTCGTCATCACCAACCCGGATATGCTCCACGTCGGTTTCCTACCCGCGCACAAACGGTGGGCGCGCGTGTTTAAGGGGTTAAAGTACGTGGTGCTCGACGAGGCGCACGTCTACCGGGGCGTTTTTGGGTCGCACGTTGCCCTGGTGGTTAGGCGGTTACGGAGGATCGCCAGGGAGCTGTACGGCGTGGACCCGAGGTTCATCGTGACCAGCGCCACGATCGCGAACCCGCGCGAGCACGCGGTGGCGTTGGTCGGGGACATGCCCACGATCGAGGACGAGGACGCCGTTCGCGGAGAGGAAACGAATCATTCTTTTCGCGGGACAGAGTGGGAGATCGTCGACGAGGACGGATCGCCTTCGGGGGACAAGACGTTTTTGATGTGGAACCCACCGGTGCGGGAGGCGATCGTGTCCAAGTGGGTCAAGGCGGCACAGAAAAAGGCTGAGCGAGCGAAGCCCCGCGGTAAGGCTGCGGTGGCCGCGAGGCTCCGCGCGGGTAACGGCGATAAAACCGGGGAGGATCCGAGGGACAACCCCGGTGCCGCGGCGGCTGCGGCGATGCGCGCCAAGGCGAGGGCCGGCGGCGCCCACGAGGACGCCGCCACCGCCGCGATCGTCACCGGCATCAGGGCCAAGGCGCCGAGGTCCTCGCCCATCGTCGAGGTCGCCGCGCTCCTCGCCGAATGCGTCCGCCACGACCTCAAGTGCATCGCGTTCTGCAAGACGAAAAAATTGTGCGAGCTGGTCCTCCGGTACTGCCGGGAGATTCTGCGCGATACCGGCGCGGGGCACCTCACGGACTCCGTCGCGGCGTACAGAGGAGGGTACAGCGCGCAGGACAGGCGCGCGGTGGAGGGTGCGCTCTTCGGCGGCGCCCTTCGCGGCGTCGCGGCGACCAACGCCCTCGAGCTCGGCGTGGACGTTGGGTACCTCGACTGCACCCTGCACCTCGGGTTCCCGGGCACCGTCGCGTCGTTGGTGCAGCAGTCGGGGCGGGCGGGGCGCCGGGGTAAACGCGCGCTGGGAGTCTACGTCGCGTTCGACGGCGCGCTGGACCAGTACTTCATGCGCGATCCCAAAAGGCTGTTCAAACGGCCGATTGAACGCGCGGCGGTGGATCCGGAAAACGTCAAGATCATGCGAGCCCACGCGCAGTGCGCCGCGCACGAGATTCCGCTCGACCCGCGTGTCTCGCAGGGTAATAAACCGTGCGGGGCGATCGGGGTGGACGCCCGGGTGTACTTTGGGGCTGTGCTTCGGGACGTGTGCGAGTCCCTAAGACACGAGCGCAAGTTGACTCCGGCGGATCCGACGTTTGGGACGAGCGGGGGCGGCTCCGATCCCCGGCTGGTGTGGTGCGGCGGGCTCGTGAGCGACGCCTCGCGCGGCCCCGCGAACGGCGTGAGCATCCGCACGATCGAGGAGGAGCGCTACCGCATCGTGGACGAGGCATCCGGCGCGGTCATAGAGGAGGTGGAGGCGTCCAAGGCTTTCTGGGAGGTGTACCCAGGGGCGGTTTACCTGAACCAGGCTCGAACGTACCTGTGCAAATCTTTGAACGTCGGGTCGAGAACCGCCGTCGTTCGACTCGCGGATGTCAAGTACTTCACCGGGACCGTGGACATGACCACCGTGACGTTGGTGCAGCACGGCGCGCAGACGCACGCCTACCCACATCGACCGGGCCCCACTCACCGCCCCGCTCAGTTTGACGGCACCACCGCGCAATACGCCGAGTGCGAGATTCGCGTGGCGTTCAGCGCGTACCACAAAATCTGGCAGGGCACCGGCCAGGTGTTCGACACCGTGGGTTTAAGCCTGCCGGACGTGGTGTACAGGACCAGGGCGGCGTGGATCCGCGTGCCGGACGCCGCGAGGCGCGCGTGCGACGACCTGGGACTCGATTTCCGCGCCGGCGTTCACGCGGCTACGCACGCGGTGATCAACGCTTTGCCGCTGTTTCTGATGGTGAACCATAGCGATTGCGGCGCGGAGTGCGACGATCCGCAGCGTAAGCACTACAAGCCCACGCGGGTTTTGATCTTCGACAGGCAGCCCGGCGGCGTGGGCATCGCGGAGCGCGCGGCGCCCATGTTCCCGAAGCTGCTGCGAGCGGCGGCGGAGCTCATCGAGGAGTGCCGCGACTGCCGGGGCGAGGACAAAGCCGAGGGCGGCGGCGACGACGACGAAGCCGAGGGCGGCGGCGACGGGAACGGCGACGGGAACCCTAAAACCTCGGCATCCCTGTCGATGCCCGCGGGGGATCGATCGGGTTGCCCCGGGTGCGTGCACTACCTCGCTTGCGACGTGTACAACGTCGCGTTGGACAGGGCCGCCGCGCTCGTCGTCCTGAGGTCGATCATGGACGCGGAGGAAACGACGTTCGGGGCGCATCAGTGCGAGGCGGACGACGGCGGGGGAGCGCATCAGTGCGAGGCGGACGACGGCGGGGGTGGGTTCGACTTCGCCGCCGGGTCGGACCTCGATCGATGCGCGTGCTGCGCGAACGGGCGGCACGGAAAGAAGACGAGAGGCGGGGTATAGCCGGTGGACCCGATACTCGTTCTGATTAGTGATTTGAAATTACAACGATACAGATGCGGTAGCACTCAAAGTGGCTCTCACGCGGCGTTCAGAATGGATCAGGGACTCGCCGCGTTCATGTTGTCCTTTTCATCCGCCCACACCTCCCTCGACTTTGGCTCCAGCTTCTTCTTGAGCTCGAACGCCAGGGTGATCGGGTCCGGCGCCGACGGGTACGCGGACAGGTAGAGCTGCGCCGCCGATCGCACCGGCAGCTTTTGCAGCAGATCGCGAATGCCGTTCTTGTACATGATCATCTCCTTCTGAAGCGACTCCACGATCTTCTTGGCGTCCTCGGCGTAGGGCCCTTCCTCCTTGGTAACCTCGGAGATCGGGATGCCGTATAACACGTCCACGTCCTTGGTGAGTTTCGTGCGTTCATACTTCACGATCATCTCGAAGCGGCACATGCCAATCTTCATCAACTCCGCCATATACGCGTCGTACCAGTCGACGATGATTCGGAGATCCTTCGGGGGTAGCTCGTGTTCCAACTTGGCGACGACCGCCGCGGTGTTCTGCGACTGCATGCGGGAATCAACCACGCTCTTGGAGAGCAGCGCGCACGCCGTCCTGCACGCGTCGGTGAGAACGATCCCTTCGGACGCCATCTGTTGTTGCATGTTGAAGTTGATTCGTGTTATGGTGGAGACGACGGCGAGGTCCGACCTGGACTCGCGAGCCACGCTCACCACGTCGTACATCGAATCGATCACCACACGCAAGTCGTCGTCCTTGGCGCCCGCGTCCATCAGCTCGCGCATGACGCGAACAAACTTGCTGTACACCTCGTTCACGCCGCCCCACCAGATCTCCGCCTCGGTGTAGTTCTTGAACTTGCCATTCGCGGACGGTCCGTCCATCCCGCGACGCAAAGTCTCGGACGCCTCGATGCAATCGACGGCGGCGTAGGCGCAATAATTTTCGCAAGCGCTCCCGCCGTCGCTCCCGTCGTCGTCGCACCCCCGGTCCCCGCGCTCCTTGCGAAGGTGATCGACCTCTTTGATGATCCGTTCGGTGAGCTGCGAATCGCCGTTCGCGCCGGATCCGACGGTGAACGGGCGCATCACGGGGACGGGGACCACGCCGGTGGTGTCGTCGTCCGAGCTGTGCCTCTCGTGATTGTCGCCGGCTGTGTTGTTCGTAGTCGTCGTCCCGTTCGGCGGGGATCGTCCGCCGCTGTTTAATAGACCGTCCTTCGAGCCGGTGCTGTCGCCGCCCTGCAGCTTTTTCGCCTTTTCGAGTTCCATGACCGTCGCCCGAAGGTCCTCCACCTGCTTCTCGAGCTCCGCCATCTTGCTCTTTTTCCGCTCGCGGTACCTCTTCTGAACCTCCGCTTGGTTCAGGTTGGGGCGCCCTCGCTTGCCGACCGCGTCGGCGGGTTTGCTGCTCGTCTCGGCGGGGGCGTGCTTGGGGTTGGAACCCGCGCCGGATCCGCTCCCGGTCCCGGTCCCGGTGCCCTGCGTCTCGGGCGGTCGCACGTCGTGCACGTCCGGGGCGCCGTAGAGGCTGCCGAGATCGTCGGGGGCGCCCAGGTCGAAGCCGGGGGAGTAAATCGCGTTGAGCGCGCTGTCCAGGACGTCGCGGGTCATCAGGCCGTCCGGGTCCATCGATCCGTCGAGCGGACTCAAGGGGGTTAACCCGTGTTCGTTCGTGTCGTCCATGGTCTTCCCGGTGCGCGCTCAACACGCGCGGTGGGGGTCACAATGGGGATTTCCAAATTCTGACGTCACTTCTAGAACTTCCACGCTGGCTGGGTGAAAGTTCTCGGACGTCAGGAAATGCACCTAAATTCAGAAAGTTCTGACTATTTGCATGTGCGATCAGGGCCAAATGATTTCCTTGAGTTACAAACAGGCGGATCCGTCATACACTCTGGAGAGTGGCACTGCCGAGCTGCCGAGACGAGTTCATCGGAGATGGAAAAGCTCACAACAGTTAGGCCACCCGATTCAGGCGGCGCGATGCAGGCGCCGTGGGTTCGCCCCTCGACGTGGAGCGTCGCCGCGACGTCGATACCACGCGCGAGACGCGCGGTGGTGTCGTCGTCGCGCGCGACCGGGCCGTTCCGTGCCCGGTGCGCGGCGCGACGTGCGGTGCGGCGCGACGCCCTTCCAACATTATTAATCCCCACGGCGGCGACGACGCTCCACCGGGTGCCGCCCCCGGGGGTCGGTGCACGCGCGCCGAGAGAGCACCGAGTCGCAATCACACGACCGGCCCGGTGCCTCGCGCGCCTCGCGATCGTGGCCAGGGCATCGGCGGGAGCCGGGGACGACGAACACCGGGACGGGGACGATGTCGAGTTGGGCACCTCGTCGGGTGAACCCTCGGATGACAACGCCGGGAAGAACGAGCTCGTCCCTGAGAACGCGGAAGTGAGGGACGAGGATGAGGAAGAGGACGAGTACGAGGAGGTGGAGGTGGAGGTGGACTACACCGTCCTCGACCACGCGCAGGATGCCATCGAATCCCTGGGCACCTGGCGCGACGTCGCGCAATGGCGCGACACCCTCGGGTCTCCAACCGCGGTGCGCTCCGCCGTCGGGCCGATCTCAGCGGCTCCCGGGGGTGCCCTCGGGATGGCGCCCAGCTCAGGGATCGCGGTCGCGCTGGCGTTCGCGCTCGGCGCGCTGTTCGGCCGGCGCCAGGCGGAGGAAAGCGGCGTGTCCCGGGGCCTCGCCGAGCTCATGAAGCGGGAGGGCGGGGGAATACCCGGGGAATTGAAGCAGATGACGGAGGAGGAGCGCGTGGTCGACGAGAAGCGAAAGGCGGAGCGCAAGGCTGAGAAAATAAAGAAAGAGGCGGAGGCCAAGAAGAAGCGCGACGAAGACGAGGCCAAGTTCCTCGCCGCCGAGAAGAAGCGGCTGGAGAAGGAAGCCGAATTGGCTGAGAAGGCGCGGGTGGCGGAGGAGGAGAGACGAGCGAAAGTTCGAGCCGAGCTCGCCGAACGCGCCGAGATGGAACGCGTCATTCGCGAGGAGAAAGAGGCGAAAGAACGCGAAGAACGCGAACGCGCCGAGCGCGAGGCTCAGGAGGAGCTCAAACGCGTGCGCGAGGAGGAGGCCCGCGCGGCGGCGGAGAGACTCGCGGCGATGAACGCGGAACGTGAACGCAGGGGTGAAATCGCAAAGGGCTTCGACGTCGCCGCCTCCGTGACGTACGAGTACCGCGCGGGCGGCGGGGAGGTGGAGGTGGAGGTGCGCGCCAGGTGCGGCATCTCGTCCCCCGCGGTCCTCTCCGACGTGTTCCCGAGCTCCGAGAAGGCGAGGCAGGGCGCGCTCGCCATGTGCAGCGCCGTCGCCAAGAGCGCAATCGCCAACTACGCCAGCGATCAACGGGTGAAGCTGATGACGGGCGAGACGGAGAGGTGCCTCATCGGTGTGGACCCGGTGACGGGCGCGGGTTTCGACGACGTGGAGTTCGACCACTGGATGCGCCTGAGTCAGGCGAGGACGGACGCCGAGCTCCGGACGCTCACCATGCGCGGCGGCGCCGCGATGGAGCTCAAGATCCGTCAGCCCGGGGGCGCTTCCAACAACCAAAGCGAAACTTCGAGCCTCGACTTTCGGCCCGAGCGCGCCAGTCTGCCGAGCGCGGACCCGGACAACGTGTCCAACAGGCTCACCGCCGCGGCCGCCGCGTGCCTCGACAACGCCTACGGCGTGGCGACCGAGGACCTCGACTGGGTCGCCAGGTACGAGCTCTCACTTTTGCACGGCATGGACGCGTCGCTGTGCTTCCCCGCGGTGAAGGAGGAGGATGACGAAAAAAACAGGTTGAAGGGCACCGTCACGTCCACGATGCTCACGCTCTCGCACTGGATCGCGCGCGCCAGGATGAACATAACGCAGGCGGGCGATGCCGGCCCGGGTTTATCCGCCATGTCCCAGCTCGAGGAGCTCGCGTCGCAGACCTTGAGCCGCGTGGCCAACTCGGAGGGTTCGTCCTGGAAGGCTATGTACCTCGACGGGTTCAGCGGCGACACGGTGACGCGAACCGCCGCGACGGCTCGTGTGCTGCTCGACGAGGACGACGTCGTGCGTCTCATCCTGGAGCGCACCGAGGAGGAACACCTGCGCAAGCTCATGAACCAGCCCACGCTCGATGAGGAACAGTTCCCGGACAGGGAAGAGGCGAGGCGGGCGCGGTACCGAGCCGAGAAGGAGGCGGAGCCGCTGGCCGAGCGCCTGTGGGCGATGCGAAACTCCGCCGCACAGCTGTCGCAGTCCGGCGCGCGCTCACAGGCGAGGTCCATGCTCGAGGAGGCGTACACCATGCGCATAGACGACATCGCTAAGCGAAGGGAGGCGTCGGGACTGGAGCCGATGCCCCCGGGGTCCGTCGCCCCCGAAGCGCTTCCCGAACTTCTCGCGCTGGAGGAGTGCTTCAGGGGCGAGCCGAGCTGGGGCCGGGAGCTCGCGGGCGTTCGCGGGCAGGTGCTCAAGGCTGTCAGGGGCGCGGCGGCGAGGGCGTTGGCCATGAACGACGCCGAGCGCGCGGCGGCGCTGCTCGAGGGTGCCACGCGGGAGTACGGGTCTGATCGCAAGTTGGGCGCGGAGCACGTCAGCGTGGTCAAGACGAGGGATGCCGCGGACGAGGCGTGGGCGGCGGCCGGGATCGAGGCGGACGACGAGGACGCGAAGGACGCCGCGCTCGCGGCGGTGGCGGGGACGCGGGTGCCCAGGGGCCAGGGCGGCGGTATCGTGATGAAGCTCGGCAAGACCTACCTCGAGGAGCTCGAGATTCGCAGAAAGTGAAGTGGACTATTTTTTTGGTCAACAGAGTCGTCAATGGCGGTACGGTATCGTAGTCTAACCCCCACGCGTCCGTCACGACCAGCCGCCGGGGAACATCCGCTGTAGGTTACCCCCCATCACCGCCGCGATCTCCTCCTCGGACAGACCCGCGCCGCACGCCCGAACGATCCCAGCCGCGGGCGCATACCCGCACTCGTTCAACACAAACGGGAAATCGGACCCCCACACCACCCTCTCCGTCCCGAACGCATCCACGAGCTGCCTGAGCTGCGCCCCGGTGCTCGTATACGGCCACGCGTTCTCGCCACCCTCGGGGACCACCCTGAACTGCGCGGAAGCCTTGACGCTGACCCGAGGGAACTTCGCGAGGGCCAGCAGCTTTTCCCAGTTCGGGTCCTTTGTTCCCTTTGCGAACCCGAAGTGGTCCATCAGCACCGGCGTGTCCGGGTACTCGGCACACAGCGTCTCGATCTCCTCGATGGACAGGTCCAGGCCGTGGAAGCACATGAACCCGACGGCGACGCCCCGCTCACCGCACAGCTTGAACATATCGCGACCGATTTTGTTGGTCATCTTCTCTCCTTTCGGCCACAGCCCGGGGTTGAACCTGACGGCGCGGTACCCTGAGTCCAGCAGCCGCGCGAGCTCGTCCACGCCGCCGCCGCCCTCGGTGGGATCCGCGAGGCAGCATCCGACGAACTTACCGGGGTACTTCTGAATGACGGAGGACACGTAGGTATGGTCGAAGCCCAGGTTGATCGGCTGCACGATCATGCATCCGTCGACGCCAGCCTTTGTGAACTGTTCGAGCAGCGCCTCGGCTGAGGATACCTCGGCGAGTGCGTCCGGCGGCGCCTTACCCTCGGCGTAGGTGAAGGTGGAAGGGGACGGCCAGACGTGAAGGTGGGCGTCGAGGACCACGGGCTTCTTGGCCGAGAGGGCGGACGGTGGTGTCGACGCCATCGCGACGGTGGTGGTGCCGAGGGCGATGAACTCGCGGCGACGAGGCGACTGTGGGTTGAACGCGGCGATGGATGGGGCGGCGCGTGGGTGGGACGTGACGACGCGTCCGAGGCGCTGCGGCGAGAGCAGGAGGCTGGCGCACCTGGCGACGACCAGCATGCGTGCGTTGTGGTGTGGATGACGTGAGCATCATTTCGTCGATTTGACAGCTGTGTCCGGAAAGGCTGGTCCGAGGAAAAGGGCACTCACTCCTCGACGCGGGAAGGGCACGTCGGAGTCGCAAAACTACGATGGGGACGACGACGATGAGCCTCACTGGCGCGATGCGGGTATCTCGGGGATCAACCCGGCGTGGACCCGGCGCGGCTCGCGCGGCGCAGGGCGGCACCCGGCGGGGGGATCCCAAGACCGCCCCCGCGAAAAAGGCACCGCCAGCGCCGACGCATCGACTGGGACGGGGAGATCCCGGCGAGCGCCGACGGCTCGGCGACAGCGACCTGCGCGTGTCCCTCGCGTGCCTCGACGCGTCGACGTGGACGAAGTGTGGGGACGAGACGCAGGCGCACGCGCAGCTGTCGCTCGCGGTGGACAACGGCGTGAACCTCGTCCACCTCGGATCCGCCGACGCGTCGAGGCAGAGCGCGTCGTCGTCGTCATCCTCGGCGACGATATTCGAGCTCACCAGGGGCCGCGCGGATGCGTACATGGGCAGCTGGCTCAGGCGCAGCCGTGATATCCGCCGCGAGGACCTCGTCCTCGCCGCCAGTGTCCCGTTCGGCGCCTGGGTGGGCGCCGTGGACGGGGGCGCAAAGGCACGAAGGAGACGGGTAAAAGACACCGTCGAGCGGATGCTCATGTCCCTGGACACCGACCACGTCGACCTCCTCCAGCTTCACTTCCCTACACGCGACGCGTCCACGATGGACGGACACGGCGGTGACGGCCCGAACGAGGACGAGGTCGCCGCGCTGCTCGACCTGGTCAGCGACGGCAAGGCTAGGTGTCTCGGGGTGGACGACGACACCCAATGGGCCGCGCTGGAGACGGCGCGGTTGCGTAAAACTTCTCCGCAGTTGCCGACGTCCGCGTCCGCCCGGGGCGAGTACAACCTGCTGGCGCGGGACGGGTTCGAGTGCGTCCTCGACGAGCTGTTGAACGACGACGGGGGGTTGAAGGGCGTGGGGTTGGTGGCGCACTCGCCGCTCGGACGGAAAGGCTCGCGTCTCTCCGGGAGAGCCGGCTCGGGGGAAATACAGATACGGAGCGGCGGGTCCGAGTCGGAACGTATGATCACGAAGCTCGAAAGGCAGCGCGGTGGGAGTGAGACGGGGTCGCCCGACGCCGGCCGGCTCGTCGATGCGTACGAGGAGGTCGCGGGACAGTTCGGGATGAGCCTCGGTGAGCTCGCGATGGGGTTTGTTCGGAGCAGGTGGTTCGTGACGAGCGTGTCGG
>Ga0115567_10003612_pt1 | contig 15181 bp, 22 predicted proteins | sample COGITO_mtgs_1204_2_FD_88679 | JGI IMG/M metagenome (GOLD analysis project Ga0115567, IMG submission 88679) | Pelagic marine microbial communities from North Sea - COGITO_mtgs_120412 | ecosystem: Environmental > Aquatic > Marine > Epipelagic | place: Germany:Helgoland, sampling site Kabeltonne... | reverse complement strand
TTTGGCGGCGTGGACTGTAAAGTTTTTGCTCATGAATGTACCTTCGCCAGCTCGTTTGGTTGCACCGACTTGTCTGACGATAACTTCGCCTTCACGAACAGCCTGTCCGCCAAATCGCTTCACGCCGAGGCGTTGACCCTGGGAGTCTCTGAGGTTTTTACTAGTTCCGCCAGCTTTTACATGTGACATAGGTTACTTCTTCTCCAGTAGTATTAATTCTCGTGCTACCACTTGATCTGGTCTGTGATAAATCAGATCTGCTTTTGTAGCGTGTTTTAAATCTATACGATTGTACCCCAGATCTGTTACACGGTCAAGTATATCGAGGTGTAAAAATTCAGAATTCAAATTATCGGCATACCAGGCGGGTACAGCTATACATAGGCGAGTGCCTCGTTTGAGCTGAGGTGCAATGTTTTGTAAAAAGTCAGCTGTAATATCGTTTGATTCCCTCATGATCTTAGTTAGTGATTTTTGATCTGGTAAAGAGGTGAGCGGTTGACCCAGATATGTCTCACACACCACAAATTGCGGCACTGGAGACCATCGATGTGTTGTGGCGTCACCGACTTCTGACTGAAAGTACTTGCCGTCGTCTGACTTGGTTGAGCGCATTTGAGTTAGCCCAGTCTGCTGTAACCAGACTAGGTTGTGATCGGTGTATTCTACCATTCGGTCACTTATATCTGACCCGTAAACATCAAAACCCATTAAAGTTGCCTCTTGAAGAACAACACCAGTTCCACAAAAGGGGTCAAGCACGATGCCATCATGAGATGGATCGGTATCTTGTACAGCTAGATTGATCATGATCTGGGCAAGTTTAGGCGGAAGCATTCCTACAAATGCATCACGCATGGGGCGGCCAAAATCACGCTGGGCGTAGGCGTCGATATCTTGCACGGCAGTTGTTTGCGCTAAAATTACATCTGCTCCATCTTTAATGATCAGGAGTTCGATGCCCTGTGGTCCTGTGAGTTTGTTGTAGAGAATTTGAGCTGCTTCGAGTGCCTCTGATTTGTTTTCTATAATTCTGACGCTCCGGCCAGATTTTTTGAGTACTTTCTTAACCTCTAAACTCTTCTTTAAGAGCCAGTTCTTCTGAGCTTTAAAACCATATAAGCTAAAACCAAGTTGGATCTTACCATCAAATACCTTCTCGTCAGTGTACTCAATAATCATATCTTGGATGTGTGCAAAGGCTTGGTTTGCATCGGCGTTTTTGAGCGTTGTGATGATCCTAGCACTCTTCATGGTGCCCCCAAGTCGCGGCTGAGGGAGGGGAGAGTCAGATTGTACCGCAGCAACATACTCACTGACTTGTCGTACATTTTCGGCACCAAATAAAGATTCTATCTCTGCCAGTGAAAGTTTTGCCTGCCTACCTAAAATTGCTAGTTGCATAGCATTTAGTATCAAGCAAGATCTAAATAAGAGCAAGCGCGGCCAAATGCGGTATACTAAAGCGTATTATATGAAGAATTATTTCAAGCGAAACTGGAAGTTAGTATTAAACGTGATCACATTCGTGTTACTGGCAGGTGCGATCTACTTTGTGCGAAAAGATGTCGGTAAAGCCCTGCAGGATCTTGGGAAGATTAATTCTGTCGCGTTACTTTTGATTTTGCCGCTACAAGTGATTAATTATTCGGCCTATGCACACTTATATCAAGAGTTTTTTAAGATTTTAGCAACAAAAAAGCAACCACTTAAACGTATGTTTAAAGTGGCGTTAGAGCTCAATTTTGTAAACCACGTGTTCCCGAGTGGGGGAGTGTCTGGCTTTAGTTATTTCACTGCCCGTTTAAAGCCATTTGGCATATCAACGGCCCAAGCAACACTCACCCAGACTATGCGATTCGTTCTGACGTTTGCGAGCTTTGTCGGACTACTATTCATCGGGTTATTTTTACTCGCGCTTGGTGGTAGTGCCAGTAATATGATTATTTTTGTGACATGTTCACTAGCGTTTTTGGTTGTGTTTACGATCGTGGCAGGCACATACATTATTAGTAGCAAATCAAGAATTCATAGTTTCACTCAGACTGCAACAAAGTTAATCAACAAAGTATTACAGTTGGTGCGCCCAAAACATCCAGAAACAATTAACCTGCAAAAAGTTGAAAAAACCTTCAATGAGACACACGAGAACTACAAAATTTTACGTGATAAGTTACCGCAACTGAAGACGCCTTTTTATTACTCAACTTTGGCAAACGTGACCGAGCTCGCAACTATTTACGTGGTATACATAGCCTATGGACAGTTTGTAAATCCCGGTGCAGTTATAATTGCCTATGCGCTCGCTAACTTTGCAGGTTTGATCGCAGTGCTGCCTGGAGGAATCGGGGTGTACGAGGGCTTGATGACTCTTGTGCTCGTTTCGGCTGGCGTACCAGCTGGATTGGCTATCTCTGTAACAGTTATGTACCGAGTTATTAACCTAGCGATTAGCTTGCCAGTTGGGTACTACTACTACAATAGGGCACTTGCAAAGCTTGATAAAAGTGTGCCGCTTGATGCATAACGGTACGGACACATCAATTGATGGCGTGACATTACAGGTTAGTGACGCGATTGATCTGATAAACACCACACTGGACGAGGTCTACCCGTTCATTATTATAGAGGGTGAGGTTGCAAGCTTTAAAGTAAACCAAGGAAAGTTTGTCTTTTTTGACATCAAAGATTCTAGCGGAACACTCGGCTGTTTTATGATGGTTTTTAAGTTAAAGTTTCCAATTGAAGATGGCATGAAGGTGCGCGTTGTCGCACAACCTAAACTGACTCAGTGGGGTCGTTTTAGTTTGACGGTTGATACGGTGCAGCCTGTTGGTGAGGGCAGTCTTAAAAAATCGATGGAGCTGCTTAAAAAAAAGCTTGAGGATGAAGGGTTATTTGATACAACTCGTAAACGTGCATTACCAAAATATCCTGTGAGGATTGGTGTCGTAAGTTCGTCTCAAGCGGCAGGCTATAAAGATTTTATAAAAATATTACAAAATCGTTGGGGTGGTTTGCAGATTACTCTAGCTGATTGTACGGTACAGGGTGACAGGGCGCCCTCGCAGATAGTCGGCGCACTACGTATGTTGAACGAGCTTCCTAAACAGCTTGACGTTATAGCAGTGGTACGCGGGGGTGGTAGCGCTGATGATTTAGCTACGTTTAGCCATGAAGATGTTGTCAGGGCAATTGCTGGCAGTCGCGCACCTATCATAGTTGGTGTTGGTCATGAAGTAGACGTGAGTCTGGCTGATCTTGCGGCTGATGTGCGAGCGGCGACACCGAGTAATGTGGCTGAGATTCTTGTTCCAGATAAACGCGAGGTTATTGCCTCGTCCAGTCAGATTGTATTGAGAGTGGAGACAGCGCTGAATACCTATATTCGTAACCTTACAGAAGATGTTGCGGGCCAAAGTCTTGCGATGCACGATGAGACATGTACGCTTATCGATACACGATCTGAAACGGCTGCAGCACTTACACGAACGCTCCAGCAGTTGAACCCACAGACAGTGCTACAACGTGGTTATGCTGTAGCACGGCGCGGAGGTGAAGTTATTCAGACAGTGTCTAATGTTACAATTGGGGATAGACTGGATGTTCAGCTGAGAGACGGGATAATTAAGACTGAGGTAAAAAATGTCAGATAAAAATGAACAATCAATTGAAGCTAAGATTGCTGAGCTCAGTGAGTTGCTCGTCTGGTTTGAATCTGATGACGTAACAGTCGATAATGCACTCATAAAGTACGAGCGCTCTCAGGTGCTCACAAGTGAACTCAATAAAGCGCTCAAGGAGGCTCAGAACACTGTTGAAGTTATCAAAAAAAAGTATCAACAATGAGATACGGTAGGAGTTAGACATGTTTTGGCTCGTTGCTTTAATCGTTATATTACCATTTGGCTCTGTGTTACTTTTTGGCGCGCCGTACCTGCCAACGCGTAAAAAGCAGGCGAATCAGGCACTTGATTTACTTGATTTAAAAAAAGGTGAGTTGCTGGTTGATCTTGGATGCGGCGACGGAGCAGTGCTGATTGAGGCTGCTCGGCGTGGTGTACGCTCTGTCGGATACGAACTTAATCCAATTGTGTTTGCTGTGGCTTACGCTCGAACCATGCGATATCGTAAATTAGTTAAACTTCATCTACAAAATTATTGGAATCAACCACTACCGAAAGATACAAAGGGTGTGTTTGTTTTCTTACTTGATAAATATATGGCAAAGCTCGATAAAAAATGCACAAATGAACTTGATGAGGGGGCAAAATTAGTCAGCCACGCATTTGAAATTCCTGGTAAGAAACCTCGCTTTCAGGTTAGCGCATTCAACTTGTACATATATTGATACAATGTATATATGAGCAAAACACAATCCAACGCAGAACTCAGCAACATGTGGCTAGAGTATGAGAGACCAAGGGACGGCGATACATACCGACACTACAAAGGGGGGTTATACACGATTGTGGCCACTGGGTTTCTTGAAGACACCGAGACTCCGTGTATCGTTTATAAATCACAAAAACTCGGAATTATATGGGTTAGGACGGCAAAGAATTTTTTGGAAACTATTGAGCACGATGGTGTAACCGTACAAAGATTTAAACTTCAACCCTAATCGGGTATATTATCTCGATAAAGTTGCTAAGAGCAATTGCATAGATTGCATAATCTCAGTACAATAGTACTAATGCTTAAGGTTAACCAAAAAGGTGTAATTAATCCTCTCGTGATTCCGTTAGTGCTATCGGTAATTGCGGTGATAGGTCTGGGCGTTATGTCGTTTATTTACTACGGCAACTACATAGATCAACGGGATAACGTTGATAAAAAAGTTGCCTCAGCAGTTGAAGAGGCTGAGTTTAATCAAAAGAAGAAGCTGGAAGCTGAGTTTATACAGCGTGAGAAGATTCCTAATGACTCTTATACGACTCCATCAATATATGGTAGTGTCAAGCTGACATACCCTAAGACGTGGAGTAGCTTTGTAACTGACAGCGGAAGCACGCTCGACTATTATGCTCACCCAGCTTACGTTCCTGCAAAAGGAGTTAACTACGCACTCCGTATGAATATCGCTAGCAAGGATTTTGCCAGTGAGGTTAAAAGTTTAGAGCAAAAGGTAAAGCGAGGTGATCTCAAAGCAGTTTCAATAACTGTAGCAGGGGTGACCGGTACTCGGCTTGACGGAATTTTAAAGAAGGATCAGGTGGGTACCATCGTATTGTTCCCGCTGAGAGATAAAACACTGAGGATCTGGACCGAGAACCCCGACTACGCAGCCGACTTTGAGAACGTACTCAAATTGTTAAGCTTCAGTCCATAATTACAACACTATTTACGCTCATGCTCGCATCAAGAATGCTCGCTGCGGTATACTGGGCGTATACATTTGGAGGTGTACAAATACAATGGCATTTGATGGCATGATTTCAGATACAAATCAGCAGCTTTTAGCTGGCATTGCCCATGAGTTTAAGACGCCGCTTACGCTCATTAGCGGATTATCGTCCGAGTTGCAGCGTGCACCAGTTGACCCGGCACAGTATATGCAATATGTCCAGAGGATTCAGTTCTCCTCAGATAGACTTCTCGGTTTAGTTGACAGTGTCCTGAGAGGGTACGAGCTCGAGCAGGACATGCTTGAGCTACAGCTTGAGCCGATTAACGCCCAGTTGATCATGGAGGAGGTTGCCCATGAGCTTGAACCGCATGCACGAAAGCAGGCACAGCTTTTATCTGTTAAAAGTCGACACAAGAATACTATTTTAGCCGATAAGGGATGCCTCCATGCAGTGCTATTTAATTTGCTTGATAACGCGATTAAGTACTCTAATCCCGAGACTACCATCGAGCTTGAGGCACGGTTGAGACGCGGACAGGCTCAATTAGTAGTGAAGGACCGTGGAGCGGGTATTAAGCGAAGTGATCTCAAAAAACTGTTTGCACAGTTTGGTCGTGTGCAACGGCCAGTACCACAGTGGGCCACTACTACTGGCCTTGGCCTCTATATCGCTAAACAACTGACTGAGGCGATGAACGGCAGTATAGACTTGTCGCGCCATCGTGACGGGACGAGTTTTTTGGTCAATCTTCAGCTATCTCATCAGTTAAGTCTGTTTGAGGGGTGAGTAACTTGCGATGAAACACGTACTACTCGTAGAGGATGATTTGTGGTTACAGGATATGTATAGCCGACCCGTTAGTGAGCTTAGTGGTGTGACGACACACGTAGCTTCGTCGGCTAGCGAAGCTCTAGAACGGCTCGATAGTCAAGATATCGATCTCATAATACTAGATATGTTCTTGCAAGATCATAACGGCATGGAGCTACTTCATGAGATTGCATCGTACGATGATACACGGAATATCCCTGTCATTGTACTAAGTGCAGTGCACAAACATGATTTTGCCATGTCACCGAAGCGGTGGCGACAATATAATGTTATTGATCATTTATATAAACCTGACGTGAAACCTGTTGATCTCTCGGCTATTGTGACAAAACACCTGGTAAAAAGTGGGGCAGCCGCGTGAGACAACAGACAAGCCCGGCCATTGTCTTAAGGCGGACCGACTACGGAGAGGCGGATCGGATCGTTACGTTTCTGACGCCGATTGGCAAAGTGAAAGCGATCGTGAAAGGTGTCCGACGATCTAAGAGTAAGCTTGCTGGAGGCATTGAGTTGTTCTCAGAGAGTACGATTACCTTTATGCAAACACGCGGTGACCTGTCACGGATTGTCAGCACACGGCTCGAGACACACTGGGACGGCATAGTGGGAGACCTGCAGAGGATGCTGTTTGCTTACGAGACGATGAAGTTAATGGATCAAAAAATTGAAGATGATGCTGAACGCGAGTACTATGATTTACTCAAAAGTACGTTAGCAGGGTTGTCGGATGTAGAAATTCCGCTGTCCGCGATGCAGGCATGGTTCTATATGCGACTACTTGCACTTGAAGGGGCGCAAATTAATACCGAGACGGATGCACATGGCAAAAAATTCAACTCAGATACTCTATACAACTTCTTGACAGAACAGATGGCATTCATACCAGCAGGAGCAGGTAGATATAAACCTGATCAGATTAAATTGCTCCGATTAATGGTTGGGCACCAGCCACAGGTTCTCAAGCAAGTAAAAGGTATATCTGAACACGCAAAAACGTTAAAAGATTTACTCATGTCAGTGTCACTATAGATAACTGGAATTAACCGACGGGGCGTGTTGGTGACAACAGATTGGATTAACGGTATACTTGTTGGCAGTATGAGTATGCTCGATCAACCAGTAAAAAAAATTGTAGACGCCCTTAACAAGCGTTTTGCTGGTAATGGTGTACTTGACGGTGCCACGTAGCGGGCATTTATTTTTACACACTGTTTTTAAAGATCAAGCAGTAAACCTTAATTTCAGAAAGGCTCAAAATGAGTTCACCAAATCTAGAGACAATTGTTAGTTTATGTAAACGCCGAGGATTTATATACCAAGGTAGTGAAGTGTACGGTGGACTCTCCGGAACTTGGGACTACGGTCCACTCGGAGTTGCCTTAAAGAGGAACATAATGAACCTCTGGTGGAAGACGTTTGTCGAAGATCGTGATGATATGTATGGTGTCGATGCGGCAATTTTGATGAACCAAAAAGTCTGGCAGGCAAGTGGTCACACCGAGACATTCACTGACCCACTTGTTGAGTGTAGTAACTGTCATGGACGCTTCCGTGAGGATAAAATCGACACCAGTAAGTGTCCAAGCTGCGGCACCAAAGATTCATTTGGTTCAGCAAAACAGTTCAATATGATGTTTTCAACCACGGTTGGTCCGGTAGCGGATGAGAACTCAATAAGTTATTTGCGCCCAGAGACGGCGCAGGGTATTTTCACAAACTTCAAGAACGTTGTCGATAGCTTTTCACCGAACATGCCATTTGGTATTGCACAACAAGGTAAGGCTTTTAGAAACGAGATTAGCCCACGAGACTTTGTGTTCCGTTCACGCGAGTTTGAGCAAATGGAGATTGAGTACTTTGTTGATCCGGATAACTGGGAGGCTGAGTTTGAAAAATGGGTGAGTGATATCGCAGACTTTCTTGATGCAATCGGTTTACCAAAAGGTAGTATTCACAACCTCGAGGTACCAGAGGATGACCGTGCACACTACAGTAAGCGAACGATTGACGTAGAATTTGACTTCCCGCACGGTAAAGACGAGCTACTAGGGCTTGCTTACCGAACTGATTTTGATCTTATGAATATTCAGAATAATAGTGGCAAAAAGATGGAATACCGCATGAAGGATGGTAGCAAAACATTTGTACCACACGTTATCGAGCCAAGCTTCGGTGTTGAGCGCGCAATCATGGCCGTATTAACCTCCGCATATACCGAGGACGAGGTAAATGGCGAGACTCGCACGTACCTAAAGCTTCCAGAGCACCTAGCACCAGTTCGATATGCAGTGTCTCCACTTGTGAAGAATAAACCAGAGTTGGTTGAAAAGGCTCGAGAGGTCTACAAGCAACTTAAGGACAAGTACGGAAATGTTATGTGGGATGACAATGGAAACATTGGTAAACGATATCGTCGTCAAGACGAGATCGGTACGCCGTACTGTGTTGTGGTTGATTTCGATAGTCTTGAGGATGCATCAGTAACTATCAGAGACAGAGATACAACAGATCAGCGCAGAGTTAAGATATCTGAACTCTAGAGCAGTATCTAGTAAAACAAATAAACCAGACATCTTAGTTTATCGGAGGTCTATGTATCCGGATACAGTTTGGATCTTCTTGCCATCGTAGTTTGTAACCAGCATCTGTAAGTATTTTGTAGTGTGCTGCTTTTAGAACAATAGAGGGGTTAAGCTTATCGTTAGCAATAATATTATCCAATCCAAATGTGCCAAGTATTTTTGAACTCTCAGGCCTGATCAATGCAGTGCCTCCTGGCTTAAGTACTCGCCCAACCTCAAGTATGTACGAGGTGCTATCTGACCTTAGGCCCATATTGGCATATGCTGAACTTGCCCACGTCATAATGACTAGATTACACGAGCTATCGGCAATAGGGAGCTGCTCACCATCAGCTTGGATAAAACAATGGTTAAGAGAGGTTGGTATGTTAAAATCGCGCTCACTAGGAGAATACAGGTCAGTTGATACAACTGAAATATCAGGGTATCGTTCGGCAAGCTCGGAGGGTAGGGTGGAATTACCCGAACCTATATCTAGGACGCGATAGTCGTGTTGTCCTAAAATAGTTTGCTCGATATGGTTTCCGATCGAAAAGTCGTGCTGTGCCTCAACTTCACTAAGACTACGGCGATATTCGCACGAGCCGTGTTCGGCAAATGCCAGACTAAAATACGGTGTTTTCTCTGGATTCATACATACAACCATATAATGAATCTTTCAAATATCAAACCATAACAAGACTACTTGGGTTAGAATGATTAGTATGAATAACAAGCAAAAAAATCGAATAACTGTTTTTGACTCGTTCCAAAACGGGTACCACTACGAGCTGTCTGAACCGATGGGGAAGAATTTTGCAAATGAGTTTAAGCCCGATCTGACACCAAAAGAGATGCTGGAGCTTGGCGTATTTGGTGGCAAGTATCTTAATGAGTGTCGTGATGAGTTTCCGGATGATTGGTTTGAGAATGCAAGACTCAGTGACGCTGAGCCAGATCCAAAACTGAACTTTTTTGAGATCGACGCTAGTCAGTCGCTACAAGTATGGCAGGAGAAGGGATGGTTGCATCAAGATGATCCACGCGGTTGGTTTCAGTGGCACTGTCGTTATTATATGGGTCGACGTATGCCCGAGGAGGATCAGCGACAAATAAAACGCTGGAAAGCCTTCAGACGGCACGCTGGACAGATCAAGAAGGCCTGTCATCCGGGCGATTTGACATGTCGCCGCAAGCAACGGCAAGCGCTGCTTCACTGGGCATACGATAGTCGTAAACTTTAGTTTCTCTTCGGTTCAAAAATACACGAGATCATGATAGTATCAAATAATGAAATCTGAAGAGACTGAGCAAAAGCTAGAGGACGTTCGTGAATTGATTGATAGTGTCGACAGAGAGTTAATTATGCTGCTAAAACAACGAAGCAGATTAATTGAGCTGATTATTGAAGTTAAACAAGAGTCCGGACAAGCTGCGCACCAGCCAACACGATTTGCGATTCTTGTTGATTCACTCCAAGAGATTGCGAGAGAGGAAGGACTTGATCTTGAGCTCGTTACCGAGGTCTGGGATGCTATCCACGAGTCAAGCCAACGCCAGCAGAATCTGGCTTTAAAGAAGTCTGAGTAAAAATTGGATAACCCTAAATTTCTTGCCCAGTCTTTAAATGGATCGCAAGTATTTACAGATATCAACAATACCAATATTCAATTACATCTTATTGAATATCCTAATTTACTGGAGCTGGTTGAGGTTCTTGTTAAGTGTTCAATTTTTGACGGTGAGAATGTTGCCATTGAGCATGATATGGGTGGCGTAGTTGGAAAAACAAGTTGTGTTAATACAACTGATGAGGATGAGATTATTTACGCTAAGCGGCTATATCGTGACTCGTACTCCCGTTTTGTGAACAATAGGCGACCCGAAGATACGCAATTCGTGACTGCAATATTTCAGCAAAAAGATTACGGCTACCGACTGTGGAGTGCGTGGTGCGGACGACTCGTTCCGTCGTCACCAGATTCTGAGGGTCGAATGAATACAAGTAAAGGCTTTTGGGCTAATCACGCACTTGTTTACGATCCAAAAATTATAGAGTCTGGCTCTGAGCGTAAAACTCAACCAGACTCTACAAATAAATTACGATAACTATCTGAGGCTAGTGATCGTGCTCGGCTTCGGCTGCCATTGCCTCGTCGTAAGTCTCGTGGATGGTGCTCTTTTCATGTTCACCAGGAGCGTAGATTGAATACAGCTTCAGCACATCTTCACCTGTATTGGTGATGTTGTGCCACGTTCCGGCCGGAACAAAAATAGCAAAGTCATCTTCTGCGTCTTTCTCAAAATCAAGATTATCTTCAGCTGGCCCCATGACGACCTTGGCATTGCCCTGCTCAATACGTAAAAATTGATCGTGATCATTGTGTACCTCAAGTCCAACCTCACCACCGGGTTGAATCGCCATAACGGTCATCTGTAAGTTGGCGCCTGTCCATTTAGCTACTCTAAATTTATCATTCTCTTTTGTTAGTTCTTCTATATTTACTACATATGGTTGTGTGCCGTAATCTGTTGTATCCATGTGTCCTCCTTATTAACTTGCTCTTACATTATACCTGAGTCTGCAAGTTTGTGCTTGGAGATAGCATGATATGATTGCTAAACTACAATGAAGCTATATAAAGAGAGGGTAGATGTGAACATTTATTATACTGACGGAAGTTGTAGTCCAAATCCTGGCCCAGGTGGATATGCTGTCATCGCAGATAAAGAACCTGTCAAGCTTGGCTACGATGCGGATTCAACTAATATTAGGATGGAAGGCAAGGCGCTAATTGCAGCATTAGAACACGCTAATGGGGTAGTGTGCGAGATAAGGACTGACAGTGAGTTTTGGATTAATGTCATAACAAAATGGTCAATAAAGTGGGAGGCAGATGGCTGGCAGAAGAAAGGCGGTATAAAAAACCTCGACCTTGTACAAGAGGTGTGCCCGCTGTACCGCTCGTCTAAAGCGAAATTAATATGGGTACGCGCCCATGTTGGTACCGAAGGTAATGAGTTGGCAGACCAGTGGGCCAACAAAGCCCGTCTCGAGAAGCTCACAAAGTAGTGGTAGAATAAACATATGAAGATTCATGTTGCAGACCATGCTAAGAGTCGACTTATTACACCCCAGTTTATCTCTGATTATACAGCAGAAATTGAACAGGCTTATAATGACGCAAGCGTCTTGCTTGAATTTGGTTCAAAGCACATAAACTTTTTTATTCAACCCAGTCGTCATGTGATAAAAGAGACGGGTCTTAATGCGTTCACAATAAACAGTGAGTTCGTATCACTTAATTTTGATGAAGACATGACACTGGGCGAGAAGGTCATTATCGGCAATGTTAGGTCAATGATATTCCATGAAATGAGTCACGCTGCAAGATTTAATCTATCTATCTGGCACGCTACAGCGATTGATATGTCAATTTTTGAGGGTCTCGCAACGGTATTTGAGCGAGAGCATGTTGGCTCAGAGCCGCTATGGGGTCAGTATGATGCTGACGTCATTCATGAGTGGTTTGCTGAGCTCAATGCCCTAGACGACGGAGTTCTGGACAATGAGTACCGTTTTAAGCACCATGATGGCAGACGCTGGATTAGTTATAAAGTTGGTACGTACATTGTGGACGAAGCTATGCGACTAAGTGGAAAGTCTATAATTGAGTGTACTCAGATGGAGTGTAGTGCAATTCTAGCACTGGCTGATTTAGACTAGCTCTAAATTTAACAGATGATAAACGCCTCAACTTCTATGTGAGGTGTTTAATTTTGGACAAAGGCTTCGCCTCGGCGTAAACTGAGATTGTAATGTATAGGGAGGACTTGGTATGGGAGTAGAGATAAACTTCATCGCGGTCTTGTTAGCTGGTATTTCATCAATGGTGGTGGGGAGTATATGGTATGCAAAACCGGTGTTCGGCAAAACATGGTCAAAACTTGCGAACGTAGACATGGACAGAAAGTTAACGTCCGTCAATACGATATATACGATGGGTGGAACATTACTTGTGTCGTTATTGACAGCTTTTGTTCTAGCGCACTTTAGTTACTTGGCCTCACAGTTTTATGCTCAGGACTACAGCTTTTTAGTAACCTCAATAACGACTGCATTCTGGGCTTGGCTTGGTTTTACAGCTGCGCGGGTGTTCACGCATGACGCCTTTGAGGGACGTCGGAAGAAGCTAACATTGATTACGGTGTCTCATGAATTTGTAACACTTATTGTGATGGGGATTATTATTGGACTACTGGGGGTGTAAATGAAGATTGACGCTGGCACGGTCGAAGAATTTTTTGCCGCCTGCGGGGAGCGGGAGTCAGAGATGCGTCGTCTTGACGAGTTGATCTGTAAGGCAGTACCAAGCCTGAAGCGTCAACTGCACGTTAGTCCAAGTATTACTATGCTCGGGTACGGTATATTTGAGTATCGAACAAAATCTGTCAGTGGGGGAGACTGGCCAGCGATTGCTATTGCGCCCCAAAAGAACAACCTGAGTTTGTACATCTGTGCAGTTAAAGATGGTAAATATATAACGGAACTATATGAGGGTAAACTTGGCAAAGTGAGTTGAGGCAAGTCATGTATACGATTTAAAAAGTTTGAAGACCTTAACACAGACACTATCAAACAAATACTTGCTACAATTGAAGCAGACATTAAGGCGGGTATTAACCCATTTGGGTTTGCCTAAAAGATACAAGGGGGGCGACATGGCAGAAAAGAAGTTTACAGGACTCAGAGCGCTGTTTATAAACTGTACGTTAACTAAGTCACCGGAAACTAGTCATACGCAGTACTTGATCGATGCGAGTGCAACGATTATGGAGAAGAATGGGGTGAGAGTTGAATCAATTCGTTCAGTTGATCATGATATTGCACAGGGTGTGTATCCTGATATGACAGAGCATGGTTGGAGCACTGATGAATGGCCGGATATTTACAAAAAAGTCGTTGCTGCAGATATTTTGGTGTTAGCTGGTCCGATTTGGCTCGGTGATAACAGTAGCGAGATGAAGAAGGTGATCGAACGACTGTACGCACATTCAGGAGAACTCAACGACAAAGGTCAATGGGTGTATTACGGCAAAACTGGCGGCTGTTTAATTACGGGTAACGAAGACGGTATTAAGCACTGCGCAATGAACATTTTGTATAGCATGCAACATATTGGCTACAGCATTCCACCACAAGCTGACGCTGGCTGGATCGGTGAAGCTGGTCCTGGCCCAAGTTATGGCGATGCCGGTGAGAGCGGTGAGAAGGCGGGTTTTGATAATGATTTCACTAATCGCAACCTAACGTTTATGACATGGAACCTCATGCACCAGGCAAAATTACTAAAGAATGCTGGTGGATTCCCGGCCCGCGGGAATCTACGAAAGCAATGGGATCAGGGTGAACGATTTGGTTTTGAGTCGCCCTCAAAAAATCCTGAATACAGATAAGATGCACAAACTTCATTTTAAAAAAGATGGCTCTGGTGAAAAAGTAGTTCTACTATTGCCCGGATTACTTGGTTCTACCAGATACTACAATGAGTTAACGAAAAGACTTATTACAAAAAACTTTACCGTGTATCGGCTGGACTTGCTTGGTTTTGGACTATCGGACAAACCGCATGAGGCAAAAGAGTATTCAATAAAAAATCAGGCTGAAGGTATACTTTTGGTTTTGAAAGCGAACAATATTGATAAGATTGATCTGCTGCTCGGATATTCTGTCAGTACAGTGCTTGCGACGCACTTGTATGCTGATAACAAGTCGTTATTTAAAAATTTACTTTTGATATCTCCGATTATTTACGAGTCAAAATCTGTCGCGATCGAAAAAATTATTGATAGTAATAATATTCCAAAATGGCTTTTGCGGGGTCCGATGGCAGAGAAGGTATGTAAGGCAATGTGCGTTGTTCCTGGTCTGTGTGGTGCAGTTGCAAGCATCACAACACGGGACACCCCGCTAATAGTGCGGTGGGATACACGACATCATCATTGGGACTCATACTCCTCGTCACTTGAAGCAGCGATTTCTGATACCACGGCACTCACAGTACTACGCACCAGCAAACGAGGTGTTTCAATCTTGTATGGCGATAAGGATATATCAACTGATAGTGATTTGATGAAGCAGGTAGCTGAACAGAATAAAAATATTACGCTTCATACATGGCAGGGGAGGCATCATCCAGCGATAAAACAACCGCAGATGGTAGCCGACTTGGTTGACAGTATTGTACGATAGTACGCCGTAATCACTTTTAAGCGGCGGAAGATCTAAAAGAGAAGGTGTCATCAGGCTGTACATTATTAAGGTTGTTGTCTGGGTACATAGCCTGTAAATCATTGAGTGTATCTGCAATTTGAGCGTTCAAATCTTGATCGGAGATACTTCCGGGTGACTTACGGGCTGTTAATGTTTCGAGCTGT
>Ga0115567_10003607_pt1 | contig 15201 bp, 4 predicted proteins | sample COGITO_mtgs_1204_2_FD_88679 | JGI IMG/M metagenome (GOLD analysis project Ga0115567, IMG submission 88679) | Pelagic marine microbial communities from North Sea - COGITO_mtgs_120412 | ecosystem: Environmental > Aquatic > Marine > Epipelagic | place: Germany:Helgoland, sampling site Kabeltonne... | reverse complement strand
TGTCGTCGAAACGAACAAACAGAAGCGCGTGTGCGACGTCGCGTTGCGAGCGGGAAATCTGACCTCCTCGGTGAAAGCGTTTTTGCACGTCTTGGACGACTTGCTTTTGATCTCAGACGATCACACAGGGGACGATTCAGACGACGACAAAGTGTGTTTGTTCTCCTCGGAGGAACAACTCTTTTCTTTTCGCAATCTCTCTCAACTGTTGGAGAGAGTGCTCGCGTTGTGTCAACTCCGCGCGAACGCGAAAGCGGTGAAGAAAGTCCTGGGAAAAGTCAAGCAGTTGAACACCAAAAATGTTGAAGGGCGTCGTCGTCGACGAGTGTTTACTGCGACGACGACGACGACTCATCAACTTCTTCGTTTGACGAACGCGTCTTTGCGATGCGCGTATTTTACGTTTTGCGCGGCGGGAGATGCAAACGCAGCCGCAGAGTTACTCCTGATTGAGAATAACGAGGACGGGGAGGAGGACGTCGTTGACGAGAGCGGAAAGAGCGGAAAGGGCGAGAACGTGAGCGGCGTCGAGAAGACGATCGAGAAGATTGGTAAGGAGAATTTAGTGCGAGGGTGTTCGTTCGCGAGGAAGAGTTTCAACGGCGTCGGTGGTGGTAACATGGTCGTCGTCGGCGAAGAGGAGAAAGAGGACGAGCTTTTGTGGCGGGTATTGAAATTAATTCGCAAAAGCAGCTACGACGAAGACGACGAGGAGAAAAAAACGAGGAAGAAGAGCGCGGGAAGACTCGCGCCTAGTCTCGAGATGAAAAAACGAGAAATGATTCGTGCGTGGATGGTGAGCGATGATGATGCTTCTCCTCGTCGCGAAAGAGTTCGCGTGGAAATTAGAAACAGAGTTGAGTTACCCGCGCGTTCGGAAGAGGAAGAGGAAGAGGAAAAAATACACGCCGCCGCTTTGCGTAACAACAATAATAGCTTACGCTTCATCGTTTGTTGCGAGGACGACGGTCGACGGCGACCGGCAAATCGTTTACCGTTGAAACTCTTTCGACCAGTCTCTCCAAACGCTTTGGTACTCGCGCCGGCAGGCTTTCGAGCGCCGAGAGTAAATCGCGTCGATTTGAGTCAAACGGTTGGACCCGGGATATTCGCGTTGACGTCTGTTTTCGCGAAAGCAGAGTGTGAGTTATTCGTTCGAAGCGCTTTGGCGTGTGGACTCGTAAAAGACGACGAGAACGACCAAGAGTCGATGGAGTATTGCGAAATATGCGTGTATAATGCTGTCGTAGAAAATATTTGGCAACGAATTCGCGACCATTTCCACGCCGACGAAGAAGATGCGTTCGAAGACGACGACGACGAGGACGACGACGATCATTCTGTCCACCATTATTGGCTTCCTGTCGGCATAAACCCGCGGTTTCGAATATTCAAATACGACGATAAGAGCGTCTATCGCAGACATCTCGACGGCGCTTGGCCGTGCGGTATGCTCGACGAACAAACCAACGAATTCGTCGTCGACGCGAACGCGCTCCTCGACGGTAACAACACTAATAATAAAGAAAACCAGCGGACGACGCGCCTCACGTTTCTCATCTACTTGACCGATACCTTTCGAGGTGGCGAGACGACGTTCTATTCCGTCGATGATGACGATCATACTAACGAAGAAGAACAGAAGAAAAAAGTCATCGTCGGTAACGCCGTCGCGCCGCGAGTCGGCGCGGTCTTGTGCTTCCCTCACGGAAACGCGAAGAACTCTCCCGTTCACGAAGGCTCGAGACTGTTTTCTTCCTCAAAACACGACGACGACGGGGACTCTTCTTCTTCTTCTTCTTGTAAATTCGTCGCGCGTACCGACGTCGTTTTCGAAAGAAAGACAAAGAGGAGAAAGAGGTAAAATTTAGTATTTTAGAGTAGTACCACAGTAGTCGTTTTTTGGTCAAACAAAGGAATAAATTTGCCCAAAATTCAATCATAATTTCTCGCTCATATATTGTTTAATAATACTAATAATAAAGGAAGAAGACGTGTACCGTAAGAAGAAGAAGAGAATTCGTCGAGACTTCGTTTGGTTTTGTCTTCTAAAAGTGTTCGTTTTACTAAACTTCGTTGGTCTTCTTTCATCTTTTACATACCAAAAGCATCGTCATCATCTTCTTCATCACGAATTTTGTGCGAAGAAGAAGAATTCTTCATCATGTTCCCTAAAGAAGAAGAAGAAGAAGACAAACGTCGCGTACGTCCTCGTTCGTTGATGATAACGCTCGCTTTAGTAGGAGGAGCGATGCTGATGCTGTTTTATGATGGTTTTGGTGGTCTTCGGTATCATCATCAAAGTAATAAGAGTAATAACGTCCAAGGAGTTCTTCACCGCGTGTCCTTGCAAAAAAAGGTGCCTTTGATGAAAGCAAACGAGGACAAGGAAGCGATGAGCGAAAACTGGCAAACGAAGATGAAAGCGTCCAAGCTGCGCGCGAAACACGCGGAGATGAAGAAGAAGCAAATGGTGGAGAAGTACACGAGAAACGCCGAAACGAGTTTAATGGAGGACAAGAAGATGGAATCGTCTGAAGACGCGTCGATCGGAGGAGAAGGAGGAGCGACGTCGTCGGTGCCCATCGCGAATTACATGGACGCGCAATATTACGGTCCGGTGGAAATCGGAACGCCAGGGCAGAAATTTCAGGTGTGTTTCGATACCGGGAGCTCGAATTTGTGGGTGCCGTCGTCAAAGTGCAAGTTTTCTCAAATTCCCTGCGACGCGCACGAAAAGTACGACAGCGAGAAGAGCAGGTCGTACGAGCCGAACGGTGAGGATTTTGCAATTCAATACGGATCTGGGTCGTTGAGCGGGTTCTTGAGCTCGGATACGGTGCGTTTGGGAAATTCGATTGAAATTAAAGATCAGACGTTTGCGGAAGCGACGAAAGAGCCGGGATTGACGTTCCTTTTCGCTAAGTTTGACGGGATCTTAGGATTGGGATTTAAGGAAATCGCCGTCGACGGGGTCACGCCGGTGTTTGATAACGCCGTCGCGCAAAATCAAGTCGAGAAAGATCAGTTTTCGTTTTGGTTAAACAGAGATCAAGACGGAGACGGTGTGGTTGATGGTGGTGAACTCGTCTTTGGTGGCGTCGACGAGAAGCACTTCGTCGGCGAGCACGTCTGGGTGGATTTGACGAAGAAAGGCTACTGGCAATTCGATTTGGATGACGTGAAAGTTGGTGAGTTTTCATTTATCGACGACAAAAACGACAAGACGACGGTGTCGTTCTCCTCCTCTACTAAGCATCAAGCGATTGCAGATACAGGAACATCGTTGCTCGCCGGACCTTCCGCCGTCATCGATAAAATTAACGACGCAATCGGCGCCGAAAACTTGATGATTCAAGAGTGTAAGATTGCCATTAAACGTTACGGCGAAGAATTTTTGGACGACATCGAAACGTACGATTCGAGTCAAATCTGCGAGAGTTTGAACATCTGTCCAGCTGCCGCTGAAACAAATGCGATTGAAAAAGAAATAAGTGAGCCAACCGGGGTGTTGGCTACGTCTCGAAAATTATTGATGACGACGAGAGAGGAAAAGAAACATCGCAGTCTTCGCGGGGGTCTCTCGCTTTTGGGCGATCTTTTCAAACCGTCAAAGAAGAATGAGGAAAAAGAAACGAAAAAGAGTAAAGTTGCGTGCTCGGCGTGTGAAATGGCCGTGGATTACGCGAAGGAGTTATTGCAAGCGAACGTGACTCGTACGGTTGTTTTGAATGAACTCGAGAAGGTTTGTGACTTTGTCCCGGCGCAGCCGGGTGGACAAGCCGGAGTCGATTGCAACGCCATCGATGAAATGCCAAATATTTCGTTTACAATTGCCGGTAAATCTTTCGAATTGACGCCGAAACAGTACGTCTTAGAGATTGATGATGGACAAGGCTCAAACACGTGCATTAGCGGTTTCATGGGTTTAGATGTTCCTAAACCAATGGGTCCTCTGTGGATTCTAGGTGACGTGTTTTTGGGACCGTATCACACGGTATTTGATCACGGCGGGTCCAGAGTCGGCTTCGCGAAAGCCGCGTAAATATACTATCATTATCTGTTGTACATACAAATTTTATTTTACAAGCTCACTGCTACTGTTCACGTGTTTATGAATATTCTTTATTTTCTCCCGCCGAAGCTTTCGCAGCTCTGGACAAAGCTTTTTGATATGAGTACGGATTATGGTGACGACTGATTGAACCTTGCGAACCGTAACTTCTCGGATCCGACAAAACTGTGAGTGGATGTGGCGTGTTGAGTATCACTCTCTGCGCCGCATCTCGAGTTTGTTCTCGCATTATCACCGATAGATCACCGCCGACGCCTTCTTTCGCTTTGGTCAAAAGCTCTCTATCAATCTGGGAAATTATCAAGGACGCCGTTAATGCTGCATCCGCTTGCGTTAAGCACGCAATCTTGTTTAAATTCTCAGACAGAGTCTTCGTCGTTGAAGTTGTTGTTGACCCTCGCGTTTGAGCTACTTCATCGGCGTAAAAATCAAGTTTACGCTCGTCTTTTTGCGCATCGAGCCAATGCGATTCTTCGTCGAAACTCGCATCTAGACTCATCGTCGATATCGAACTACTTTCGCGAGCTTTAGCGGCGATTATGTCGTACATTTCTTCTCCTTGGAGCTTATAGAATCCCGGTCCTTCTGGTAAAAGTGGATGCGCCGAACCGTGTACGGGTTGTAAAAGATACATGTCACCCAAAGGTGCGTACATCATTTCTTCGTTTAAGAGCGTAGGCATGTTCACGCATTTGAACGGCCGAGGACAGGGAGCCGAGCCCAAAATAGAACGCGTCCACGGAGGATAATAGCACGAAAACGATCGAGGTACGATATCTTTGCCCATGATGACGCCTTTAATGAAATCTCGCTGCAGCCCAATCCTTTGCATCAAATCTTCCGCACCGCGATCGAAAACGTACGGCGACCCGAACGTCCAGATATCATCGAGCGCGTATCGAGGAACTCCATTTCTCAGAATGAGCATCAGACCGAGCAAATACGCCAGAGATCCACCGATTGAATGACCAGTTAATTTTATCCGAGCCTTCTTAGAGCCAAACGTCTTCAAATGGTCTTTACACAATTTTTCAACGCGATCGTACATTCTTTGCGCGCAAGCGTACGCTCCTTGATGGACTCTGATTTCTTTATCCTCAAACGTCGTGGGTGTCCAAGTTAAATTGGTTTGCCACGAGGCAAAGTTGGTCGATCCTTCGACGACAATCCATAACGTTGCGTTTTCCTTGTCTACGCCCACGCAATAGTTCACCGGCATCACCGCATTCTCACCGGCTTCTTTGTTATTACCATTCTTCTTCTTCTTCTTTTGTAATCCGTTTTCCGAAGACGCTTTCGATTTTGCTCTTTGTTTTTGTAACTCGCTTATTTTCTCGCTTTCGCGTAACAACGCCGAGCGTTCTTTCTTCAACGTTTTCTGAGACTCCGAAACTCTGGTGAGCTCTTGAGAAACCAAATTAGCGAGCTCCGTGGCTTTTCTTGCAGCCTCGGCCGCGTTTGGATCGTCAGGTTTTAATTCTCGCATTCTCTTCACCGATGCCAACGCTTTGATGGCTTCATCCGCCGCCGCAGAAGCTAAGCGAATCGATTCTTCTCGATTGTGTCTTTCCTTTTTCAAATTTTCTAAAAGAATTGCGTTGTTCATCTCCGAGTCGGCGGCTTCGGCATCGGTGAAGTTGATATTCTCAACACTCGAGGTTTGGACGAGTCGTTGTTGTTGTTGTTGACTGTCGTTGCCACTAATTTCATCCTCCGAAAGAGCTTCTTCGTGCTCGTGCGAATTCCATAACATGGTCAAACCGTTTCGAGTTAAACCATCCTTTGTCGTTTGGTCCGGAAAATTATAAATCCAAGAGGAAAGAGAACAAGCAATCCTAGCATTCTTCGTATCTTCTTCGGACGCTCGATATAAGGACGAGGAAACCATGTTTCTTAAAGCAGGCTGGAGAATGCTATCCAAGTTATCGCTTCTGTCGGTTTCACCGGTTGATGTTGTTGACCCGACAAAATCTTCCGCGTCTTCATCAATCGCCGCCATCTCTTCGAGTTGCCTCGTCACAATTTGCGAAAGTTTTGCGCCTGGCCACGACGTTAGTTTCGCTAAAGTTTCGGTAATATTCGACGCAACAATCGCATCTTCGGCTACTTTACGAGCCGAGTTGATTTTACTGTACAAACCTTCGTCGATTCTTTTCGTTTCTACCAGTCCCTCTTGTTGTTGTTCTCGTTGAATATCGGTATCGGCGTCATTCTCACTACTCTTCTCTGCAGACTTTTGTGCTCCTGGCTCGAAAAGTTCTCTCAATACCAAAACTTGTCTGGCAACAACGACAGTTTGTTTACGCGAGGAAGCTGAAGCTTCTTTTAATTTGACCTGGGCAGCTTCGAGCGCTTGACGCAAAGCTTGAATATTTTCCGGCTGACTTTCACTCAAGCCGCGTTTACCATTTTCGGAAGATGTCAAAGAAACGTTCTTCTTATACGTCGCGCTTTGACGATACGTTTCGATGCGTTCGCGCACTTTCAAAACGTCATTTGCCGCTACTTCGACGTCTCCAAGCTTTGCTTTTGCTTTGTCTGCATTTTTAATCGCCTCGGAGAGCGCCTCCTTTAAATCGTTGAACGTATCCTCTTCACTTTGATTTTCGGCGGTGATGAAAGCCCCGCCTTCTTGCGCTGTTGATGGTGGTGGTGATGATGATGGTGATCTTGGCGTGCGCGGCGGCGATTCTCTATCGATTTGTAAGTCAATCTCTTGAATAGCGGCTGTTAATTTTTGCAAGGCGTTGTTTGCAACCGCGACGGCGTTTACGTTCGCGTCGCGAAGTTGTTCATCGATTATTCGTTCGTCGTCTTCTGCGTTTACTTCCTCACTTTGCTCAGCTATGCTTAAATCAGCAGCAGCATTAGCAGCAAAAGTAGTCGCCGTTGCAGTCGAGGATGAAGATGATCCAGAAAACAAATTCCCGATCAAAGGCGGAAGCGGAAGACGCGAAAGAAACGCGCTCGCGTCTGGGATCCAGTTTGACCCAGCATTCGTTGAGTCTTCTTCTTCTTCTTCTTCTTTTGTCGTCGTCGTCGTTGTAGTTGTCGTTATCAATGGAGTGGTGGAGTCAGTTGTAGTAGTACTATTTGCCGCGGTGGTAGTGAGCCTCTTCTCTTCTCCTTTCTCGGCCGGCGCTTTCTTGAAATGCCCCATGAACTGATTCGGAGTATCAAACTGTCTTTGCCATTCCCACCTGCTGTCCTGGTTCTTTTTCCTGCCCTCAATATCACCACTGTTACTACTACCGCTACTATTACCATCTCTTCTCGTCTTCTCCCTTTTTCCACCGTCCACGTCCACGGTCTCCGCACCCTTCTCGATTCCAACCGTCAGCGAAGTTTTCTCTCGTTCTTCTTCTTCGACGTCGTCTTCGTCTTCGTCCCAGGAAGAGGACGACGCGCCGCTGAATATATCCTCCAACGTACTCACGGACGCTCGTAAAATGTCTTCCCAGAAAGTACCCGTCCCATCCGCATCCACTGCTCCTTCAACATCCGCCCCTTGGCCCTCTCCTTCTCTCCTCTCGTCGCCTCCGCTCCTCGTCGTCGCCGCGCCGCCTCTTCTCTCGTCGATCGCCGCGGCGCCCGCGACAGAAACCGCGGCAGTGGCGGTCGCGGGAAAGTTTTCTTTTCTTGGCGTCGATTGAGTCCTCCTCAACGCTTTCACGCGTTCTTGCAACTGTCCAATCTTCGCTCGCAACGCTTCTTCGTTCGTGGTCAAATTTTCGCTCACTTCGGCAACCTTCTCGTTAAAATCATCGTCATCCGAATCGCCGCCTTTTCGAGAAGAAGAAGACGACGACGACGAAGAAGACGGGACGACGCGCATCCTCATCGCTCGTCGCTCGCGTTCTCCTCCTCTTTCTCGCGGAGAAGAAAGAAGAAGCGAGCCGCCGCCCGTCGTCGTCGTCGTCGTCGTCCTCAAAGAACGAGAACAAGAAGAGAATCGGAGGACAAAAAAGCCGTTAAGGTTGTCGTTTCGTCGTCGTCGTCGTCGTCCTCGGCGTACGAACGATGGTGCCTTACCCGTCGTCGTCCTCGTCCTCGACAATAAGGTCCTCGTCGTCGTCGTCGAATGACAACGAGAACCACCCCAATTCGGAGTCGCGAGCGACGGAGAGGATGGCAACATTACCAAGCGCATTAAGAAAGTTTTATGCGTTTTTTTCTGACGCTTTTTGGAGAGAAAAGAACACGTGAGTCAGCAAATGAAGAAACATTGAAGGGTGTTCGCTTCTCGGTAGTAGAAGACGACGCGGAGACTCTATTCACGCGCATATAATAATAATAATAATAATAATAATAATAAATGGTACCAAAAGTAAATTACAACGCGCGTGAACGCATTACGCGCACATCTCTCTCTCTCTCTCTCTCTCTCTCTCTCACTCACTCTAAAACAGTTTAATTTCTCTTTTCTATATTCTCTTCTCCCTCTCTCTCTCTCCTTCTCGGTTTCGGTTTCGCTTTCTCTTCTTCTTCTTCTTCTAATACCTGCCCTCCTCCGTTCTTACAACTCGGTCTTCGCTCCTTCCTCTTGTTGATCCGCCAAACACTTCGCGTTGTCGTACGCTCTCACGGGAAACTGCGGGTGCTCTGGAATTTTCACATCCGGCGACGCCTTGATTTCCTTCAAAACTTCTCGGATGGCGGCGTCGAGTTGCTTGTCGGTGCCGTGGAAGGATTCGATGGGTAAGTTTGCTACTGGAATATCCGGGATGACACCTTTTTGCTCGATTAACCACTCGTTACCGAGGTACGGACCAAACGAAGGGATGGTGAACGAGCCGCCGTCGACTAAGGAGCACTCCGGGTTGCCAGAGTACCCGACCGCGCCGCCCCAGGATCTGGCGCCAATCACCTTACCGAGCTTCATGGTTTGGAAACCAGCGGCAAAAAGTTCCGCATCTGAAGAGGACATTTCGTCGATCAATACGACGACTTTGCCTCGGAAAGAGTATTGCATGGTCGTCTCTCCCGGGCCGCTGCGGTGGGACTCAAACATCCAAGCCACTCTTCTCAAGCGTTCCAACACCCACGTATCGATGTTCCCGCCATGGTTTCTTCTCACGTCAATGATCAAGCCACCTTTTCGCAAGTTCGGATAAAATTGACTGGCAAAGTCATCCATGGAATGCGTTTCCGGTCCTTCTTGGACCATGTCTTCGAGATAGACGTAACCGATGGTGTCGTTAGAGTCGTGGCGAACCTTCGCTTTTCTTCTGTTCAAAGCGTCCGCTTTTTGAAGCGCGGAGCACGTCCCGACGTCGAGAGGAACGACGACGACTCTGTCGAGCATGACTAGTTCTTCCTCCTCTTCTTCGCCCATCTTACCCGAGGAAGAACTTTTAGAAGCGCCGTCTGATGATTTGCTACTGTCCGCGTCTTTGGAGGGTTTCGCCGACGACGAGTGCGACCCCAATCGATTCGATTTCAAAGCCGATCGTGCGATATCCGTCAACGGATTGAACGCATTCAAAGTCCCGCCGTTGAAATATTGCTCGCCGGATCTTTTCGGGCTATTTTGTTGACCATCGCCACTGGGAGCCGCGGCGGTACTTGTGCGCGACCTTTTTGATGCCATGGAAGAAGACGAAAGGGACGACCTTCGGAGCGCGTTTGATTGAGCGACGCCCAAACTCGAGCTCGATTGTTGCACGCTTTCAATCATTTCTTGCAACTCTTCCAACTCTGCCATCTCTTCCTTCGTTCTCGGGCCGCGAATGACTTCCAAGAGCACTTGCGAATACGCTTTACCCATTAAAAGTTTCGGGAGAGGATCGGACAAAGCGTTGACCAAAACGCCATCGATTCGAGTGATGATATCGCCGGGTCTCAAATCCACAGCCATCGCCGACAGAGGTGAGTTCGGGGCCATCAACACTTCGGAGGTGTCGTAGATCTTCGTAATGCGCAAACCTTGAGGAACTTGCTCAAATTTAGCGCCCAAGCAGGCCGAACTCTGTCCCATGCCAATTTTTTCAAAAGCCTCGCCGCCTTCGACGTCGACAAAGACGTGTAAGACGGACAATTCTCCCAAAGCTTGCTCGAGAACGTCTCGTAACTCATTCTTGGAGGTCAATCTTTTTACCAACGGACGATACCGTTCCGTAACAGCCGGCCAATCGACACCGTGGAGGTTCGGATCGTAAAAGTTGTCTCGCATCGTGCGCATGGCCTCGTCGTACATTTGCATCCACTCTTCTCTCGGGTTGAGTTTCACCGTCCATGTCTCCGGCGGTAACCACAACAAGGCTTGAGCGAGAATCGCATCTTGATCCGGAGTTTCCGCGATGGTCTGCGCAGACATGAGCGCGACGCCTTCTTCTGTGAACAAAACGACAACTTGCAAGTCGCGAGACACCAAAACGTCGTAAGCGTCCGGATAAATTGGCGTAACGTAGCCTTGCATGATGTCGACAGCGATGAGATAGCTTCCCATGGAATCGTACATGTTTAACAAAATCGTAGCGCCGCTACCGATGATGTACATGCTTTCGTATCTCGCGCGATCGACAAAAGGAACCACCTCGGATCTCTTTTCGATGTTCTTCATCGAAATTTTCGTCGGGTATTTTTGCCCCAAAGTAGGATCAAACACCGTGCCCGCTGCATTCATCTCGTCGCCGGAGAAGAACGGACACGCCAAACCTTCTCTCAAAGGCAAACAGTACAAACTTTCTCCGTCTTCGTAGACCGGTTCAGACCCTCTGGAGCCGTACGGTGAATTTGACCCGGAGGAAAACTGCGCGTCGTTGAAGTAGTAGAGGAACAAACCGTCCGGGGAAAACGTCGGCGATCTCGAGTTCGAGGACGGCGGCGTGATGCGCACTCGTTCGTTCGTCTTCGTGTTCCAAGCATAAATAACTTCAAAGTCAGTGTCTTGGTAGAGAGAGACGTAGGCGAGCCAAGTGCCGTCTGGAGACCAGGCGTATTCTCCCGCGGATTCGGGTTGTAAACCAGAGACGATGTTGCGGACGTTCGCTTGATTGTTATCAGACGCGGAGAGTTTCGCGGACGAGGAAGGCTTGTTGTTGTTCACCTTCTTCTTGTTTGCGTTTACGTTGGCACTCTGTTGCTGCTGCTGAGGGTTACCGAGCGACGCCACGTTCGGAGAGGACGCCGACGACGACGTCGACGTCTCTCGAAAGTTTGGCGCGCGCATGTCCGCCTTGACAAACTTTCGACCAGCTTGCATCTTCTTCGTGCGTTTATCCAACACGCGTTGACGTTTGATCAAAATCGACGCCGCGTCGAGCACCTCTTCCTCGTCCGCGCCGCTGTTCTGCATTCGCGACAACAGCGGCATTTCCGAAGAAAAGTCCTCGGCGCCGCCGAGTCCTCCGGCACCGATGGGGTCATCCTCCGGCGAAATTGGCGTTCGGAACTCCTCCGTGTTGACGATGGTGTTGGTGAAATTCACCAACTTGACGTGGCCGTTGGTATCATCGAAAGCGAGCGAGGTGCCATCGGGAGAAATTTGCGAATACGACAAACCTCCTTGAATGGCCCCGTCTTGCGTGACTTGCGCTTCCGACCAATAGCTGACTCCGTTGTCCTCGTCTCTTTCCAGAACGACGTAGTCGTATTCACCACTGGCGTCGCTCAACGCGAGTAACTTAATTGGATCACTCGGATGCGAGTTTGGAATGAACTGCACGTGCTTGTATCGAACCATGCCTTCGTACTGGGTAACTTTTTCGATTCTCGTCCCGAGTTGCGCGACGAGCGGCGAAAAGTAAACCTGACCTCTCACGATAAAAGCGCCGTAAATGCCATCGTCTGAGATGGCGAGTTCGGACATTTCATAAAGCGGATCGGAAAGCAACATGGGCTGCGCCTCGCGGAATTCGGATAAAAGATTAATCTTCAACGTCGTCGCCTCGGAAATGATCACGCCGCCTTCGATTTGAGCCGCGCTCAACGTCGCTGATTTCAAATCCGCGCCAACGCGCATGACGATGCGAGTACCGTCGATGGCATACTCCATCACGTCGAACTCGCACTCGAACGTCAGTTGCGTCTTTTTCGAGCCGTCGTCGTTCATCACCCACAAGTTGGCCACGCCGGTTTTGTCGCTGATGAAAAATACCTTGCCGCTGAGCTTGTCCGTGGTTTGCGGCGACCACGCGCCTCGCATGGACCACGATTCTGGCGTCAACTCTTTCGCCTCTGACCAAGCGGTTCCGTTCGCGCCGACGGCACCTTCACCGCACCATCTCCAAATTCTCGCCTGTTCGCCACCTTCGTACCGTTTCGTCGAGGACGATTGTCTCAAAGGATAAAACAAGTAGCATCCTTTGGGATCTTTCGAGCCTCCGTGCGCTTTTTCAAACGGCAACACCGAAACCTTCCCGGTTAAAGCGTCGACTTTCGCCAACTGCGGATTTCCGAGATCGGAAAATTGCGTCGTTAAAATCAAAAGCTCGTGGTCGCCGGACCATTGCGACAACCCGTACGCCTGCGCGCCGTGCGTGACTTGTCTCGCCACGCCTCCGGCGATGGGGAGCTCAAAGACTTCGAACCCGTCCGCAGCTTCCGCTAAAAACGCGATTCGTTTCCCGTCGGGCGAGAGCTTTGGCACCGATTCGTACGAATAACTGCTCGAAATCCTCGCCGCTGGACCTCCTCTCAGATGCGAAAGCCAAATTGACCCTTCCGAAACGAACACTAAAGTATCGTTCCTCACCGACGGCGCTCTGAAGTACCCCAAATCCGATCCAATCCTCGAATAGTGATTCTCTTCTTCTTTCAACAAATCTTGATTCTCCTCCGATAAGCTCGGTTCCGGTTCCTCGATCGCCTCTCTCGTCGGTGGCGCCGCGCCGCCGAAAATCCCAAACATCTCCATCAGAGACTGGTACGCGTCCTCCTCGCTCGCGCCTTCCTGCCCTCCCGACGAAGATTCCGAAGACGAAGACGAGTCGTCCACATCAGAAGACTGTGCAGTGCCGTTGTTCTTGTTCTTGTTGTTGTTGTTATTATTATTATTCTTGTTCTTATTGTTGTTGTTCATCAACGTTGATGATAAAGTCTTCTGACCGGGAGCGTTTTCGATCGTCGCCATCGTCCCGAGCCGATGGTGTTGATTTCGCGGTTGTCCTTTTGCCGAAGCGACACCATCTTCCTTCGACATCAAAATCATCTTTGACAACGGCGAGGAGGAGGAACCAACCATCGCGCCGGAGAAGAACAAAACGCACGCCAGTAAAACGTATAAAAACGAAGCGTGTATTTTCGCCTTTGTACTCGACGCGTCTCGAGATGCATGCGCAAATCCGTGGTCGAAGAGGAAGAACGTCTTCTTTCTCCCGTTTTCGACGTCGTCCGATGAGGCGCCTCTTCGCTCGAATCTCTTCCCGTCATCGTTCTCGTCTTCGTTTATGGACCCGAACTGTCTGGCGTACGGGAGGAGAGGATCGCGCTCTGCTGCTTTTGATGATGCGCTCATTATTGATGATGTCGTGGTGGTGTTTTGATTGATTGATGTTAGAGTGCGCACGAAAGCGCGCTCTTTTCTTTGAAGGGACGCGCCCTTTTTTTTTGGATGTCGATACACAAAAAAAAAGTTTAGGGTTTTATATGTTACCCTAAATAATTCTCTTTACGAACTTAATACGAACTTAATGAATAGCTTCGCGCAATTAATCTTGCGTGAATTTTATACCAATATACGTGATCTTGTTGAGACTGCGGAATTTGCGTGGACTGCTCGAGTGCGTGGATCGCGTAGGTTGCGGTGCGGTTGCGGGGGCTCGTTAACTTGTGGAAGTTTGGGGGGAAGGGGGTTTACCCAAAAACGATTGGGGGGATGGGGGTTTACCCAAAAACGATGGCAATCCCTCCTATTCCAGACGACCTACGACCGCTCACGGCGACGGAATTGCGTTGGAAAGAATACGAAACTTTCAGTCAAGCTTACAAAAATGCAAAGTTCGTAGAGGACGACTGGTTTAAATCTTGGTGTGTAAAGCACAACCCTGTGTATGTAAATGCTCCCTGCAACTTGTCTCCAACCGCCTGGTTTCGTGCTTTGTTGGAGTGTTATCAGAAAGAAACAACTGTCCAAAATCGCCGGGATACCATCAGTTTCGATATGTTTGGTTATGAGAAGTCAACTGGGTCGGTTGGTGGTAGACCAGTTTCAGGTCCGTCTCATCTTCACCAAAAAGACTTGGAACAGTTTGCAAAGGAGTGTAAACCACATTTACATGCTTGGTACTTGAAAAACGTGGAACAAATCGAAAAAGAAATTAAGAAACTTGAAACACAGCTCCAAGACACAAGTTTATCGCAGATACGGAAAGAAGTGATACCTCAACATATCGCGAGTGAGCGGAAGAAGCTTGAGGAAGAAGACAAATACATCCAGGACTTTTTTGAGGAAATTGAAAATATCATCACTCTCATAAGCAAATATGATAATGACGTTTTAGAAAAGCAAGAGCAGTCAATCAAAGCTCATTTCCAATTGCGGTTTAATGAATTAGACTGTTTGAACCCGTTTACACGTGATGAGCAGTATAAGGCTTTGGAGACCATTGAAAAAGAGTTACATAGATATCAAAAGTTGTGCCAGATTGTTGATGGCAAAAATATTCAGGCACCTATCCAAACAGTGGAGAGTAAAATAGCGGAAATACGTCTGGATATTGAAAATAACATTAATGAACACAAACGGAAGAGACTGAGTTCTATTGAATATAATTTAGATGTTTTGCAAAGAGGTGTCGACGAGGAAAGGTTTGCAGATAATGAAGGATTTCGATGCGTTTTGGATGTATTGAAACTAATGAATGAAAATAAACAAACAAAAAGGTAAAACGGAATTTTTAACTTGCCGTATTTGTTTCTATAAGTGTACGCACGTGGTCATTGAAGGCTCTCCATTTTGACTCCCTCGCCTTACTTAACTATTACTATTACTATACGCGATTTGGTGGTGACTACAACTCTTCTTTCTTCTTCGTCTTTTTCTTCTTCTTCGCGGTGTTTACTGTCGTCGGTTCGTACCGAATGCCTCCAATGTCACCCTCTCTTTCGCTCCATCCTAAGTTTTGCGTTTCCTTAGCCCTTTGTTCTTCTTCGTGCGTGGCGAGTTGTAAAAACGCTTTCTTTTT
>Ga0115567_10003604_pt1 | contig 15207 bp, 12 predicted proteins | sample COGITO_mtgs_1204_2_FD_88679 | JGI IMG/M metagenome (GOLD analysis project Ga0115567, IMG submission 88679) | Pelagic marine microbial communities from North Sea - COGITO_mtgs_120412 | ecosystem: Environmental > Aquatic > Marine > Epipelagic | place: Germany:Helgoland, sampling site Kabeltonne... | reverse complement strand
GTGTTCGCGCGAGCGAGAGGGGTAAAAGAGGACGCGAACGCGTGCGAACGAGACGTTTGAACGCAACGGGTGGATCTTTTGTCGCGTTCCGCGTTCGCGTCGTGTTTCGGTTGGGTTGGAAATCATCTCAAAAATCGAATGTCGCGCAGTCGTCTGCCCAGGGGCGGTCGTTTTTAAAGTCCTTCTTTCCAGCTCTCTCTCGTTTGTTCTTCTGTGCTCACCCTTTTCTCTCCCTTCTTTCCTCAAATCATATTACAGTAAGGGTAAAGGATCGGTTTTCCGTTCCCACACGCACACGCGTAAAGGCGCGGCGAAGCACCGAACCGCGGACTTTGCCGAAAGACACGGGTACATCAAAGGCGTCGTGACGGACATCATCCACGACCCGGGACGCGGCGCGCCGTTGGCAAAGGTTACTTTTCGCAACACGAGACGCTACGCGCACCAAAAGGAATTGTTTGTCGCGGCGGAAGGCACGTACACCGGTCAATTCATCTACGCCGGTAAAAAGGCGCAGTTGGTTGTCGGTAACATCATGCCGGTGTCCGCCATGCCGGAAGGTTCGATCATTTGCAACGTCGAATCCAAACTCGGCGACAGAGGAGTGTTAGCCAAGGCTTCTGGCGAATACTGCATCTTGATCTCCCACAACTTGGAGACTGGATTTTCTAGAATTAAATTGCCGTCTGGCGCGAAAAAGACGATTCCGAGTGGGTGCAGAGCGACCGTTGGTCAAATCTCTGGCGGTGGTAGATGCGATAAGCCCTTGTTGAAGGCGGGTACCGCGTACCACAAGTACAGAGTGAAACGCAACTCGTGGCCGAAGGTGAGAGGTGTTGCGATGAACCCAGTAGAGCATCCCCACGGTGGTGGTAACCACCAGCACATTGGTCACTCCTCGACTGTTCGTGGTGACGCGCCGGCGGGTAAGAAGGTTGGTCTTATCGCCGCGAGAAGAACCGGTAGACTCCGCGGCGTGGCCGGTATTCTCGCCGCCAAGGCCAAGGAAGGCGGCAAGGATTAAAAGCTTTTGTTTGTCGATTATCTTGATGGTAAAGAAGATGTATCTTAAAGACACAAAGAGAGAGAAAGAGAGAGAGAGAGAGAAATAGATTTTGGAATTATTTTCAATTTAGCCCTTATTACATTTTTGACTTTGTTGTCGCGCGCTCGCGCGCGCGCTTTCTCCTTTTCCTCCTTTTCCTTGCAAACGTTAATTACCGGATCTCGAGTCGAGTTTATACACTCCCGTGCGTCGTTCGGCAGTCCGTTTTGCTACATTGACTTCAGAAGACTCCGGTTTTACGCTCTCTTTTTCTCGGTATTCTTACGTATTCGTACCTACAGAGTTCTCTTATATAAAATTTGAGCCCAAAGTGTCTTCGATATTTTTCTTCTCAAAAACATCTCGAGAAAAATCTCGAAATCGAAACTTTTTTGTCCTTTTTTTTATGTTTGCGGCGGTTTCTTCCATACGTCACTCTTTTTTAAATCGTTTGCGCGCGTGCTATTATCTGTCTGCACAGACGACTACGCGGTATCGATTACCTTAAAAACGATCGATTCGAACGCAAGAGGTACGTTTATTCAAGTGTACTCGAAAATCTTTCGGGAGTACGAGTCGCGAGAAGGCACATTTGATCGTACTTCTTCTTCGCGTTTTGAATAAAAATATAATAATAACGAACGTGGTGTGTGGTTTCTTGCCCTTTGCGACATCAAAAGCCAGCTCGACTAAAAATTGAGCAAATTCAACGCGCGCGTACACGAACGCGCGATCGAGAAAAGTCCGATTTCTTTCGAGAAACGAATCGAACGAGGTTTTATCTGCGACATTCATCGCTGAGATCAAACTTTTTGCAAGAGAGAGCTCTTTGGTACGCGCGACAACGATTCAATTTCATCTCGTCTGTCCGCATTAATAAAAAACAACGGGAGAAATATTTATTTCTGCGCTCTTTAATCCAGCGAAGAAAAGAAAAAATGAAGCGCGGTGGAGAAAAAGGAGCGCCGACGAATCGCCACGAGGCGCAGGAAAAAGCAAAGTTGATGCGAAGTCAAAACCGGAAATACGCGCAGAGCGCGAAAATGCACGAAGACGGTGAACATCGCGTTCGCGCGGTGATGGCGACGACGGCGGACGACGACGACGGAGAGAAAGAAAAGAAAAACCAAGAAGTCGTCGTCGAAGCGAATTTGAACCAACAGAGAGAGCAACAACCTCCTCTGAAAGAAGAAGAAGAAGGAAAAGGAGTGAACGACGACGTCGACGAGCAAGCCGAGGAGGAGGAAAAGGAGGACAAAAAAAAGCAAAAAGAAGAGGAGGATAAAAATATCAACAACAACAACAACAACAACACGAGCGAAGAAGACGCGACGAAAGAAGAAAACGAACGGGTGAAAGAAGGAGACGAGGCGGAAGAAGAAGAAGAAACGAAAGAAGAGCGGGAGAAAAAGACGGAAGAGCGGGAAGGCGACGCCGCCGAGGCCGCGGAAGAAGGAGAGAAGCCGCGAGCGGGGGAGGGAGGAGAAGAAGAAGAAGAAGAAGGCGACGATACTAATAATAGAAAAGAGGAAACGCCGGCGACGATTTCAAACACCACGAATAGTGGCGGGGAAGACATCACGAGAGCCGCGGCGGAGGCGGCGCAGCAAGCGGCTGCGCAGGCGGCCAATCAAGCCGCCGCCGAGAAGCACGCGGCGCACATCGGGAATCCTTTTTTGATGATGCATAACCAGAAGCAGCAGTTTTTAGATCCCTCGTCGATGCAACAGCAGCAGCAAAACGTTGGTGGTATAAATGGCGTGTTACCTCCGATGCCGATGGAGTATCAAAACGCTATTTTAGCGCAGCAAATGATGCAGCAACAACAGCAGCAGCAGCAAAACGCCGAGCCGCCCGGACCGGCGAATAGCAACAGTACTAACAACGATCCAGCGGCGGCAGCGATGGCACATATGATTAACGGTGGCAATGGCAATGTACAGATGGTACCGCATCAACAATTAGCTATGGCGCAGATGATGCAAGCGATGATGGCGCAGCAACAGATGGCGGCGATGTTTCAAATGCAACAACAACAACAAGGCGGAGGCGACCAACAACAGTTCAACCCGATAGCGGCGGCACTTAGCATGGGTATGCTCCCTCCAATGCCACCGGCTATGTTTGATAACAACGGCAACGGTATTTCCCCGGAGATTGCGTATCAACTGATGATGCAGCAGCAACTGCAGCAACAGCAACACGGCATGATGGGGATGTACGGAGGTATGGGTGGCGTGCCCTTTCAACAGCATCAACTGGGCGGGCAAGAGTTCATGAACGCGCATCAAAACCAAGCCATGTTAGCCAATCAAATAAATGTCAACAACAATAGCAATAGCAACACGCCAAACGGAATCGGGATGATGAAACCATCGGCGCTTAAATCGAGAGGACCAAAAGTTCAATACGACGACGTCGATATCATGTATCGCAAGCGCGGACGTCCTCTGGGCTCGAAAAACGCCACGACGAAAGATTCGTTCAAGAACGTTCCAAAAGGTAAACGTACGAAACGCGTCGCGAAAGGTAACACCACCACCAACGGTAATGGTGTCGTCGCAAGAGGTGGTGGAGTCCAAAAAGTTGCGAACGTGAAAGGTAAGAAAGCCACCGCCGAAAAGAAAAAGAACGGGAAGAATGCGAGCAACAATAATAATTCTGTTCCGAACGGGGATGATTTGCAGGAGTACTACGACGTCTTAACTTCGCTCAAGAACTCCATAACTTGTTAGATGTGTGTTTCATTGTGAACTATATAATATATACGCTGATTTATCTGTAACTTTCTCGTGAAAAAACTGTATCTTTTTGGCTTCCGCTGTCGCGTCATCTATTTAATCTTCTCCCTCTATTCACTCACTAATGCTGCTTATACTACTACTACGACTACTACGACTACTGCAACTGTGACTACGCAATCATCGCGGTGATTTTCATAGCCCAGGCGAAAAAGAGAATTACAAATGCCGTAACAATCACGAACATTGAAAATAACTCGGCGTCGCCTCTTCTCTCCGAAGACAAAGGCGACGCCCCAATACCTCACTCGTTCGTCTCCTTATTCTCCTCTTTTCTCTTCCTCTCTTCCTCTTCCATCGCATCGATTAATTCCGCGAACACTTTCCTAAACTGCGCGTTTCTCACCAGCCAGGCGACGCTTTCTTTCGCCAACTTTTTCTTTTCCTGTTCGCTCGTTCGAATACTTCCGGCAGTTATCTCGTTGTCCGCCATGAAGCTCTGAATCCCTTTCAAAATGCTCGACACCGACCACATGGGGTTCCACGTTTCCGGGTGATAATCCGACATGGACATGCATATTTTCTTCCCCGGTTCGAACCGCCCAGACGGCGTGGACATGATGATGCCGGGTGGTTTAAACGGGTAATCTTTCGGGAAAAGAATTTTGCCCAAGTATTTTCCTTTGTCGTAAGCGGTGTCTTTCGGTCCGTCGATGAGGAAGTACCAATCGAGAATATTGGTGGAGGAGGACGGTTTGGCAACGATGCCGGGTTCGGGAGATTTGAGGAGGAGTTTGAGTTCTTTTTGGAGGCGGAGAGTGGCGGCCATTTGCTCGGTTGATATGTTCGTGCGTGTTTGTGTGTGCTGCGCGGATTTTCAATGAAGTGACTTTCTCTAATTTTTTCGAATACTACGAGTTCATATTTCTATGAACGTTGAAATGCCAAATGCTACAATGGTTTGCTACTATCTCATTCTGATGAGCTCAACTTCCTGGTCAACCATCTCGCGCCGCGTTCGCTTAAATCTTGCGTTTCGGCTTCTCGTATGGCGTGAAGACCAAAGCCGGTTTCGTCTTTTCGCAAAGCGTCGACCGAGTCGTATTTTTCGATGAGTTTACGCATGCGAGTGTATTCGTAGCCGAAGTGTTTGTGGACGTAGTACGCAAAAGCAGGGAAGAACTTCTCGAAGATTGCGCGACGGAGCGGTTTTGACGTCCATTTCCACGAGACGTGGTCGATGCCAGGGAAGCCAAGGTCGTGGAGCATCGTGCGCATTTTATTGTCCAATTCGCACCACCGGCGATCCGCCTGAACGCGAAATAACAAAGCTCTTGAGAGTTTCTTGTACCACAAGTAATACTCATCTGGCTGTATTTCAATCTCTTCAAGTTTTTCTATGATCGGAAGGTACTCCTGAGGACACGAGGAAGGATCGTACTCGTTCTTTCTCTCGGCTTCGTTCATATCAAACTCAACTTTCTCTTCGACTTTCGGAGAAGCCGGCGGCGAAGGCTCATCACTATTATCTTCTTCTTCATCTTCATCGTCATCATATTCGGTATAAGACGAGGGTGATGCTATATCATTATTGGCATTGTCGGCGTCGTCGTGAACACACACGATATCCTCACTCTCCCCATCGGCGTCATCTTCCTTTAATTCAGCATTCCGTTCGATATCCGTCGCGACATCGAAATCGCACGATGTAGCCGTAACTAACGAAGGCCATTTACACACGACGTCATCGATGCGTCGCGAAGCAGGATGATAACCACTCGGCGTTTTTCTTGCCTTACTCAAGACATCGCGTAACGCGAGACAGTCTCTCCCAATCTCGTTCGAATCGGCGACGATAAACTCGTGTCTCTGCGAACGCGTCAGCGCGACGTTCAAACGCTCCCTCGTCGTGAACGAATTTGATCCTTTAAATGCTCCACAAAGCGTCAATATAATAACCTTCTTCTCTTGGCCTTGAAACGCGTCTACTGTGGAAACTTGAATTTCGCCATCCTCTTCCTCGTCCAATTCTGATGGCGCGAGGATATCCGCAGTGGTAGTCGCACCGACGCGCATTCTTACTAAATACGAGTTCACGCAATCCACCTGCGCGCGATAAAACGCAATAATACCAACATCTTTTGGTTTCAATCCGCGGTTTAGAAGCTCGCGCGCGATAACAGCACACCCGCGCGCCTCGGAAGCGTTGAATTTCGACTGGCCTCCTCGCTCTTCTCGCGCGTTTTCGCCGTGCGTGTCGAAAAAAACCAAAGGAGGTACTCCTTCGAGTAACGCTCCGCGGTCGCTCGCCGAAACGCCATCCAACAATTTGTTCTCATAAAAATGTGCGTTCGGGACTTCGCTCAAGAGCGGATGCATTCGATATTGTGTTTGCAACAGCGTCACGGGTAGCCCAAGTTTCGCAAGTCGCACGAATAACGTGGGTTGTTGCTCAGAAATCGTCGGATATTCCAAGTTGCTTTCTAAAACCGGCGGTAACTGCTTCGGATCTCCAACCGCTATCAAATGTTTCACGCCGAACCGAGCTAACGGCAAAAGGCTGCATATCTCAGTCATTTGCGAGCACTCGTCCAAGATTAAAATGTCAAACTTTTGATCTTCCAAGTGCTTGTTCACGCAAGAACTGCACGTCACGGCAACCACTGGCGCGGATTTCACCAACTTGGCGCGCTTTTGTAAGGCGCCTTTTATTTTCAAGTTTTTGATTTCTTCTTCGATGCGTTTTCTTCTCGAGGAAATTTTCTCGTTTTCTTTCAGCGCTTTCTCGAGTTCTTCGATGTGCGTGTTGCCTTTCTTCGAGTCACGCTTGGCGTGAATAGAAAATGGGAGAATGTCCGCGTCAATTTTGGTCAACGAACCGACGCGACAGAAATCGGTGAAACCATTCTCGAGGAGCGTTTTTAACACGCGATCGACAGCGACGTTGGTGTTTGCACAAACCAAAATTCTGCCGTTTCGTTGTTTCGTATCCGGAGGAAGAACACCCAGCTTGTGCTGCATATCTTTCACACTCGCGACGTGTTCGCGAATAAAGCTCGCGACTAATTTCGTTTTACCACTCCCAAACGGACCGTGCACCAAACTCACGCCGCATTCTGTGTTTACCATTCCCTTCATCGCGACAGCTTGATCGTGATTCAAACCGTATTGATTCTGGAACGTAAACTCCAAATCTTGAAAATCTTCCTCCTCGTCAGCTGCTATATTTTCCGCGTGCTCGCTGGTCAGTTCTGCGACTGATGGGTTCATTATCATTCGCATGAGTGGCATCGTGTCTTCTTTGACCATTTCGAGCGCATTCTTCATCTCCTCCAACTCGCCGAAAGCGCTCAGAGCTCGCGCTGCGTATAACGTGAGGGACTTTCTCTTCACCCATCCACCGTTCGAGCTATTCTTGAGCGACTCTTTCAGTGTTCTCGGTAAATCGCCGAGCATTTCTACATGCATCTTGCCTTCTTTATCGGGTGCGTGCCACGTGGATGCGACGACGCCGGTCCAGTTTTTGTACGTATCCATACCTTGTCGAGTATTTTTTGCCACGGGAGAGGAGAGAAAAAAGCCTGGATCTGTAGAGAGCACGTAAACGTCACCTTTTGCAAAATCGTTCGGTCTATGGTATTCGCACCTACCGAGCGTGAGTTCGACGACAGTTTTAGATAGTTTAACGGTGCCGGTCTCTTCGTCTTTTTTCGTTTGCGTCTTGTACGCGGTCATTTTACACTCGCTCCAGTAATGAATCCGATACTGTCGTCCAAGTCTAATGCCTAAGTTTTTTGGATCGACAGTAGTGTTCACGTGCACCGAGGTCGTCGCAACCGGTGCGCCTCTTTTTTGCTGCGGAAGAGCGTGTACGACCGTTCGCACCGCGTCCGAAACGTTCCTGAGCTTGAGCGAAAGTTGTTCGCACGAAGTCGAGAGGAGGTAGTTTTGGTATTCTCGAACGCCGCCTTCGAACCGTAAAGCGACGTGCGCGGAAAGCTTTTCGAACGGAAACTTGATAGCAATCGTCGGTTCCGCGTATCGATATTGATTATTCTTGCTATTACCATTGTGTTGTTGTTGTTGCTGTTGCTGCTGCGCGTATGAAGAATTCGTATTTCCATAGTTCACCACGCGCTGTGGAACCATCGCCTCTTCGTCCTCCGTGTGTTTTTCTTCTTCTTCTTCTTCCACTGCTACTATTTCCATCATCTTTTCCTTTTCCTCTTTCTGTTTTGTCAAATTCGCGAGCCTTTCTTTCAACGCTGCCGCGATGTTTACTCTTTTTGGCTGTTTCGCCGCATTACAAGGCTGCTCGTTTTCCTTCGAAGCGGCGGCGCCCACATCGCGAAGACCGACGTCGTTCATTTCCTCCTCCTCTATACGTGATCGTTTCCCAGCGACGTCCTTCGCACTCACACCAACCGTCTGTATCGGCGTAAGCGTATCTATTGTCACCGTCGTCGTCTTAGTAAACATCGGATTCCGAAACGACGCTGGCGTCTGACTCTCGCGTATACTCCTCGTCGCCCGAAACAGCGACGTCTCCCGCCCAACGTCTGCCGACCGATTCATCGCCTTTTGTCTCGACACCGCGTTCCCGTCCTTTCCAAACTCTTCGTCGATTTCAACTTTGTATCCGCTAAATTCCTCGATCGTATTTTCTTCTTCCAACTTTTCTAAAACCGATTGAATCGCTTTCGTCTCTTTGCGCGAAATTTTCGCGATCGTTTCAAGGCCTGCTTTTTTCCTCGTCGTTTCCGAGGACGACGCGAAACTTTCTCTCGTGACTTCCTCAAACGAGCGATTATTCTGCGCATTTGCGCCGTACAAAACCACCGAGAGCGACCCCGAATGAGACGCCGCGCAACACCGCACTGTGCTCACAAATCCGTCTTTCCATTTCGGTCGTTTTTTGTGCGTCTCGTTCGTGTACGTCACCGCGAAGAATCTTTCCTCCTTTTCTTCTTCTTCTCTTTCTGGCGGTCGTTGCAAACGCGTCGAAGTCATCATCGTCTTCTTTTGAAAAACAAGACTCTACCTTCTTCTCATCGCGCGGAAGTATCAGGATTGCACCGCGTTTCAAAAACCGTCGTTTTTGGCCCGTTGAACTTTTGTTCCTTCGTGGTGTCGAGATGATGATTTAGTAGTAGTATGAGTAGTATTCTTTGTAGTTCGTAGTATTACTGCGCGTGTTAAAAATGAGGAATCCGATGTTTTTCAAAAAATACGAGGGTGGGTGCACAGTTTTTTTTAAGAGACTCCCACACATTATACACACAATATAGACGAGGACGACGACGAGTACGATGTCCGCAGGTCATCGACAAAAACAATTCGGGTACGCGAAAACGTTCGAGTTCGACGTCGTCGTGGTTTTTATAATTTTGGTGTTGATACCAATCTCCATTTTTATGATGCAATCGAAACGGAGTCAAACGAAAAGGATTGGAAGTTTCGTCCTCTTAGGGGGCTCGTTTTTGTATCTCGCCGTGTTTGAAGGGGTGGTGCGATTGAGGGAGACGGAACGGGCGAGCGAGATTGGTTTACGCGGGATGATTGGAGGTGGTGGTTATGGCGGCGCGTCGTCGTCGTCCGCGTGGTCGAAAAGGAAGCGAAGGGGAGTCGTCCAGAAGTCGTCTTCGTTCTCGGGAACCACCGTGTTCACATCCGAGAAAAAGGATAAAAAGACGACGAAAACAACAAAGACGTTGCAATATTTTTCGTTGCGCGATGTGCCGAGCGAAAACGAGGCGATGTTTCGAGACGAACGGATTCGAGAGTCGAAAAAAACGATCGATGGGTCAATAATTGCAGCGCACGTGGAGCAAAGGTTCTCCGGGGGCGATGCGTTCTTTCAAGAGGCGTTTAGAGAGTACGAGAGAGTGGAAAAAGTGAAAACGGCGAGAGTTTCCGCTAGCAACGACAAGAGCGCAATCGATGATGATGTGGGGACGGTGTCTGTCACCAGTGATGGTGGTACTGTTCTAACTCCTCAACGCATGCAATCTATGTTTCCAGAACATTTATCCTTCCGAACCGTATTCGTTGTGCGGGATCCCAGAGATGTTATCACGTCCTCGTACCTTTCGATAATCTCAACGCTAGAGGAATGGGCGCGGACGAAACGAGACGATTTGGACGGTTCAAGCTTCCAATCCGTGATGCGAAACAATTTAAACGCTGAAATTGCATTGGATGTGGAAATTGTGCGGTTCATGAGCGCGAGCGTGGACGTACCATTCTTTACCGGTCTCGAGAACGCTATGGCTGCTGAGATTGAAAAATCAAACGGGGCGTACGCCAACGCGATACTCTCTTTCGCCGAAGCTATGCTCGACGCAAACGATCAAACGGCAAAGAATTCCATCATCTTTGTTAAATATTCCGAGCTTCTTTCTGCCAACGTGACTGGATTCCGCAAACTCTCCGAGTTTCTTCGAGGAGACTACTCTCTAGAACAGAGCTTTGTCGCGGCCTCCGCCTCGCTCCGAAAGAGAGCGGAAACCGAACCTTTCCTCATCGCCTCTCTCGTCTCCAAAAACGACGACACGATCTATCGTCACAAAAAAGACATCATCACCAAAGAGCAAGAAATTATCACTCCACCATCGATCTACAAAGCGCACATGACGGCGCGAAATCAGGAGCATTTTTTCTTACTCGGAAAACCTCTTTTGAGTTTCCTCGCCATCGACGAAGACGACGACGACAACGAAGACGACGACGAAAACCTCTTCGCCGATTTCGACGCCGTCGACGGTGCCGTGCTCAACCCTTGGTAACGAGAAAGGGATAAAGTAGTAGAAGAGAGAGAACGCGGTTGTTTGAAATAAAAAAATCGCGCTGGCTGCCCTCCGCACTCGCGCTCGTATTTAGGCACTCCCAATACTCTCTTTCCTGTTCTTTGCCAAATCTGCTTTTCAAATTGAAAAAAAGCAGAATTTCATTCTCAAAAGCTTTCTCACCTTCCCTCCTTTTACACTCTCCTCTTACGCGTGAAATTGCGGCTTCGATGGTGCATATAATTAAATCGCAAAATCTCGCCTCTTTGAAGGGAAAGAAGGTTCGAACCAAAAACCACAAAAATTGAGCACTGCCAACCCTCTTCTTCAACACGCGCGCGCGCAAAACGAGACCATGAGCGATCAACAACAGCAACAACAGCAACCGGGAATAATACTGGCGGCAAATCGTCGCGTGCCAATTCCAAACTCCAAGTACGACGACGCAGAGGACAAAGAGAAAGAAGAATCGCGGCCTAAAATCACGAAGAAAGCGAGAACGCCAAAGGCGCAAAAACAGTCCAAAACGAGCGCGACGGTAAAGACGACGACGGTGTCGTCGTCTGAAACGGACACGGACGCGGAGAAAGAAGACGCGGAGGATGAGAAGTTGGTGCAACCGTCGAAGATTTTGATCCCGCAGGACGGGCAACAACCCAAGAAGTGGCGGTTGGCCGATCAGAGAAGGTAATTCGTGGCACACTTTACGCGCGCGGAGAGATCCGTTTCGTTTCAATTGTGTTCACGTTTTTAAATGTGATCACATGATGATCGGCGTAATTTTGTTTTACGTTTGCTTCTTTTTCTCTCGTCGTTTCTCTCTCGCGCTTCTCTCTCGCGTTTCTCTCTCTCTGGTCGTCGTGTACGTCGTTTGATGATGACGACGACGATGACGCTGAATACTTACGACGGAGTACTTTCATGAAACACATTACACATTATACACAAAACAACAGAACGATTCTCTCTCGAACGAAAACGCTCTTCCGTTTCCTCGGTTTAGGGCACATGCGAGGCGTCGGCATGGATTTACCGTACAGGCAAAGGTTTCAATTTTTACTGGAATTGATTTACGGCGACACGTTTAAACCGAAAGCGTTTTGGGCCAGACACCCGGACCCGGACGAGTTTTTCTACGCGTTGTTTCGAGTGGCGAAACCGGATTTGCCGAGAACCGCGTTCGTCGGCGACGTGTTCGAGCTGAGCGCGGAGACTTTGCACAACGAAGTGAACGCGCTCGCGTTGGGGCGGTTAGGGGTATCCTCGGAACAGTTGTTGAGGTTGTTTCAGCACAACGCGGCTGTGGAGCATCCGCAGGAGCAAGGAAAGGAGAAAGGGAAGTGGGTGAGGGTTGTGGACTCGACGCTTCCGGCGGAGGTGAAAACCGGGGCGGAAGGGAAGACGACGCTGTTCGTGCCGACGCCGACGGAGGAGACGGAATATAGACCAAACATTCCAAACGGCTGGAGGCCAGGACCTACGAGAGGGAAAAGAGACCGTGGGTCTAAAGGGCACTCCGGGGTGTTTTTAACGCAACAAGCGTTGAAGGCGGTTGGAGAGAACGCGCCGGTGATTTCGCCGGGCGTGAATACAAAGTATATGGAGCAACGGAGGGCGTTCATCGCGAACGGGAAGGTGGATGCGCCGGTAACTGCGGCTACCAAGAAGAAGGATACCAACGGTAAAGGTAAGAATGCTGGTAGTAATACTACTACTACTACTACTACTAGTACTGCTGCCACTACTACTGCTACTACCACCACTACTGCGAAAGGAACGAAACGACCGCGATCGACGAAAGCTGGTACTCAAGCCTCGAAAAGAGGCGGTGGGGGTGGCGGCGGTGGCAGCGGGATGTTGGACGGACTCGTCGCGGCGGCGTTGTTATCGGAAATGGACAACCAAAAAGAAGAAGAGGAGCAAAAAGAGAAAAAGGCGAGGGAGAAGGAGGAGAAGCAGAGAGCAAACGCTTCAAAGAAAGAGACGGGTGAGAAACAACCGAAATCAAAGTTGGAGAAGCTCATGCTCGAACATTTGAAAAAAGAGACCGGAGACGGGTCAAACATCAAGAATGCAAAAGACGAGAAGGCGAGGTCAAACGACGAGAATCATAACGGAAACGTTAAGAAGAGCGATCAACACGCCTTGTCGAAAAAAGAAGAATCTGCGTCGCCTAATGGTGGTAGAGGTGGGGGAAGAGGTGGCGCGCCTCTCGAGGAGGAAGACTTTGACGACGCCATTCCAACGCTTCCCCTCGACGACGACGATTTGGACACGTGGGAACGTTTTGATGCTTGGCGAGCGCCGTTAGAGGAAGACGATGCGGATTGTCGCGCCAAGCACCGCACCGATACGGATAGAATTGAAGACGTGTACTCGATGTTTGATCAGGTTGTGAACGACTTGCGAAGTCCCCCGAGTTCTCAGCAGCAGCATCAATTGACGAATAATCAAACGGTGTTGAGAGACGCCACGTCGAGAGCGCAAAAATTGCTAGGCATCGAATACGTGCTGAAAGGCATGAGCGGTGACTTAGAGCAGTGTTTGGACGACGACGAGACGTTGCACATGGCGAAGCACCACTTGGCGAAAATTAGCGAAATCGTCAGTCGCAAGATGAATCAACAGCTCGGCTAACAGATAACAATAATACATAAATGACGAGCCGCAAAAATAATAAGAACGAGAAGAAGATATAATACACCTGAATATTCACACATGTAATATATGCGACAAAAACTACGTGTACACACTGCAAGAGTGAAATCTATAATAAATCTAACTATTTAAAACTAAAATCCGCGACGATGCTTAAATGATCGCTTGGGTACTTTCTATTGGGTAAAGTTTTCTTTTCGTGCAAATTGTTATTCCACTGGCGGGCATTGGGAGTTTTGAGCACTCTCATAACCTTCGCCGCGCTCTCGTCGAAGAAAATATAATCGGTCGTGCCGACAAACTTCCTGTGACAAGACGTCCACGAAGGCTCTTCCTTTAGCACTTTTTTATATGCCGAGCGCATGCGACCGCTTGCAGTGTTGAGTTTGGTTATGAGCGACCCATTGAACACGTTTTCATGCGTGTTGACGTCGTCTACATCGTTCCAACTTTGCAAGTTGCTTTCATTGAACGAACCCCCGACGAGCGCCTCTTCTTCCTCGTCCTCCTCGTCGTAACATTCTTTTTCCTTCTTGCTATCCTCGCTCAAATATCCGCCCATATTTCTACGGTTACACGACATTTTATCAAAGTACCCCTCCTCTATGAAACTATACAGCGCCGAGTTTGGCAAAAAGTTGCCATCCAACGAGAAAATTTTCATCACTCGAGAAGACGAATTCGACAGCGCTATGCTCTTCGCGCTTTCCATAGCCTCCAAGATCGTTTTCACCTGCGCTAACTTTACCAGACCATTCTTTGGCGCGAAGAGTACGTGGGCATTCCCGGTAACCACAACTGATCTATTTTTCCTGTTTTCCAACACTAAAACCAAACCAAACGCGTCGTCGTCGTCGTCTAACGCCACCCGCGTCGGCTTCTTCGACCACGTCGCCGTCGCGAATTTACTCTTCCTAAAAAACGTCGCCACCCCGTCCGTCTTCCCTTTCCCTCTCTTCACGAAATACCCCTCGTATTTCCTCATCATTTTTGATATCTGCTTGAACCTCTTCGCTTCCACTTCTTGCAAATTGATGACGTCCGGTTTCAACCTTTTTAACTCGTCCTCGAAAATTTTCTCGATTCTCGTTTCCGCTTGTAAATCCTTCCTCGTTTGCTTCGGGTACAGCTCTCTCGCGTATTTCTTCGTCGCGGATTCGCACAGAATGTTGTACGAGACCACTCTCACCAGACCGTTTTCACTCTCGTTTTCACCGGGCGACCATTCGCGTCCAAAGAGTGGGTCTTGGTCTTCTTCTTCTCTCGTTTCCATCCGTCGCCGGTTTTGCCAAAATGTTCTTCTCTTCTTCTTAACCGCGGGCGACGACGACGAAGGAGAAGGCGGTGGTCGTTCCAAAGTCCTCCTCGTCTGCAAACCCTCTTCGCCCGTCTTCTTCTCGAGCGGCGGCGGTTCACTTCTTCCTCCTCTTCTTCTTCTGCTCATCATCATCCGCGAGCGTCAAAGTTCTCGCATTTTGTGTGGAATTTCAACGACCATTTCTCCAAAAGAAAGACGCACAAATATATCTCTCGACCAAAGAGAAAAACGATCGTCGTTATCATGTCTTCTGGAAGAGAAGGAGTCGCGACGAGAGCGAGAAAGAGGAAGGTTGGTGAGAGAGATTCTTCGTGGGACGTGGTCGCGAATAACGACGATGTGCGTTTCAAACACATCATTCCGAGATTGAATCGAACGGATTTGAAATTCGTGTCCTCCGAATACTCGACGGAAGAGGAACACGAGAGACTACGAAACGCTCTCGCATTGCTCGAGAATAAACCTTTGCCGTTGTGGCGTTTGTTCAGAGAGGCGGTGCTGAATGGCGGCGCGTGTCGCGATATCGTGGAGAAGCACGTGATGTGTAAACTCAACGGGACGGATGTGAAATTCTTGTACGGAGTGAATACGGAGACGAGAAAGTTGATTAAGAGATCGTCTCGCAAGGGGGAGTTGAAAAAGAAGTTTAAAGTTGAAGAG
>Ga0115567_10003603_pt1 | contig 15208 bp, 13 predicted proteins | sample COGITO_mtgs_1204_2_FD_88679 | JGI IMG/M metagenome (GOLD analysis project Ga0115567, IMG submission 88679) | Pelagic marine microbial communities from North Sea - COGITO_mtgs_120412 | ecosystem: Environmental > Aquatic > Marine > Epipelagic | place: Germany:Helgoland, sampling site Kabeltonne... | reverse complement strand
CTTGTGACCGCCTTCAGAAACACGGCGTGACCATTAACCGCCCACCGCGTGACGGCCATATGGCCTTTGTTCGTTCGCCCGATAATATCTCAATAGAGCTATTACAGAAAGGCGAACGCCTTGCCCCGCAAGAGCCTTGGGCCAGTATGGAAAACACCGGCGAGTGGTAAACCCTCTGGCTTTTATCTAACTTTTCACAGATTTTGTTCTGGTCTCTACGCCCCCTTAGGGATGGATTAAGCCTGTCCCTTAAACTCAATTTAAGCTTTTTCTGACACTTTTTCTGCGATGTCCGCCTATGAAGCGGAACGTGAAGCGGAAGTGTGACGGAATGGAATTTAACGCCAGGGATCGTTTGAAATTACTGGGGGGCGCCAGCGCGCTTCTTCTGTCGGCCTGTGGTGGAGGCGGCGGAAGTCCGGCTGTGTCTGTAACGCCTCCTCCTCCTCCTCCTCCTCCCCCACCGCCGCCGCCGCCGCCGCCAGCCAGCGGAAACGGAGATGTCTCTGAAGGTTACCTCCGGAATAAGTTTCGTAATAATTTTACGGTCGGAGTCGCCTTAACGACGGCACAAATAAATAGCGGAGATAAATCTGCCGATTTAGCCCTCTCTCAATTTAACGGCGTCACCCCTGAATATCAGATGAAACCGGACATCCTTGCCCCTCAAGAAGGGGTCTATAATTTTGATGAGGCCGATCGGGTCATCGACTGGGCGCTCGCAAATAATATGAGTGTAAGAGGGCACGCTCTGGTCTGGCATGAAGCGACTCCCGCGTATTTCTTCCAAGGTTCCAGAGAGGACATTCGGGCCCGTTTGGAAAATTACATCACCACAGTCATCAATCACTTTAAAGATCGCGTCACAGACTGGGACGTGGCCAATGAAGCTATCTCCACGGATATTTATGACGGTGCAAACGGAGTGGGACCGGATCGCCGGACATCGTGGTATGACGCCGTCGGGAACGCAGATTATCTTGACTGGGCCTTCCTTGCGGCGCGGGCCGCCGACCCTAAGGCTAAATTATTTCTAAGCGATTATAATACGGAAAATCCGATTAAACAGGGTTGGTTGGTTGACATACTCCGACGCTTCCGGGACCGGAATATTCCGATTGACGGAGTCGGGCATCAATTTCATCTCCAGCTCAACACGTCACCCGAGGCGGCTTTGTCTGCTATCGAAGCGGTTGATAATGAATTTGCCGGCCTTGTTAATCATGTGACCGAGTTGGACTTAAACCTCTATCGGGATCCCGGAACCTGCTATGAAACCGAAACGAATTGTGAACCCGACATTGGGCCAAATCCGCCTGCGGATTTACTCGCCGATCAAGCGAGACTGATGAGACGTGTCTTCGACGGGCTGGTGACAAAACCCAGTGTCGAGTCTGTTACCTTTTGGGGCGTTCGAGACGGCGATAGTTGGCTAAACCATAATCCGGTGGAACGGTATAACTACCCCCTCCTCTTTGATCGGGACGGAGAACCAAAACCGGTGTTCTACGCGATTACAGATCCAAATTACGAGATTTAAAGTCTGGCTGACTATCCCTGGAAAAAATATGAAGCTTTACGTTAGCCGTGATTTTCCACAACGCTGTCAAACTCTGCCATAAGGTGGGCTTTTTGGTCTTCAGAAAGATAGGCACCGTCGATTCCGTTTTTAACCAAAGTTAGAATATCGGAATTTGTCAGGCGCAAAGCTTTGGCGGCCTGAATGTAGTTTTCATTTAAATACCCTCCGAAATAGGACGGGTCATCCGAATTCACGGTCACTTTTAAGCCCGCCTCCAGCATGGTTTTTAACGGGGATTTATTCAAATCATCGATCACACAAAGTTTTAAATTAGACAGAGGGCAACTGGTCAGAACTATTTCTTCTTCGCGTAAACGTTTGACCAAACCCCCGTCCTCTAGGGCGCGGTTTCCATGGTCCAAACGATCTATTTTTAAAAGGTCGAGCGCTTCGCGAACATAGTCAGGCGGCCCTTCTTCTCCGGCATGGGCGAAAGATTTCAACCCCATTTCCCGCGCCTTTGCAAACACGCGTTCAAATTTCGAGGGCGGATGGCCCAGTTCAGACGAATCCAAACCGACGCCCAGTAATTTATTCAGATAAGGCTTGGCCTGTTCCAAAGTTTCAAACGCATCTTCTTCGGACAGATGGCGTAGGAATGACAGAATAAGATGTGACGATATTCCAAACGCTTTCTCGCCTTGTTCCAACCCGCTCAAAATGCCCTCAATCGCGTCTGAAAAAGCAACCCCGCGTTCCGTATGGCCTTGCGGATCAAAGAAAATTTCGACATGGCGGCAATTATCGACATTGACCCGTTCCAAATAAGCATAGGTGAGGTCGTGAAAATCCTGTTTCGTCTGCAGCACCGACATGCCCTGATAATAGAGATCAAGAAATTCTTGAAGGTTGTTGAACTTATAGGCCGCGCGAATGTCTTCGACACTCTCATAGGGCAGATTAACCCCATTGCGTTCTGCAAATTCAAACATCTGCTCCGGCTCTAGGCTGCCTTCGATATGAAGGTGAAGCTCCGTTTTGGGAAGGGCGCGGATTAGGGTTTCAATATCTGACATAAAGACACTCTAGGCCAATACCCCCTCTGATTTAAAGCAAAATCCGACCGTCTCATAACGTGAGTTAAGGGATTGTCGTTTTTTTACGAATGACCGGAACTGTTTTTTAAATTGCTGGTTAGTTAAGTCCATAACCTAATCTGAAAGGAGATTATTATGCCAACCCCAAAAGGTCATACCCGCGCTATTCGTGCCTCACGCGCAATCGGAACCAGTGTTTACAATCCCGCCCAAGAGAAGATCGGTGAGATTGAGGACATTATGCTCGATAAGCTGGATAATGCCATCATGTTCGCCGTCGTTAGTTTTGGCGGATTTTTAGGCATGGGTGAGAAATACCATTCTATCCCGTGGGCCTCACTCGATTATTCAAAAGAGGTGAATGGTTATATTGTCCCCTTTAACAAGGAACAGTTGAAAAACGGGCCTGTGTCTTCCCTCCACGATCTGACTATGAATGATGGTCTCGCCGCCCGAGACGCTTCTTATACATATTACGGTGTTGACCCTTATTGGTCGTAAACCGCCGCAACAAAAAGCCCGCCAAATTGGTGGGCTTTTTTATGGGTCGTAAATATCCCGTAATTGACTCAGATCACCAAATTAAAGTTGGTTTAATAAGTCTAGTAAAACTCGCTCCCCTTTTATCACGCTTTATGATATGTCTTGGCGAATGGGGTGGCTGGGAAGAATTTTCGATTTGGGTGTAAGCTTGGCTTTTTGGGCCTTTGCCTTTCTGACCCCGACTTACGCCCATGCCCAAACCAAAGCTGTAAATCCACATTTATCTGTTTTTTTCAACGAAGCAATGGAGGCTGTGGCAGTAGCGGAGCTGGAAGCGCCTGAAGCCTCGCGGGTCTATGTTCTTTTGGCTATTACGCTTTACGATAGCTATCATCGTGCCCGCAAAGAGCCCGTCTATTTCATTGATGCGCCCAAATACGATTCCCTACAGGTGGGAAACATTGTTTCAGAGAGCCTCATGGCAGAAAGGGCGCAGACCCTTTTAGCCTATCTTTTCCCGGATCAGGACTTTAACGCCCGCCTTAACGGGTCAAGGTCGGATCTTTCTTCCGTGGCATTTGTCAAAAACCTCTTAGTCGCTCTGCCAAAACCGGCGGAAATCATTCAATATTCCGAAGAGACAGGAGAGAAGCTTGTCCTTCCGGAATGGGCCGGGGCCCCTCCGCTTGAACTTGCCTCCGCCGACATGTTTCGCCCCGCCGGGCCTCCGGGTTTTGACAATACGGATTTTTTGGTCGCTCTGCAGCATGTCCAGCGGGACGGCGAGAACATCAGTGAGTTTCGTTTGGCGGACGCGTCCTTATCCGCCGCCTTCTGGGGCAACCCCGCCGGCACCAAAACGCCCCCCGGTCACTGGAACCGCATCGCTTTGGAGGCTATTGAAGATCTTCCCTTAGAGAGACAACTTGATGTTCTGCTTGCCCTAAACATCGCGCTTTACGATGTGGGGATCGCGGCTTGGGATTGCAAATATCATTTCAACTCTATCCGCCCCCATGCCTATATAAGAAGCCATGACACAGAGAATCCGGACTGGACGGCCATGGGCACAGTACCGCTTCATCCCGAATACGTCTCAGGCCATTCGGCGTTTAGCGGCGCCGCCGCCGAAATCCTGACCCAATTTCTCGGACAGCGGTCTTTTTGCAATATTTCCGAAGAGATGTGGAATTTGGAACGGTGTTTTTCCTCTTTCAGCGCGGCGGCAAAAGAGGCGGGACAGAGTCGAATCTATGGCGGATTACATTTTGATTTTTCCAATCGCGATGGGCTTGAGGTAGGACGGGACGTTGCAAAGAACACACTAGAGCACCTCCAGAAAAAAGCGATTATTGAACTATCAATATCAAAATGAATGTCATAAGGCTGGAGTGCCTTTTGCTCCAATCTGGCGAATTTAAGACGGCGACAGCGGAAGGACCTCTCATGATTATCGCGCAGATTACCGATCTTCATATCGGGTTTGAGGGCCAAGGAAAGCCCTGCCAAAATGTTAAACGCCTTCGCAGTGTATTGGAGGTCTTGAACACTCAAATTAAATCACCCGATTTTATTCTGTTAACAGGGGATTTGGTAGAAATAGGCGAGAACTGGGCATATGAAACTCTCAAGGACGAGCTCGCCTCACTGAAAATCCCTTATTATTTTAGTATGGGAAATCATGATGACCGGCAAGCGTTCCTATCGGCCTTCCCTGATTGTTCATTTGAAGACGGTTTTTTACAATATACAATTGAGGGCGGGCCGCTCCGAATAATCGTTCTGGATACGCTGGAGCCGGGGCTCCACGGGGGAGCGTTTTGCGAAGGTCGGGCCGAGTGGCTCCGACAGAAACTAACAGAGCAACCGGATAGACCCACGCTCATCGCCCTTCACCACCCCCCCGTTCCGACCGGCATTGAATGGATGACGGCTTCGCCCGATGACCCCTGGGTCAAAAGATTGAGCGCCGTTTTGAACGATTTCGAAAATATCGTGCATATAATTTCGGGCCACATTCATCGATCCATTTTTACGAAATTTGCGGGGACGACCTTAAGCGTGTCTTTGGCTGTGGCCCCACAGGTCAAATTGGAACTGGCCGATATTGATCCGAACGACCCCGACGGTCGTGTTTTGTTGACCAATTCCGCCGCGGGTTACGCTTTGCACGAATGGAACGGCACCCAAATGACGACGCATCAGGGCCTTGCGCCCGAAGGGGAACCAATTATTCACTTTGATGAAAAACACGCCTTTGTGGTGAGACACACACTGGATTTACCGCCGGATTAGACATGTCGTCGGGGCGCGCCGATTATTAAATGACAGCACCGCTCCGACCCTATAAGTTAACCTTACTCAAAACGGGGCTGAGTATATGATTACCGAAAATACGATTAAATTCCGACGCCTGATTCCGATTATCTGGAAACGATTATTAAAGATGACCTTGCTGTCGTCCGTAATTGTTGTTCCCATCGTATATTTTGAACAACGTGAACTCACTATCACGATGCAGGCACCGCTCATTTTGGGTACCGCAATTTCAATTTTTTTAGGGTTTCGAACGAACTCGGCCTATGACCGTTGGTTTCAGGGCCGCACTCTATGGGGCGAAATCGGTGCCTCTACACGAAATCTCGCGCTTTTATGTGCGCGCATTGATGAACGTTATCTCAATCACAAAACCGGAAAAGACTCTCGCCTCGCGGCGCAAGTCATGCCGCGAATGATACGGCGCGGCTTAGCCCTCATGTGGATTTTAAACTATCAATTAAAAGGACTGCCGCCCCTCTCTTACGAAAGACTTCCGGCCTTATTGGACAAGGATGAAATCAAATCCCTTCAGGGGATGCGAAACCCCTCCCTCACACTTTTATTTACTCAAAGTCGGGATTTTCGGGTTGCCCAAGCAGAAGGTCAGTTTTGTGATGGCGAGCATTTCGAATTTGTCGCCATTCAGAGAGAGCTTTCAAAATTAATGACGAGCTGTTTCAGCCTGAAAAACACCGGCTTTCCGACCCACTACACCTATTTCACCGATCTTTTTGTCTGGCTTTTGGTCGCACTTCTTTCCATGTCCCTGCCGGGCGAAGAAAGCGCGGGATACTGGTCTATCCCTATCGCTGTTTTGATTGGCTGGATTTTTTCTATGATCGAAGGGATTGGGGATTACATGGATCACCCATGGGCCAATAACCGAAATATTGTTCCGATGAATTTTCTGACCCGTAGTCACGAAATTGAGCTTTTGGGCACGGCCTTGGGAGAAACGGACTTGCCCCCAGAAATAAAATCGATCGACGGCGCCCTGTATTAAGATCACTCTAGCGAGAAATTCTTATTTCTGGTCCGCCATAAAGATTCCCGCCCAATCCTGCGCCGGAGGGTGTGTCCGATAGGCTATAATACGAGCCGACATCACCTCATAATATTTATGAAGATTGTAGGGGCCCGCCAATTTCGCAAGCTGGTCGCAAGAAGAAAGGGCAACCTCCCAGTCTTGGTTTCGATAGGCTTCGAGAAAATGTTTGTGAGCATCGAGATAGGTCGAGAAAGGTTGTGTCGAGCTCAGATCAGGGTTTCCGGCGAGCATGTAAACCGTCTCAGGCGTTTCCCGACCCACCACGGAAACCCTATCCGCCTCAACGAAAGGAAAATCCGGTAAGGCCGTGGCCGTAGCCGCTCCAAACAGAGACGAAACACGGTATTGCTTCGTGAGGCCCTCAATCCGCGAGGCAAGATTAGCTGCGTCACCTATCATGGAATAGGAGAATCTCTGCTCGGAGCCCAAATTTCCGACGCAACAAACTCCCGTGTTTACACCGATACCAATACTCACATTATCCGGCCAGGAAAACTCGGTTTGGTTTCGGAACGCGGCATTCATATCGGCTAGCTTGTCCTGCATCTTTAACACCGCCTTCGCGGCATTTTTTTCATGTTCCGGGTCGTCCAACGGGGCGTTCCAAAATGTCACGATTGCATCGCCGATATATTTGTCAATTGTCGCATTATAGTCTTGCAGGATATCTGTCATTGGCGTCAGAAACCTATTGAGAAAACTGGTAATTTCCTGAGGTCTCATGGTTTCAGAAATTGTTGAAAAAGATCGGATATCCAGAAATAATATCGAAATTCGTTTTTCTTCCCCGCCTAGCGCCAAGAGCGCCGGGTTTTCACTCACCTGCCTAACCATTTCGGGCGACAAATATCTGGAAAAGGCCCCGCGTATCCGAGAACGCTCGGTCTCTGTCATATAAAACGAGGTCAGCGTAATCAGGATATAGATCGTGATGAACGCGAGGATGAGATATATTGGATCAATCAGATAGTGATATTTTGTAAAAGCGAAGAATGACGCCCAATAAACGACGTTTCCGATAAATATAATAAGTAAGACACCTTTAATAGCGCTCAGCCTTGGCAAAAGGAGCGTCAGGAAAATACCCAGAAAAATTAGACCGAGGAGTTCAACATTCGGGGCCCAATAAGGTCGGTATAAATAGTCTCCGCCTAGAATTTGCTCTGTAATTTGCGCATGGACGAGTACCCCGGGCTCCCCGCCCCGGAAGGACGTGGTCACAATATCTTTCAATCCTTCCGCGCCGGTGCCGACGAATATAATCTGCCCGTTTATGCTGTCTTGCCAATCCTGGTCTTCCGGTTGGTCCGACAAGATTTTCCAAGCCGGGACGTATCTTTCCGGATGAGGCGGTCGGGTGTAATAGATGTTAAATTTACCTTCGGCCGTTGTGGGTATGATGAAATCTCCGACCCTCAAACTTACCATTTCAGGCGGGCGATCCACGGCCCGGCCCACCTCAAAGGCGGCATGACTTCCTTTCAAGACAAAAGAGTCTGTATCTTGAACGGCCCGTAGCGCTTCAACCGCTAAAGAGGGATATATTCGATCTCCAACTCGACCCAAAAGGGGCGCATTTCGAATGATGCCGTCCCGATCCGGTTGGAAAGACACGTATCCCATGCCGTCTGCGAATTGGTCCAGAACGGGCAAAGGATGCAGAGCGCCTTTATACTGTTCAAGACTCTCGATAGGGCTCTCGCCCAAAAAGGCAAAGCCGTGACGTATTTTAGGCGCGGAAGGGGTCTCGTCTCCAATTAGAAACATGCCAAGCACCGTCCGCGTTTTTGTAAAACTTTCCGCAAAGATCTCGTCGTGGCTCTTCAGCCCTAATAAATCGTTATAATCAAAGGTTGCATTGGGGTTCTTTCGCAAAACCTCCAACATGTTTTCCGGCGATGTCCGGTCCGCTTCCGAAAAAAGGATGTCATAAGCAACAACGGCCGCCCCGGCCTCGGCCAGCCGGGAATGCATATCCGCCACCACAGTGCGCGGCCAGGGCCACTGGCCAATCCGCCGGATAGATTCGTCGTCAATATCCACAATGCGAACAGGAATATCGGGATTATATTCCCGCGGATGGGCTTGTTGGAAAACATCAAAGAAAATATTGCTGACCCGCTCGAACATGGCCGGTTTTGAGAGGTAGGCCAAGCTGAATATAAAGGTCGTTATCGCGCCAATCGCCATCGGAACAAGCCATTTTCGACGCCGCGCTAAAAAGCGAAAATTCGGTCTGAAAATTCTCATCTCAAATCAGGTGCTCTGGTCAGGCTTCACCCTATTGTATATCCGGCTTGAACGGGGATTCAAAATCCGGTTCTATACCGTCAAAGTCTCGCGACGGCCAATCCGACTCTTCGATTGTTTCAAGAGGCGCCATGAATTCGCTTTCATCGTCTCTTGGGATAGGGGTAAACCAACTATCTTCAATTCTGAACGGTTTAAAATTGCCGGTACGAGTCGGTTCTGTCCGAAGACGGCGATTGAAATAATTGAAAAGAGCTTCGGAAACGACGAAGGGCTCCGAGGGTTTGTCATTTGCACTTGTAACCAGCACTCCTGTTCCACTTTCTGTCAGAAGGGTCGTCTTTCCGGCTGAAGTAATCTCGACTTCCCCTCGACGATTGACAGAGGTGTTGTTCTCCCCCGGTCCGCGAAGAATAACGAGCGTTGCGCCGGCGTGGTCCATCTCAATATCTCCGACGAGTAGCCCTTCTTTCTCAGCACATAAAAACGCTTCAGGTCCGACCAGAACCTCAACCATCGTCCCCCGGATTCCCATTGTCGCCGTCGGGGTTTGGATAGTAATCTGGTCCGGGTTCGTTTTGGAAACGTTTCCGGAGGTAAATCGGAACATGCCTTTTTTAACTTTAGCCGAAAGAGAGTTATTATCTTTTTTGGGGTCATAAACAAACTCGTCAATGACCATATCGCATTGTGGGCCCACGGTGAAAGTGCTGCTGTCCCTCAAAAGAACCTGTAGACTCGAGCCAATTCGGGAGTTCACGTTATCTCCAAGGAAAATGGGCGCTTTGACAATGGCTTGCCTTTTATCCGTTTCATTGAGACTTTGGATTTCGACGGTTCCTTTGACGGCGGAATTGCGTCCGACCTCTACCCCGTCCGCCAAAGCCACAGACCCTAAAGACACTGAAGATAAAACACACAGCGCTCCGAATTTAATTAATTTATGCATCATGATCTTTCCCCACTCACGTTAAAACCCCACTGAGAGCCGTATATCAGCACCCAGATTATCATAATCATATCTCTGTATATTTGACTCGCGTAAATTATAGTTCACTCCAACCTCAACAACCGGGTTTTTAAAGGGTGCGGCCTTAATTAATTTGGTGATCGGAACGCCGAGAGAGGCTCTCGCGCTTAATCTCACATCCTCCCTGTCAGTTAGGGCAGGGAGGAGGCTGCCTTTGTAATTTAATTGTCGCGCTCTGATTTGCCCTTTTAAAATTAAATCCTTCTTGAAGGTTTTTTCGTAAGACAAGGCGGCAACGGGTCCGCTATAGGCAAAGGCCCGGAGATCTGCTGATTTCGTTTCAAACCCCGCTGCCAGCGTTACCTCTTGTTTTTGTTTAATTTTTTTCAGTATTCCGACTTGAAGACTTGTTTTTGTCCCGTCGCGTAAGTCTTCTCCTGTCGCAAAACTAAGCGGTTTGTAGTTTTGGTCATAGAAGGAAACGGACACTGTCGCCCGCGTGTTTTCCGATAAGGGTTGGCTGGCCGTTAGACGGGGGCCGATTTGATTTAAATATTTTTCGCTGTTAACATTAATTGTACGGGCATCTACATCCACAGACATTATCCCTCGGCCGGCGCGAACACTCAGTCCAACTTGGGCATCATAGACATCATAATCAGCTTGGCTAAAGGTTTCATGTCGGCGAACTTGTCCCCGGGCCCCAAATCTGGCCGTCACTTTTCCGTCTAGGTTAAGCGGCACGGCCGCTTGCAAACGCCCTTCAATCGTTGCGGAAACATCTCCGCGATTATTAAACCCAAACCCTTCGTCCGTCAGGGAATTACCGGCATTATTATCCGCTCTCGCGCCAAGTGTAAGGCTAGCGCGCACAGAATCGGCGGGCGCATAGGCGCTTCCGCTATAAACCGGTGATTTTGCACCTAACCCGTCAAAGGCAGGACGGGGCGGTACCGCGAAAGCCGTTTTATATCGCGCATGGGTTTCTATTTGCTCCTCGTTCAGGTCCCGACACTCCAAAAGGCTTAACTCGCGTAACGCGGCCTTCTGGTCATCGAGGCGGTAAAGCACAGCGGAATAAAGAAGCCGCGCAGAATGCCAATTTGGGTTTTTATAAAGCATGCGCTCGAGGGCCGAGGCCGCATTAAGCATTTCCCCCCGTTTAATTTCCTGTCTGGCATATCGAAGGTTCAGATCCTGATCATCAACATTTTCATAAACCTCCTGCTGGGTGATATATTTTCCCGGAGAGGCATATTCCGTCTGGGCTTTAGCCGGAGCCGTCAGAAATAGTAAAGTCAAAACGAGCAAAATGATAAACTGCCATATCCTGACAGCGCCAATTTCCAGGCTTGAATAGCCTCTGTATTGTTTATTTTGCCCCATCTTGCCCCCAAGGGGCGTTGTATAGGGAATGAAATTTATCATCCCCTATTGCGCCCACTCAAATTTAACCAGAAAAACGTTGCAATAACAATGCCAAAAATATCCGCCGCCTTACAATATAGCGCCCCGCCTTCCCTGAGCCATTACCCTGACAGATAGAAAAACGAATAAACGGCCAGACTTGGCCGCGTTTAATTCACTGATTTTATTAGAAAAAATGGAGCGGGCGAAGAGATTCGAACCCTCGACCCTCACCTTGGCAAGGTGATGCTCTACCACTGAGCTACGCCCGCTCATTTTTGCGTATCAGAAGCTTTGAAGCTCCTGTGCGGCAGAAGGTGCGCTATATACCGCCTTTCATATCCTTTTCAAGCGCTTTGATGTAGTTTTTTCACTCGCTCTCCTCTGCGCGCCGCGTTACCCCTGTTTTATGTCGACCCCGACCCCACATCCTTGCGAAGCGGCGCTGATTGATCTGCTTAACGCGCAGGCTATTTTACATGAAACTCGAGAGCATCCGGCTATTTTCACCGTGGAAGACGGGAAAGACATCAAGGGCGGTCTGCCGGGCGGACACACGAAAAACCTGTTTTTAAAGGACAAAGCCGGACAGTTTGTTCTGGTTTGCGCTTTGGCCAAAACCTCTGTGCGGCTAAATAAGCTGCATAAGCTATTGGAAACAAAACGCTTGTCCTTCGGCTCTGAAGAGGCGCTTTGGCGTCACCTTCAAGTGAAGCCCGGGTCTGTGACCCTATTTTCGGTTTTAAATGATAAAGAGAAACAGGTCAGGCTCGTCCTTGACAAGGCTTTGTTCGGACCTGACCGGGTTTGGTTCCATCCGATGCGCAATACGGCAAGCACCGCAATTTCCAGTGACGATATTTTACCCTTTTGTGAGGCGGCCCACCACACACCGACCGTTATAGATTTTGCAGCTTTGGTCGAAAATTAGGGCACGGTGGAATAACGCCTTACGCGACAGGATTTGAATCCCGCTTATCCCTTGAAGGCAGTTGATAAGCCGCCCATATGAAGGGCATGACCGATATAATTATAAACCCTTCAGATCCCAATCCAGCGCAAAGCCTCTCCGCGGCGGATTTAATAAAAGATTCCAGCGACATGGCTTTTATGGCCGATGTTGTGGAAACCTCTAAAGACACACCTGTTGTCGTGGATTTTTGGGCCCCATGGTGCGGCCCCTGTAAACAGCTCATGCCAGCCTTGGAGCGGGTGGTAAAATCCGCTTCCGGCAAAGTGAAAATGGTCAAAATCAATATTGATGAAAACCCCGGTGTCGCCGGACAGCTTGGCGTTCGAAGCATTCCAGCGGTTTTTGCCTTTAAAGATGGAAAACCCGTTGACGGCTTTACGGGCGGACAGCCTGAATCTGAGCTTAAGAAATTTATAGACCGTCTCTCCGGCGCGTCTGATCCGGCTGAAGAAGCCCAAATCCTCGTTGATCGGGGAAAAGACGGGCTGGCAGCCGGAGACGCCGGTGGCGCGGCGCAGGATTTTGCTCAGGCCCTGAGTTTAGATGAAAACAACGCCCAAGCCCGGGCAGGATTGGCCCGTATCTATCTGGATACGGATCATCAAGCGGAAGCAGAAGAGTTAATCCGGGGAACGCCGGACTCTGTGAAGGATCACCCTGAAATTAAAGCCGTTCTCTCGAAAATGGCGCTAACAGATTCTGCGCCTGACCCTGAAGAAAAAGACCCGACTTTAGAGCTTGCTGCAAAAGTCGAGAAAAACCCAGAGGACCTAGACCTCCGTCTGGAGTTGGCCAAAGCGCTGGCTTCAATGAGCCGCAATGCCGAAGCTGTGGAACATCTGCTCTATTCGGTTCGCAAAAACCGGGCTTATAATAATGAATCCGCCCGCCTATTCCTTCTGACTGTTTTCGAAGCTGAAGGACCGCAATCTGACATTTCTATTGCGGGTCGCCGCGAGCTTTCCTCGATACTTTTCGCCTAAAATAAGATGAGCACCCATTACAAAGCTCTGGCCCGGCGAACATCCCCCGAGGTTATTCCATTGTTTCCCTTAAACGGGGCTGTGCTCTTGCCGGCCTGCGATCTTCCGCTAAATATTTTCGAGCCGCGCTATTTAAATATGATTGATGACGCTCTTCACTCTGACCGTTTAATCGGCATGGTACAGAGCCGAAAATCCGGGCTGGCCTCTGTCGGCGGGCTTGGCCGTATCATTCAATTTTCCGAAACCGAAGACGGGCGTTACCTTATCGTCCTCAAAGGCCTGAAACGGTTCAAGGTTAAGAGCGAAGTTAAGACCACCAGCCCCTACCGTCAGGCCAAAGTGGAGTATGATCTATTTGAAAGTGACGCCGATATTCATGCCGCCAAACAAACATCAGAAGCTTTATCAGAAAGCGGACGGACGGATCGATCTGCCCTAACGGTTGCGATGAAGTCTCTGGCGAAAAAAATAGGCGTCAATGTCGATTGGGACGCTTTGTCGGAAATTCCCCTTCCCGTTTTGGTCAATCAAGCGGCGATGATTTCGCCGTTTCAGCCTGAAGATAAACAATCGCTTATCGAAGCCGTTTCAACCGATGAGAGGCGCCGTCTTTTAATTGGGTTGATGCATCTTTATGCAGGTAAGGACAGCCCGTCCAACCGGTCCCAAACCCAGTAATTTGTCGCCTTAAACCAGAGTTGAAAGCCTATTATGAGTGAGACGTCTGTTATGGATCCAAAAATGTTAAGTGTCCTTATCTGTCCGAAATCCGGCGGGCCTTTAAGCTATAATTCCGACACAAAAGAACTTATCAGCAAATCGGCAAAACTGGCGTTTCCTGTGCGCGAAGGCGTCCCAATTCTACTCCTTGATGAAGCCCGCCCCCTCTAGAGCTTGCAGCGACTTTGGCCTCAAAGGTTAACACTAAGCGTTTGTTTTTTCGTTTCTGACGGGAACATTTTCTATCCTTGCCCCGTTCTTTAAATGAACAATTGGGAAATGGGACATGTTAGTCACAAGCAAAAAAAATTATAAGTCAAAGCTCTTAACCGGCGGGTTTACCGGAGCGTTAGCTCTATCCTTTATCGCGTCCGCTACGTTTTCTTCTGCCTCGCCGAGCGTCGCTCCGGCGAACGCTGTCACGCCCCCCATGACGACACCCGTTCACCTAGCGCCTTCTCTTGCGCTGAACGCCGGTCCGTTGGATGTTATTTCAGCCTTTTTAGATAAAAGCGACGACATTGAGTTTTCAACTGAATTAGAGAACCGTATTGAGGACGCAGGTTTTGCGGACACTCTCAAAGGAAAAATTGCGCCGGGGGCTATCACCGCTGCGCAGGCCGCTTACGCCCAGTCCGTTTATAAGCCACTTTGGAAAAAGCGGGCGGCGGAAAAGCTTTATGACATTCCGCAGGTTTTTGAAAGCCACGGTCTTGAAGCGCCCCTGACGACGGATGATATCAATTTACTAATTGAGCAACGATTTGAGTCAGAGACTCCGACTGACCGGGCCAATGCCGAAATCGCTCTGACCGCCCTATGGTTGAAACTCACCTCTGAAATTTCCGGCGGCTTGTCGGACAAAGGCGAAGCCGAGAGGTCTTTAACGGCGTCTCCCGTGCGCTCTGAGCTCGTAAGTTCTCTCCAAGACGCGGCGAAAAGTGATCCCATCAAAGAATTGGAAAGCTTCGCCTCTACAGCGCCCCAATACACAAATCTTCGCAAGGCTTTGGTTAATTATAAAAAAGACGTCGCTCTCGGCGGATGGTTGTCTATCCCAAGAGACGGCGAGTTGATCGAATCCGGTGTAGAAGACGAGCGTATTCCGGCGTTGAGAGAACGTCTTCGGGCCGAAGGCTACCTCCCTTATAGGGATTATTTTTCTCTCTTCACAACAGCGTCCAAAGACGATGAAAATATGACTTATGACGAAGCGTTAGAAGACGCCGTAAAAGCGTTTCAAACGGCTCACACGATGAAAGCGGACGGCGTTGTTGGTCCTGCCACATTGGACGCCATGAACGAAAGCCCTGAATCAAACATCAAAAAAATTAAGGCGGCTCTGGATTATTGGAGACATTTGGACGCCTTTAATCAAATGTCGGGAGATCGTTATATTTGGGTCAATATTCCATCTTTTCGCGCTGAAGGTT
>Ga0115567_10003601_pt1 | contig 15211 bp, 6 predicted proteins | sample COGITO_mtgs_1204_2_FD_88679 | JGI IMG/M metagenome (GOLD analysis project Ga0115567, IMG submission 88679) | Pelagic marine microbial communities from North Sea - COGITO_mtgs_120412 | ecosystem: Environmental > Aquatic > Marine > Epipelagic | place: Germany:Helgoland, sampling site Kabeltonne... | reverse complement strand
CTGGAACCCCTTAATGGTTTGGTCAAACAAGGTTATATTTAAAGCACCCGACGTGAAGCGTGACTTCATGCCTAATTCGAATACTTCTGACTCTTCTGGTCCTGCGAAGCGCGTACCGTAACCCTGATTTTTCTGAAGCAAACCAGCAGTAGCGAGTGCTGCTTGATCGCCAGGAAATGGTCTAGTATCCCGCGACAAGTTCCAAGAAGTTGCTTTGAAGCCAGTAGCTGCAGTGGCGAAGAAATTGAAGTTTTTATTGAGCTCGTAAGCCAAGCGAATACTATAAGTAGACTTGCTATCGTTGGTATAACCATCTTCAACCGCATTTGGAAACTCTAGCTGCGGGGGTAAAAATTGTACGCCTTGTAACGTAGGTACGAAAGGCGCAAGATCAGGTATCATCGATACTGGTACACCAAATAATGTTGGGTCAGCGTTCAAATCTATGGCTGAAAGTGTTTCGTTATTAACCGACTCAATAGTGACTTGTTTTTCGTCATCGGTATAACTTAAACCAAGCGTTGCCGTTAATTGCTCTGTTATTTTATAATCAACATTAACAAATATGGAATAGGCATCGTTCTCTTGCGTGAACTCTGAATTAAGAGTAGGTCCTGGTGCAAAAAATGTATTAGGTGCTAGCCCAAACACGCCTTCGACACCAGCCAGTAATGGTTGCAATCCAAGTACGTCGAAGAAGCTTCTTATGTTCTCTCCATAAAATAAGGTATCGCCTGTGTCTACGTCTTCTTGAAAGAAAAAAGCGCCTACCATCCAACTAAAGTCGCCATTTCCGGTAGAGGTTAAACGTAATTCTTGAGTCAGAGTGTCTATTTGTGTATGACCTTCTTCATTCAATATTTCAAGGGAAGTATAATCGACATCAACAAAGTAATCTGATTCATTGTCACGCATGGCGGTAATAGACGTAAACACCATGTTCTCAAAGTCGACGTCAATTTGCATCGACACGCCTTTATCTTTAACATTATTAATTGGGTCGATGTTAAGGGCAGACTTATAAGCAAATGGGTCTTGCTCGTCTAGCACCACACCGCCTAAGGCACGAACTGCTGCAGTCGTTGGGCCGTTTATAACATCAGCAACTGTACAGCACGATTCTTCAATTTCACTTGAATCAGCGATAAAACGAACCGTCACATCATCGGTAGGTTGGTACAGTAACTGACCGCGAAGGTTTAAGCGGTCTCTGTCGTTTATCTCGCCTAGGCCAACTAAGCTTTCGGTGAATCCATCTCGTTTATTTATACTACCAGATAAGCTAACGGCCCAAGTGTCAGATAGTCCAGTCGTTACATAACCGCGTAGTAGCTTTTGATTATAATTACCCAGGCCTACCTCTACTTTTCCTTGCGTATCGAAAGATGGTGCCGCAGTGCGCACGCTAATAACGCCGGCAGAGGCGTTTTTACCAAATAATGTGCTTTGTGGACCGCTTAAAACTTCAATTTGTTCTAAGCGCGGTAGGTCGCCTATTTGAGCGGCAGCGCGAGAGCGATACACACCGTCAATAAACACACCAACTGATGGCTCTATGCCGGTATTGTTGGTGCCATTACCAAAACCACGAATAGAAAAGTTGGTGTTGGTAGAGCGTTGTAATGGAGTCACTCGAAGCGTTGGCACAAGAGCTTGTAAATCTTGAATGTCGAGGACTTTTGTTTGCTCAATAGACTCTGCACTTGTGACACTAATGGCAATAGGAGTTTGCTGTAAACCGGTTTGTCTTTTAGAGGCAGTCACCATTATAACTTCAAGATCATCTTCTTGTGCGTTGTTGTTACTTTGTGACTCTTGCGCAAAGGTTACACTAGCAGACAAACCCAATGACAAGGCAATAATTGCGGCAATGGGTTTGCGGGTAAACATTGTTGATATATATTTGTTCATTTATAGCTCTCATAGTGCTAAGTAGCATCATTGTTAAGTTTCTGTTGACATAGTCTTTCGCACTAGAGTGCTGCTAACTTCTGTTTTGGCAATAGCGGCTTATACAGTGACCAATCAGGTTGCTTATGGCTTTCTGGTCAGACCTATAGAATAACAACGTTTAGCATTAAAAGTAAATTAAATGTTAGCAAGATGTAAAGCAATAAAGGTAAGGTACTGATTTTTAAAAAAAAGGCCTGCGCACACACAGGCCTTTTCACCAAAAGCGCCCAAGAAACTGGGCGCCACACACTAAACTGTTATTGAGCTTTACCGTTGATACATCCTTAACAACAAGCCTGTACCTACTAGAATTTATTTCCTTTCAACAAGTTTTAATTATGCAGTAATTTTAATGCATTACCAATATCTAAATTAAGTTATTACCAAGCTTGACGAAATTGTAACGAGCAACTATGTAAAGACAAAAATTATTTTTAGTTTTAAATAATTAAAACCTCTAAAAATCATTAGTTTATAATATTTCGGTATGGCTTCAGTAAAAGTAACCTAATGTTCCAAATATCTATCGTAGCAATTTTACTAATTCACGCCATCAATATACAATAATTTTATTGGTAAGACCAACTTTTAGATTATTGGTAACTTAAAATCGCCGTATTGGTTAATAAATGGTTGACAATGCTTGCCAAGATTCGTTACATTTCACCATCATATGAACTGAGGTAACGGGTAACTATTAGAAGCGCTCAACGTATACAATTAGGATTACTTTTACTTTGTAAGCTTCAAGCACTACTCGTTCGTAAAAGCAGACTTATATTCTTGGAGAACCTAAAATGTTAATGAAAGATAAAGTAGCTATTATTGCCGGAGGTGGACGTGACATTGGCGCTGCATGCGCAATTGAACTGGCCGCGAGAGGCGCAAATGTAATGATCACTTATCATTCAAGTGCCCAAGGAGCTGCTGCAGTTGTAAAGGAAATTGAAGCGGCTGGAGGGAAGGCTAAGGCTATTCAAGCCGATTTATCCAAAAAGCATGATGCCGACGCTGTTGTTTCTGCTACCTTAGAAAGTTTTGGAAAAATTGACACCCTTGTTCATGTTTCAGGCGGCTTAATTCAGCGAAAAACGATTGCGGAAATGGATCTTGATCATTGGACTCAAGTAATGGATGTTAATTTAACGTCTTTGTACTTGATGACTCATGCAGTGATTCCGCATTTAAGCAAAGGTAGCAGTATTGTTACATTTGCATCGCAAGCAGGTCGCGATGGTGGTGGCCCAGGGGCTGTTGCCTATGCAACTTCGAAAGGCGCTATTATGACATTTACACGAGGGCTTGCTAAAGAACTTGGTCCTAATATCCGCGTTAATAGTGTGTGTCCTGGCATGATAAGTACGGGTTTTCATGACACTTTTACTAAGCCGGAAGTGCGCACTAACGTGGCGAGTGCAACTGCGCTTAAGCGCGAAGGTAAAGCAGAAGAAGTCGGTAAATTGGTCGCCTTCTTGGCCGGTCCTGAGTCTTCATATATGTCAGGCACCAACATTGACATTAACGGTGGACTGTTGTTTTCTTAGGCGGCAATTTTGCGTGAAGCCAAATAGTAATTGAATTTATGTTCACTTTTAGCACGCAAGTTAAACTGAAAGCTAGGCATTGCGGTTACGGTTGATTTATGCGCAAACTACGTTATAAGTATCGCATACGATTTAAAACCGTTACTAATAAAATAAGTGTGGAAGGGGCAATTAACAATGGGTAAGCAAGACTGTAATTTTTCGTTTTTTTCAAGACACAACACAAGTCACACTAGTAAAGGCCGCAAAAAACTTTGTGTAAGCCTGCTTACGGTATTACTCACAGGTGCCTTATTCTCATGTGGTCAAACAGAAAATACCAATGGAGCAAGCGCCTCTAGTGAGTATGCCTTGGCTACTAATAAAATTATGGTGTCTAATATCTCCGAGTATAAGGAAGCCACTGCAAATATTGAGGCGGGGCAAACTATAGTATTGGCAAATGGCACATATACCGATTTCGAAATACTTTTAAAGGGTAAAGGCACCGAAGAAAAACCCATTAAATTGACCGCCGAAACTGAAGGTAAGGTGATACTTTCAGGTTTATCAAATATTCGTTTACAAGGTGAATATCTTGAAGTGTCGGGACTTATTTTTCGAGATGGATACAGCCCAACCGGCGTTGTAATTTCGTTCAGGGGCAACTCTACTGACCTTGCTTATCACTCAAGAGTAACTCGCACAGTAATCGACGCATTCTCAAATCCAGATAAATTTAATTCAGACTATTGGGTGGGTATGTATGGTAAATATAATCGCCTTGACCACAACCACTTAATTGGCAAGTCTAATGCCGGCGTGACTGTAGCGGTGCGATTAGATTCTGCAGAAAGTCAGCAGAACCATCATCGCATCGACCATAATTACTTTGGTCCGCGTCAAATATTAGGATCTAATGGTGGCGAAACATTGCGAGTAGGTACTAGTAAGTACTCACTTACTGATTCTTATACAACAGTCGAAAACAACTACTTTGATCGTACTAACGGTGAAGTAGAAATTATATCTAACAAATCGGGCAAAAACGTAATTCGTAACAATGTGTTTTTTGAATCTCGCGGCACCTTAACGCTACGACACGGCAACGGTAATCTTGTAGAAGGCAACGTGTTTTTGGGCAACGGCAAAGACCACACAGGTGGCATTCGCGTCATAAACGCTGACCAAACTATTCGTAACAACTACATGGAAGGTTTGACCGGAATTCGTTTCGGCGGTGGCTTAGTGGTATTAAACGGCGTGCCAAATTCAAGCATCAATCGTTATCATCAAGTCGATAACGCAACAATTGAAAATAACACTTTAGTGAACGTTACCAACATTAATTTGGCTGCAGCGAGTGATGCTGAACGCTCAGCAGTACCCATTAATAGTGCTTTTAATAACAATCTCGTGGTTAATGATGAATCTCAACCCTTTAATGTTTTCGATGACGTGTCGGGCATCACTTTCTCAAACAACCTCAGCAACGTGGATGTTCTTGAAACCATTTCGACTGGATTTACTAAGCAAGCCATCGAATTAGTGCGCAACGAAAACGGTTTATTAGTTAGTGCTTTTGCAGCAGAGAACAACGTTGGTATGGACCCATCTATTAAGCCAACAGCAAAATCCGATACGGGTGTAGATTGGTATCCAAAAGTTGATCCTTTTATTGCATTTAATTCAAAGCAAACAATAACGGTCAGTACTGCTGATGAATTAATTGAGGCGCTTGCTGGCGCAAATCCTGGCGACGCTATTTTACTCAACGCCGGCGAGTATGAATTGACTAAGCAGCTTTTCATCGACAAAGTTATAACTTTAAGCAGCAAAACGCCTAATTCGGTAACGCTGTATCCAATGCGCTCGGTCATGGCCGAAATTGCAGATGGCGGCAGTTTACGATTAGAGAACTTAATCATAGACGGTCAAAAAGCCCCAGATTCTGCTGGTAATATATTGGTAAGAAACACTCGCACGCCAACCCAACTCAACTATCGATTAGAATTTTCGGGCGTAAAAGTGATTAATCTTAACGTTAACCATTCTGCGCATGTTTTCGACGCCGGCTACCGCAGCTTGGCAGATATTATATTAATTGAAAATAGTCAGTTTGAAGATATTACCGGTGATGTTCTTCGCTTGAATAAAGAGCAAGACGATTTAGGCATCTACAACGCCGAGTACGTCACTATTGTAAATTCAAGCTTTACTAACATTCAAGGTGCGCTCGCCAATATTTATCGAGGCGGTACAGATGAAAGTACTTTCGGCCCGCATTTGATGTTTGCCAACAATAAAGTCAAAAATGTAGGAGCAGGGAAGCGTAACAAGTCTAAGGCGAGCCTATTTTTGCATGGCGTACAAGACACTGACATGCTTAATAATGTGTTTACTAATACCTCGCCTATAATTATTGAACATGCGGTTGGCGAGCCGCAAACGCTTATTGAAGATAATCAATTTAACAACGTTGGTCTCCCTAAAGTGACCGAGATATTTACCTTAGGTGATTCAACAGCTGTGCTTAAAAACAATACCGTTACAGGGGAGGTGAAGTAATGCTAATAAGAAAAGTGATGATAAAGTGTGCTGGCCTTTTCTTGCTTGCCATAGGCTTAACGGCAAACGTGCATGCCGATAATCATGAGAGCTATAAACAGACCTTTTTATTAGAGACTCAAGCGCAAGTGCAGGATATGCGAGCAGAGCTTAAAAACGACGGAGTATTTACGCAAACCTTTATGGCGCTAAAAGCAAACATTGACTTACTGCTAGATAAACCAATAAATGTGCCTGTTCCAGCCGATGCCGGTGGTGGATATACCCATGAAGTGCACAAGAAAAACTATGCAAATATGTTAAGCGCTGGCCGCATTTATTTATTAAGCGAAGAGAAAAAATATGCCGATTACGTGAAGTCGATTTTGCTTGCGTACGCAGATATGTATCCCACTTTACCGCTTCATCCTATGCAAAAAGAACAATCGCCAGGAAAGCTTTTTTGGCAAAGCTTAAATGAAGCAGTATGGCTGGTCTATACCATTCAAGCATACGATGCTACTAAGGACGCTTTCAGCGAGCAGGAACAACAGCGCATAGAGTCAGATTTGTTCGAGCCCATGGTCGATTATTTGTCTGTGCAGTCGCCACAAACCTTCGACAAAATTCATAATCACGGAACGTGGGCTACAGCTGCAGTTGGCATGGCAGGCTTTGTCCTAGAGAAGCCAGAGTGGGTAGAGAAGTCGTTATTTGGCTTAGATAAATCGGGCAAGGGCGGCTTTATGCGACAGCTCGACGAATTGTTCTCACCACAGGGTTATTATAACGAAGGCCCTTACTATCAGCGTTATGCGCTAATGCCCTTTGTGCTATTCGCCCAAGCAATTGATATTAATCAGCCCGAACGTAAAATATTTGAGCACCGCAATAGCATTCTTATAAAAGCAATCAATACAACTATTCAGCTAAGCTATAACGGTCTCTTCTTTGGCATAAATGACGCCATAAAAGATAAGGGCTTAGACACTATAGAACTGGTGCACGGTGTGGCTATAGCTTATAGCAAAACCGGTGAAAAAGGCTTGTTGGCCATTGCACAAGAACAAGATCAGGTGCTGTTAGTCGGCTATGGGCTAGGCGTTGCCCAAGCAATTGATAACAACGAGCAGCAGGCATACCCTTTTGAATCCACTGTATTTGGCGATGGTTTAAAAGGTAATGAAGGCGCATTAGTCGTATTCAGACAAAACCAAACTAAAGCGCATCAAGCCTTAGTTTTTAAAGCCACGTCTCAAGGTTTAGGGCACGGCCATTTCGATAAATTACATTGGATGTTTTACAACCAAGGTGCAGAAATAGTTTACGACTATGGTGCAGCACGATTTTTGAATATTGAAGCTAAATATGGCGGTCATTATTTACCCGAAAACACTAGCTACGCGAAACAGACAATTGCCCATAATACGCTTGTAGTAGATGAAACTAGCCATTTCAATGGCAATACAAAACAAGGTAACAAGTATCATCCTGATGTGTTGTTCACCGAGATTGACGAAGAACTTCAGGTTTCATCAGCGCGCATGGAAAACGCTTATAAAGACGTAGTATTCACCCGCACACAAGCCTTAATTAATAGTCAAGAAGGTTTCGTGTTTATGGTTGATTTACTCAACGTTGAAGCGCAGGAATCCCATCAATATGATGTACCTGTGCATTTTATGGGGCAATTTATTGATACTAACGTGACATTAAGTGCTAATAGCAATAAGCAAGCGATGTTGGGGAATAAAAATGGATATCAGCATCTATGGCTACAAGCTAAAGGCACACCTGCTGAAACACTCGCGAAAGTTACTTGGTTAAAAGACAATACTTTTTACACCCACACAACTGTTGCTCAGCCTAATCAAGAGTTGCTAATGACTCGTATAGGCGCCAGCGATCCAAACTTTAATTTGATTGCTAATCAAGCCTTAATTACTCGAGTAAAAAATAAAGATGATCATGAGTTTTTAAGTGTGTTTGAAGTGCATGGTGAATATAACGGTACGCTTGAGTACACGCGCAATAGTCATAGTCAATTAACAAGTTTAGAAAATGTCAGCAGCGCTGTTGACGATGCAAATATCACCCTCATAAAAATCGAGTTTTCAGGGGGTATTGCTTACTTGTTAGCACTCTCTAAAGCGGCTACGAACGAAAATAGTAGTACAACATTTTTTTATGATAACAAAGAATACAAAGTAAGTGGTTATGCGCAACTTATCCGCAGGTAACTTGAATAGAAGCGCCTTTTTTTAAAGACAAGCAAAAGACAAGAATAAAAACTAAATCGCATTGAGGAAAATTACCAATGAAAATGAAAAACTTGCGGTGGTGGGTCATAACCCTCGTCGCGCTAGCGACGGTTATTAACTATATAGATAGACAAACCTTAAGCGTGCTTTGGCCGTTTATGGGCCAAGAAATTTATCCAAATAAAACAGACGCTGAATTAAAAGAAGTATACGGCATAATAAGCATTGTTTTCCTATTCTCATATGCATTCGGGCAGGCCTTGTTCGGTAAAATATTTGATTGGCTGGGTACACGAGTAGGATTCGTACTATCGATTGGAATATGGTCTATTGCTACGGTTTTACATGCCTTTGCTCAGGGGATCCTCACCTTCAGTATTTTCAGAGCAATTTTAGGTCTTTCAGAAGCGGGCAACTGGCCGGGCGCTGCGAAGGCAAATGCTGAATGGTTTCCGACTAAGGAAAGAGCGCTTGCACAGGGTATTTTTAACTCGGGTGCGGCCATTGGCGGCATAATCTCAATTCCACTGATTGCATATTTGGCAATATTTTTCAGTTGGAAAGCAATTTTTGTACTTGTTGGTATAACGGGTTTGCTGTGGTTGATCCCATGGTTGATTGTAGTGAAATCACCTCCGGGAAGCCATCCGTGGATTACAGAAGATGAACGTCAATATATTCTCACAGGACAAAAGAATGAAGCTGTAGATGAAGCAGGCAATAAGGCTGAGGAATATACGCCAAGTACAGGTCAGTTGTTATCTCATAAACAAAGCTGGGGCGTAATTATAGCGACCGCAGCGATTGACCCTATTTGGTGGTTATTTATTGTGTGGATCCCCACTTATTTAGTAGAAGTGTATCAAATGGACGTGAAGGGCTTAGCTATTTACGGTTGGGTACCATATGTAGGCGCGATGTTTGGTGCGTGGTTTGGTGGCTTACTTGCACAAAATAGGCTCAAAGCCGGATGGTCGGTCAATAAAACACGCAAGCTAGTTATTTCGTTGGGCTGCTTCATCATGCTACCTGCATTGTTGATGTTATCTGACCCCGGCGGTGAAGTGGCGGCGGTATTGATAATGGCGACTATTTTATTTGGTTTTCAAACTGCCATTGGCAACGTACAAACGCTGCCTAGTGATTTATTTGGAGGCAAAACGGTTGGTTCGCTATCGGGCTTTGCCGGAATGGCCGCGAAACTAGCGGCTGGCGCACTGATTTACGCGGTGCCTGGGCTCACTGCAGACGGTAATTACACGGTAGTATTTATTATTGGTGCAGGACTCGCCATTCTTGCGATGCTCAGTATTTGGTTACTGTGTCCTAAAATAGAGCCGGTAAAGGCGAAGCTGTGATTAACTAGTGATAGTGACTCCACAATATCATGTAACGAACGATGCCGCGCGAATTGAACGCGGCATTTCCACCTAAAATTATCATGCACAATCTTATTGTGCATGATAAGCAAAGCACTATTTATTCCAAGCACTGCTTTTGACACGCAGATAAAGTACTTTAGCGCTCAAAAACGTCGAAAAAAACATCAATTTACACTGCTAAACTCGGGGTATTCAAATTAATACCTTAAAATATTTTTAATTATTTGTGGGTTGAGTGTAAAGAATTTTGCTCATATTCACGAAAACCTCATATATATTAAGTATTTCCCCGCGGTCGCTAGCGTAAAGATTATTCTGGCGCTAAAAGACATCTCCTAATTATTTTTATGCGCCTTCGGTGTTATTTAAATTTTGATACAAAAAATGCGAGTTACCAGTCAATACATAGCCGATGGGTCCTAAGAGCCGGTTGTTCAATTCCATAGCCTAATAAACGAAATATCTGCACGGCTGTATTTTATACCTATCTCGCCTTTTAAGTGTAGATATTTTGAGCAGCTTTTAAAAACGTTGGATCTATCTTAAAAAAGTTGTTTTAATCGTGCGAGGATAAAGTGACTGAAATATATCCTTAGTTTTAGACTACAAATAACCGTTCAATCTGCGCAATTTTCAAATTGACGTTTAATAAAAAATAGAGTCTATTGGACAATAAACAAAATAAAACAAAATAATCGGGAGCGACCATGAAATTTAAAGGCGCAGCAATAGCAACCGTTGTATCTATGGCCTTAACAGGCGTAGCAACATCAGCGGCAATGGCACAAACACTTCCAACTGGAAGTTTTGAGCTAAATAATGTAAACACAAATCAATTAACAGAAATTTCAACCGGATCAAAGTCTGCAAGGCAATCTACGGGAATTTATGTTGTACAACTTAAGAGTCAGTCGGGTGTAGCGCATCAGCGCAGCTTGGATGGTTCTTCTAATCAAGTAGCAAACAGTTTACGCACTGCAGGAAATAGCTATAACGCTAAATCTCCTCAAATGCAGGCTTATATCGCTAAAATGAGACTGGAACAAGAAAGTGTTCTTAGTGATGTAAGCGGTATCGATGTGTTACATAATTATTACCATACGTTCAACGGTTTTGCCGCTAAATTAAGCGCAAAGCAACTAGCGTCTGTTAAGGCTAATCCAAACGTCGTAAACGTGTGGGAAGATGAGTTACTACAACTCACAACAGCTAACACTCCGGCGTTTTTAGGCTTAACTGGTCCAAACGGCCAGCATACGCTTAATGTTAAAGGCGAAGGCGTAATTGTTGGCGTAGTCGACAGCGGTATTTGGCCTGAAAACCCAAGCTTCGCAGACGACGGAACTTACCCAGCGCCACCAGACAAATGGAACGGCGAATGTAACGTAGGAACGGTTGGCGCTGAAGACGATGCGGCTCTTCCTCCTGATGCTATGGGCTTCGAGTGTAGCAACAAACTTATTGGTGCAAGATACTTCGGTGCTTCATTTGCAGCAAACAACGACATTCAATTTGACCAAGGTGAATTTAATTCTGCACGTGATGCTGACGGCCACGGAAGCCACACTGCAGGTACTGCTGCTGGTAATTTCGTAGAAAATGCACAGCTTCAAGGTGTTGATATTGGTTCATTATCGGGTATTGCTCCACGTGCACATGTTGCCGCATACAAAGTATGTTGGAATGCAGACTATGTAAACCCACAAGGTCAAAACGAACGCGGATGTTTTGGTTCTGATTCGCAAGCAGCTATAGATGCAGCGGTAGCAGATGGCGTTGATGTAATAAACTACTCTATTAGTGGTAGCAGAACAGACCTTACTGCTCCGCAAACTTTAGCCATGCTGCGTGCAGCCGATGCTGGTGTGTTTGTATCTGTTTCTGCTGGTAACAGCGGCCCAGACGAAGGTGTTGTAGGTACTCCTGCTCCTTGGGTAATGAGTGTAGGTGCGTCAACTTATGACGGCCAACGTCAGGTAGTGGCTGATGCATTTTCAATCACACGCGGCGACGAGGAAGGCGATGATGTAGGCGCAATCGCTTCAGCATTTAGCCCGTCGTGGGAAGTAGGTTTCGGCGGCACAATTGAAGCCGTATCTTCTACTTTTGCTTGTGAGCCCTTAGATGACGATTTAAGCAACTCTATTGCGCTAATTTCGCGTGGCGGCTGTGGCTTCATCGACAAAGTGCTTAACGCGCAAGCGGCTGGCGCTACTGGCGTAATTGTTTATAACAATAGACCAGGCGGCCCAATCACAATGGGCGGGACGCTTCCTCCTGACGTAACCGTTGATATTCCAGCTGTTATGATTGGTCAAGATGAGGGTACTGACATTGTTGCTAACCTAGGCGAAATTGAGACTACGGTTTCGTTTGAAGGTGGACTTACTACTTTTGTAGTTGATGAAACAGGTAACGTAATGGCTGAGTTTTCATCACGCGGCCAAAACGAAGCGGTTGCTGATATCATTAAACCCGATATTACTGCGCCGGGCGTGAATGTACTTGCCCCTACCAGTGCAATGCAACTTGACTTCCCTGGCAATAATCCGTTGCAAGGCGAAGACTATGCGTACTTGTCGGGTACATCAATGTCTTCACCGCATATTGCGGGTATGGCAGCATTGTTAACTGAACAGTTCCCAGATTGGTCTCCGGCCATGAAAAAATCTGCATTGATGACAACTGCTTATCAAAACGTGGTTGATTTTGATGGTTCTGCTGTCACGCCATTTGTATTTGGTTCAGGTCACGCCGACGTATTAGCAGCAAGAACACCAGGTTTCACATACGATACCACTCTGTTTGATTATTCAGCATACCTATGTGGTCGTGGCAGAGATGCTATTGTTGCCGAAACGTCTGGCTTCACTTGTGGTGCGTTTGCAAATGCAAACTTCTCGTTTGATGCAACGCAGTTAAACTACCCGTCTATTGCAGTAGCTGAGCTAATTGGTAGCGAAGTTGTTGTAAGACAAGTTACTGATGTAACGGGTGCCGATCAAAGCTATAATATTACGCTTGACCTGCCTACAGGTGTTACTGCATCGGTATTAGTGTCTGACGGTGCCGGTGGTTTTGCACCAGGTACAGTGTTAGACGTGCCGGCTGGAAGTACAGCTTTATATGGTTTGGTACTTGAAGTTACTGACGATGCTGTTTTAGAAGAGTGGGCCTTCGGTTCAATCTCTTTCACAAACGGTGATGTAGCTAACCGTTCGCCTATCGCTGTACGTCCTGCTCCAGAGCCAGTTATTGTGGTTCCTGCGCGCGTTACATTAGAGTTAGATAGACGCGGTAACGCAAGCTTCCCAGTTGAGTTCGCTTACAGTGGTAGAACATCATTAGAAGCTCAAGGCCTAGCAACACCATTTGCCTCTACAAGAACCGTATCTCAAGATGCCGACCAAGAATTTGCTTTCAATGAACCTGGTCTAGGTACGCATATTCTTGAAGTACCAGAAGGTAGTTCATTAGCGCGTTTTGCATTGTTTGATTCTTTGGTAGATGTTCCTAATACAGATATTGATCTAATTGTTTATAGATGTATTGACTTCTCGTGCAGCAGAATTGCAGATTCATTGAATGCTGGTAGCGATGAGAATGTTGAACTTGTTAACCCAGGCGCAGCCTTTGGTAACAATGGTCGTGACTTCTACATAGTATGGACTCATGGTTTCAACCTAGGTGACAACGTAACAGAAACTGAATATCAATTAATCTACTGGATCACAGATGGACAAGAGCGTAACACTCGCATCATATCTTCTAGAAGAGCAATTGAAGGTAAGTTTAACAATGTACGAGTAACAGGCCGTAACTTGCCGTTCTTCTCTTACATGGGTACTGCTACATTCTTTGATGATGAAGGCGTTAACCAAGGCACTACGGTTATCGAAGCATTACCTGCATCACAAGATGTAAACTAGTAATAACTAACAAGTACTTTTTGTAAGTTACCATTTAAAATCCCCGGCTTTGGCTGGGGATTTTATTGCCTGCGATATATGCGCAATGCTACTCGCTCAAGCATGAAGCATACAACGTCATTACTTATATGGCATATTTCTGCTCGCTTAAGAGAATAAATCACACACTGTCTTTACATCAGCGGAGGCTGTAATCTGCGGAGGCTGTAACCTCCAAAAACATCCTCATTGTGAACTAGCGTAATGGTTGTCTTGGCCAGATTACTGCCTTCGCCTAATACTGTTTAAGCATTTAATTAGAATTCTGCACCACATTGTCATCTTCGCGAAGGCGTAATGCAGTTCGGTTAAGGATTTTATTAAGATTGTGCTCCCCACCGTCATCTTCGCGAAGGCGAAGATCTCATAAAACAACCACTGTGATCTATCACAATGAGGATGTTTTTGGAGATTACAGCCTCCGCTGTAAAGACAGTGTGTGATTTATTCTTTTAAGCGAACAGCATTACGCGAAGGCGGAGATCTGCAAAATTTCCTCTCTTCGTGTTGAAAACAAAGGTTGTTTAACAAAGATTACCACCTTCGTGGTAAAGACAAGGAGTTATGGTATCCTTAAATGAACTGCATTAGGCCTTTGCAGCAATGACAGTGGGTTTGTGCATGCTTAAACAAAAAGCATTAGATCTAGGCTTGAATGACAATAGGTTGAAAACGACGAAGGGCTGGGGACGACGATCGGTAAGGAGTTACGATGCCTGGAAACGACGAGGGGCTGGAAACGGCAATGGGTAGGGAACGAACCATTGGAGCTATTTAGCATCAAATGCAGGCGCATACTGCTTAAGGGCTCTAATAGAAGCGAAGGCTTTACACCAATACCAAACCCAAAAAAGCCGACCTGAAGTCGGCTTTTAACAATGCATTACTTACGCATTCATTATTTTCTGCGTGCTACAACCAAACCACCTATTGATAAAAGAATCAATAATGCTGTTGCAGGAGCGCTTACTTTAACTGAACCTGGAGTTACGTTGATAGAACCCTCGAAAGGCTCATCTTGTAGTGTATTGAAGCCAGAAAAGAAACCACCAATTTCGATATCGTCATTGAATATACCTACTTCAACTACACCGGCAAGCATATCGTCAATCACGTCTAAGTTAAGTTCGAAAAGAATTTCGAAGAAACCATTTTCAGCGCCATCGCCACTTACAGAGTTTAAGTAAGCGCTTGCACTGAAGAAGTTAAATGCAGTAAGAAGATCGTCGCCGCTTAAAAACAAATCAACAGTGTCGTTGTTTGAAATGCTAAAGAACTCAATTGCATCGTCTTCCCACAAAAACTCTGTGTCAAAGAACGGGTCAGCATTTTCTGTTAATGCACCAATTTCTAGCGTAGCCGTATCACCGTCAACTTCTAATTCAAAAGTTTGCGTGATAAGTGCAGCGTTTGCTGAGAAAGCTAGGCTAAGACTTAAGGCAGCTGTTGCCGCTGCTGCGGTAAATAATTTTGTTAACTTCATTTATGGATCCCTACTCTAATTGAGAATTATTGAAAAAGTGTACATATTATTATTATGTATCCAACTTAAAGCAATATCCGAACCAACTATTTTT
>Ga0115567_10003598_pt1 | contig 15216 bp, 6 predicted proteins | sample COGITO_mtgs_1204_2_FD_88679 | JGI IMG/M metagenome (GOLD analysis project Ga0115567, IMG submission 88679) | Pelagic marine microbial communities from North Sea - COGITO_mtgs_120412 | ecosystem: Environmental > Aquatic > Marine > Epipelagic | place: Germany:Helgoland, sampling site Kabeltonne... | reverse complement strand
GCGCTGCGAGCGCGCGAGGGCGGGGCGGACCGCCTGGAGGAGCTGCTGCTGCGCGAACTGGACGCGACGCTGGCTGCGGGGCTGCGGCCTGCCGCGGCCATCGCACCGGCCGTGGACCCCGCCAGCGGGATCGTGGTGCATCTCGGGGCGGGCGGCGCGGGCGGCGGGGCGGGGCTCGCGGCGGCGGCGACGGCGCTGGAGCTGGAGGAGGCGCGGCTCGCGGCGATCCGGGAGGAGAGCGCGCGGGACTGGCCGGCGTGGCGCGACGCGGGGAACAAGGGGCGGGAGGTGGAGGAGGAGGGGGAGAGCGCGGAGCCGGGGGAGCAGGGCGGTGGCGCGGTGGGGCGGAGCGAGAGCGGGGCGGGGCAGGCGCGGGCGGGACCGGTTGAGGCGGCGGGGAAGGTGGGGCAGGAAAAGGGGCGGGAGCGCGGGGGCAAGGTGCACAGGGTGGCTGCGCTCAGGCGCGGGAGCCGCAGAGACTTGTTGGGAAGAGAGTGAAACCTGTGCGTGGCGCCGGGCACGATTCCGGGGCCCTTCGTTCGCTAGAATTCCGTGAGTCACCTAAGCCGTCGACCCGGGTTAGGGATTATTAGGGCAGGGCCGGATGCCGCGGAAGAGAGGGGCGGCGGTGAAGACTGAGGAGGGCGTCGCAGACAGGCCTCCAAAGAAAGCGGCTGCAGTGAAATCGGAGGAGAAGCGTGCGACGGAAGCGCTCGGTCCTGGGACTGTCAAGGCGGAGCCCGTCGACGACGCATCCGCAACCACCAGGCCAGCTAAGAGCAGGCGTGTGGTGAAGAAGGAAGAGGGGGAAACCATCAGTGACAGCGAGGTGTTTCCTGGGTTTTCGAGACCCACGCCTGAGGAGTGTGAAACGCTCGCAAGAGAGCTGGTCGAGATCCATGGGGAAAAGGTGCAGCCGGCAGGATCGAAGCAGCCAATGGTTGACTCGCTGATCGCCACCATCCTGTCTCAAAACACCACGGGGAGCAACAGCAAGGTAAACATCTGCCGCCTCCAATCCGCTTCCCGCACGCGCATCCCGCGCACACCCACACGGCTATCCTGAGAGCGCGACTTCCCGCGACAGGCAGCCTTTGCAGCGCTCAAGGACCGCTTCAAGACGTGGGAGGACGTTCGCACAGGAAGCCTCGAGGACATCGAGGCCGCTATCCGCGTCGCCGGGTAGGAATTCGATCCGGCCAGCCCGCGCCCCGGGCAGCGAGCGGGCGCTCGCGCGCGTGACCCGGTGCGGCGTGCTGCCCCGTCCCTACCAGGTTGGCCAAAATTCGTGCGCAGCGCATCCAGAACATCTGCGAGAGGCTCCACCAGACCCGCGGGGAGATATCGCTGGAGGTGCGTCTGCTCTGACGCCACAGCACGCGTGCCCGCTGCCGCCCTCCAGTCAGTCGTGCGTGCGCCGGCGCGAGCACCCCGCTTGCCGGCTCGCCGCGCGCGCGGCAGCCCCGCGTCATCCGTAACGTGACCTCCCGCGCCCCCCGGGCGCAGCACCTGCGCAATGCACCAACGGAGGAGATCAAGCGGGCGCTCGCGTTCCCCGGCTGCGGTCCGCCCCCTCCCCCCCCTTCCCCGTACTAACCGGACAAGTCTCGTCCCTCCCCTCGTACTAACCGGACACGCCGCGTCCCTCACCGCGTTCCCCGGGTGCGGTCCGCCCCACGCTGAGAAAACTATTCAAGCCTCGGTAGTAGACAATGTCGTTGTTGTTTCGGCTCTGGGGCATCCATGTGCTGCACCGCCGTGCGAGTCCTCTGCTCTCCGACCCCCCTCGCCCTGCTGAAGCCGCTTTACTCACCGCGGCAGGGCCCAAGACAGTCGCGTGCGTGCTGCTCTTCAACCTCTCCCGCCCAGACTTCGCCGTCGACACCCACGTCTTCCGCCTTGCCGCGGTGCCCCGCCCCGCCCCGCCCCGCCCCGCCGCCCCTGCCGCCCGGCATGTGCAAGGTAACCTGAGACAGTCAGGATATCTTACACACCGCAGCCCCCGCAGCCCCGCCGCCTCTTTTATGCGTTGAAACAGGGATGTGTTCACAGTGCACCATAATCTCCCCTGCCGCCCCTCACCCGCCGCGCGCGCTGCAGGCGGCTGGGTGGGTTCCGAGCGATGCGGAGCGCTCCCGGCACAACACCGGTGGGCACCCCAGCGGCGAGGCCGCCCGCCACCGCGCCATGCGCGCCGCCCGTGCCCAACGGCTCCAACGTTTTAGATCCCTCTGCTCCTCGCGCTCCTCCTCGCCCCGCGCTGTACCTGCGGCCTCTCGACAGCGCGCCGTGCCTGATTCTGCGCCCGGCGGGGGGCAGCTGCCGGCAAGTCAGGCGCGCGGGCGTGGCCCGCGATCAACAGGGAGACAACCTACCTGCACCTCAACCGGCGCGTGCCGGACCGCCTTAAGTACTCGCTGCACGTGAACCTCATCGCGCACGGCCGGACCATCTCGCCTGCCCAGGGCCCTCGAGACGCCTCGCAGTGCCCGATCGCGCGTCGCAAGGCCGGCGGGAAGACTGTTAAGCAGGACGGTGGCGTGGGGGCAGCAGCCGCAGAGACGCCGGAGCCAGTTGCGGTCAAAAAGGAGCCTGTGTGATTTGGAGGGACGCGTGGGCGTTGCCAGCTTCTCAGAGGATGTGACCGGCTAGCACACATAAGTCACTCGTTCCATGAAGTGGATCACTTCCACAATCTAGTTTCTCGTCTCGCTTACGTGTTAGCACAGCACGTGTCACAGACCCGACCTCCTGGTCGTCTCAGCTTCATTCTTTCTCAAATATCTTATATTCTTCTTGTGTCTGTGAGTACAGATCGCTGGCCTGCATGCAATGCCTCAAGCCTCTGCGTTTCCTTCGCTTTTTTGTGTCCTGAGTTTTGCACGCGCGTTTTTTTAAGGTCCCGACTGTTGCTCAACGAACCGGATGGGAGACTGGCAGACGCATCGGAAATCATCCTGGATGAAATCGGCAGCCATCTACACAAGTATCACCAGCCAGCATTTCTCAGCTGCCTGCTTGCGTACCAGACAACCTCTTACAGGCGGTCGAAAAAAAAGGTGAACGGCCCTCATGACATGATCCAACACGCGCTGTCCTCCCTAGATGTCTACAGCCCATCCATTCACCATTACTCACTTCGCACGCACGCTGAGGCGGATTCGGGCCGAGCAGCAGGCGGAACCTCTCTTTACATTATTTAGATTTTCGAGGGGATTTGGTCAACAGCGCACACACTACTAACCCTCGCTGCTTTGGTCGCTCGCCCTTGGCATCCGCCCTCCTCGTGGCTCTGCTCGGCGCTTCAGTTCCCCAGCCCCTATTCCCAAGCCTTCTCGACCTCTTCTGCGGAGGTGTCAAACATGTCTTGAATCACCTTGCGCCCCTCCTCGTCCGCGTAGTGCAGAAGCTCGCCAGCGCGATGGGTCCACTCCACGACACCCTTGTAGTTCTGCAGCTTGAAGTTGAGGCGCACCAGTGCAAGAACTTCCTCCCATGATGGCTTCTGGCACACTTTGGAATGAGACTCGAACGCCGCAGTGTGACACCTGCGGCTCAGCGGGGGGAACGGCCCTCGCGTGAGCGCGCCCCCCCCCAAAACACGCCAGGCTTCCCCAACTTTCACCGCGCTAGCCTGCTGGCACAGCCGCCTGGTGTGAGCGGGCAAGGCACTCTTGACCGCAGAATCCATCGATCTTGCAGTGGATACACTTCGTGAGCGGTGAGTCGGAGCGCCCGCAGTGCGCACAGCAGGAGACTGTCTAGATGGAGCCGGGTTCAGCACTCTGTTCGCACACAAGACACCGCGCACGCACGATCGGGCGCAATTTTTAGGCCGCAGAGGGCATTTCGATCGTTGGGTTGGCTACGCACGTCGCTTTGCAGCGCGATGAAGTTCACGGATCGCCAATAGCGCTGCACAGCCGAAGACGACTGCCCCAGCACCAAGCACACATGTTTTGACGGTCAGCATGGCAGGTCTGAGCAGCCCAGTCGACAGCTGACCAGCGTGTTTCAACACAGCGCCGAAACCCCCTGCCGACAGGCAGAATCCTCTCCGGGAGCCTCCCGGCGCTCGCACTCAGCTCCCTCAGCTGAGGGAGGCGAGGGTGTACTTTGCGGCAACCCACCACTTTTCATCACTTTCATGTCGTCGTGGGAAGAGCTCCAATGGTTCTTTATTATCCCTTCCAACAGCAATAGCCCCGCAGCACGGCGCTGCCCTCCCGGCATCGGTGTCGACCCGCCACCGGTCGCCTGTGAGCAGTGCTGAGCTCGGTGCCGCACACATTCTGTGCCGGGCTGGCGACGTCGTCCTCTGAGTCGCGACGGGGAGATCCTGGATGCAATCTCAAGGCGAGTCCCTATCTTGTGTGCCCGAGAGCCGGCCTGCGCCCCGCCGGCGAAGCCGGCCGTCGCGACTCTGTCGCTTGCCGCCGGTCGCTCTGGAGCGACAGTACGTGTCAGGGCCGTGACCCCGATTTGAATGTCCAGCACGCCGCCCCGGCTTCCGACTTTCGTTCGCCTGACTGCTAACAACTGCTTTGCAACCGTTTTTTTTCGCACAGGCGCCGCAGATGGGAGGGGGAGGGCCAAGGGCTCGCTGGCCAGAGCTAGTCTCGCGGCATTGGTGGCCCTGATTTTTGTCACGATAGCGTCGGGCGCTGTTGTGCCGTGTCCCACCGCCGACAGCGTATGTACCAACTCCGCCTTGCACACCTGAACGGCGCGGTGCCGTGCCCTCGGAGCAATGCGATGAGCGGTCAGTGTGGGCCCTTGTGGCGGGCAATTCTGATGGCTTCGCCCCCTTTGTCAGACTGATGGCATCTTCGCAACGGGATATACAACTTCAGAGGGTGAAACGGTCACCGATGGCGTGCTGGCGGTTTCCGGCTCCATCACCTTCGATGACCACGCAGAGATTGCGGGGAATGCCATCGCCAGCCATACCCTGACGATCACTTGCGCAGAAACCACTGGCAACGGGTGCGATGACCAAGATTCCACGACCCCGGGTGTTTTCGGTGATACATCAGCGTGCATGGGTTGCGCTGGCACGGTCTCAGCGACGGTGCAGGGGGTCGGGTCAGGCAACCCGGCGCTCTCGACATGCATTGATGCGGGGCACGGGGACGTCACGTGCACAGAGGATGGCACGCCGTCCGTAGGCGGCGTCGAAGCACAAGGCATCTGGACAGCGTCGGGCAACTGTGATGAGGCCGCCGGCATGGGGCAGGGGTCGTGCGCCTGCGAGGCGTGGGATGGGGCCGTGGTGACGCCGGACGGGCCCTGGCAGATCACTGAATCAGCGGACGATCGCTGCACCTGCTCCGAGATTGGAACTGCCATAGCGCCTCCGGCATACTATGCGTCGTCGTACACCGCTGATGATGCGTACTACGACCCCGCGACCAGCGTTGAAGGTTGTGTTGCCGCAGTTGACTGCTCGTGTACTGCAGAGGGGGTAGCAACCAACGTGACGGCGAACTGTGGATGCTCCTGCACCTTTGTGCCCGCGCCCACCTGTGATGAAAATAGCTGCGGATGCGGCGACGAGTCAACGTACCCTACGGATGGCACCGTCGTTACCCATAATGAAGGTTGCGGTTGCACATGCACCGAGACGCAGGACACGGTTGAGGACGCCGGTTGCGCTTGCGAGCGCCGCGCGTGCACGTGCGCGTGCACTCGAGAGTGCATTGCGCAGTGCGACCCGGATCCCTGTCATTATGTCACGTCAGAAGACGGCAAGACCTTCACTTCGACGGGCGGTTACACCTGTGAAGTGCGGGCGCAGTGCAGCGGCGGATTTTACGGTGGAGGCAGCTTCACGGCACTCACGGCCTCCGTCAAGGCGAACCTAAAGAAAGACGACACAGACACAGGACAGACTTATCTCACCGGGCATACGCAGTCGCTGAGCAGCGGCTCTGTCACGTTCAACAACCTCAGGGTCGTCGACACGGCTTCAAATACTGTGACGTACAAGCTCAACTACGGAGTGTGGGACGGAAGCGATCAGGTTGTGCCCACGGACGATTCTGATGCATTTGATGTCGCACCATACGGCTACACCGTGCGCCAGGCCTCTGATAGTGCAAAGGGCTACACGACGGCGCCCGAGTACGTTGTGGGGACCGACCAGACCGCTGAGCTCGGTGAGTACAAAATCACACTCACCAACAGTGATGGTAGCGCCATCACTGACGTTGACTCGGATAGTGGCTTTTCGGCGACGTTCACGCTCATCACCTCGACAAATGGCGATGACACCCTCAGCTACAACGTCAACGGCGACAACACCGGTCGCGACGTTTCGTCCCAGCTCATTGTAAAGCAGGGCTCTGATGAGGTGACCGATCGGACAGTCAACATCGACGTTGACGGCACAACGATGGTCTTCGACCTGGCCGTGCGCGGCATGGTCGGCCAGCCCTTTGAGATTGGCGTTCACGTGGACTCGCCTTACACGACGTCCAAGTCAAGCGATTTTGTCCTCAAGGCGCTTGTTGATGGATCGCCAGCGCACTTCATCCTCTCGCCCTCCTCTGTCGTCGTGCACGTTGGCGTTGTGGACGGCACTCCCTTGATTTTAAGCTCTGATAACTACCCCAAGGTGCTTCACATGGATGGCGACGCCGCACTGGCACAGGGAATGGGCATCCCGAGCCCGTTCACCGTGCAATTTCTCGACTCTGACGGCGACGTGATCGCAGCCGGCAACTCGTTCTGCCAGAACTGCGTGGCGGCACGCCTCGTCCGTTGCGATGATGCGTACTCGGGCCAGACGTCGTACCCGACTTGCTCCTCGGTCTCACAGGCGCTTTGCGCGGCGCACTCTGACGGCAAATGCGGCGAGGGAGATGCTGACTGGCGCCACACTCTCTCCGGCCGCATTGTTGTTGACATGGTCGACGGCAACGCCACGTTCACGGATCTGCAGGTCTCACATACCTGGGGTGCAGGGTTCCGCATCGAGTTTTACCTCAACCCGGACAATTTCACGGCGACCACCATGACGAGCCTGCACCAGAACGGCTGGGTTTCTGTCCCACCAGCCGACAACGACGCTGGTTCGAACTCGATTTTCGTGCGGCCGTATGAGGTGGTAATGTATCGCCAGCCGGGGGGGGATGGCGTCGACAACGACGGCGACGGTAACCCCGACGGCGTCGGCGTCGGCGTAGTATTCCGTTTCCAGCCCTGGATCCGCATCGCTGGCAAGGGGTACAGCCTCGCCCAAAACAACGACCTCCATGGCTACACGCCAGTGCAGGTCGTGGTGTACAGCCAGAAGTGCGGCGCAACGGTGCCGACCAACGAGTCGTTTCCCGCAGACTGCCAGCTGCAGGTCATCGGGTACATCACCCCGCCTGCCGAGGGCAAGGCGCGCTACGTGATGCAGGACAGTTACGACATGAAAACCGACGCCGAGAAGATGGCCGCGTACGTAGACCCTACCGGGGACGAGTCGCTTTCGGCCACCAAGCCGCAAATTAAGTGGTCAACGGGGCTGGGAAACCGGCCCGGCATTGCGTACAGCGACCTGCGCTTGTCCCCCGTGAACGCGACGCGGCAGCACCGCCACGATGTTGTGCTCGAGTTCCGGATCGGGCCCAACGCCGCGGACATGGAGCACGTGTTCACCTCGGTGCGCGCGGACCCGATCGACATGTTCCACGCGCCCAACGCGCCGAGCAACATACGCGCGACGACCGTCGGCACGCTCGGCTTCCGCGTCGACTGGGACCCGCCGGTGGTCACGCGCAACTCGCCGCTCACGGGCTTCGTTGTCGAGGTCCAGCGGTGCTCGCGCACGGAGACGCAGAACGCGACGTGCATTGACCAGGCGAACCCGAGCTACGACGCGCGTCACGGGTTCGCCCGCGCGCTCGGGAGCGACCTCTCGCTCGGCGGGGGCCTCACCCAGGAGGTGCTCTTCGCCTGGGGCGTGGCGGACGAGGCGGGCGTGCTGCCCGTGGAGATCTACTTCAAGGCCGAGCGGACGCTCGCCGCCGGCGACGCCGTCCTCATCGAGCTCGGCGCGCGGTTGCACATGCTCGACGAGTTCGCATCGGCGTGCGCGCTGGAGGGCCCGGACGCGGAGCTCCTCGAGGTGTCGGTTGCGACCCTGACCTCGACGCTGCAGCTGACTGTCACGTCGGGCGCCACCGTCTACGAGCAGAAGCATGTCAACATCACGATCCCGGCTTCGTGCAACATCCACAAGCCTTACTCGGGGCCGCGTTCCTCGACCAACGTGTTCGGGTACCTAGCCGATTTCGAAGAGTTGTCCCAGCGAGGGTCGACGCTACCTGTGCTCAACGACAACCTCCCAGACCTCTTGCACTGTCCTGTGATGGGCGGTGGGTCGCGGTTTGACAACTGCAAGGGTACGCTGAGGTGCGACGTCGCTGCTCGCTATGAGCTGGTGAGTATCAAAGACGAAAATTCAATGGACCTCGACTGGTCAGGTGACCTCTACTACGGCGGCCACAGCGGCTATTTTGGGCAGAATGGAAAGCTTCAGGTACGACCTGACGGGGCAACAGAGTATCCTGACTCGGACGAGGCGTGTCGCTCCGGCAGCGCCCTCACGAATCCATGCGCTCTGTCTATCGGGCACGACTGGACCGATGCGGTGGCCCTCTCTTACAGCCCCACCACGACCAACGGCATTCGCGACTTCAACGGCGTGAACGTGACCATCCGGCGCGCGCGGGGCCTTGCTCCGGACGACCTGCTTGTGTTTGAGCTCCCGTGGGACATGACCATGACAGGCAGCGCGGATTGCGAGGATCTCATTACAGAGCATGCCAACCACACAGTGCCCAACACGACGCTCCACGACGAGGGCTCGTGCGACACGGGGTTCCTGATCACCACGGCACACTACCGCGGGGAGGCGCACATGGACTGGGTTGCGTACTGGTCGGACGGCGGCCACGCGGCGCTGAAGATGGGCGCCAAGACGTTTGGTATCAAGGTTCCGCGGACGTATCCCGCGCTGCCCTTTGAAGACATTGAGATCGAGATCACCGGGTTCACAGCAACTTCCTCGCAGCCAGCTGGGTACCGGATGCCGCGCTTCGCGAACGCGCTCGTGCGTCGCGGGCGCCGCACCTCGCTGGTGTTCCGCGACGGCGCAATGCTCGGAGAGTTCTATTCGAAGACTACGTCGAATCCTCTGGGACACTACCGAACAGTCTCGGTGGATGTCGGCACATTGGCGGTGACAGGCGAGTCTGTGTACAACTTCAAGGTCACCCCTCACAACGGCCGTTTCACAGGCCCCGCGGTCGAGACACAGGTGCAGAACCGCGCGATCACGCCGCCGGCGCCGCCGGCGCTGTTCTCGCAGATGTCCCAGGAGGCGCTGGGCGTGCGGGTCCTCTACTCAAACTACGCGGGACAGGTCCCCCCCCCTCGTACTAAGTGGACACGCCGCGTCCCTCACCCCGTACTAATCGGACACGCCGCGTCCCTCACAGGTTGTCTCCGGGCCCTTTCCCAAGTACACGGTCACGGTCGTGCCGGAGTCGGGTGAGGCGACGCGCGTCGGCGTGCGCCTCCAGCCGAAGCGCCGCATCGGTGCGGGAGAGTCGTTTACGCTCAAGCTGCCCGGCTTCTCCGCCGCATCGCCCTACGTCATCTGGAACGCGTCTTCGGACTACAAGATCTGGGCTGACACGTACCAAGTCACCGCGGGCTCCCACGGAGCGTGCGCATGCGACGCCGCGGGGACCACCTTCACGCCGCGCAACCTGTACCGCCTCACGGCGGAGGCGTCGGGCGTGGGCAAGTGCGGCAACGGGACGGCGGACGCGGACCTCCTGGCGGCGCTCGGCGTGAACGAGTCGCACTGGATCATCGACGCCGACTTCAACAACACGCTGCAGGACTGCGAGTGCGGCGGCTGCTCGTGCTCCCTCTCCGGCATCCCGTCCACGCCCGCGACCATCTACAACGAGGCGTTCAACTGCTCGGGCTGCTCGTGCGACCACTCCACCGGGGAGGTCACGCTGCCTCCGACCGAGTACACCGCGGGCGGCAACTGCTCCGACTGCACGTGCAGCTCGCGCGGCGTCGGCTCTGCGAGCCCCAACTACCACGCGGTCGGAGAGTGCGACAACTGTGCGTGCAGCGGAATCAACGTGTCCGCAACCCCGACGGCCGAGGACGCGGACTGCTCTGCGTGCTCCTGCGAGTACCGCACCTGCGACTGCACGTGCGAGCCCATCTCGTGCGACTGCTCCTGCCCGGTGAACCGCTCGTGCACGTGCGGCTGTCCGCTGCAAGAGACGTTCGAGTGCGGATGCGAGCAGCGCGAGACGGCGCCGGAGATCTCGCGCGCCGTGTGGTCGGCCTACACGCAGCAGCTGACGCTCACCATCGCCAAGGGGCACAGCCTCCCCGCCGGGCGGGTCTCGACCTTCTGGCTCGACCGCGCGGGCGGCCTGACCTTGCTCGGGGAGGACAAGGTGCCCAAGGGCCCGGACGGGCTCTCGGGCGGCGAGGCGCTCTTCAACCGCTTCAAGCTGAACTGGCTCTCGCCGTTCCCGACGGCGATCAAGCCGCGCCTGGGCTTCCTGGTGCAGATGACGTCCGACATCTACTGGCGCACCAACATCCAGTCCTTCTTCGTGCCAGACGTGCTCGACTCCGGCACCGAGCGCCTCGCGGTGCTCTCGCACCTCGCGCAGGACGTGGCGAAGGACGACGTGTTCATCGAGGTTGCAGACGCGCAGCGGCACCTCTACCGCGGCGACATCATCAAGGTCGGCGACGAGTACATGGAGGTGCAGGGCACCGCGAACGCGTCCACGGCCATCGAGGTGAAGCGCGGCGTCTTGGAGAGCACCGCGCAGGCGCATCCGGTCACGTCCGGGACGGCGGCGGACGGCGGGACATGCGCGTGTGCCGCGAATCACTCGGCGACCGGGGGCGGCTCGTGCGCGTGCACGCCGGTGCACAAGAAGTTCCGTGGGGCGACGGACGTGAGCGTCGGGGTGGAGAAGGGGCTCGACCGGCGGACGGGGTATCTCGGGACGCAGTGCCGCTCTGGCGTGAAGAACGCGCCCGAGGGGTGCAACCCAACAGGGTACCTGTGGAATAGCACGCGCACGCACCAGACGTTTGAGATCACGGAGGGGGTCACGCACACCAACAACTTCTATGGCGCGTGCGGGACCGACCCGGAGACGTGCGACAGCAGCAACTGCCGGTGCAAGGAGACGGAGATCACGCCCGGGCAGGAGATGGGGAACATCGCCTCCAAGGCGAGCGGGGTCGCGGACATCCGCAACACGGGCGACCCGCTCGCGTTCCCGGCCTCGATCAAGACGACGACGATGCACGCCGTGCTGGACGAGGACTACGTGACGTCGGTGGCGGTCGCGAGCGCGGCGGGGATCCAGAACGGCATGTACATCCGGGTCGACGAGGAGATCATGCTCGTGAAGCTTGTCTCGCGCGGAGTGCTACAGGTCGCGACCTCCAAGACCTCCGGCGGCAGCGCGTGCTCGTGCTCGGCCGTCGGCGCGACCTCCTCGGGGGGCGGCGCCTGCGCGTGCCGAGACGAGCAGGCCGGCGCGGACTGCGTGAGGGGCGGCACGCTGGTTGGCGAGGGCGGGTCGGGCAATGGCTTCCGCGCCGTCTTCACCGTCGACTCGGGGTCGGTCGACGCGATCACGGTGCAGAATCCTGGCTCGGGCTACAAGGGCGCCGGGCCGAAGGTGTCGATCTATGCGGACACCAGCAATTGCACTTTCTCCTCGCCGACGTGGTTTGTGACCACCTCGGACTCGGTGCTGTTCGTCGAGCGCGCGGTGCTCGGCACGATCCGCGGGGAGCACGCGAGCGGCGCGGTCGTGTCGATCATCCCGTGGCCCACCTTTTCGGCCGTCAACACGCACATCCCCGGGCTGCAGTACCACTTCCGGATCGCCGCGGTGAACAGCGCGGGCGTGTCCACGTTCTTGTACCACGAGCTTAAGCTCGACTCGGTCTTCCCGCGCGTCATCCCGGGCGCCGGCGAGAGGCTCCTCGAAGTGATCCTCATCGGGGGGCACTCCACCGGTGGAGTGCTGGACATCACGCTCTACGTCGGACAGACGTTGGACGACGGCTCGCCCGACTTCGCGCACTCGAAGCGCTGCGACGCGACCTCCAACCTCGACGCGGGCGGCACGCGCCTCACGTGCTCCTCGCCGCCAGGCAACGGCGCGGCATGGGATCTGATCGCGGTGTCCAAGTCCGGGAGCGTCAACCGCATCAACGTCGGCTCCGCCTGGATGCGCTACGAAAAGCCCGTCATCACGCGCCTCTCGCCCGTGCAGGCGCCCGCCCCGCCCGCGCCGCGCCCGCGCCTGCTGCCAGCCCGCCCCCTCTCTCGCCCCCGCTCCCCTCCCCGCGGCTGAGGGAGGCTCTGTGTGCAGGTGAAACCCGAGGAGCCCGTGACGTTCACCATCACCGGCAAGCACTTTGGGCTGCCGGCGGACCCGCTGAAGGGGCGGCGCGCCGACCCACTCTCGGGGTACCTCGAGACGGAGGAGTCCGGGCAGCTGCGGTGCGCGCCGCTGGTGCACCTGTCGGACGGGGCGGCGACGTGCACGATCACGCCCAAGAAGGGGCAGATCATGCAGGGGCACATGGTGCTCTGGGCGGGCGACACGGCCGCGGCGTCGACGACGGGCGGCGCGCAGGACACAGCGACGGACCCCGAGGTGACGTACGTGCAGGTGGAGGCGAAGCCGGTGGAGGTGAAGGCGGCGATCCCCGTGGAGATCAACTCCATCCCGGAGGGCTCGCCGGAGCGCAAGTCCTTCGAGGCGTCCTTCGCCACCGACATCTCCGGCGCGCTCGGCGTCCCGTCGTCGCGCATCGAGATCGTCGGCATCTCCGCGGGCTCCGTGATAGTCATCTTCAACATCCTCCCAGACCCCAACGCCGTCGCCGCGCCGTCGCCCGCGGCGCTCGCCGTCTCCCTCGCCCAGCAGGCCGCGGACCCGTCCTCGGCGCTCGCCGCCACCGCGCTCGGCGGCGCCATCACCGTGACGATCCCGCCGGGCACTGCCGAGCTGGCGCAGGCCGAGGTGGCCGCGGCGTCGGTCGAGGTCGGCAGCGTGCCGCTATGGGAGTCGAGCTGCGTCGCCAAGACTTACACGTCCTTCGACATGGAGGTGTGCTACGACTGCTGCACCTACATCTGCGAGACGGGCGTGGAGGTGCCGCAGGTCGGGGGGCAGGACGCCCTCCCGGGCTACCGCGCCGAGGTCTGCCAGAGCCGCTGCCTCTCGCACTGTGGGTACGATCGCGTGCTCTCGAGGTCGACGTGAGCGGCGCGGCCGTCGGAACGCTTGCGCGCGTACGTTCCACCTGTAGAATCGCTCTCTTCGGGCATGGCGATTCCCCCGGCACAACCCCGCGGCGATGGCGTGCTCGGCAGCCACAGGCGCCGGCATCATAGGAACCGCCCCTTTTTCTGAGACCTCCCGAGGTTGAAGCATGGTAAATAAAGTGGGGCGTGTGCTGGATCATTGAGAAGCCGCGCTGATGTTGAGAGTGGACACGAGGCAAATTCGTTCTGCTCGCGCGCGCGCGAGAGAGAGGCAACAGGGAGAGACAGCAGAGTCGTAAGCTCAGGGATGTACTGAGACGATAGCCACAAGCTTAGCAAGGCACGGGGAGAGAAATGAGGAAGTGTGCATGTTCGTTGATACATGAAAACAGCGTTGCCTCAGCGAGCTGGCTGTCAAAAGGAATGTACTGCACACAGCAAATACTTGGGGCACTTGTCCGCTACGAGCAAGAGCAGGGGGATCCAGGGTGAAACCCGTCCAGGATCTGGCAGTCCACAAGCTGCTCCAAGCATTCTCCCGGTGCTCGACCGGAATTGGTCAAATCGATATCATTTGGAGATCTCTATCTCCCTATGGCCCTCTACCGCAAGTACGGGATCTCACTGGAACACTCATGAGATCATACTCTTTAGAGCTCCGTTTTGGGACAACTTTTACAGGCTTGGATCGCCGCTAGCATCCGGCATCCACGGGGAGCGCTCGCTGGCAAAACACGGTGCAGCACAACTGTTTTGACACTTTTGGGCTAGTTACGGGCGAGTTAGACGCCCCAGGTGTTGTGGTCGGCCTAGTAGCTCTGCCCGCCGAGTCAGGCAAACCCGTGGGCCCAGGACTGTACCGCAGCTCCCCTCGCTCTTATTCTCCCGCCGCATCACCGTGTAAAAGGAGCCACGCCGCCTCGTGTTAGTTTGGGAAGAATTCTAGCCGTGACAACAAGCGTCGTGGCTACGGAACATGGCGGGACACGATCTCGGAAAATCTGGGAACGGTGATGGTGATGCTGGTTATGCGCAGGGTAAACCGGAAGCAGACTCTGACCGAAAAGGGCTTGCCATTTTTGTGACAAATGGTAACGAAGATGTTGCTGATCACGAAGTTGACATCAACGTTTTGAACAGCATTTGCGAGAAGTTGAAGGCAAGTCCCTTCGAAACACACACCTCTTTCCGTGATGCCCACCAACGCAGCTACAACCACTATCTGAGTCTCGACAGAGTATCTGAGTCTCAGACGAGTACGGACGAGTATCCATTCACTTGGCGAGAGGTACTCGATGAGGCTTTTGTCCCGGTCTTATGTAAGAGGCTGAAAGATTCCTTGACAGACGGCAAAGTTGATGTAAACGCCGAGTTAACCGACGCAGAAAAAGGGACCGTTGACAGTTGGAAGCAAAGGTCAACTTGCGATTGGCGTACAAAGGTCAACGTGCGATATAAAGACGTCGTCAACGATGACAAGAGGGATGAGAAGTGGACAAAGAAATTCGAAGAAAAGTTTGAAGATGAGCTTGGAGAGAGGAGATCACGCATTTTCGATGCTGACATCATCGACAAATCGTCGATGATGGCGGTCAAAGGCGGGCAGAAGTTTTCCTTCACGAATATGGAGACAAACGCTGACGAGGACTCAGAAGAATTAAAGAACCTTGAACGCATGAATGTTCCCGAGGGGTGCCGTTTTCACGTAATTCGGTTGCATGAGTCGACAAAAACATATGGTCTGTTGCTCGTGCTGAATCAGCCCGAAGATGCCGGACTGTACCAGGATCAGCGAGCACAAGAAGAGGAAGAAGGAGAGGAACAAGACAATGTGGTGGATGTGGGAGACTCTTCAAGAATGATTGTTTTCAGACTTG
>Ga0115567_10003597_pt1 | contig 15220 bp, 16 predicted proteins | sample COGITO_mtgs_1204_2_FD_88679 | JGI IMG/M metagenome (GOLD analysis project Ga0115567, IMG submission 88679) | Pelagic marine microbial communities from North Sea - COGITO_mtgs_120412 | ecosystem: Environmental > Aquatic > Marine > Epipelagic | place: Germany:Helgoland, sampling site Kabeltonne... | reverse complement strand
GCCTCCCGGTTGCTGCTGCTCCTCTCCGGCGCGAAACGCATAGAGCGGAGCTTGGCCGCCATCTGCGAGGAGCGGATGCACCTGCTCGCTTCCAGCCGAGGGTGTGGGTGATGGTGCGGGCGCTGCTGGGAGCTGGGCGCGCAGCGCACGGAGCTGCTGGTCCTTGCGCGCGAGGTCCTTGAGAATTTCGACCATGTCCCGCTTGCCCTCCTCAATCGTGGCAACCTTCGTGCGCAGCTCTGCGCGGAGATGTGCCACCTCGTCGATACGCACGTCCTTTGCGAGCGACTCTTTCTCTTTCTCTTTCTCCCGCTTCTCCAGCTCTGCCACACGCGCTTTGAGCTGCGCTTCAGCGCCCAGCGCAGCGCGCGCCTCGACGAGCCGTCCCTCCGCCTGCTCCAAGAGCTCCTCTGTCGCAGCCGCACGCTGCTGCGCATGCCGACTCTTCTCCTCGGCCTCGCGAAGCTGCGCTTCTAGTGCCTCTGCCGCGACGCACTGCTCCTCTCGCTCCGTCCGCGCCGCTTCTAGCTCCTCCCTCAGCGCTGCAGCACCCTCGACGTCAAGGAGACGATTTACACCGGTGCCTGCTCGTGATTCCTCTGCATGCCGCAGCTGTTCACGAACGTCCACTAGCTCCCCTCGCACGTGTCGTGCGTCCTGCTCCGCGTCAACTGCGCGACGCTCAGCGTCCGTGGCCGCTTCCCGCGCCTTCCGTTCCGCCGCCCGAGCCGCCTCTGTTCGCGCGCGCTCGTCCTCTAGCGCCCCATCCTCCGTGTCTCCCCGCGCCTCTGCGCTTGCCGCGCGTCGATCAGCGTCTTCGGCGCGACGCTCGGCGTCCATCACTTGCGCCTCCGACTCAAATGCGCGTGCCTCCCACTCCGCCACGCGCGCCTCCAATCTCCGCTGTGCCTCCGCTGCCTCTTCTGCCTCTAACTCCGACGCACGTCTCTGATTCTCCAGCTTTTCACGCACCTGCGCTGCATCTGTCTCCGCGCGTGTCGCCGCCGCTCTTGCTTCCGCGAGCGACGCACGCAGGGTGAAATTCTCTCGGTCCGCGCGGTCCACATCGTTCTGCATTCGCTCCTCTAGGCGGCTAAGTTGCTTGCCTGCCTGGGCATCTCCCTCGCGCTCCGCCCGTGTCACCTCTCGAGCTTCCTTCAGCTCTAGCTGCATCTGCCGATTTTCTGTTTGCAGAGTGTCACGCTCCGATAGCAGATTCTCGTGCGCACCCCGCAGCGATTCGTATTCCTCTTTCAGGGTCGTGTGCGCCGTGCCGATTGCGCCGTAGTCCGAAACCAGCCGGTTGTTCTTGTCGAGCAGCTCGTCATGCTTGGCGAGCAGTTCATCATGTTGGTTGCGAAGATTCTCTAGTGTCGTGTGTACCTTGATCTGGGCCACCTTTTCTGCCTCAAGCGCTGTCCTCAGGGTCCTATTTTCCCCCTCCGCCTTTGACAGGGCACCGGGGGTGATAGAGTGCGCCCCAACTCGCCCTTTGAGCTCATCTATGTCGCGGAGAAGTGACTCCTCCCTGACATTACAGCAATTGGTGCCAGATTAGCAATTTGTGCAGCTCCAGCAGACTAAGATCAGCAATGGGTCGCCAGAGACGTTGGGACCCAAGACCTTGTGCGGGCGCGATCGTCGGCTGCGCGCAGTGTTTTCGAGAAGTTAAGCAGGCACGCATCTTTCACGGCCAATACAGCCCGGAGGCGTTCCACTTCACTGCGGGGTGACAGCGCTATCGGCGTCGCGACCCCACCGCCCTGAGAGGGCATGAAGATCCCTCCTTCGAACGATGCAAAATTATTTTAAAAAACAAACGATATCAAAAAATCATTCGGAGAGTCCCGGCTGCGCCGCGATGTGCTCGATGCCTTTGGCTTTCCACACCATCCCTGTGCACACGATGTGCCTGGGAGTGCTCTCCGCATGCTCATCCCGGCCTTCGTTACCGGGCCCTGAAAACGAGTGGCACATGGACAAGGTATGAAAGCCAAAAAGCTCCATACCATGGGAATTACCCTGGTTGTCTGGAGCTCGCCAGGGCGACAGATCACGATCATATTCTACGGTGATAGCCTAGCAGCCAACCCACCTTTCCCACTCACAGGTTCGACTGATGGATAAGTCATTGCGCAAAATTGCTGGCTCCGCGCTTCTCCCCTCACCGCAGTGCTCAGCGGCACACGCCATCAACCTCGCCGCCAGCGACGATCTTGTCTTGGTGGCACACGACAGCGGGAAGGATCGGAAAATCTGTTATGCAACTCGCGCTGCTCTCGACCTGTAAGCGTCCCACTGCTAATTTTGCATCTACCCTTGTCTGAATGATGATTCAAGTTCTGCCCGCCTTCAAAAAGTCAAAGCGGTGGCCAATGCAAACAGGTGGGGAACGGACTGGGAAACTTTCATGTGTCTAACAGCAGAGGAAGCGGGTGTTTTCGGGGAGACGGATGACGCGATTGAAGAGCGGGGATATTTGCTCTATGATCAAGGCGTCGGCAAGGCAAATGGCTTATTGTTCGTTGCAGATGACGTAGTTGTGTGGGAGATACGTGAGGACGGCGATCGCTCGAAACCACTGCTTGGCCAAGCTGCAATGGTGCAGCGAAAAAATTGCCGCCCAATCAATGCCGCAAATGCAGATATTTCTGGATCTTAGCACCCCAACGCTATTGAGGTCCCATGGCTCGGGAATGGTAGCAGCCAGCCCGGGGGGTTGTTCTGGAGATATCCGTGCCATACAGCGATCAAACTCTCTCACCGTGCGTGCACTGCTAGCTGCATCGTGTCTTCAATGTAGCTCACACTTGTCCATACTGTCACTTGTCACATTTCGCGACCGTTCCCCCTCCGCACTCCTCTCAGCCGTCCAATCGAACTCACTCGGGTCCTGTCAATCTACAACCGGGCAGCCACTGCGGCCCAACAACCTCGAGAACTAGGGCACCACACGGGGGCACACCAAGTGCCCCGCGCCTACTTCGGCTGGGCTATTGAGAAGTATATTTTGAGGTAGTCAAACGAGGTGAAGGATATCATGAAGGCAATCGGCCCCTTGATCCAGTTCATCGAGAGGCCCTTGAAGAGCCCGCGCGCCCCATCCTTGTGGTAAATTATTTTTAGCGTCCCCCAGATCGACGTGTACAACTTGGCGGTGTGCCCTGCGCTCTGCCCCTTGGCAAGCGCGTGCCCGCCCTCGGCAACGAAGCCCTCCGTCTGCATGCGCCGCCGCACAAGGTCCAGAGGATACGTCGAGGACTGCGCCACAAGCCCCGCGATCTGTGAAAGCCACCGCCACTCGCGTTACGGTGTGCGATCGGGCGACAACACACGCACCCAGCAGGGTTGCAGGGGCGCTTTGTACGGTCGGCGACGCACCGCTCCCGAGGACACCTTTGCTGCGAGGGGTGTGTGGAGCGATGAGGTATCGTAGCGCTTTGCAGCCATGTGGTTCAAGGTATCCCGCGTCAGGAACGCAATACCGGCGTACGGCAGGATTCCAAGAAGTGTCGGGTTGAGGCCCCGATAGAGTCCGAGAATCGAAACTGAGCCAGTTCCTCCCGTCACCGCTTCCCACCAAGCCCCGCGCGCCGTTTGGTTTGCCCGCACAGCAAGCCGCGCGCGCAACAGATCCAGTGGATACGTCACAGCCACAGCAGTCGCACCCGCCGCCGATCCCGCAAGCAGTCGCTGCAGGGATGTCACGCTTCCATCTGCATCGTGCAAACGCGTGAGCCCCTGCGACATCACAGGCAGAGGGGCGAAGAGAGGAGCATTCGGCAGACTGCTGTGGATTGAGTCGGGCCCTGCCTTGGTTCCGCAGATATCGTTTGTACACATCGAAAGATGCAAACTGAATCCCTGCGTATGGGATTACTCTCGCCACTGTCGCAGAATTTCCCCTCCACAGACCCCTTGTGCCTTCGATCTTCACAATATTCACCTGCCACGCGTGGTTTTGCAACGGTTATGGGCATGAGGTGAATGGCGTTTAAGCGCAGGGAGTGAGCCGAAGCGACGGTTCGTCAAACAGACAAATCGATGGATGCAGCAGCCTACCATCTCATGTAAAGCGTTCCTCGCGCTGAAAACCTTCTCCGAGGTCTGGAAAATGATCTTGGTTCGGTCGAGCGGAGCAATTACCGTCTTGGCAATCGCACCAGCAATCCCTCCTGCGTGCTTGAGCAGAGGTCAGCGATGAAACACTTATCTTGCCTCGCTATTTCACTCCGTGCCTCGCACGGGGGTCTCTCGGCCGGCTCTATTTGCCATATCACCGTCAAGTAAAATCGCTTCCCGCTGTACAAGGCATCGGTTACGCCACAGCCCCGCATCGCGCCAGACAAATCCCCTCCTCGAATATCGTCCTATCTTAGAGGTAAGATGCGGTGGCCAGAGCAGCTGCAACATGTGATAGAGATTGCCGCTCATTACACATGTGCACCCCATTCTGCGTCTCGTCAATCTTGTGCCTGGAACAATGGCCTAGCGCTGAGAGTAAGGGCGCTCACCGGCGACAAGGCGCTTGCATACATCAGCGAAGGGTGTATCCTGATTCACGTTCTGCTTCTCTGGCTCCTGAAGTAGATCGGCGCGGTACGGCGCAGTATGGCGCTTCCTTGGCCCTCTTGCCCCGTGTTCCGCCGCTTGAGACATGCCTCTGAAACTCCTCACCCGACCTCCACTCGCCACCGCTTTTGGCCCCTTCAAATAGACCTAGGCTTGGCGACAATCTCTGTTGAGACTGGCGTTACTGCCTATGTGGCCCAGCGGGCGTGCCCCGGGGCGCTACGCCTGTCGTGCCCCCGACACGGTGGGCCACGCGGATCACCTAATGCCAGATTTCGGAAGCTCAATGCAGGAGCACACACAAACGTGGGTTGAGTGATCCGCCGGCCTGCCGGCCTAGCGGCACTGCCACCCGGGCCCCGAGGTCCTCCTGCAGCGAGGCCGTCCCCGCGAACCTGACTTGGACTGGCGAAGCAAGATCGAGATCTCCTTGCGACTTGCACTGCTGAGCTCTTTATTAATTAATGAGGCACTCACCCCCTTTTCATCAGGGCCAACCGGGGAGGATTGATGAGCACAAACGTGTAGTGCCATGGCTGCAGCCCAACTCTCGTTGCATCCCCACACTTTCTCGAGACCATGGCTGATGCTGGCTTACCTTATCACGACCACTATCTACTCTGGATGTGCGGGCTCCGATGACAGCAAAAATGCGTGGGCGGTGCTGATCAGTCACGCACATGATCAGGACGTGCACCTGAGCACAGGTCAGCCACTGCTGCTCGCCTGGCGAATCGACCTGCAAGCGGTGCTCGCTAAGGCTGAGAGGTCGGGAATGGATAGCAGTAGGACACAGACCGAAGCGCTGACGTTTGCACTGGTGGTTGACGGGGAGCTCGAATCGATGCAACATTTGTCGCCCAGTGCCGGAGGGGAGCTGGTGTTCCGGCTGTACGTTGAAACGCTGGACGGTGCTGCTGGGGGGGGGGCAAAGGAGGGCATGAGGATTCACTTGCAGCTTGCAATTGTTGGACCGAACGGACCAGTTGGCCAGATAACTGACACAGTAGAGCTTTTGGTTTACGCAGAAGATTGGGGGGAGCTGGGGACCCCGACGGTGCAGCTTGGGGATTCGCTGGGGTGGGGTGACCATGGTGCAATTAGAGGTTCCCAAAATGTCTATGGTGCACTCAGAGGTCCTCAAGACATGACGGACAACATGCGAGTTCCACATCATTCGACAGAGCTTTGGTACTCTGATGCCTGCCAGTTGGCGCACGTAGACTCTACAGCCCACTTCTCTGCGAATAAGAAGTCGCGTATATCGCTGCCACGCACGGTTGTCTTGGAGGACTTTTGCCCGGGGGGTCGTGGTCATGCAAACGAAGTCGTTGTTGTCCCGCAGCTATCTCTCATCTATGTCACCACTCGAAAGGTTGCGAGCTCCAGGATCCAGGACGTCCTGCAGCGCGTCTACGGCGCGGACCGAAAGATCTGTGCTGGCAAATCGCACGATTGCAGCAGATTTGCGGATGAGCGCTGCACCTCCATGTGCTTGACAGAGACGGAGATCCAGAACTCGTTCGTTTTTGCTGTCGTCCGCGACCCTGTCGAGAGGTTCTACTCTTCGCTGTCGCAGGCGGAGAAGGGGTGGGAGTTCAACTTCACCCTGGACGATGCGGTTGACACACTTGAGGCGATGCAAAGTGGTAAATGCGGCCATGAGCTCCACTTTGAAACGCAGGCGAGGGTGCTCTCGACCCCAATACTTGATGGCCGTCGAAGCATTCCCATCGATTTCATCGTTCGAATGGAGAACCTCGTCGACGATTTTCTGGAAATGCTGAGAGTAGCTGAGGTGCGCACCGGAAAGTCTACGTCTCATACAGAATTTACGATGATACAAGACATGCTAGCGACCAAATCGAACCAGAGACGAAATTCGTGGCCTTTTCGAACTCGAGAACTCGACACGATGGTTGGTTGGGCCTTCCATCAGGACGTTGCTTGCTTTGGCCGAGTTTCGAACGATGCGAAGCTAATTGGGAAGCAGCCGAGTCTTCTAATGAGGTCTCCATTCGCAACGCCAGAGAAGAAAGGCGCTGTAGCGGGGGGGACTGTACCCACTTGGGCTACGCTGCTGAGCCACGTACCTGGACAAACGGTCTATCTGCGGACGGACCAGCCTCTGATCTTGTCATGGCGGATCGACCTGAACGCGGTGGAGGCGGAAATTGAGGAGGCGCACGAGCAAGGGGCTGGCATGAGGTTTCGTGCTGTTGAGCTGGCGTTTGTGCTCTCGCTGGATCACACACAATGGGCATTTGAGAGAATGCGGGCGGACGGAAGTGGTGTGGTGACGTTTCAGCTGCTGGACCTTGCGTCTGAAATGCATCTCGGGGCGCTCGATGGCGGCAGCAAGCTTTTGCAGCTGACGATGGCTGGACCAGACGGACCTGTCGGTAGGACCGTGGAGATCGAGCTTGCAATTCACTTATGGGATCTGACCCCAGAAGTTTCGAAGGATGCCGAAAGGAAAGAAACAGATTTTGTATCAACCAGTGCCTGTGATTCTGGCATCAACCAAATAATTGCGTTCTCAGATATGAAATATCAAAGGGCTGCGTCCGAGTGGTATGAAAAAACGCAATCCCTGGGCTACACTGCGATACGGCTCATTGCAACAGATCATGAGGCCTTCGAAAAGTTTGTGGGCGCTGGGTATTGCGCCGAGCTCGAGCTCACCGACATCACCGACCTGTCAAAATTGTGGAGGTTGCGGCTGAAGGTGCTGCAGCGTAAACTGGAGGGGGGATACAACATACTCCTGTCCGATATCGATACAATATTTTTGCGTAATGTTCCGTTGAGCGAAATCGCTGAAAGTGGTACGCATGTGGCATTCATGGAAGGGACCATATGGCCTCAGGATGTCTTCGATTCGCAGGGTTTTGTGGTGTGTCCCGGAATGTCATGGTGGTCTGCAGAAACACCTCACGCCCTCAGTATCGTGCGAAGATTGCGCGCCAAGGGCCCTTGCAGTGATTTGGAAATTGGAGGGAGAGTGATTAGAGAGAAAGGCCCAGGTGATCGAGCCGTTGACCACTGCGATGATCAAAGAGAAATCAACAGGTTTTTGCTGGGCAGCGGGATTGCCTGGGCAGTGGGGCAGAACGGGGAAAGAAAAGGCCACTCTGCGGTCACCGGTTTGAATGTCACGGTGTGGGGAAGCACGTTTGCATGGCGAGGTTCCTTGCGAAGGGACTCTTGCCCGAATCTGAGTAGGATTTGGGTTGCTCACCCACTCAGCGACAATAATGCTGAGAGCAAGGAACGATCTTTCATCGAGTGGAGGCAGAAATGTGCTGATGATTTGGTGTCGATCGATAAGGTCTCAGGAACAGGCTTGGTGAATGAGAATTCCGAGATTCGTCTACACTCATGGAGGCGTGCGAGAGCGCGAGGTGAGCCAAGCTGCTCACACCAGACGGCGTCGCCTGTGGCAGCGCTTTGAGTTTACGATCCGTACTGGCCGCGACCTCCGGACTTGTCCATCGGTGAGGCAGGTGCGTTGGGGCTAACGATCAATCAGGAGGAATACAGCGCGTGGGAACATTCCGAGTATGGTACGGTTCCGGCCAATTATGGAAACGCGGTTTGGTCCTACGTCGCTCGTGCGCTGCTCGGTAGTCGGCAAGAACACAATTGGACAAGAATATTGGATGACTCATCTCCAGGCCTTTCAGCACTGTATGTTGCCAGCGGGCCCTTACTGTTTGGCGGAAATGCATTTCCGCGAAGAGACCAGTATCTTCTTGAGAAAATCTTGGCCGTCAAGCAGCCTGTAATCATTCTAGGAGTTGGAGTGTTGAGATTCGTCAAAACGAGGGCCGACTGCAGGTCGCCATTGTCGAACGTTTCGAAGTCATTCTTCAAAATTATCGAGTCTCGAATTTCAGAGATCGGCGGTTTTGAGGGTTTGAGAGGAGAATGTTTTCAGCAGATTTTACGTCTGTCCGGTTTTTCAGACAGACTTTCCCCCATTGGATGCCCAAGCTTGTTCATGAATAGAGAAATGGGTCTCGGACGTCGCCTATAGAAGCGATATGCCGAACTCATCACAGATCTACAATTATTTAAGCGGCTGAAAATAGGGGTACTCTGTGTCGGGCAACCAGTAGATTGGGCTGTGAAAAAGCTTGCCTCGCAATGGGGAGCAGTTGGTTCGCTGTACTTCATGCAGGATCAAAGAGGGCATAGCTGCAGCGACATTACATTGTCTGACGGGTTCAACATCAAGTCGATGAGTTTCTACGATATTTCGACATGGCGTGAATCAATTCGAGGGCTGGACTTTGTGCTTGGTCCTCGAGTCCACGGCTCAATGATTGCGTTGTCAGTTGAAGTTCTTGCGATCACCATTGCAATCGACATGAGAATACAAGAAATGTGTGAGTTCATGCGATTAGCAAGTAGTGGAATCGATAAGATTTCTGGTGATATGGAGCCAGAGGAGGTCAGGACGAAATTAATCGAGATATCCAGGACGCTTGATGGCAATGCATTCGATCAGCGACGACGAGATTTGGCGAGGAACTATTCCACTATTTTTCATCAGTACGGTATTGAACCACATCCTATGCTGAATGACTTGTCGGATGATTGAGGAACGTCCAACGAATGGTCGTCTGCAGCTGAGCAGGGGACAGCAGCTTTACAGTGGAGCGACGTGGAGGAAGGCCTTCTTTGAGAACTTTTTTGGGGGTTGGATAGATTTTTAATGAACAGAAGACCGCTGAAAAAGACACGTGAGCTGAAATCGTTGACAAACGCAAGTGTGACCAATGTGTTTTTGCGGATGTTGTGCATCATTTTGGCACAAGCATTTTTGAGTTTTGCCAGAAACGAGAAGGGCGCCCTACATGCTTCGATCGGTGATTTCTTTCCGCTTCAGCGGTAGGCTGGTATACCCGACAGTACAGGTGCGGCTGCTGCTTGAGTCCAGAGCTAGTTGGGCAAAACTCTTCCGGGGTGAAGTGGATAATTGCTCAGTACACAAACTCAGTTGTATGGCGAGTCGGGGCAGGTTCAGCTACTGTGCGAATACTTCCGGTACCGGGCACTTGTGAAATACAGAAAGAGAAAGAGAGGGTGTATTGAATAACCTTGTACAGACCGGGTACCAAACAACCAAGCCAAACCAGATAGGCACGCGAAACACCCGGGAGGGGAAAGAACACAACCCAGACCGCGAAAAAACCACGGCCAGGAGCCTCCTCACGCGCCGCCGCCCAGCACGCCCGCGTACGACCCACCACCCGCCGAGACCGCCACCGCCTGCACCACTGGGGCCGAGGTCGCCGCCAGAGGCGGGAGAGGCAGCGCCGAGCCCATGCCCGGGGGAAACGCGGCCAGGGGCGGGGGCACCGCAGCCCCCGCCCCGCCCCGGAGGGCCTCAAACGCACGCATACACCCGGCCTTCATCGCAACGAGGGAGAACTCCGCCTTGAGGCGCCCGAGGACCGCACCCCGCATTTGCAAGGGATTAGCCCCCATGACGGCGCCCGCGTCGTCGACGTTCACACCCGCCCGCGAGAAGCTCCAGGAAGCGGAGGGAGTCGGCGTGCGGCACGCCTGACGTGGAGACCACGAGGGGCCTTGGCGGGCACACCAGGGCCCGTGCTTGTCCACCTTCTCTGCGTGCCTCTGCTTCATTGCGCCGGGCCGCGGGCGCGGCGCCGACCCGACTGGGCCGACCGACGCCGACGACACCAGCGACAACCCGGTCCCGACCGATCTTAACGGCGGGAAGGGCGACAACAGTTGCACGAGTGAGAACCAGAACCATCGAGAAATATTAGCACGCACTATGAGAGAGACAAAATCCTGCATCGCCGCTAAATTCGGTATCTAGTGGCGATGTGTAGCTAGCCGGCGTCGAAAAAAGCTCAGCCAGAATTCCTGCGATCATAGCGGCCCGTCAGGGTTAGTCAACTTTGGGATTCTCACGGCCTGAGAGCGATGAAGTAAGACTTAGCTAGCGACCTCGCACAGACCATACATGGGAGGCAGCAGCTCAAAGGACGTCGTAACCCTGTGCGTTCCGCTTCCAAGGGGCCCGCTTCTATGCATACAAACCTACAAGCCGCTGCGCCCCCGGTTTGACAGGAATTCCCCGTGCAGATGGGTAAGGGTGAAAGTGCAGACGGCCGAAAATTTCTCCTATTCGACGCAGCCGGCAGCAGATCAGCGCAGCGTTGTAGGCACCGAGAAGATGCTTGAACTTGAGCTTCCGGGGTCTGCGTCCGCTCCATCCACCCATGTCTTGCGATGAGTGCGGCGGGACTGTGTTATCAACGGAAGCGCCTCGATCATGACTGCTCCTGGGCAGGCGCACAACGATACAAGAGGTCAAAGAGATCCTGTACCACCAACACAATGTCTTTCCGGGGCTTTCTATCGCGCAATGGACTCTTGCGGTGAGCCCCTGAGTCGGGACGTGCTGCTGTCCAGCTTGTCGCAGCGCCGACCTGTCCGACTTTCGAATGCCCCTGTAAGCCTCTGCACGCAGATTACGGGGATGGACGGCACGCCGAAGATGTTTGCCTATCCTGCAAAAGATAATGTCCCAGATGTGAATGCGTACCTCTACGAAACTGGCATAATCGAGGTGCTCCTGCCCAGCGATCCCGATGCGCTGTTTTCGAACAACGCCCACGAGTCCCTCAAAGAAACCCATGCGCCGCTCCGGAGAACAAGTGACACCATTATCGTAATCGTTGCGCTATTCTTCCAGGCTGCAGAGTGTACAGCCTACGTCCCTGACGACGATGAATAGGGATACAATGGGAGACTCTGTGAAGTGAGGCAGTGGAGATCGCAACACAGAGAGGCGGCCAGCAGGCCGCTGCTCAATCGGATGTGCCAAGACAACTTGCTACGCAGTCTCGTCCCATTACAATATATGCTTACATGCCAAGTACATGCATGCACTCGTGCGCGTGAGCATCTAAAGCGACTCATCAAGCTCTCATCGCATGAGGCTGCGGGCGACTCGCAGTCGACCCGCCCACTCGCGCCAAAATCTCCGCTCGGTAGTCGATGTGTCTCCAGACTAGTCACCTCTGTCTCGGACCCACACGCCGCATTTTGCCGTCAAGTACTGCGATCGTTGAGGCGGTACAGGCAGCATCGGAAACGAAGGGAGGCCGCCCTTTTTATCCTGATCGGGTAGCGTTGCACCTGCTCACGGGGTATACGCACCATAGCCTGATCCTCTCGAGCACCCGTACTGCGGCTGGATGAGCTCTCCACCCAAAACTGTCCCTGTCAGGACCAAATCTGCGATCACCAGGAACAGTCTTAACCGCCTTCTGGCAGACGGCATTCTAGTAGGAGAAATACAGTGCGGATTCGCTCTCGCGCTTCGTTGCGGTGTCTCTGAAGGATCCGCTTCACTTCTACGTGCAGGTGGGCAACGCAAACTTCCAGATTTGCGAGTGATATCTAGCCTGGCACCGGGCGAGAGATTGTTCGCGATTTGTTCTCAGATCCTTTTAAGTGGACAGCGTGCTCTTTTGCGGTGCAAATGGCAGCCATCTCTGCGCGAAGCCGCGTTGGTTGGGCTTCCCGCGTGCTCGCCCGGCGTTTTGCATCCTCCGATACATCATTTCAAGGATCCGTGTCATTTGGAATCGCTGGTGGGAATGGTTGTACTGGGCATGCGGGTGCCTTGCTGTCACAGCTTGGGGCGCATCACGCAACCAGAACAGCGCCAGGTGTCAGTGCGAAGCCCACGATGAGTTCAACGGGGCGATGCGGCCCATTGGACCTGACCAAACCTCTTGGTGTACAGCGGCCGTGGGCAAACCTCTATCGCGTGCACACGGTCTCCTTTCTGGGGCGGAGGAGCCTGGAATTTCGGAGACCTTTCGTCGTGCCGCAGAGAGCTGGGGGCGAGTTCAGCGGGTCAGGCGGGGGATGGGATCGGGACGGGGGTGACCGGAGGCAGCAATACCGCTTTCGCCAGTACCAGGGATGGGAAGGCGACGGGCCAAAGCCCCCTCTGTGGACGCTGTTGCGGAATCCCCTCCTTTTCAGCGGCGCTTTCACACTGGGTAGCTTCGCAGTCGCTGCGATTTACCGGGACGAGTCCCGCAGGAGTGCACCGGTCTTCGAAAACCCATTCACACGAACCCCAAGGCGCCGGAAGACCCACGAAATTCTTGGGATGCAGTTCACCACAGCGGAGGTGGTAGTCTGGAGCATCATAGGGGCAAACTGCGCGGTGTCTCTCGCGTGGCTTCGCTCGATGCGCGGGCAGTACTCGCACTTGCACGCTTATCCATGGCTCCAGCGATACTTTTTGCACCACCCCTTTTCAGGTCGCGGAGCGCCGCTCCTCTTCTCTGCTTTCTCGCATAACACGGGGCCGCATCTCGTGTTCAACATGCTCGCACTGTACTCCTTCGCCCCAGGGATCATACAGGCTCTCGGCCCAGAAAACTTTCTCGCGAGCTACATGTCAGCATGTGTGCTTTCGTCTCTCGGTGGGATGGCCATTAAGCTCGCCACAACGTCAACGGTCGCTCCACCCTTCTGTGCAGCATCGTTGGATTCGGGTTTGGGGTGGGGGTTTAGGTCTCAGGGACCCTGACAGCCAAGCGAGGCCCTGCCGGGGCCCGGAGAAGACTATCTGTCTAAACTCTCCATGCGATTGCGCGCTTGCAGATTCCGTCGCTCGGTGCCAGCGGTGGAGTTCTCTTTCTTGCGTCCTGTGTGGCACTCTTGTACCCGAACGCGCAGTTCGCTCTAATTTTCTTACCCTTCATCTCGTTGCCTGCGCCGACTCTGCTCCTCGGTATCGTTGCTGTGGACGTTACGGGGCTGCTTCTCCGTTGGCGAACTTTCGATCATGGAGCGCATCTCGCCGCAGTCGCATGTGGTGTGACCTTCGTCAACGGGGGGGCGCACTTGATTGCTCAGTGGCAGGTGGAAGTCGTGAGGCGCTGGCGCCAGCTTCGGCGGAGCCTTGCTGGCCGGCGCTAGCCACACACGTGGAAATGGCAATAGACCGGGCTCTTGATACACGGCTGCCACCACAATCATAAGAGACCAAAGAGCGCCCTCAACCGGACCGCGTCATTAAATCTTATCCCCTGTCCACTCGTTCTGCCTGGTCCACCAGCCCACCGCTCAGACACTCTACTGGGCGTCCTTCGTCAACGCCTCTATGATCACATGGTCGGCCGGCGGGACTGCAAGAGTCGTCAGCTTTTCCTTCTCGACCCAATGCACCGAGAGCTGCCCACACCACCATGGTTAGAATTTGACACCGCCGCATTCCCCCAGGCCGCGCCCAAGCCATCGAAAGGCAACAGACGTGCACGGTACCGCAGCAGCGCAAAAGTAGAAGCGGAGAGGGTTCAGGGTGGCGGGCTATGACGTCGTCATCGTCCGCGACCTCGCCCTCGATGGAGGCGCGGTAGCACGTCAGCTCCACGGGGCCGTCCGTCCCGACCGCCACCGGCTCTGTGCTCAGCAGAGTCCCCTGGACGCTGAGTTCCTCCTGCACGTCGACGGAGAGGCTCAGCTTTGTTCATAGCGCAGAGAAGGAGTTCGCGTCCCCCCCTTCCCCCGACGCAGCTTGCAGCAATACGGAGCCCGATTGCAGCAATACGGAGCTCGCCGCTCGCTGCCTGGGTCCGAGGGGAGCTTTACACTCACATTGAGTTCGCGCACAAGGGCAAGCTCGTCGCTTTCATCACCCTCGACCTTTCCTCCTGCGGTTGCCACGACCAGTATGACTACACGCGCTCTGCTGGTCGCATCATGAGGCGGTCAGTGAGGATACCCGGAAACTCGTAGTATCCCCTCGAGCGCTTCAGGCGCTGCACCAGCAGCACCTTGCCTTCGCGCTCTACCACGGCCCCCACTGCCACCATCAAATCCGTCAGTACGTGCGTATATGGGCATGTGGGTTGCTCATCAGGAAGACTGCCTGCAGTGTGCAAGTTGTTGAGACTGGGGGCGCAGAGGGGGCTGCGGATCAAAGGAGGCACCTATCCGAACTTTCTCAACCGCGTTAGGCTGCTCGTGCAGGGAATCATCCTTGATGGTCATCTCAGGATAGGCAGCGACTCGCAGACCTGGTGCACACATGCTGCGCGCCGGCCCCTGCTTCCCAAGGAGCGCTATTCTCTGAGGGACGAACGCGCAGCCCCCTACAATCATCGACATCACCTGCAGGCGCGGAGGTTCAGGCACGGAGGCAATTCGGATGCTGGTCCGTACTATTGCGAATCTTCAGGGTTTAAGCATCCGGGATTCGCACCAGGATGCCGGCAGCATACGCACGGCCGCCCCGCATTGCAGTCACAAATCTCCTCCACTTTCCAGGCGCCAGTTACTTTACTGAGAGACAGCCAAGAGGCTGGGTGTGACAGCCAAGAGGCTGGGTGACACAGGTAGCCTGTAATGATTCACACACGGAAGAGGATCGTTCCACGTGACCTCGAAGGGTTTAGGGTTTAGGACCCAGCAGAGGGTCCTCCCGTCTCGGAGGGGAAGAGGGTCCCGCTCTCGCAGTGAGGATCATCACTGCGAGAGGTTGAGAGATCAGAGCATTGGATGTACAGCGCCCCGTCTCCGCGATGCCGTGGAAGAGGAGGGCATCGCTGGACGCTATTTGTTAGGCTGCTCTTCCTGG
>Ga0115567_10003596_pt1 | contig 15222 bp, 9 predicted proteins | sample COGITO_mtgs_1204_2_FD_88679 | JGI IMG/M metagenome (GOLD analysis project Ga0115567, IMG submission 88679) | Pelagic marine microbial communities from North Sea - COGITO_mtgs_120412 | ecosystem: Environmental > Aquatic > Marine > Epipelagic | place: Germany:Helgoland, sampling site Kabeltonne... | reverse complement strand
GTTCACGAGAGACTGTCCCATCACCTCCTCCTTGGAGTAGCCCGTGATCTCGACCGACTTGTTGTTCCACTCGTTCACCATCCCGTTGTGGTCGATGCCGAAGATAGGCGCGTTGGCCGTGTCGATAAACGTTCTAAGCTCGTTCGCGACACGTGTCTTCTCTTGCTCGGTGCGGTTGCGCTCTGTCATGTTCTGCCCAAAGAGGATGACCCCCACGAGCTCGCCAGAAGCATTGCGTCTCGTCGTCGCGTTGAGCAGCAGGTCAACTCTTCTGCGATCGCTTGTCTGGAGAGCGATTTCAAAGTCTGATGCCTCCGTTCCTGTGCATTCCATCGTAATGAGGAAAATCAGGCCAGGGACGTTTGCAGGACTTCTAGAATACTTGCGCCTTCAAAACACACAGGTGAGTATTGGCTTCAGCGTGACAGGGCGAGTGGAGCACAGGTAAGCAGTGAGGTACATGCGTCTCAGAGCGTACCGTTCAGTGCGTCGTCAATCACCACTCGCAGTCGATCCCGGAACTCGGGAAACAGAACCTGTGCCCAGGTATGTGTCAGACTTTGCTCAGGGCTGATATTTTGGCATCACCTTGTGCTGGCCTGCGAGATGGCTCGCTGCCGCGTTGAGATTGGAGCATGGGCAGTATACGTCATCAACAAGCGACCGTCCTACCATCTCCTCGTACTTGAATCCTGCAACAGCGGACGCGTATGTGACGTTGGCGTGAAAGGTGTGCACACGTCATCCCACGTACCTTTTACGACATGTTCCTACAGGGGATCCGGATCGACAGGCCACGCACCTGTCAAAGCCTCGCACTTTGCGTTCCACTCGTGGACAAGGCCTTTTGTGTTCACGCCGAAAATTGGCGCATTTGCTGTGATGATGAATGAGTCGAGCTCCCCAGCAGAGAACGCCTTTTGGCATGGCGAATAAACCCCAGAAAATTCTCGATTTGAACCTCCTTTCATCAATGCCTGGCTCGCCTCAAGAACCTTGATCCTGCATATACACGCACGTTCAGCTCGCAGTTGTCACCGATGTTTTTGATAATTGCGCTGGTTCGTGATTCAACAGACACTGGGCGGATGCTGTACGCACTTCCCCTCCATTTCTTGGGCCCTGCTTTCCGCTGCCTGTCATGGAAAGCCAGTGCCAGAATCAGCACGAGCCTCCGTCGCTGGGCGCAGGGTGGCAGTGACGCCCATGACTGCGCGGTACTTGGCTTGCAAGGCACGAACTTTCTGAGCGGTGTGCCGCGAGGAGATGTCATGACCGTAGAAAAGCACCTCTTTCCTCTTGTTTGCGGACGGAATCGCAGTGACGATCACAACCGCTGGAGTGCCGTCTGGGCGCCATGTTGCAAGCTCTAGTGTCGACGACTTACCGCCCAGCGCCGTCACGATCGCTTCAGATATCTACACACATATGAACGTTGATATTAGACCCAAGGTAGGCACGGCAGGCAGAGCTTGCCTGCCTGTTGCCACGATTGCATCGCTGACGCTACTTCGTTGGCGCGCCAAGCATTGGCCGTATATCCAGGATCCGGGATCCTGGGAGGATCCCAGGTGTACCCTGCATCGCTTGATGCGCACACTGCCGTGTCGCCTGAGAGGGGACGCACCTCCGCTTCGGTCCTTAGCGATAGGGCCGACAGCAAAGGCGATCCTACCACGTCGGCAGACCGCAGCCCGAATACGCTCTCGCACTGGATGTTCCACGAAGTCAGCACATGATTTGCGTCGACTTCGAAGTGCAAAACTTGCCCCTTCTCAACCCAGTCGGAGCTCCCGAAGGTATTGCCCATGCTTCCAACCCCACCCAAACCCTCGAATGATGCGCGCCGAACGCGCGCTCAGCCGCTGAGCGCCGCTGAGCGGCTCGGGGCGTCGGTGACCGACGTAACACCGGCCGTATCGAGGTCCCTGAAAACCAATACGAATACGCTACCCTACGCGGAGGTACTGGAGTCGAATATCTGGTACGTGGATACTGGATGCGACCACGTTTTCAGAACCAATATATATATATATATATATATTATTGCCCAAAAGATTGTTTTTGTAACCTCACAAACCAGAGCTGCGTCGTTCTCACGCAGCCTGCAAGTGGATTGGAATCGAACGGTAGAGCGGCGCCGGACAGAAAGCAGCGTCCCGGTCCAAGCGAACGGCCTGCGGCTTTCGCGAGATCGCTGGACAAAAGACTAGCAAACCTCACACACCCCTCAGGGTGTGTGAGGTGGAGTCGGGTGCAGGCTAGCACGATCCTGTAGAATGATAACCCTCCGTGCTCTGTAATTGTCAAACTTTCTCAAAAAGCCTCCGTGTTGCGGCGCAAGCCCTATGCACACCGCTGCCCGCTTCCAGCCACAGAGAATGGGAGACCAGCGCGACCGACAGCCGACCGTCTGGTGCGTCACGGCCAGCATGCACAGGGGCTCCGGCAGCACGCTGCTTTTAGCCTGTCTGGATGATGCCTGCAGCAATGAGCTTCTCGACCTTGGAGCGCACGCCCGGATCCTGCCGACACGGACCCGATTCACGACTCTTGGACTCATTTCCGGCGAACCGCAGTAAGCCTGGTTACCGGCACCACAGCCCAGCCGAGGTTGGGCAGGGCTCGACCTGCATGTGCTTGTTGGCAGACGCGGGGTTCGACTGTGGGCAGCGAAGGGGCTCAGTTGGGGGCATGCATTTGGCCTCGCAGCGAATTCCTGCTTACTGCTGAATTGGCAGGACAGGGGAGCTTGACAAGGGCCGAGTCACCTGCATCTCGCTGAGAACTTCGCGCATGATCTGCGGGAGGGGGAGAAATGTCACCAAACGTCTGTTAAGGGAACCAAGCAAGTGCCGTGCCCCGGCGTCCTGCACTTGAGCGAGAGGTGTTGCCACGGTGAGAACCATGCACTTGTCCTCTCCAGCTCGAAGCAACAGCAAGTGAGCTGCGCTTCTCTCGATTGACTGTGCTGCGCTATTTATGCATGCCACTAGCAGGTGTGAAGCGCACCGGATCCTGAAGAATGTTGACGATTTCGGGGTCTTTCATTGCTTCCTGCACCGCAGCCGCGAGATCAGAAGGCATGACCAAGGTGCGTGCCTATGCTTTTGCGCGAATTGTTTGCGTGACGTATCTGGGCGCAGCACGCAGGCTGAGTCCCCTTTTGGGTAGGGGAGGGATGTGCCTGGGCGCGCTGCTCCCGTTCTTCTTTCGACAGCCCCACACCCATTACAGAGCGGGTCACCTTCATCTTCGTTTCGAGTAGTTCTTGATCCCCTGGACATAGCTCAAGGCCCTAGAACGGGATAAGCCCGTCAGTTTGGCTCCAGCGTCACATATGGTTTAGCTTGGTTCTGTGCGGGGCACCTTCTCGACAGTCTCCTTGGCTTTGTGCAGCTGCTTGCACAAGATCTGCCGCACAGACTGCAACGTTGAGCAAATTGCACCGACAGCAGGGCTACACGGGAGTCCCACCACTCCGCGGGACGAGCGATGGATCGTGCCTGGACGTTGGCCTTACGGGCGTACGCCCGTGGGAAGTCTGGCTTGAGTTCGATGCACTTCTCGCAGTCTTTCAGCGCAGACCCGAAGTCCATGACCTTGATGTACGCCTGCGCATGCCAGAAAGCTAAGCACACACCGGAAGATTGCACTCGCGGGCCAGGAGTCAAAGCGGATATACATAGCAAGGCAAGCGTGCCGCAGATCAGAATTAGTGCACCCTTGCATCAACAGCGTTGCGGAATTTACCTGGGCACGATTCGAGTATATGAGGTGGGCTGTCGGGTCGCGCTTGATGCCGTCGGAGTACGCCTGCGGTGCACGTATTGAGTCAGCCAACGCCTTTCGGCTTGCAAAAGAGCGCTTCAGACTAGTTAGCGCACTAGCGCGACCCGACCAGACGGCTGAGGGTCACTTGCCTTGATCGCGTCGACCCATTTCCCCTCTTTGAAGTGCGTGTTGCCTAGCTGGCGTGCCTCCTCAGCCTTGCTGGGGTCCAGATATGCCTGCACCAGGCCAGATCTCGTAAGATCCACTGCACAAGCACTACAGAGGGATGGCAAGCGACTGATAACGGAGCGGGCCGCGCGCCTCCTCCTGCTGCTTCTCCAGTGCGCGGATCGCCTCCCTCCTCTTGAGGTCGACCTGTCCCGCGGCGCGTGCATGAGCGCAGACAGGCGATTTCGAGCAGGATGCGCTGCTCGGGGCGCATGAAGCCCGGGTTGTGTGTACTCAGGACGGAAACGCGAAGCCAGGGCCAACCATGCCGTCGCGGTTCTCGAGAAGCGAGTTGTCGTATTCCTTCACAGCCTCCTCGAGCCTGCGGCGTGGCCGCGCAGCTTAGCCCTTGCTCGGCCGAAACACCCCCGTCGGACCCATACCGAAGCGGGGCTCATGGGAGTGTGCGACAGTGGGTGGCGCACCGGTCGAGTTTCACGAGCGCGTTCCCGGCTCGAGCGTACGCTCGCGCGATGTCCTTAAAGTCAGCGCGGTTCGCCCGTCCAACCTGCAGTGCGTTCGGGGCGCGGGCGCTGGCTCAGGCGCGACGCACCGGAGGGCAATAGCTTGGCGTGATTGGTGGATCATGGCACTGCCAGCACCTCAATCGCCTTACGGCACTTTGCCAGACACTCGTCGACCTTTCCCATTCCCATGAGCGTGGCTGCGATGTTGTTAAGGTACACCATCGAGGTGGGGTCCAGCGCTGCCGCGGCCTCGTAGTGCTTCATCGCGGTCTCAAAATCTTTCTTCTTGTACGCGTCGTTCCCAACTTCCTTCTCAGCATCCGCCTCTGCACTTCCGCCACGCAGACGCAGCAAGCCGGCCCCACCCGCTCCGACGGAGGGATCATTCAGGACGTGCGAAGCGAGCCGCGAGGCTACAGCAACTGTCCCAGCCGTGGGCACAGGAAGGCTCAAGGGAGGTTGAAAGGCCCCGTCAACGATGACGCAGGCAAGGCCGAGGCACACAATTGCGGCGGCGCGAACGCTACCCATCTTGTTGGCGCGGAGTGCCTGCCGATAATTACACACGTTGTTCAGTCCAGCCAGGTGCGGGGTGGCTCGGAGGATAGCAATGCACAGACACGCCCCAGTGGACACTGTAACGGTGACACCACTCAGAAGACCCCGCTGGATAGTACTGAGGGTGCCCTATAAACGGTGGGTGGACAGGCCAAAGGAGCTCTTTCGTGGCGCTCAGCTTGGGAGGGATCCCGAGCTGAATGTCATCTTTACGATGACCAGCGACTGGAGGCTTTGAAAACAACTACCTAGTACATGTACCAACAGAAACCTGCGATGACGTGGACTGCAGCTCGCTGGATGACACCGCGTGCAATCGGGCAGCACCTTCGATGGCTCCCAACAGAATCCCAGAAAGTTCGAGCTGAAGCGGGCCCAGCCACTCGACAAAAAAAATCGAGGTCTTCCTCGCTCGAGAAAGAGGATAGCTATGTCATACACCCGGTGCGCACTCGCCTTGCTTGCGCCCCAAAGACGCAACGCAGGACATTACCGGCAGATCTGCGTAGCTTGTGTGAGATTTGCTGCAGCCGGGGACTGTGGCCTTTGCGCGCTGTGCTCCCACCTAGATCTTGGTGGGATGCACCTTGCGAAGGGCGGGTCGGAAGGCGGGAGGAAGGATTGCTTCTGTCCTTGGCTGTGTGCAGCCGGCAAGGTCCCTGCAAGGGTAATCAGGGCGACAACTACACTTTTGAGCATTACCCCTCTGGTTCATTGTGCCAGAGCTATGTGGCGAGAGGACTTGTGGGCTCTGCTCCCTCGTCCACGTGTCCCTCTTTGGCATTGTGCCCCTTGAGTGCCCTGGGAACATCCTTGGGACCGTTTCATCCATCACGTCCGAACGGTCTCGTGACTGACGTATCAACGCACCCGCAGACGCTCCCGCAGTCGGTCCGACTCGCGTGGCCGGCGTGGACGCTCGCGGACGCCGCCACGCCGCCGGTCGCGGTCACCGCCGCGCCGCCAGTCGCGCTCCCCCCGACGTGACGACCGCGACCGTGGCGGTTACGACCGCGATCGTGGATACGACGGTGGCCGTGGCGGCGGCGGCGGCGGCGGCAGCTCCAGCGAGTACGATCGGATCGCGCAGAGCTATGCGCAGCCGCAGATGCCCGCCTTCAACCCTTTAGCATTCATGGGAATGGCAAATATGGGAATGGGGATTGGGATGGGCTACGGCGGTGGCCCCAACAGCGACCGGCGCGAGGGTGACTGGACGTGCCCCAGTTGTCGAGCAAACGTCTTCGCGTCCAAGATGGCTTGCTTCAAATGCCAGACCCCCCGCCCGCCGTCAGCGAGCAACTTCGGCCCAATGATTGACCAGCACGGCCACCGCCCTGGTGACTGGACGTGTCCAAACTGCATGAGTAACGTCTTTTCGAGCAAGGTCGAGTGCTTCAAGTGCCGAACGCCAAAGCCGGCCCACCTCGGCGGCATGGTGGCCCCGCCGCACTCGGAGATCCGGCCAGGCGACTGGACATGCCCCAACTGCCAGGCCAACGTTTTTTCGAGCAAGCCGCACTGCTTCAAATGCGGCTCGGCCAAGCCGCCAGAGTTCGGCGGCGTCGCCATCTCGGCTCTCGCCGGGCTCAACAACGCGGACACCCAGCTGCTCATCGACTCGCAGCGCGCTGGCGCCTCCCTCGGGATGGGCGGCGGCGGCGGCGGCGGGGGCCAGTCGATCGAGTATCGCATGGTGGACGGAAAGTTCAAAAAGTGCGTGAATGGGGTCCCAGTGGACGAATGAGCCCGAGGGCTCAGCCGGGGGGTGCTGCAGAACCGCTGGGGCGATCGATCAGGCTGCCGACTGGCCGGGGTCGTCGGCTGAGCCGCATCGCGAGAGCCTCGCGCCGTCGAGGAGAGGGCTCTTATCGCAGCAGATTCTGGAGCAGGGCGCGCCGCAGGGCGCTCCAGAGGCCCCGCGAGTGCCCCGTCCCCCATCTCTCCCTTCCTTCACCTTTCGAGTGAGCGCTTGTGCAACCGCATGCGGATGAGCCCGGCCTCGTGGCCGGGCGCCATCAGGCGCTCCCAGGCGTGTTGTTATCCTTGGCGCGGGCAAGCACCGCGCTTCACGATCGTGCGCCCCCAGCTTCGCACGGGGCCTCGAGCGGCTTTTTCGGACAGCACGGACCTGCCAACCATTAAATCTACGTCGCAGCGTCAGCGTGCTGTCCGGCACGCATGGCACGGGCTGTCCGGCACGCGCGTGCACTCACAAATTAAGATGGTAACATGATCATCCACTCAACAATCAAGTATGCCCAGGTTGCCCAGGTTGCCCACCCGTCGCTACCGCGCACGGGCTGCACAACCATGAGGGGTCTCCCCAACCTCTGTTGGGGACGCAACTAAACTTCTAGAACTTACTGCACGCCTTCAATGCGGTCCTCAACGTCCTGGTAGAGCTCGCGGAGGCGGTCGAGGTTCTCCTCGGAAGTCTCCCAGTACCCGCGGCCGTTGGCCTCGAGGAAGGTCGTGATCATGTCGCGGAACGCGTTCGGGTTGGTGTTGAGCAGCCGCTCCCGCATCGCGGGGTCCGCAATGAACACCTCGTTTGCGTCCTCGTACACAAAGTTGTCCACCTCGCCCGCCGTGGCCGACCACCCCATGGTGTTGCGCAGGCGCTTGGTGATCTCGCGCGCGCCCTCGTACCCGGAGTTGAGCATGCCCTCGTAGAACTTGGGGTTCAGCAGCTTCGTGCGCGCGTCGAGCCGGACCGTCTCCGAGAGCGAGCGCACCTGCGCGTTCGCCGTGGTCGTGTCCGCGATCATCGACATGGGCTTCTTCCCGTCCTTGCGGAGTCCCTTGACGACCTTGGTCGGGTCTGAGTCAAAGTAGTGCGACACGTCCGTGAGCGAGATCTCTGACGAGTCGAGGTTCTGGAAGGTGCAGTCGACCTTGGAGAGCGACGACCTGAAGATGGAGCCCGCCTGCTCCATCATGCCCGGCTTGTCCGCGTTGAAAGCGAACCCCTTGCGTTCGATAAATTGGTTCTGGAGCTGCTCCTCTCCCTCCCAACCGCCGTTCTCGATTGCGAGGCCGACGTTGGCCGAGTACGAGCCTGCGGCGTTGGAGAAGATTCGCGTCGCGGCGTCGCGGACGGTGATGCCGAGCTCCTCGGCTTGCTCCTTGGCGTGCTTGCGGATGAAGTTCTGCTCGAGCGGCTCGTCCGCCTCGGCAGCCATCTTCACCGCGCGGTCCAAAAGGTTCATCTGGTTGATGAAAAGGTCGCGGAACACGCCGGAGCACGACACGACCACGTCGATGCGCGGGCGGCCGAGCTCCTCGAGCGGGATCAGCTCGAGCTTGTTGACGCGGCCGAGCGAGTCCGGCACCGGCTTCACGCCGACCATGCACATCACCTGCGCGAGCGACTCGCCGTACGTCTTGATGTTGTCGGTGCCCCACAGCGTGAACGCAATCGACTCGGGGTACACGCCGCCGCCGTCCTCGACGAGGCGCTCGAGCAGGCGCTCGCACACCACCTTGGCGCAGTCGACCGCCGCCGAGGTTGGGATCGACTGTGGGTCGAGCGCGTGCATGTTCTTGCCCGTCGGGAGTACGTCGGGGTTGCGGATCGGGTCGCCGCCGGGGCCCGGGAGGATGTACTTGCCGTCGAGCGCAGACACGAGCGCGCCGAGCTCGTTGTCGGCAACGACGCGTGTGAGGCCGACCTCGAGGTAGTTGAAAAGCGTCGCCATCTCGGCGTCAGTGATGTCCGGGAAGCCGGCCTCCTTCACCGCCTTCTTCCACGGGGTACCGCCCGTCATGCTGTCCCACACGGACGCGGCTGGCGAGACGGCCTCGACGCGGCCGACCGAGTTGGTCGAACGGTCGACGAGGGAGCGCACGGCCGCGCGGACCGCCTGGGTGATCTCCTGGTTGAACTGCACGTCCGCGAGCACGTTGTTGTTATTGTTGCGGTACACCTCCTCGATCTCGCGGCCCTTGGAGCGCGCGAGCAAGCGCGGGAGCGACTCGATGTCATCCTCCGGGCGGTCGATCGATGCGATGTTCACGAGCGTCGCGATCGACTCCTCCGCCGTCGGCGGCACGCCGACGGTGTGCAGGCCACACGGCAACAGGCGCGACTCAATCTCCATGAGGCGGCGGTACACAGCGCCGACGACGTCGTCGCGGCGCTCGAGATCGAAGCTCTTGGCATCGTCCTCCTCGGTCGGGAGGTCGAGGATGTCCTTGTCGAGGTTGCACGAGCGCGCCGCGGCGACAATCGAGTTCACGATCGACGGGCCGCGCGCCTCGTTCTCGCGGAGGCCCTGGTACGACGACACGAGCTCGCCGAGCTCCTTGAGACCCTTGTAGAGGCCGGCGTTCTCAGCCGGCGGGGTCAGGTACGAGATGGTGGCCGCGTACGAGCGGCGCTTGGCGATCGTCGCCTCCGAAGGGTTGTTGGCCGCATAGTAGTAGAGATTCGGCATCGAGTTGATGAGGCGGTCGGGGTAGCAGGAGCCGGACATGCCGACCTGCTTGCCGGGCATGAACTCGAGCGAGCCGTGGGTGCCGAAGTGGAGCACAGCGTCCGCGCCGAACACCTTCTCGAGGTAGGTGTGGTACGCCGCGAAGCCGTGGTGCGGCGAGGCGGACTTGGAGAAGAGCAGGCGCATCGGGTCGCCCTCGTAACCAAACGACGGCTGGACGCCGATGAACACGTTGCCCCACTTCTTGCCGTACACGAGCAGGTTCTGCCCGTCCGAGTTGAGCTGCCCGGGCGGCTTGCCCCAGTTCTCCTCGAGCTCAGAGGCGTACGGGGTCATCTCCTGGTAGTCCGCGACCGACATCTTGTGCTCGACGTTGAGGTAGGGCGAGCCAACGCGCGCCTCCTTGTCGTTGAGCACCGCGTCCATGATGTCCTCAGGGCTCTCCGGCATGCCGGCGAGGTCGTAGCCCTGGCGCTTGAGCTCCTTGCCCACCGCGGCGATCGACGAGAACACGTCAAGGTAGGCGGCGGTGCCGACGTTGCCCTTATCCGGCGGGAACGAGAAGATCGAGATGGCGAGCTTCTTGTCCTTGTTCTTCTTGATGCGCAGGTTCGCCCACTTCAGCGCGCGGTCCGCGAGGAGGTTGATGCGGTCAGGGAGCGGGACGGTGCGGCCCGTCACGCCGTCGCGACCGCCGTAGATGATCGGCTCGACGGCGCCGTCGATCTCCGGGAGGGAGACCTGCAGCGCGACCTGGATCGGGTGCAGGCCGAGCTCCGAGGTCTTCCACTCCTCGAACGACTGGAAAACGAGCGGGACCGCGCAGATGTACGGGCGGTTCAGCTCCGAGAGCACCTCGACGGCCTTGTCGTGGTCCTGCGACGCCGGGCCGCCGACGAGCGCGAAGCCGGTGAGGTTGATCACGGCGTCGGGCACGATGGAGCCGCGGGTGAAGAAGTCCTGGAGCGGGCCCGAGAAGTCGAGGCCGCCCGAGTAAAGGGTGATGACGCGCGAGCCGCGCGCCTCAAGCTCCTGGATCAGCGAGGTGTAGTGCGCCTCGTCCTTGGTGTTGATGTGGGACTTCTGCAGGATGATGCCGATGGTCGGCGCCGTCGCCGGGTTGATGCCGATCAGCTTGGCGTGCTCGTTGTCGAACCACGTGTTGTAGTCCTGCGTGGTCTCGAACACCTTGGGCGCGAGCGGATGCCACAGACCGATGTCCGGGAGCAGAGTCGGCTCCTTGACTTGCGCGGTCAGAACATTCTGGCCCGGGTACACGTAGCTGCCACGCCGCGAGCGCCGTCAGAGGCCTGGCCAGACGCCTCGGGGCCCACGCAAGACCGCTGCCTGTGCGTTGCGGGGGTTCGGACAGGGTTGGGGGCGCACTTGTCCGCAAGGTTGAGCAGAAGCGACTCGAGGTTCTCCGGGGAGCCGCCGAGCCAGTACTGGAACGAGAGCATGAAGGAGCGCGCGTCCTGGGCCTTGTCCGACGGGAGGTACTTGAGAACCTTGGGAAGCGTGCGCAGGAGCTTGAGCATGGAGCCCTCGAAGGACGCGCCGTTCTCCTGCTTCTTCTTCTTCATAAACTCGCCAATCATCGACTGCGACTGGCCGAGCTGTGCCATCGTGAAGGAGCCGACCTTGTTGAGGCGCATGACGTCTGGCATCGACGGGAAGACGAGCACCGCGTCGAGCTGGTCGCGCAGCGGGGTCACAACCTCCACAACCTTCTCGGCGAGCTCCTGCACGAAAATGAGCGAGCCGATAAAGATGTTGGCGGACTGCACATCGGCCTTGAAGGCCGCGAGAGTCTCGGGGTTACGGAGCTCCTCGAGGAGATAGCCCACGGTCTCCACGCACACGTTCTCCTGCGCGGCGTTGATGCGCTTCGACGCGACGGTCATTGCAGACTGATACTGCGACTCAAGAACGACGTACACGATCTTGAACTTCTTGCGCCCGTTCGTACTTTCGGGCTGCACAACAGGGAAGAAGGGTCAGCCTTGCCGCAAAGATGAGGTCCATTTTTGTGGCGGGAGCTCGCACGCATCTCAGCTCTGGGGCACTTGCGCAACGAGCCCGCCTGACGGCTACTTCACGAGCCAAACATTGGCCATCGAAGCCGAGTGAGTGGCTGACCGGCCACTGAACACTCGTTCACCGGGTCTGCGTCCTGCCTCGACCATCTCGCGGCCGTGCAGCACCGCCACGGCAGAGACGCATCCATCACCACTGTGTGAAGAGACGCATCCCACAGGAATTGCCGCCGTCGAAATCCACAAATGATCCCTCCTGTACCCTACTCACTCGACAGGCACACAGGCCCCTGCGACTAGACGCCCAGGCCCGTGCAGTTCCGATGATCCAGCGGCAGGGCATACCACGCAGCAGGGGCCATCCGGCCGCACACCGCAACCTTCGCTTCAAATATCGATGGACCTTCAGACTCCCAGGGTGAATGTGGGGTCGGGCCGCACCACAACGCGACGGTCCTCCGCGTTGGAGGTCGTGAAAAAGCCACCGCCCTGCCAAGAAGAGGAGCGATTGAGCCCACACGCTATCTAGTGGCGAGTTTTTGAACTTGGGACGCTAGCAGCCCACAACGAGGGAGGGCGTGGCCGCACCGCAGTCGAGAGCTGCGGCTCGTCAGAGATGGCCATGCGGGCACCGCCAGCGCGGAGCTTCGGCAGGCGGAGCTTGGCCGCGGCAGCAGCAGGTGCCGAGCGGGCTGCGCGAAGCTGGAGGCCCGACTTTGGCAAGAACGCAGAGCCCGGGTTGAACGCCGTGGCCTGCGGAACTGCAACCATAGAGGCAAGAGCAGCCAGAACCGCCGCGCCTGCGACGGCACCGCGGCGGTACACCATATTTGCTTCGCAGGGACCCTTCCCTGACCTGCAGAACACGTCACCCACTCTGTGAGCCCCAGCGGCCTCTCAATTGGAGCTGGCTGGGTCCGTGGCTTGGCGGCCTCAGCAAGGCGGAAGCGATCGAAACGCAGGTACCTATCGTTCTGGAGGGTCGCTGCCGAGTGAATGGCGCACAGGCTCTGGGAGGGGGGGCGCACAGAAGGTGCAGGTGGCCGAGGATCGGGTTGCCAATGCAAAAACTTCCACGGAGGCTGTGGACGACACCCAAGTCTACGACGGATTCCGCGAAAAACTGACGAGAATTTCTAATTTCCATAACTAATTGTATAACTACCGCTAACTACCATTACAACGCTCGCGTCCTATAATCCACGGTGAAGGATCGCACGACCGTTTCCGCAGCGCCCCCCGCCCACAGCGCAATCACGCTTTGGGCCATCAAGTGGCCTTTCACGCGCTTCACTGGATCGGGGTTGGACGCGACAGGTGTACACAAGTCGCCCAGTTTTCCGCAAAAACTTCAAGTTGACATGTGCGAAAAGTGGACATCTCCCCGCCCCAGCGGCGGGGCGTGCTGATGAGTTGTACCAATTTCTGGTAAAAGTTGTGCGGGGCGGAACGCTATTGACTTTCTCCGAACAGAAGTGCGGAATGTAGACAACTCCTTGAATCCCCAGATCGTCAAGGAGTGACGCCTTTAGCTTCCTAATCTCATACAGATTGCAACGATGATGGCGCGCGCTGCCCTCCTCTTCGCCATGGTCGCGTGTGCGTCCGCCTTCTCCGTCGGAGGCCCCTCGTGAGCGCCCCATATTTATTCCCCACGTCTCTTCGTGCAGCCTGCGGTGTCGCCGCGGGGCGTGCGCGCGGAGGAGCGCGCTGGATCCGCTGCCTCGGAACTCGGAGGGAGCCGGGAGGTCCGAGCAGCTCAATGACAGGCGTTGGTGCCGGTGGGTTCGGAATCTTTTGTGCGGTGCACGTGCTGGCTGAGGTTTCTAGGATCAGGGCGTTGCAGTTCCTCAGTTGGCAGCCGCGGGTGCTTCGGATTTGTTGAATGCTCAATTGCCCGTTCCAGGGCGCATGCGCCCGGGAAAGCGCGAGAAAGGAAGCGCTGCTGCTCCAACATGAGCAATGCTGCTTGACTGTGAGTCAATTGTTACTCTGGGGCACGCACGGCACGTGCAGCATGCTGCCGATGCAGATTCCGGGCAGGGTGCTGAAGGTCGCATTCTCATTAATGCCCTCTGGGTCGCAATCTCACTCGGCACTGACCTCGCTGTTCCACGCAGGGCTCTTTCGCTCCGTGCTGGCCGCGCCGCCGCATGCCGCCAGGGCCCGTCCATGCAGTACTCCCCGGTTCCGTCGCCGGAGGGCACCAAGGAGACTTACTGGGAGACTAAGGCGCCGTCCTCCGAAGTGCTTGGCATCGGGTCGGGCGTGTCCTCGGGCACCTACATCACCGCGTCGGTCGTCGCGGCGATCATCGGCGGCTTCTGCACTGGCGAGGTGACTGCCGAGTTGTCCCGCAACTCGCTCCAGGGGTTTTGGAGCAGTCTCGCGGGATGCGGAGGCGTGGCGCCAGCAGCTGCAGGAGTTTCTCAGCGGGCAGCTCCGGGAACGGACCTGCGCGCGTGCGGGGTGAGGGATTAGTACGTGTCCGATTAGTACGGGGTGAGGGACACGGCGTGTCCACTTAGTACGAGGGGGGGGGTTGTTGCGCCCGTGCACACGCGCCGTGTCGCGTGCGACTATCCGCCAGCTGCTGGCCCGCTGGTCGTGTGCTGGGGGCCTCTGGGGGAGCCCTCAGGGCTTGCTCGCTCGGGTGGCGGCTGCCTGCCATCTTGAAGGGTGAGGGATGCGCGCGCTCGTGTGTACGCGGCGGTTGATTCCGTCGGTGTCGGTTCCGCGCCGCCCGGGCTGCTGATGCCAGGGTGTTCCTGGGAAACAATGCCCCGCTAGCGTGCGGAACTTCCGACCCTCCCTGACTGGCTCGCTCGCCGAAGCTAATGATGTACGTCGGGGCGCAGACCATCCCCCTTCGCGTGGACCCGAACCCGCTCTTCCTTGCCGGCTCCTTCCTCCTCCCGTACTCGTGGGCGCTGCACGTCGCGGCTTGGATCCAGCGCAACAACGGCAAGTAAAGCGCCTGGCTTCGGTGCCCCTCAGCGGGGGCTTCCGCCGCGCAGAAGGCGCGTAGAAGCGTTTCTGATTATGTAAAGAACGATATCAGATGTTGCTGCATGCCTCTGTGCGTGCGCAAGTCGATCGCAGGACGCACGCAGCATGGGATCGTCCAGTGGCCAGCGGCAACTACCCAAGTCCATGACAACCTAGCGTTTCCGTGCAAGCTACGCGCCTTTGCCATCTTGAAACTTATCGAGTCACAGAGCTATATTGTTCATCGGCCAACCGTCAGGGGCTCGAGCGGGCGGATCGCGGGGAAAGGCGCCGCAGACATCACGCGGTCCGCTGCTCCATAGTCCTCATCGATATCTTCGCCCACATCCCCGCCGCCACTAGTGCGCTGGTCCTCATTCCCCTCGGCGGCGGCTGCATCATGGGCAGCACTTGCCGCTAGCGTCCACGGCGGGTCGCTCGTTGGTTTTTCTCGCCCAACCCAGAGCATCTTCGCGCCGTGCCGCGGGAGTAGCGCGACGCCGCCGCCGACAGAAGATGTCGGGTCATCACTTGGGCCTGCATCGGCAGCGACGTGCTCCTCCTCGTGCTCCTCTTCCTTATCGATGACATTTTCCACAGCGCTGACCGTCACAGGCACAGGCAGCTGCGGCCCTCTGGCAGCAGGTCGTTTGCCAAGGAGGAAAGCAAAGCACGACGGCGACCGTCGCGGACTCAATTCAAGGCTGTGGCTGCCAGAGTCCCGGGTTGAAG
>Ga0115567_10003589_pt1 | contig 15248 bp, 11 predicted proteins | sample COGITO_mtgs_1204_2_FD_88679 | JGI IMG/M metagenome (GOLD analysis project Ga0115567, IMG submission 88679) | Pelagic marine microbial communities from North Sea - COGITO_mtgs_120412 | ecosystem: Environmental > Aquatic > Marine > Epipelagic | place: Germany:Helgoland, sampling site Kabeltonne... | reverse complement strand
GCGCCAAACGGCTCGGACCCGGTTCATTCGAGTCCCGCTTGAGTCCTTCCCTGACTCGCCATCCATGGGTCCCATCACCAGCCACGCCTCCACGTCTTGCACGCCGACACTCAGCGCCAACGCCGACGAACTCGGTCCCTCCCACGTCTCAACATTGACCCCCCTGACCTCTACCCGGACGGCGTCGGTCTCAGTCTCCCCGCGGGTCTCAGTCCCAGTCTCAGTCTCAGTCTCAGTCCCAGTCTCAGTCTCTGAGCGCAGCGTCATCGACAAACGCTCGGCGATGAGTGTGAACGCGGGCCGCCCCGACTTGGCCCGTTCCGACGCGGCGAACACGTACGTGGACGTGGACGCCACCGTGTTCACGGCCAGACCCACCGCGCTGGTCACCGCCGACTGGCCGCGGCGGTACATAGCGGACGCCGCCCACCGGAAACCCATCCGTTTTTTTAGGATATCAGTTTCGTTCTCGCCGGCTTCTTCGTCGTCGTCCACGCCAAACTCGCTCTCGAGCTCACTCTCCTCGGCGTCGTGGAACTCGCCGTCGTCCTCGTCGTCGTGCATGAGCTCTTCCGCCCGGTTACGCGCCGTCAACAGCTCCTCGAGGCTGAGTTCGTTTTCGAGCGAATACAGCTCCGCACCCGCGAGGTCCGCGTCGTCCGGCGGCTCGCAGTCGTAAAACTCATCCTCGCCAAAGTCGACGCTCTCGTCCAAAACACCCGGCTTGACACCCGCCTTGGACTGACCTTCCAGCCTCTTTCGGTACAGGTCCACGTACCTCATGACGTGCACGGCTCGTTTGATATCATCCTTGGCTCCGTTGGATCCGTCCTTCTTCTCCGATACGTCCCGCACCGTGGACTTGACCGCGTACCTCCACCACTCCACCCAGTCGTTTCTATCCACCGGTCGGTCCATCCCGTGCCTCTCGCGTGAACAGTACACCTTCATCTGGTCACCCAGCCGCATCAAACTCCTCGCCTGCGACGGACGGGCCCGGGCCTGGACCTCGCCGTGCAACTCCAATTTGACGTCGAATCCGGAGGAAACTTGTTGGTTCGACTGTCGGTTCGTATCCGCCACTTTGGACCGCGCGGTGAGGGTGAGAGTCGCGGCTAGGTCATCCATACCGACGATGACGTCGTTCGCGTGTACCGCGTCGTCGTGTCCACCGCCCTGGACGTGTGTAGCGCCAGTCACCCGCGGGCACCATTCCTCCGGGTCGTCCAAATTGTCACCCGCGACTCGAGAGTACACCCTGAGCCCTTTGATCTCCACCCTCTTGCGCGCCTCTCGCACGGGGGTTACCATGGATAGGAACGTGTACGACGACCTGGATTTACCACCCCTGGATTCACGTTTGGAACGACGTGGGTGGTTTAACCCTTGGACGTCATCCGGCGAGGAGGACGGCTTCGAGGAGGACGGCTCATTCTCATTCGTCGTTTCCGTTTCGTCGTCCCCTTCGCCCGGTGTCCTCTCCCCATCGCGGTCCTCCCCTAGGGTCCCCGGCGTGGCGACGAGGAGCGAGTCCAGTCGTATGCCGATCGCGGAGCACGTGTCTGTCTGCGACTCCGGTCCTACGCCCACCGCGGGCACATCCGCGAACCTGACGTGTACCGATCCCACCTTTAAACGAAGCCTGTCTAACAACGGCGCCCAGAGCGCGTCGAGGACCGCGCTCGACGAGTGCGGCGCCGAGGATTTTCCCTTTCGTTTCTTCATCGCCGCGATCTCAGCCGCGGCCGCGGCGAGCGCGGCGCGTTTGAGAGCCAACGCACGTCGCGCCGCGGGTTCAGCCGCCCACTCATCCTCCGTTCTCGGCGAGGCGGTGACCGAGATGGCGTCGAGGGTGATGACGAAGGGGTGCTGCCTGGCGGACAGGAGCACCGTCTTGAGCGCCAGCTTGAGCTCGACCAGCCCGATCGTCCCTTCGCGCACCGCGAACGGTAGCTTGAGGTGATCGAACGCCGCGGGCTTCAGACGGACGTTCTCCAGTCGCACCACCCCGCTCCACACCCCGACCCTCAACTGCTCCCGTGGCAAGTCGACGATGTACTGCCCGAGGAAGCGCTCCAGCAGCGGAGCGAGGAGGTTCTCGAACACCATCCCCGCGACCCGGACGCGGACGCCTCTCCCCGGGTTCGCGCCGCGCCCCTCCCCGGTCCGATAGTCTCGAACTGCGGAAGGCGGCGCCGGCACGTTGTGCTGTCGTCGGCGAGTCCAACTGTTTTGATCGTTTAATCGATTCTGTTTGGTTCTGAGAAAAAATGCTTCGACACTGATGATGATGAGAGCGGTACGAGAGTGTATCGTATCGAGAGCTCGTAGAGCTCAAGATACCGGTTGTTCGAAGAACTACCCACATATCAGAAACATGTCGGATTACAATCCCCCATGTCGGCTAATCACACTCACATCCCGAGGTCGGAGGCGACCATCTTCTCCGCTATGGGGTGGTACATGTTCCTCGCGTCCGTGAACGTCTCACGCGCGAACGTGACTCCACCCTCCGCCTTGGACTTGGACAACGATCGGTACAACGGCCTCAGGAACTTCATGCGACCTTGCGACGTCAGCATGTCCCTCGCCGGCTCGAACGCACCGGCGTCACCGGCGGCTAACCTGAGCTGCAGCCACTTGCAGCGAATCTCGCTGTTCTTCATCGCGCTTAAACCGTACAGTCCATCGAGGGACTTGACGACGTTGACGGAAAGAGCGTGGCTTCCGCCGCGGTACTCAATCAGCGACAGGAGGAAATGGTCAATCTGCGCGGATGAGAAATCCTTGACGTCATCGGCGGATGCACCCACCGGCTTGGTCCCCTCGCCGCCCATGCCGAGCACGTCGCACAGGTGCCACCGACGCGCGAGCTCCGCGGAAGCCTCCGAGGACCCGCCGTCGTAGTACAGCCCCACGTCCACGGGGGGCATGCCGGGCTTCGTCAGCCACGCGTCCCAGTCGACAACCGCCGACGCCTCGGGAAACCGGGCGGTGTACGCAGTTTTGAAGTCGTCGGTGTCGACGGTGTTGTACTGGTGTCGCTTGAAGTGCTCGATGAGAAACTCGGCAAACTCCGGGGTGCCGTTGGCGGCATCCGCGTGTTCTGGCCCGTCGCCGCCGCCGCGGGTTACGTGCTCGAGATATACCAAAAACGCAAAGCCCTTCTCGTAGGGAACCTTGGAGAAGACGTCGTCGGGGTCGACACCGCCTGCCAGTGCGGGCTTGAGCACGGTGTGCGGGTGGCTCTCACCCAGCCGGGCCACGGTCTCCTTGAGCTCCATCAAACCGCCGATGGCGTTGAAGTCGAAAACGCTCTTGCCGTACATCTTGTTCATGATCTTGCGCTCGATGAACACGGTGAACCCCTCGTTGAGCCAGAAGTGCTCCCAGGTTTTGTTCGTCACCAGGTTACCACTCCACGAGTGCGCGATCTCGTGCGCCACCACGTGCGCCTGGCTTCGATCCCCCGCCAGCAGAGTCGGGGTCACAAACGTCAAACACGGGTTCTCCATCCCTCCATAAGGGAACGAAGGCGGCAGGAGGAGAAGGTCGTAACGCCCCCACACGTACGGACCAGCCACCTGCTCAGCCGCCTTGAGGAAATCCTCAGTCTCGGCGAACTCAAACGCACCCGCCTGGACCATCTCGGGCTCGCTCCAAACCTTGGAACGGGGACCAATCTCGACAGCCTCCACGTTGCCAACCGCCAACGCCAGTAGATAGGGCGGAATCGGAACTCGCTGCTCAAACTCGAAACACCGTTTGCCATCGCCAACATCCGCGGCTTCACCGAGGGGAATGGCGGACATGAGCGCGGTGAGGGGGTCGGGGGCGGTCACCTTGGCGCTGTAGGTCATCTTCGCGCCGGGTGTATCCTGGCACGGGAACAGCGACCTCGCGTGGATGGCTTGGCATTGCGTGAACAGGTAAGGGTGCGTTCCGCCGGCGGTCTGCTCGGGCCTGAGCCACTGGACAGCGGAGGACGATGGCGACGTACGATACGTGATGACCACGTCGAACGCGGTGCCCGCATCCATCCGCGTGCCGAGTTCAATCACGAGAGGCGCGCCCATCACCGGGTGGACCTCGCCCAAGACAAACGTCAGATCCGCCCCGTCCATCTGGACACGTTCGATGTGCAGATCGCGGGTGTCCAGCGTCAGGGTCGAGCTCTCCGACTCGACCGTCACACTCGCGGTCGCCGTTCCAGAGATGACCTTGTCATCGAAGTTCACGTCCAATTCGAACGCCACGTGGGTGACGGCGGTCGTGGGGTAGGACGACTGGCTGGATGGGTCGAAGGGCATTTTGATCGCGTCTTCGGTCGACGCCCTGGGTTGGACGCGGCGGGGTTTGACCGCTGGAGGAGACCTGGTGGTACGCCAAGCGACGTTACGACGAGCGTTCGCGACGGTGGGTCGAATACAAGTAATCGAACGCGACGCGAGCATCCTCGCGCGGGGGCGAAGTGACTGGATACGAGGGTGTCGCTAATAAAAGTCGCTAAAATCTACTGGTCCACTTAGGCCTTACACACCGTCACGCCATACCGACGAAGTCCGCGTACTCCGGGCAGAGTCTCCTGCAGTGCCTGTACAGCCTCATCGCCGTCATGTGATCACTCTCACCCTCCGCACGTTGCGCCCGGCGGTGCAGGTCGAACGCTTGTTTCCCCACGTCGTCCGTGAACAGTGGGTCGGCCCGTTCGTACATGACGTCGGTGCGGATGATTATCTTGAGGTGGCCCTCGCCCACCGGCGTCCCTTCGTGGCTCGTGTCCTGCCTGAACACCAGCGCCGTGCCGGGTTCCACGGGCGCCACCGCCGCTTTCCACTCGTCGGGCCACCTGTACACGCCGAGCGATTCGTCGACGATGAACTTACCCATGCCGGTTCCCTCTGGCGGGACGAACATGGCTGTGCCTCCACCCACTGGGCACCGGTTCAGGTACACCAGCATTGAGTAGAGCGACCTTCGGTTCATGTCCACGATGGATGCGCCGTCGGTGTGCGGCGAGAAGTGACCGCCGGATTCGTACCTGTTGAAGAGGAGGTGGTCGTTCACCCCGCACGCCTCCCACGTCCCGCCCAACCCGGGCTCCCACATGGGATGGCCTTCGTCGATGACCACCGTCGGCACCACCAGGTGGGCGCACCGCCGCCACAGTTCGTCCGCGACCGCCGCGCTGTGAATCTCCACGGTGTCCGAATTGCGAAACTTATTCGTGGACGCCGCCGCGTTCCAGAAGCTGTAACCCGCACCCTCGGCGCATTTAATCAGAGCCTCGCACTCGGATGCGCTCACCATGTCGTGAAGGATGAACGCGTCGAGGGGCGGTGGAAATGTGCGCTTGGAGACTTTGGGAACCTCGGCGCCGGAGGTTGACGCGACCAGGCACGCGTCAAGCGCTCGACGGTGTTCCTCCGACGCCTGGACCTTGTTGACGGGACGTATGGCATCCGGGTCGACGTCCACCAGGTCGAAACCCGCGGTCGTGCCCTCCCGGGGCGGGGTCACCGCGGCCGCCATTGTGCGACAGAACCGAGGCGAGGAAATCTCCACCGGATCGAGTTTGTGAGATCTCGCCCAACACCACCCAACAAACGGGGTCGCGCGTGGACAGACGCCCGCGTGGGTGGTGGGATGATGTCGACACCGTCGATCACGAGTCAGGCGGGGACGTCGAGTGGCGTCATGAACGTGTCGCGGGGGATGGGACGAAGACGATCGGGATGCGCGGGGATGGGACCCACGAGCGGACATCGGGACGTGTTATCCGCGAAGAAGAGGGTGCTGACGCGACGTCGTGGCGAGGGGACGAGCGCGGTGCGTGACTGGTCGGTCGCGTCGGGGTACGGGACAAAGGGCGAGGCGCGAGGATCCGGTATCGTCGTGAAAGGCTTACCGGAGACGCTGTTCACGGTCGGAACGGTCGCGGTGTTGCCACTGTACGGCGCGATGATCGGAGCTCCCAAGGCGAGGTTCACGCAGACGGCGATGCGTTCGCACCTGCCGTTCATGCTGATGGGTGCCTTGTACGCGGCGGCGGCGATGGTGTCTTCGCAGAGTGTGGATGCAAAGGCACTCGTGGACGTGTTCTTCACCAACACCAACGGAGATGGAGTGATGAGCATAGCGAGGCACGCGTTGACGTTGCTGTCGGGGTTCCTGGCTACGGCGGAGCCCGCGTCTTGCGTGTGGGTTCATCTGCTGTCGTTGGACCTGTTCGTGGCGCGGCACGTTTACCTGGACAGCTTAGCTCTGAACGTTCCGGCGGCGCATTCGCTGACACTGTGCTGCATGTTCGGACCGTGCGGGTTCCTGGCGCACACGGTGACCAAGGCGTTGATGGCGTTCATGGAGATGAAGGGAAAGACGGCGGCGACGTAGGCATCTTGAAATACAAAGTCATCGGAAGTGACGAGAGCAGACCCTGAACCTTCCCTGACTCTAGGGTAAACTTACCCTAAGGGCAAACCCTCACCCGAATTTCAACCCGACTCTCGTGAAAAGGATTTTGGTGGAGGTCCGGCGCACGGGCGTGCGTGCCGCCCTCACTCTCCGCGGCAGTTTTTCTTGGACCTGACAGTCTCAGCTCGTGGTGAGATTCAAATCACTGTGTGGGTGCCCAGGTCGCAGCCCCTGCGAGGCGCGGTGAGGCGACCACAGAGAGTCGGAGTGGAGGCGCGGATCTGGGTGACACAGTCGCCATGGACATCGCGTTGTCCGGTATGACCCTTCGGGGCTTCTACAGGTCCGTCGCGAGCCTCTCAAAGCTCGGGGCGGAGGTGCTCATCGAGGCGACCGGCGATCGCGAAGGCCAGAGGAACGGCGGGCTGACGATCAAGGCGATAAACACCGCCCGGTCCGCGTTCCTCTCCGTCACGTTCAAGTCGACGTCGTTCGATGCCTTCAACGTGACCGTCCCCGAGGGCACGTTGCAGACGGCGGTGTACGCCAAGCATCTCCTCGCGGCGCTCAGGACGCAAAAGGTTGAGCGCGTTTTGCTCTCGCAGGCGGTGGACGCGCCGGAGAAGATATCGATTCAGCTCGAGTGCGGCCGCGGGACTCTCAGGAAGACCTTCGGCGTGCACTGCGTCACCGACGCGGCTCACCTCAGGGCGACGCTGGACCCGAGCACGATGCCCATCAAGATCGCGTTCCGACCCAAGGAGTTGAGTCGCATGCTTTCCCATTTCCAGTCGGCGCAGGCGGACATCACCGTATCGTGCGCCCCGGAGGATGGCGCCGGGGACGTGCTGCGAGACGCGAACGCCCCGGCGAAACGGAACCTCAAGTTGTCGTCCTACCTCGACCCGAACGCACCGGCCGGCCAGGCACTTCAGACATCGGTGAGCCTCGACAGCGGCGGCCAGGACGCGGTGTTGAGGTACGAACACGACGGGGGCGAACAGGTGGACGTGACGGTGAACCTCAAGGACCTTCGCGTGATGACCGGTCTGTGCGAGCAGCTCGACGTGGACGTGGTGGTGTACATCGACGAGCCAGGGGCGCCGGTGCTGGTCAGGCCCACGGCTGAGTACAGGGCGATGGGCGGCGACAACCGCGGAAACCAGAGCCACCAGAGCCACCAGAACCACCAGAACCACCAGAACCACCAACACCAGCAACACGGTCGAGGGTACGCTTTCGACCCGACGGACGTAGACTTTGACGCTGAGCTCGTGTTGGCGTCCATGTTGCCGCGCATCGAACAGGAACCGTCGCAAACGCTGGGAGGTACCACGCGGACACAACAAATGGCGGGGGATACGAGGGCGGGGCACAACGGACCGCCGGGTACGTCGGGGAGGGAGAGTGAACTGACGGAGAAGTTTCCGGGACGTTCCGGAAAGGGCGAACCGTTCGGCGGAAGGGGCGGCCCGAGCGTGGGCGCGGCGGCGAGCACGGGGATACCGGACTCCGTCGATGGATCCACGCCGGTGGATACGCGTCAGAGGGAGACGGTCACGGGCCCGCCGGCGGATGTTCAGATGGCGTGGGCTCCCGGTGATTTGGACGACGACGACGGAGGGGACGACTGGCTGGGCGAGTACGTGGAGGCGACGCCGCCCAATCGCAAGAAGCAGCGAAACAAATAAACGATTTTACAACACACGGACGGACTACACGTAGACGATCAGTTCGCCGCCGCTAGCTCTTTCGTGATGACGTCGAGCGATTTGCCCTTGGTCTCCACGACGGTAGCCCTCACGAAGAGAACGGAAAGCGCGCAGACACCCGCGAACCCGACAAACACCGCGGGACCGCCCACAGCCTCGACCACCGGCAGGAACGCCTGCCCGATGACAAAGTTGAACACCCAGTGCGTCACGAAGCAAAGTGACATCCCCGCACCTCGAATACGGGGGTTGAAAATCTCAGAGGAGAGCAAACCGGGGATGGGTCCGCATCCCATTCCAAACGAGGCAATGTAGCACATGACGGCGACGACGGCGACTGGACCCGCGAGTGCCCACGTCGCCTGGTTCGCCATCGCGTAGCTGATGACCAGGCAGCTGATACCCATGCCGATGAACGATCCGGTGAGTAAGGGCTTACGTCCGAGTCGGTCAAGTGCCTGGCCGCTCAAGACGGTGGCCACCACGTTGGTCGCGCATACCGCAACTGTAAACAAAACACGACGTCAGTCTAATTGCATGTACGAGAATTGAAATAAACGAGAATTGAAATAAACGAGAATTGAAATAAACTCACCCGAAGCCGCAACCGCGGACTGCACCCCCGCGGCGACGAACATGGCGCTGGAGAAGTACACGACCGCGTTGACGCCCGACATTTGCTGGAGGAAAAACAAACCGGTGCCGATGGTGACCGCTTTTCGGTTAGCCGGGGCGAACAACTCGGCGGTGGACACTTTTTTCTCATCCTTGTCGTCTTTGTCGTCGCCGCCGCCGCTCGGGTCCGGCGCGCCCCACAGCGCCGTCTCCGCCGCCGCAGCCTCCGCAACCTTCCCTTGACGCCTGAGCCACCCGGGCGATTCCGGGACGACGGTCATGAGCACGCCCTGCATGAGCCCGGGGATCGCCGCGAAGAGGAACATGTTGCGCCAGTGGTTGGGATCTGAAACAAGCGGGACGCCCGCGACGACGGCGACGAGGATGCCGACGCAAATCATGAGCTGGTTCAGCGACCCGAGCGTGCCTCTGAGCTGCGCGGGTGACACCTCGGCGATGTACATCGGCACCAGGTTGGACGAGGCGCCGATACCCACGCCGGCGAGCAGACGACCGAGCAGCATGAACCACACGTTGTTCGCGAAGCCGCAGAGGACGCTGCCGAGAAAGAGGGGAGCCGCGACGCCGACCAACGCCGTCCTCCTCCCCACGCCGTCGGCGATGCGGCCGCTGTACAGGGAGCCCACGGTGGCGCCCACGAGGACGGTCGACACAACGAGGCCCTTCAGTTGCGTGTTGAGCGCGATGCCGAGGTCCCTCGCGAGGTAGTCCAGCGCGGGGTTGACGATGCCGAGGTGGTAGCCGAAGGAAAACGCGCCGAGGCTCGCGACGAGCACGCACGGCAGGACCCGCATGAGCAGCTCGCGGCCCTCCAGGGGCTGAAGCTTGGGTTCTGGTTCACCAGCCTCGAGGTCGGCGGTGGCGGAGGCGGTCAGCCGACGGCCGCGCCGTGGGTTGAGCTCCCCTGTGGACGACCTCATCATCGCTCGTTGGCGCTGCTGCTGAGGTCTGTGGGAGGTCGTTGGAGCGAGCGGAATGTTGGGGCGAGCGCGGAGAACGGGGCGGGGCCGGGAGGATCTTCTCGCCGCGACCGAAGGGTTCAAGGTGAGAGTGGTCGTGTGCGCCCGGGAGACGCTGAGCATCGTGCCCGTATGACCGGTCGCGTGCCGGCGCGAGTGACGCTCCCGTTGAGAGGTAACATCTGATTCCAGCAGATCTGCGCGCGAGGTGACGCGTCGAACGCCTTCCAGGGCCGAATACTTGTAAAAGTCGGGAGTCGCCCTCACTCCGTTCAAACCATCGTGCACGGCGGTGCGCGGACGGCCGGACAGGGAACAGTCCGGATCTCACGCCAATCTCCGGCTTGTCGGTTCGAATCCGCGAGTCCGCGCGTAACCCCGGCGGGATCGCGCCACAGGGAGACGTTCTACCGGGCTCTCGTCTCGACATTCTTCAATCTTTTTTCTCCCTCCCCTCGAGTTCAGAGGGTGTGTGTCCCTCCGCGCGGAACCATGAGCGGGCTCGAGAACCTCATGGATAACTTCTCCCTCTCGAATTCGACGTCGATGAAGGGGAAGAGCATGAACGCGATGAAAGGTGGTGCGACGACGAGCACCCCGATGTCGACGGCCAAGTCCAGCAAGGCGGAGGCTGACCTGCTCGACGACCTGTTTGGCAGCACCCCGAAGAAGGGACCGAGCGGGGTGACGACGGGTGGCTTCGCCTCGACCCCGGCGGGGGGCGGGGGGGCGGGTTCCACGGGCGCGGATCCACTCGACGATATATTCGGACTCGGAACAGCGCCCAAGCCAATCAACACGTGAGTCCCCCCCAGCCCTTTCGCGCGATCGACACCCTCGCCCAACCCCCGCGACCCTCGCGAAGATATCGTTTCGTGCTCTTCACAATCAGGAGCTGACTCGGATGATCCTTCTCCTTACCAAACGCAGGCCCGCGGCCGGTGGAACGTCCGGCGCGTACCCCGCGCAGACACCGGGCATGGCTGGTGACTTCTTCGAGTCTCCCCGCGGCACAGATGCGAACCTGGCGGCTGGAACCCCACACCGGGCGCCGTCCTCGCCGTCAGCCGGAGGTGTCGGTTCCCTCGGGCTCGATGACCTCATGTCTCAGTCCCTCGGAGGTATCGCGACCGGCTCGGTGTCGAGCAGTTTGAAGGGCCCGAGCATGATGGCGGCGGCGATGGGCAGCAGGAACGGCAGCGCGGGTGATCTCAGTCACGGGGGGTCTCAGGGTCACGGGGGATCTCAGGGTCGCGGCGGGGGCCTCGACGACGCCGACGATATCCTCGGGGCGATGTTCGGGACCGGTGTCAGCATCGTCGGTGACAGCGTCAGCGGATCAGAGACGGCGTCGCCGGCGGGCATGACACCCGTGTCGGGCTCGGTGTCGAACGACATGGACGCCTTTGACGCGTTCGCCGGCGGAACCGCGGGTACCACGGGCGAGGAGACTCACATAGATCACTCACTGAATAGCTCCGACGCGTTGAGCGGGGGCGAGGCGGACTGCGCGACTGACCTCGAGAGGGCGGTCGAGAGGGCGAGGTCGAAGAGTTCGGGGTCGTCGCGGCTGTCGTCGGTGACGCACGCGGAACCTGTCGTGGACGGGTTCGCCGGATTCGACGACCTCTTGTCGCCGGGACCCGGGTCGGCGCCGAAGTCGTCCGCCACGGGGTCGGCGCAAACGGTTTCCTCGGGCCCGGTGGGGAGTTCGTTGGAGGATCTCCTCGGGGTCAGGGCGTCTTCGAAGAATCCCGCGGGTGGCACCATGTCTCTCGGGGACGAACTCGACGGGCTGTTCGGTGCGCCGTCGGTGCCCAGCGGCCAATATGAACCGGTACATGAACCGGCGGTGATTGACGACATGTTCGGTCCGATGATGGGCAACGGAGGCGCCACGAGCGCGGGGGTAGCGACCACGATCTCGGGCAAGGTGACGTTGGATGAGGTCGAATACGACGTTAGCGACGACGAGCAGGAGGGTGATACCGAGGAGCGCACCGCGGCGAGGAAGAAGAGGCACGACAGGGTCCGCGCGGCGATGCGGGCGAAGCTTCAGGAGAAACGCGACAGAGAAATAGCCGCGGTGGCTGAGCAGGCTGAGCGTCAGGTGCTCAAGGATCTCATCGGCGCCGATATCGACGAGTGGCTGCGTCAGAACCAGGGTAACATCCGCACCATGCTCGCCAAGCTCGGGGATGTGCTGTGGGAGAACCACGGGTACAAGTCGCCCGGTCTCAACGATCTCATCGAAGCAAACGCCGTGAAGAAGGCGTACCACAAGGCTCTGATCATCATCCACCCCGACAAGGTGAGGCAGAAGGGTGGGAGCACGGACCAGTGCTACATCGCGGACAGGGTATTCGACCAAGTCCGCGACGCGTACAAGGCGATGTGCGAGAAGGAAATGTGAGGTTATGTCCGACGAAGCAAGACAAAAAAAGGCTTGTAACGACGCGAGGGTCGCACTGAAACTATAAAACTATATTCATCCTAAAACGCCAAGTCACCCTGATGCTACGAACGAAAGTCGACTACATTCGACCCCTCATTTGTTTCCACTGCTCATCGAACTCTGCGTCGGAGTCCATGTAGTACTCGCCCAGCTTCAACGGTTGTATCTTCGAGAATCGCCGTTTGTCCGCCCGTCGGCCCAGAGTCCGTATCGGCCCGTCGTGGTTGTCGTCGAACAGGTCCATGGGCACCACCCTCAGGTCGAAGCTCACCCTCGTGTCTTCCGTGGTGTTATCTAAGCAGTAATGCCAACACCTGTTCCCGTAGAACCTCACAAACTGGCCAGCCCCGGCTTTGAAAGCGTGAAAGTCACCCTTGCCCGGCGATGACTCCGACGTCAGCGAGTTGCTCCCGTACACCTTACTCAGCGGCGCCCAGATGTTCACCTCCCCAGGCTGATGATTATACGGCTCAAGACCATCGGCGTGCGCGAACCCCTGAGCCGGGCCACCGGCCATGTGCACGCGGAACGTCGGCCTCCTCTGATACGCGACGCGCGACACTCCGAGAGCGGCGCAGACCTCGCGTCGCACGAACCGATGCAGCGCCTCCGCGAAGTCCTTCGACTTGCGCAGGTCGTTTTGAAGTACGAACAAGAACGGGTTCTTACGCCGACCTTTCGGCGGGCGAAGCGCGTGCAGTTTGCCCAGAGGGGTCTCCTCGTTCAATACCCCCGACTCCAAAAGTGCCAGCCTGACCATCCTGACGAAGCCGTACGAGTCCTCGTCGTAGTCCACCACCCTCTCCGCGATTTGATCCTCCGTCAGTCCACCGTACCGCACGCCTTCTCCTTGTCCTTCTTCTTCGGCGGCGTCAGGACGAAGTGCCGGAGGCTGAACATGAGGAGGAGTGTGGGGATGAGCGGTATCCGCATCACGGGATTCCATCTCGCTCCGAGGAAGACTGCGGCGAGGAGGGTGACCCTGAGCAATTTATGGCGAAGGAGCTTCCTCAGTCCGTCGCCCAACAGATGATACGTCGGCCTGAGCGATCTCTTCACCGTCGCTCTCGTCGCCTTCGGCTCGGACATCGAGGTTGTGGCGGCTCCGTGACGGCCAACCCTGAAAATATGACAAAACAAGGACTTCTCGGAATGTCCATGGCGTCGCCTCGCACACCGGGTGGGCACTCCGATGGGCGCGGCATCGACGATGCGCGTCCGCGCGCTCGAGAAGCTCGCGGCGGCGTGTTACCGCCGCGTCGGCGGCCGTCACGCCGGCGACGTGACGCGCGGCATCGGCGAAGGCGCGGACGCGTCGAGCGCGTCATATCGGCATCCCCGTCAGCTCACGTCGCCGACGACGCGTTCGCTCTCCACGACGCCGACGCGGTCTCGATCGATCATCGTCAACCACCCGACACGCTTCGAGGCCGCGTCCATCCTCCACGCGCGCCCGTGGAACCGCCTCGAGGTTCCCTCCCTGGTCAGCGCAATCACATGCACGCACAAGACTGTCGAGCTCGTCGACGGCGTCGAGTGCCCGCTGGCCCATCCGCGGGGCGCGACGCGGAACCCCGCCGTCGCCTACGACGCCGATTATGACCACCTCGCGTCGCTCTGCGAGCACTTCGGCGCGACGCCCCCCACGCGCGGCGCGTCCTTCCACTCGTGCCACCTCACGCCGTCGCTCGCCCTGCGATGGGAGCGGCACGCCGAGGCGCAGACGTACCAGTTCACGAGATGCGGCGACCTGGACGAAGCAGCGCTGGACGCGCCCTTCGACGCCGCGAACGTCGCGGTCGCGGCGGTGCCCGCGACATGGGTGGCGAGCGTGCCCGGGGCGGTCATCTGCGCTACGCACCTCGCGGTGACGGACGAAACGGTGGGGGGCTCGTCAAAGGCGACATTTGCGGCGGCGGCGCCGGCGGAGGAGGACGACCGCGCGAAGCACGAGGCGTCCGCCGCGATCATCGAGGACCTGCGTCGGCTGTTCGGCAGCTCCGAAAACGACGTCATCACCGGTTGCGAGCTGGAGAAGGGCCGGTTCCGGTGTTTCAGCGACTGGCGCTCGCACGGCGACGGGTTCAACCGCGTGGTGATACGGCACCAGAGGGACGACGCTCGAGCATTCGTGAGGACGTCCGCGGGGAAGGCGGCGCAGCGCATGATCGAGCTCGATAAGTACAGGATGCTCGCGCTCATGGCGATGCCTTTCGCGCAGGGGCTCGGGCGGCGGGTGGACGCGCTGAACGAGGAGCTGAAGGACGTGGCGGAGAGTGTCGACGCGATGGACGGCGAGGACGAGGACGGCAAGCGGAATTTACTCGGAAGGCTGACGCGGCTGGCGGTGACGGGTCAGCGGCTCAGCGCCATCGCGCACGACCGGTTCAACGCGAGCAACGCGTACGCGAGCATCGTGGAGGACAGGCTGGAGTACATGCGCGCCGGAAGGATCGCGGGAGTTCCCTCCGTGAACACATTCCTGGACGCGGCGATGAAGCCCGCGCTTCGAACGTTCAACGCGACGCAGCGAAGGCTGGACAAGGTGGCGATGTCCTCGCAGCTCACAGCAGAGATCATACGCACGAGGCTGACGCTGGAGCAGCACGCGCAGAGCAACGAGAACCTGCGGGAGCTGAAGAAGACGAGCTCGACGCAGCTGATGATGCAGCACAACGTCGAGGGTCTGTCCGCGGTGGCAATCACCTACTACTCGCTCGGCGTTCTCGGGTACCTGCTCAAGGCGGCGAGTGCGACCCCTTACGCGCCGCCGGTGCCGACGGAGCTGGCGCTGGGCGGAGCTATACCGATCATATGGGGCGCGGTGACGGTGGCGATATCGAGGATGAAGAGGGCGGCGGCGATTGAAGGGGGCGCGGGGAGACACTGATTGAAAGCGCCGCGCCGGACACCGCGCTCGAGCTCCGGGACGTGCAGCTGGGGATGCTGGCGGAGGAGGAGGAGAAGGCCAGGCAGCTGGAGGCTGAGTTTTACGAGCAGATGCGGCTGCAAAAGGAGTGAGAGGAAGCGCACGGATGGTACAGGCGGGACATGTCCAAGCTGAAGGAGAGG
>Ga0115567_10003587_pt1 | contig 15251 bp, 18 predicted proteins | sample COGITO_mtgs_1204_2_FD_88679 | JGI IMG/M metagenome (GOLD analysis project Ga0115567, IMG submission 88679) | Pelagic marine microbial communities from North Sea - COGITO_mtgs_120412 | ecosystem: Environmental > Aquatic > Marine > Epipelagic | place: Germany:Helgoland, sampling site Kabeltonne... | reverse complement strand
TGGTTTTTTTACTTATTTAGATTTTATGCTATGCCTTACTTATTAGGTTATGATGTATGGGGGATGTTAGCTTTTCCACTTGAGAGTGATTTTTCAAGACAACTTTATCAATTATTCAATTAATTTTTTAAATTTTTTTGACAAAGTTATACTTTAAAATATAAACAAAATATGAGTAATTTAATTAAAATTTCTCCATCAATTTTATCTGCGGATTTTAGTAAGTTAGGTAATGAAGTAATTTCATTAGAAAAGGCTGGCGCTGATTATATTCATATTGACGTTATGGATGGTCATTTTGTACCAAACTTAACTATAGGGCCTGAAGTTATAAAAAAACTAAGACCTTTGACTACAAAAACATTTGATGTGCATTTAATGATTTCACCGGTAGACAATTTTATAAAAGATTTTGCTGACGCTGGCGCTGACATTATAACATTTCACCCAGAAGCAACATCTGACGTATCAAAAACTATTAGATTAATTAAAGATCAAAATAAAAAAGTGGGAATTTCCCTTAAACCTAAATCAGAAATAAGTTTGATAAAAGATTATTTAAAAGAAATAGATTTGGTTTTAATCATGAGTGTTGAACCCGGCTTTGGAGGCCAAAAATTTATGCCAGAGGTTTTAGATAAAACGAAAACTGTAAGAAAATTAATAAATGAACAAAGCCTAAAAGTAGATATTGAAATAGACGGTGGAATTAATTTTGAAAATTGTTCAAAAGCCAAAAGCGCTGGTGCAAACATACTTGTTTCAGGATCAACTGTTTTTAAAGAAAATAAGGGCGACCTTAAAAAAAATATAGAAATCCTCAGAAACAATTAATAAATGTTTGGCCTGAAAAGTGTCTATTTTTATTTGATCGCATGTCAGATAATTTTAGTTAAAACTTTAAAAAAATTATACTTTTCGTCTAAAAATTACAATAAATCACTTAAGTCTATTGCACCACAACAAGTCTACTATAATCCAAATCCATTTTTGTTATCAATCATAACAACATATAATAAAAAATTATTTAAAATTAGTGAAATAGACCCAAATTTTTTTTGGATTGAAGATAAAAAAAAAGATTTTAAAGAAATACATAGTTTTTTTTGGCTTAATTTAATAGATAGAAAAACAGATCACAAAAAATTAAAAAAAATTATTTATATTTGGATGTTAAAAAATTCTAAATATAAGAAAGAAACATGGAATGCATCGACTTTAAGCAGAAGAGTTATAAGCTGGATTTTAAATATCGATATTATTTTAAATAACAGCACATTCGATTTTAGAAGAAACTTTCTCGGCTGCATAATTACACAAACAAATCATTTAAAAAGAAATATAAGATTTGAGAAAGATTATACTATAAAACTAGAGATTCTAACTTCAATAATATTATCAGGCTTAGTTTTTAAAGAATACGAGGATAACTATAAACTAGGAATAGGCGAGCTAGAATCGCTAGTAAAAAGTTTTTTTGATAATGAGGGTTTTCCTTTATCTAGAAATCCCAAAGATTTATTTTTTTTTACAAAATATTTAATTTTGTGCAAAGAAGTAATTAGCGATAGTCAAAAATATGTTCCAGAATTTTTAGAGGATATTATTGAAAAGAATATAGTTTGCTTAAATTATATTAAAACCCCTAACAACCAATTACCACTGTTTAATGGTTCAACGGTTACAAATTTAAATCAAATTGATAAATATTTAGCAAATACTAAACAAAAAAAAAAATTGAATAAACATATAGGTGGCCTGTTCAAAGCAAAATATAAAGCACATCAAGTATTTATTGACATTGAAAATCCACCTCAAAAAAATTTATCCAAATGTTATCAATCTGGTCCTTTATCATTTGAATATTTTTTAGATGGGCTTAAAATTATTTCAAATTCTGGTTTTGGAGTAAATATTTCAAAAAAAGCAGAAACCCTTAGTAGATTAACAGCGTGTCAGTCTACGTTAACTTTAAATGACACATCGGTAACTAGATTTGAAAAAAATGAATTAATAAACAGAGTTTTTGGTAATTCAATTCAAGATAGTTTTAAATTTTACGATCTTGAAACTAAAAATGAAAATACATTAATTGGTTGCTCAACAACTAACAATGGTTATGAAAAAAAATTTGGGTGTACTCATAGAAGAGAGATTTACATTGACAAAGTTGAAGATTGTTTGAAAGGCACGGATCATATTTTTAAAAAAAAGGATGGATATCCTGTAAGATATTGTTTTAGGTTTCACATAAACCCTCAGCTTACGGCCGTTAAAACCATGGGCGGGAACGGGGCTTTAATTCAAATCTCCAAAAACAAATCACTTTTATTTATAATAAAGGATGAAAAAATAGAAATTGAAAAAAGTATATTTTTAGGAGAAAAAAAAATTTTAGATAGTACTTGTATAACAATCGCTGGTAATCTAGTTAATAAAAATAAGTCATTTATTTGGGAGATAAGAAGAAATATTTAACAATGAATTTAAAAGTAAAAAACGCTCTAATATCTGTTTCTGACAAAGAAAATCTTACTTCAATATTAGAAAATTTAAAAAAGTTTAATATCAAAATTATAAGCTCTGGGGGAACTTATGCTTCTATTAAAAAACTTGGTTATGAGTGTACCGAATTATCGAAGTATACAGGTTTTAAAGAAATGCTTGATGGCAGAATAAAAACCCTTCATCCAAAAATACATGCTGGAATTCTTCACGATAGAAAAAATAAAAAACATAAAGATGAAATGACTAAGCAGAATTTTCCACCGATTGATCTTATAATAGTTAATTTTTATCCTTTTCAAAAAATTGTACTAAGCTCAAAAAGTCCAAAAAATATTATCGAGAATATAGATATAGGTGGGCCTACTATGGTTAGAGCCGCAGCTAAAAACTTTAAAAATGTAACAATTATTACAAATAAGAGAGATTATGGTTTCTTAATTAATGAACTAGATCAAAACAAAGGTGAGACAACCTTAAAATTTAGAGAGTTAATGTCGTCAAAAGCATTTGGTTTAACGGCTTATTATGATTCGATGATTGCAAATTGGTTTAATAAAAAACTTAAAATTGAATTTCCTGAAAGAAAAACAATCTTTGGAAGAAAATTACAACAATTAAGATACGGAGAAAATCCTCATCAACAAAGCTCTTTATATGTAAGTGACTATGATGATAAAAAATTAGGGCTTAGTCAAATTCATGGAAAAGAACTTAGTTATAACAATTATAATGATATGTTTGCATCTTTAGAAATCTTAAAATCATTAAAGAAAAATTCTGGTACTGTAATTATAAAACACGCGAATCCGTGTGGTGTCTCTGAAAATAAAGCTCCATTAATTTCCTTTAAAAATGCTTATGCTTCTGATCCAATTAGTGCTTTTGGTGGAGTTGTTGCTTGTAATTATAAAATGAACAATAAAATAGCCCATGAAATAAATAAAAAATTTTTAGAAGTTATACTGGCAAAAGGTTTTGATAAAGAATCTTTAAAAATATTAAAAAGAAAAAAAAATTTACGCTTAATTGATATTTCTAATTTTAAAACTAAAAATATATCATCTATTAAATTATTTGATGGTTCTTTTTTATTACAGAGTAAGAATAAAATTGTTATAGACAAGAAAAAATTAAAGTGTGTAACCAAATTAAGGCCCAGCAAAAAAGAATTGGCTGAAATTCAATTTACTTTTAATATTTGCAAACATGTCAAATCGAACGCAATTGTTTTATGTAATAATTTCTCAACAATTGGTATTGGTGCTGGACAACCGAGCAGATTAGATAGTTGCAAAATTGCAGTACAAAAAGCAAAACAATTTCAATCATCAAAAATTAAAAATTCTATAGCTGCTTCAGATGCTTTTTTTCCATTTGCGGATGGTATTAAAACTTTAATAAAAGCAGGTGTAAAAACAATTATTCAACCAGGTGGTTCTATCAGAGATCAGGAGGTTATTGATGCCGCCGACAATGCAAAGGTAAAAATGCTATTTACTGATATAAGACATTTCAAGCATTAAATTAAATTTTATCAATCTTTGCGGCTAAAATAAAATCACTTTCTGCGAGACCTTTAATTGCATGAGTAAAGATTTTAATTTTACAATAACCCCACCCAAAAAAAATATCCGGGTGATGGTTTTCTTCTTCAGCTATATTGCTAACTTTATTTACAAAATTTTGGCTTTCTTTAAAATTTCTAAATTTAAAATTTTTAATTAAATAATAATTTTTATCTTCATTAGTTTTGACATCCCAGCCATCTACTTTTTTTAAGTATTTATGTATTTCACTTGTGTCAAATGCTGGAACTGTTCCATCACAGTCAATACATTTTTTTTTAGATAAATCATCCATTTTTTGGAGCGGGCAAAGGGATTCGAACCCTCGACCTTCTCGTTGGCAACGAGACGCTCTACCACTGAGCTATGCCCGCAATTAAATAAGTATAGTACACAGTCTTATCAATGGTCAACCTTTATAAAATGCCCCTACCGGGAAGTTAATTTTTTTTGTATAGTATTATTTATGAAAAAGTTTCCTGACATAATTCCGATTTTTCCTTTAAGTGGAGTGATATATTTTCCCAAAACAAACCTGCCATTAAATATTTTTGAACAGAGATATTTAGATTTAATTAATGATGCCTATAACAAAGATAAATTAATGGGAATGGTGCAGTCAAAAAAAAATGATGGTGCTGTTTATGAAATTGGCTGTCTTGGGAAGATTAGTGATTATCAAAAAAGTAAGGACGGAAGAGTCCTGATAAATTTAACGGGTATTTCAAGATTTAAAATTTTAAAAGAGGTGTCTAACAAAAAATTATATCGAGAATTTCAAGTTAATTACGATAATTTTAGTGAGGATATTTATAACACAAATAGCAAAATTGACTCTAATGATTTAATGAAAAATGCTAAGGTCTTCTTTAAAAGAAATGGTCTATTACTTAATTGGAAAGAATTTGAAAAATTGGATCCAGCACAAAGAATAAACACTTTAGCAATGATTGCTCCAATTACTAACGAGGAAAAACAAAAGCTTTTAGAAACAGTTTCTTTAGAAAATAAAGTTAATACTCTTGATAGTATAATTAGTTTTTATTTGCATGAAAATAGTTTTAACAATCAAACTGTTCAGTAAAGTTAATTAGCTGTTTTGTTCATTGAGTCGAAGAAGTCTGCATTATTTTTTGTGTTTTTAAGTTTAGAAATTAAAAACTCAATTCCATCCATTGTTCCCATAGGACTTATAATTCTTCTTAAAACATTCATTTTAGAAAGATCGTCTTTTTCGAATAGTAATTCCTCTCTTCTGGTTCCAGATCTAGTGATATCTAATGCAGGATAAATTCTTTTATCTGCAACTTTTCTATCAAGGATTAGCTCCGAATTACCTGTTCCTTTAAATTCTTCGAAGATGACTTCATCCATCCTGCTACCTGTATCAATCAAGGCCGTCGAAATTATAGTTAAAGAGCCGCCTTCTTCTACGTTACGCGCTGCACCAAAAAATCTTTTTGGCCTTTGAAGTGCATTTGCATCAACACCGCCTGTTAAAACTTTTCCAGAACTAGGTATCACAGCGTTGTAGGCTCTACCTAATCTTGTTATGGAGTCTAATAAAATAACAACATCTTTTTTATGCTCCACCAAACGCTTGGCTTTTTCTATGACCATTTCCGCTACTGCAACATGTCTCGAAGCTGGTTCATCAAATGTTGAGGCTACTACCTCACCTTTAACGGATCTTTGCATATCTGTAACTTCTTCTGGTCTCTCATCAATTAGTAAAACCATTAAGTAGCACTCGGGATGATTTGCTGTAATCGATTGTGCAATGTTTTGAAGGATAATTGTTTTTCCTGCTCTAGGTGGCGACACAATAAGTGATCTTTGGCCTTTTCCAATAGGACTAACTAAATCGATTAGTCTGGCCGTATTGTCGGGTTTTTTTTCAATCTTAGTTGTCTCAACTTCTAATTTAATTCTTTCGTTTGGATAAAGAGGGGTTAAGTTGTCAAATGCTATTTTGTTTTTTCCCTTTTCAGGTTCGTCAAAATTAATTTTGTTTACTTTCAAAAGGGCAAAATATCTTTCTGCATCTTTTGGTCCTCTAATTTCTCCCTCTACGGAATCTCCCGTTCTTAAGCCAAATCTTCTAATTTGACTCGGACTGACATAAATATCATCTGGTCCCGGTAAGTAATTAGACTCAATTGCTCTTAGAAAGCCAAAACCGTCCTGAAGCACTTCCAACACACCCGTTGCTGTAATTTGCTCGTTCCTTTCAGCTAATTTTTTTAATATAGCAAAAAGTATCTCTTGTTTTCTCAAGGTGCTTGGATTTTCAATACCAAGTTTTTCGGCTTCGCTTATAAGCTCTGCAGGATTCTTTTGCTTTAATTCTTGTAAATTCATGGGATTTATTGATTAATAGGAAAGTATTTAAAATATATGGTTTTTTTTACAAAATTCAAGCCCTATATTAAAGGCTTAAAAACCACAACAAATACAACAACAATGAGTATAATTGTGGGTACTTCGTTAATGATTCTATAAAATTTTGATGACTTATGATTATTGTCTGCCGCAAAGTCATTTAAGTATTTACCAAGTGCAAAATGATAATAAGTTAAAATTGAAACTAAAATTATTTTTATTTGCATCCAAAGCTCTTGAAAAATATTAAATCCCAGACTGTGAATTAACAAAACTCCAAATAACCAGGATAGCAACATTGCTGGCATCATAATATAATTATAAAGCTTTCTTTCCATCGTTTTGAAAACTTGTTTCTGCGATTCGTGAGATGCTTCTGCATGATAAACAAATATTCTCGGTAAATATAATAAACCTGCCATCCAAGATATTATGGCTATCAAATGTAAAGACTTAAATAAAAGATAAAAATTCATTTAAATATATTTTTTTACAAGATTCTCAAATAAATTAATATGATCAGAATTATCATTAAGACATGGAATTAAATCAAAGTTTTCCCCTCCATTACTTAAAAAGCTCTCTCTGCCTTGAATGTCAATCTCTTCTAATGTTTCAACACAATCCGACGCAAAACCTGGACAAATAACTAATAGATTTTTTACACCTTTGCCTGGTAAATTCTCTAATGTTTTGTCTGTATAGGGTTTTAACCATTCTTGAGGCCCAAATCTCGATTGAAAAGTAGTTTCAATATTTATAGACAAATATTTTTCTTTAATGAGTCTGGTCGTCTTATGACAGTAACAATGATAAGGATCACCCTTGTCAAAATATTTTTTTGGTATGCCATGGTAAGAAGAAATTATTAAGTCTGGTTTCCAATTAATAGATTGAACTTTTTTTTCTATACTTTTTATAAGAGCATTAATATAAATTGGATCCGATTCATAATGTGGAATCACTTGTAAGCTAGGTTGCCATCTCATTTTCATTAATGTCCTATACACCTCATCACAGACTGTAGCGGTGGTAGCGGCTGCATATTGAGGATATAAAGGTAAAATAATTATATTCTCACATCCTGCTTCTTTTAATAAATTAAGCTTTAATTTGATACTTGGATTTCCATATCTCATAGCAAAATCTACAATTGTTTTTTCATTTCCTATTCTGCTTTTAAGTTTTTGAGCTTGGCTTCTGGTAAAATATAATAATGGGGACTCGTTACTTTTTTTTCTCCAAATTTTTTTATACGCATGTGCTGTTTTAGAAGGTCTGAAAGTAAGTATAAATAAATTTAAGATAGTTTGCCAAAGTATTGGGTTAACTTCTATAACTCTTTGGTCTGATAGAAATTCTTTTAAATATTTCCTAATATCCCACCAACTAGTTGAATCGGGAGTACCAAGATTTATTAATAAGACCCCAGTCTTTCCAAGTTTTACTTCTGGGTGATCATCTTTCATAATCAATAATTCCTATAAAATTTAATTAATTTTTCAACTTTATCTGGGTCTGTGGAAGGAAGCAAACCATGTCCAAGATTAAAAACATATGGTAAATCCTGAAAAGTGTCTATGTACTTTTTGGCATTACTTATCATTACCTTTTCTGTGTTTAATAAAATTTTAGGATCCAAACCACCTTGGATTACAACGTTTTTTAAGTTAGCTTTTGCCCAACCAGGACTAATCTCATAATCTATATTTAACCCATCTGGCCTTACAACATCATTAAATTTTTTATAACTTTCACCGATTCCCTTTGGGAAGCATATAACTGGAATATTCTTTTTTTTACAAAAATTAACAAGCTTAGAATTAGGTTTAATACAATAATTAATGAAATCTTCTGACTTAATTAATCCAGCCCAAGAATCAAATATTTGAATTACATCTGCTCCCGCATTTATTTGATTTTCAATATGTAAAGAAAGATATTTGTTTAATTTACCCAGTATTAAACTTATATCATTTCTTCTTGATTTAATTTTTCTGTAATCAAGTTCATTTTTATTTAGTTTTAAATCAAGCATATAAACTAATAATGTCCACGGAGCTCCAACAAAACCTATTAAAGATTTTTCTTTATTTAATTTATCTCTAGTTATACGAATAGCTTCATAAACAGGTTGTAGTTTTTGTTTAAAAGATTTTGCGTTTTCTTTTGTTAATAATTTGAAATTAAGCTCGTTTAATTTTGGACCCATGTTTCTAACGAACTCAACTTTTTGGCCTAGTGCATAAGGAACCATTAAAATGTCAGAAAAAATTATTGCTGAATCTATGTTAAATCTTTTAATAGGTTGTAATGTTATTTCTGAGCTTAATTCACTATTTAAGCAAAGTTTAATAAAGTTTTGATTTTGTAACCTAATTTTTTTAAATTCAGGGAGATACCGACCTGCTTGTCTCATGAACCAAATTGATTTACAAATTTTTTTATTTATTAAAATCTCTTTTAGTTTACTCATAAAATAATATAAGTTTTTAAGTATAGTTGGTGTTATAGGCCCTGTTAATTAGTTATATAACCATTTTTCCAATAATTATACATACGTAACTTAATAACTTTGATTAGTTTTCCTTAATTTTTAGCTTTTATTCATTTAATAAACATTTAAAAAACATTATTATCAACTTCTAATAACTTGTTTAAATAATGTTGATTAATGTTAATTGTTTTTTTTAATTTTGTTTTATATTGAAAAAAATTAACTCATTAATATCTTATTAACAAAGATATGAACGAAAAATACAATGTATATCTTGTGTCCGACTCTACGGGTGAAACTTTAGATAGAATTTTTTTATCTTTAAAATCTCAATTCTCTAATTTTGAGTATGAAAAAAAGGAGTTTGCTTTTATCAGAACAGAACAACAAATAGATAAAATTATTAAAGAATGTACCGAGATTAACAATACTATCATTTTATATACGATTGTAGAAACAAAGCTAGCGAAACACCTTGCTAAACAAAGTGAAAATTTTTCTGTCCCATGTTTTGGTGTCCTAGGTAATTTAATTTTAAACTTTTCAAAACTTCTTAATCAAAAAGCCATACATAAACCTAGTGCTCAACATGTTTTAGACGAGGATTATTATAGAAGAATAGAAGCTATTCAGTTCACTATGGCACATGATGATGGAAAAAAGGTTGATGATATAAATACAGCTGATGTTGTTCTCTTAGGCGTGAGCAGAACCAGCAAAACACCTACATCAATTTATCTTGCAAACAGAGGATATAAGACTGTTAATATTCCTTTGGTGTTAGATCACAAAATTCCAAAGGATTTGTATTCTAACAACACTTCATGCATCGTTGGCTTAATTGCGGATCCAGAAAGGTTATCAGAAATACGACGTAACCGTGTAGCAATTATGCAAGATCAAAACTTAAAAGAATATACTGATTTGGAGTTTATTAAAAATGAAGTAGAAGATTCTAAAAAATTATTTAAAAAAAATGGTTGGCCAATTATTGATGTTACGAGAAGATCCGTTGAAGAAACCGCAGCATCGATATTGAAAATCATAGAAATAAAAAAAAATAAATGAAAATAATTTTAGCGTCTAAAAGTGAAGTAAGAAAAAAAATTCTTGACAAATATAACATTGATAATGAGGTTATTGCATCAAATGTAGATGAAGATGAAGTTAAAAAATCGCTTTTAGCTGAAGGAGCCAATCCAGTAGCTATATCTAAAAACCTTGCAGAAATAAAATCTATAAAAGTTAGCAATAAAGAACCCGATAGATTGGTTCTTGGAGCTGATAGTGTAATATCTCTTAACGAAGAACTTATTAATAAGCCTAATTCTAGAGCAGAAGCTTTTGAAATATTAAAAAAACTTAATAACTCAAAACACTATCTAATAAGCTCAGTTTGTATTTCTAAAAACGGATCAATGATATGGAACCATACTGACTCTTCCGAACTTAAAATGAAAAATCTAAAAGATGAAGAGTTATTGCAATATTTGAACAAAATAGAAACAAAAATTTTATTGGCATATGGTGTATATCAAATTGAGTCAGATGGATTGCAACTTTTTGAATATGTTAAAGGTGATAGAAATTCCATTATGGGATTGCCTATAAAAGAAATTATAAGTTATATAGAAAAATTTAGAAAATGAAAAAAAATTTTGGAATAATTGGAAACCCTATAAAACATTCTTTATCACCAATTTTACATAATTATTGGTTTGACAAATATAACTTAGACGCAAACTACTCTATAATAGAAGCATCGGAGAAAGACTTAAGTCAAATTATCATTAAAATTAAAAACGGATTACTATCTGGTATTAATGTTACGCTACCTTTTAAACAAAAAATTATAAATCACGTTGATAAAATAATTAATGATGCTGAACAAACGGGATCTGTAAATACCATACTTTTAAATGCAAACAATTCTTTAATTGGAGAAAATACAGATGTATTTGGATTGCAGGCGGCTTATCTCAAGGAGATTGACAATCATTTTAATAAAAAATCTTTAGTTATTGGTGCAGGCGGTGTCTCACCATCTGTTATTTTATCACTTCTAAAATCAGGTATAAAAAATATTTCAATAACGAACAGAACTAATGAGAAATGTATTTTTTTAAAAAAAAAATTTAACAACATTACCATCTTGCCTTGGGATAAATTAGAGGCTGAAATAAAAAATTTTGACATCATCATCAATGCTACAAGTCTTGGGCTAAAAAATGGAGATGATTTCAATTTTAATTTTTCTAAAACGAAAAATGAAGTTATTTATATAGACACCATATACAATCCATTAGAAACAAAAACATATAAATATTTAAAAGAAGAAGGCAAAAAGGTTTTCAATGGACTAGATATGTTCATTTACCAAGGACAAAAATCTTTTTACTTATGGAATAAAATTAATCCCGAAATTGATAATGGTTTAATAGAACTATTAAATTCAAAGCTTAAATGATTAAAATTGGTATTACAGGATCTTTAGCATCAGGAAAAACAACGGTAAGTCAAATTTTATCAAATGGACGTGGCCCACTTTTTAGCGCAGATAAAGTTGTTAATGACCTTTATAAAGACAAAGATTTTAAAAAAATATTAAGTAAAAAATTTAATATTAAAAATAATAATTTCATTAAAAAGAATATTAAAAAAATAATTTTAGGTAACAAAAAAAAAATCAAAAAGTTAGAAAAAATTATTCACCCACAAGTGAGAACTAATATGAAAAAATTTACTAACAAAAACAAGGAAAAGAAACTTCTTTTTTATGAGATACCCTTACTTATCGAGAGTAAGCTTATGAAATATTTTAATATCATAATTTTTGTTAAAGCTAAAAAAAAATTAAGGTTAAAAAGGTTTAAGTCGAACAATGGTGATGTAAAACTTTTTAATTTGTTAAATAAAAAACAACTAAATGATAAAAAAAAAACTAAATTTTGTGATTATGTAGTTGATAATAAGAAAAATTTAAAGATTTTAAAGAAGAACTTATCCGATATAATTAGTAAATATGAATGAAGTTTTTTTAGATACCGAAACAACAGGGCTATCTTTCAGAGATGGTCATAAGATTGTTGAGATTGCTTGTATAGAAACAAAAGATTTAATCGCGACTGGAAAGGTTTTCCATAAACTTATTAATCCTAAAAGAAGCATGCCCGAGAGTGCCTTTAAAGTTCATGGCTTCTCAGAAGATTTTTTAAAAGATAAAGAAACATTCGATCAAATAGCAGATGAATTGTTAAGTTTTATAAAAGACAAAAAAATTATTATTCATAATGCTTCATTTGATCTTGGTTTCTTAGATGGAGAATTGGGATCACTCCAAAAAGAAAAATTAAATAAAAAATTGATTATCGACTCTTTAGAAGTTGCTAGAAATAAATTTCCTGGTGCATCAAATTCTTTAGATGCACTTTGTAAAAGATTTAACATTGATCTTACTCGTAGAACTAAGCATAATGCCCTGCTAGACTGTGAGCTTTTAAGAGAAGTTTATATAAATTTGTTAGATGCAAGAGAACCTAAGTTTAATCTCTCGAATAATCTTTCAGAACAAAATATGAATAAAGCCAAAGATTATAGCAAAACAATCGTGAAGGTTTCTGAAGCTGAAATAAAAGAGCATAAAGAATTTTTAAAATATGAATTAAAGAAAAATTTTTATTGAACTTTCCTCATCTTATAAAGATTGTCAAAATCAATAGATTTACTAATTTTTACGTCTTTGAATCCTGAGTTTTCAAATAAAAAAATGAATATTTTTCTTAATTCAGGATAAATCTTGGCAGGAACCTCTATTAGTATGATTTTTTCCATTTCATCCTTAGATAGTTGATTGTTCTCCAGTTCAATTATTGTTGAATAAATAATTTTTGTATTAATAATTTCAAAATCATCTTTAGTTGGCGTAAGACTTAAGCTTGTTAAGATTTCTATAATATTTTGTTTTGCTTGTAAGCTTTTTATATCAATGTTAATTTTATAATTTGCTATGTCTTTAGATAATAAAAAAAATGTTTTAGGACTGGGAATATCAAATTTTAATTCTTTAATATATTTTCCAATAATTTTATAGCTCATCTTTATTATTATCTATAATCTCACCATCGACTGTTTTACTCTGAGATTTAATATCTTCTTTTGTTTTATTTTTTAAGGTCAAACTAAATAAAATTTTTCTTGTAAAAGGAATTAGCAGTAAAAAACCTAAAAAATCTGTAAAGAAACCTGGGACAATAAGCAACAAAGCGGCCAATGCTATTGAAGCGCCAGACATCATTTCATAGATAGGCATTTTATTTTGATATAAATTAACCATACCTGACTTTAAAGTTTGTATACCCTGGTGTTTTGCAAAATATATGCCTATTACGGCAGTTAAAAAAATTAAAGCCATTGTGTTGAGGGCACCAACATGACCCCCTATCTTGACCAATAGGTATATCTCCAATGCTGGAAGGCATATAAATATTAAAAAAAATGGGTTCATTTGTCTGATACAAAAATATATTATTAATGTATATTTATCAAATTATGAATAACAGTTTTGGATATATAGATATTATTTTGCTAGGCATGATAGCCGGATTCATCATTCTGCGATTGAGAAGTATTTTGGGCAGAAAAACTGGCCATGAGTCGAAAGTTTACCCAAGTTTTGAAGAAAAAAGATTTAATATTCCTAAAAACGAAGTTAAACCTATGAAACAAAATCATGATGTCCTAGAAGGAAAAGACAAGAAAGAATTTTTGAAGGGGGCTGAAATTGCGTATGAAACAATTTTGACTGCTTTTGCAAATGCTGAAGTTAAAAAACTAAAAGATCTTTTAACACCAACAATGAATAATAATTTTTCTGATGCTATCGAAGCAAGAAATGCAGATAAAATTAAATCTGAGTTCACTTTTATAGGGATGAAAGAGTCGTCAGTAGAAAAATATGAAAAAGTTAATGACGTTTTATTTGCCACTGTTAGATTTGTTGCAGAAGTTATTTCTGTTAAAAAAAATAAGGACGACAAAATTATTGAAGGAAATCCTGATAAAATAAAGTATGTAACAGACGTTTGGAAGTTTACAAAAAATATTAAAAAAAATAACCCGAATTGGTATTTATCTGAAATTATTAGTCAGTGATTAAAAAAAAAGACCTCTCCAAAGAAGATATTAATACTTGGAAGACGTATATAAAAAATCCTTCTGACATATACGATAAAGATAAAAATATTTCACAAAATCAAGAAAGAAAAAACAGGTTTAGATTTGATCTACATGGTTATACTCTAGATGAAGCAAATCACAAAGTTAGAGATATAATTACCTCATGTGCTAAAAATAAATATAGAGAGATATTACTCATCACCGGAAAAGGATTACATTCTACATCTGATAATGATGCTTATGCCTCAAAAAATCTTAGTAAGTTAAAATATTCTGTGCCCGAGTTCATAAAAAGTAACGAAGAACTATCAAAATTAATTATTTCTTTATCTGATGCAGATTTAAAAGATGGTGGTGAAGGTGCTATTTTACTTAAACTTAAAAATTTATAAAATAAATTTTGATAAATCCGTATCCTTAACTAAATTGCCTAAATTATCTTGGACGTATTTCTTATTAATAGTAATCGTTTGGCCCGCCTTATCAGTAGCATTAAAGCTTATGTCGTCTAAAACTTTTTCTATAATGGTATGAAGCCTTCTTGCTCCGATATTTTCTACGGAAGCGTTAACCTCAGCAGAAATCTTAGCCAACATATCTATGCCATCATCTGTAAATTCAAGATTAACATTTTCAGTATTTAGCAAAGCTTTATACTGTTTGATTAAACTGTTATCTGGTTCTTTTAAAATTCTTTTAAAATCTTCTTCTTTTAGAGCATCTAGCTCAACTCTTATAGGCAATCTACCTTGCAACTCAGGTAATAAATCAGATGGTTTAGCTAATTGAAAAGCTCCAGAAGCAATAAATAAGATATGATCTGTTTTTATTGGGCCGTGTTTAGTACTAACTGTTGTTCCTTCTATTAAGGGTAGTAGATCTCTTTGAACTCCTTCTCTAGATACATCTCCACCAACTCTGTCGCTTCTTGCTGAAACTTTGTCAATTTCATCTAAAAAAACTATACCATTTTCTTCAGTTGCTTTTTTAGCTTCTTTAATAATTTTATCTTCTTCGATCATTTTATCTGATTCTTGTGCTATTAAAATGTCATGTGATTCTTTCACACTCATTTTTTTCTTTTTACCTTTTTTGTTTCCCATTGATTTTCCAAGAATATCACC
>Ga0115567_10003582_pt1 | contig 15258 bp, 15 predicted proteins | sample COGITO_mtgs_1204_2_FD_88679 | JGI IMG/M metagenome (GOLD analysis project Ga0115567, IMG submission 88679) | Pelagic marine microbial communities from North Sea - COGITO_mtgs_120412 | ecosystem: Environmental > Aquatic > Marine > Epipelagic | place: Germany:Helgoland, sampling site Kabeltonne... | reverse complement strand
GGCTCACTGAGGTGGCTGTCTAGAAACCCGCCCCCCGGCGGTCAACCCGAAATGCGACCCCGGCTGGAACAGGCGCCATGGCTCGGCTATAGGGCCGCCATGGCGCAGACCCCGCATATCCCGTTCATGAAGATGCACGGCCTCGGCAACGATTTCGTCGTGCTCGACACGCGCGCGGGCGGCGCGGCGCGGGGCCTCGCCGTCGGGCCGGACCTCGCGCGGGCCATGGGCGACCGGCATCGGGGCGTCGGATACGATCAGCTCGTTGTCGTCACCGATACCGATGCCGCGGATGCGGCACTGACGTTCTGGAACGCCGACGGCAGCACGGCGGGGGCCTGCGGCAACGGCACGCGCTGCGTCGCGGCCTGGATGATGTCCGGTTCGGGTGCGCTCGACCTCGTGACGGAACGCGGGACGCTGGGATGCCGCGCCATTGCCGACGGGCGGGTCGAGGTGAACATGGGCGCGCCGCTGACGGATTGGCGCGACATCCCGCTGGCGCGCGAGACCGACACGCTGCACCTGCCCATCGACGGCGATCCGGTGGCGACCGGCATGGGCAACCCGCACTGCACGTTCTTCGTCGACGACGCCGAGGGCGCGGACCTCGCCGCCTACGGGCGCCTTGAACATCACCCGCTGTTCCCCGAGCGGACCAACGTGCAGGTCGCGCAGGTGATCTCGCGCGATCTCGTGCGGATGCGGGTCTGGGAGCGCGGCGTCGGGCCGACGCTGGCGTCGGGGTCGTCATCCTGCGCGGTCGCCGTGGCCGCCGCGCGGCGGGGCCTGACCGGGCGGGCTGTGACGGTGCGGCTCGACGGTGGCGATCTTAACATCGACTGGCGCGCGGATGGCGTGCGGATGACCGGACCCGCGGCCCATGTCTTCGACGGGGTCTGGCATGGATAGGCGCGCACCCGTCTTCTCCAACCACGGATGCCGCCTGAACGCCTACGAAACGCAGGCGATGCAGGATCTGGCAACCGCCGCGGGGCTGACCGACACGGTGGTGGTCAATACCTGTGCCGTGACAGCCGAGGCCGTTCGCAAGGCGCGCAAGGACATCCGCCGCCTGTCCCGCGAAAACCCGACCGCGCGCATCGTCGTGACCGGCTGCGCGGCGCAGATCGACCCCGCGGGCTTTGCCGCGATGCCACAGGTCGACCACGTCGTCGGAAACACCGAGAAGATGCGCGCCGCGACCTGGGCGGGCCTCGCCACCGGCACGACGGAGCCGGTGCAGGTCGACGACATCATGTCGGTCACCGAGACCGCCGGCCACCTGATCGACGGATTCGGCACCCGCAGCCGCGCCTATGTCCAGGTCCAGAACGGCTGCGATCACCGCTGCACGTTCTGCATCATACCCTATGGGCGCGGCAATTCCCGCTCGGTCCCCGCCGGCGTCGTGGTCGACCAGATCGCCCGGCTGCGGGATCGCGGATTCGCCGAGGTCGTGCTGACCGGCGTCGACCTGACGAGCTGGGGCGCCGACCTGCCGGGGCGACCGCGCCTCGGCGATCTGGTGCTGCGGATCCTGAAGCTGGTGCCCGACCTGCCGCGCCTGCGGATCAGCTCCATCGACAGCATCGAGGCCGACGACGCGCTGATGCGGGCGATCGCCACCGAACCGCGGCTGATGCCGCACCTGCACCTGAGCCTGCAACACGGCGACGACCTGATCCTGAAGCGGATGAAGCGCCGCCACCTGCGCGACGACGCGATTCGCTTCTGCGAGGAGGCGCGTGCGCTGCGCCCCGACATGACCTTCGGCGCCGACATCATCGCGGGGTTTCCGACCGAAACCGACGCGGCCTTCGCCAATTCGCTGGCGCTGGTGCGCGACTGCGGCCTGACCTGGCTGCACGTCTTTCCCTATTCGGCGCGGCAGGGCACGCCCGCGGCCCGGATGCCTGCCGTCGACGGCAGGACCATCCGCGAACGTGCCGCGCGGCTGCGGGCCGAAGGCGACGCGGCGACCACGCGCCACCTGACGGCACAGGTCGGGCGCGACCATTCCGTGCTGATGGAAGGCCCGCGCATGGGCCGCACCGAACATTTTGCCGAGGTCCGCTTCGACGCCGACCGCCCGGTCGGCGGGATCGTCCGCGCCCGCATCGCTGACGCCGCGCCGGACCATCTGCGCGCCTGACCTCCCCCGTTCGCTTTGTCCCAAATACTCCCGCCGGAGGCTCCGCCGCCGCGCCGCGCGATCCCGCTTGATCCCGGCACGCGACGGGCGCAGTCTTTGCCGACCGACACCGAAAGGCGCCGTCATGGACTTGCTCTTCTCCCCCGCCTCGCCCTTCGCCCGCAAGGTGCGCGTCCTGATCCGCGAGGGCGGCCTGACCGGCCGCGTGACCGAGCGGGAGGTCTCGACCGAGGTGCTGGGGACCGCCGGCGACGTCGTGGCGGCCAATCCGCTGGGCAAGATCCCGGCGTTGATCCGAGACGACGGGCCGGCGCTTTACGACAGCCGGGTCATCACCCGGTATCTCGACACGCTCGCCGATCGCGACGTCTACCCGCAGGCGCGCCTGTGGGAGGTCCTGACCCTCGAGGCGACGGCGGACGCGATCATGGAGGCGGCCCTCGCGATCACCTACGAGACGCGCTTCCGGCCCGAGGCGCAGCGCTCGCCGTACTGGGTCGCCGCGCAATGGGGCAAGATCGAGCGCGCCCTCGCCGCCATCGAGGATCGGTGGATGGCGCACTTGGCCGGGCGGCTCGACATGGGTCAGGTCGCGGTCGCCTGCGCGCTGGGATACCTCGACCTGCGCCACTGCGAGAGGGGCTGGCGCAACGCCGTGCCCGCGCTGGCGGCATGGGAGGCGACCTTCGCGCAGCGCCCGGCCATGATCGCCACCGCGCCGCCGGACTGACCGCGCTCAGAACCGGTAGCTGACCCCGATGTTGAGCGCGTTGGTGACGATATCGGTCCGAAGCGTGCCGCCGCTGTCCAGCTCGGCCTCGTTCTGCGAATAGGTGAACTTGTACTCGCCGAAGATCGACCACGTCTCGTCCAGGTCATAGCGCCCGCCTGCCACCAGCGCCATCGCCGGGCCGGTGACCTGATATTCGAACGTGCGCGTGCCCTCGTCGGTCAGTTCCACGTTCGGGACCGAGATCCCCAGACCCGCGCCGAGATACGGTGTCACCGGTCCGAACGCGCCGGGAAACCGACGCCAGACATTGACGGTCTCGATGTTGATCCCGTCGGAGAATTCCAGCCGCTCGAACCCGGTCTCGTCCAGCGTCGCGTCGTCGGCATAGACCTTGGCGTGGTTGTGCTCGACGCCGATGCCCCAGATGTCGGACACCCAATAGGTCGCGCGGATGCCGTAATAGGGCGGCGTGTCGAGCGACCGCCCCTCCCACCCCGCCCGGAAATCGCGGTCCTCCAGCACGTCGTCGCCGCGGATCGACACGCTCGAATGGGGCGAGGACTGGACGCCGCCATAGACCGAGATTTCCCATTCGGCATGGGCGGCGGCGGGCATCAGGAGGACGGGGGCAATGGCGAGGACGCGCAGCATCGGCTGTGCCTTCGGTCAGGATCGGGGTCGTGCGCTAGATAGCGGCGGCGCCACGACGCGACAAGGGCGCGCTCACGCCAGCAGGTCGGCGACCCGGTGCCCTTCGGCCGGCAGTTCGGTCCAGCGGTCGGCGCCGTCGAACCGCCGCAGGGGGATAGCCGCGACACTGGCCGGATCGGCCAGCCGCAGGTTGACCGCGATCCGCGACCGGCCCGCACCGTCCGGGACGGTGGATGTCCAGTCGGTGACGCAGCCGCAGGTGCGGCAGTGGTGGAAGTCGATCTCGCGGTCGGCGGTCAGGTAGGTGCTGCGCGCGTCCGGGGCGGCGGCGACCGTCACGTCCCTGTCGAGATCGCCATAGGCCCAGATCGCACCGTAGCGGCGGCAGACCGAGCAGGTGCAGACCGTGGCCCGGTCGGGCGTACCGCGATATGTCCAGCGCACCGCGCCGCAGTGGCAGCGTCCCTCGATCATCTTCCCGCCGCCTCCGTTCGCACCGTTGCATCATGGTCCGGACTGACCCGCGGCGCACCCCCCCCTGCGCCCGATTGTCCGCTGGACCGCGCGTTCTTTCGCCGGTAGACAACTCGCGATCCGCGTCATATGCGCCGGGACCGGCCGGATCGGCCCGCGGGACGCGACAAGATACGACACGACCGGGCCGCGTGCCCCGCCGCAGAATACGGAGATGCCAGGTGTCCACGACAGACGACCACCACAGCGAACCGACGCGCCGTGACTTCATCTACTACGCGACCGCCGGTGCGGGCGCCGTTGTCGCGGGCGCGGCGGTCTGGCCGCTCGTGAACTCGATGAACCCTTCCAAGGACGTGCTCGCGCTCGCCTCGATCCGGGTCGATGTCTCGGGCGTGGCCCAGGGCACGCAGCTGACCGTGCTGTGGCAGGGCAAGCCCGTCTTCTTCCGCTACCGCACCGCCGAGGAGATCGAGGCCGCGGTCGCCGTCGATGTGTCCGACCTGACCGATCCGATCGCGCAGAACGCCAACTTGACCGGCGAGGAGCCGGCGATCGACGCCAACCGCACCCTGCCGGCCCCCGAAGGATCGGATGCCCCCGAGGGGGCATGGCTGGTGCAGATCGGCATCTGCACGCATCTGGGCTGCGTCCCGCTGGGAGAGGCGGGCGATTTCGGCGGCTGGTTCTGCCCCTGCCACGGCAGCCACTACGACACCGCGGGCCGCATCCGTAAGGGCCCCGCCCCGCGCAACCTCGAAATCCCCATCGCGTCCTTCGTCGACGCGACGACCATCCAGCTCGGATAGGAGGACATACCGATGGCCGGTATCCCGCACGATCATTACGAGCCGAGGACCGGCGGAGAGAAGTGGCTGAACCGCCGCCTGCCCATCCTCGGCCTCGCCTACGACACGCTGATGCTTCCGACGCCGAAGAACCTCAACTGGATGTGGATCTGGGGCATCGTGCTGACGCTCACGCTGGTGATGCAGATCGCCACCGGCGTCATTCTGGCCATGCACTACGTCGCCGACACCGACGTCGCCTTCTCGCGGATCGAGCACATCATGCGGAACGTCAACGGCGGCGACATGATCCGCTACGTCCACATGAACGGCGCGTCGCTGTTCTTCTTCGCGGTGTACCTGCACATCTTCCGCAGCCTCTATTACGGCTCCTACAAGGCCCCGCGCGAGGTGACGTGGATCATCGGCATCCTGATGTTCGTGCTGATGATGGGCACGGCGTTCATGGGCTACGTCCTGCCCTGGGGGCAGATGTCGTTCCACGGCACCGCCGTGATCACGGGTCTGTTCGGCGCGATCCCGTTCGTCGGCGAGGCGGTGCAGACCTGGCTGCTGGGCGCCGGTGCGGTGGGCGAGCCTGCGCTGAACCGGTTCTTCGCGCTGCATTACATGCTGCCCTTCATCCTGCTGGGCATGACGCTGGTGCATATCTGGGCGTTCCACACGACCGGCAACAACAACCCCACCGGGGTCGAGGTGCGCCGCACGTCCAAACAGGACGCCGACAAGGACACCCTGCCGTTCTGGCCCTACTTCGTCATCAAGGACTTCCTTGCCCTCGTGGTGATCTTCATCGGGTTCTTCGCCGTGGTGGCGTTCATGCCCAACTATCTCGGCCATCCCGACAACTACATCCCCGCCAACCCGCTGGTGACGCCCGCACATATCGTGCCCGAATGGTACTTCCTGCCGTTCTACGCGATCCTGCGGGCCTTCACCGCCGACGTCTGGGTGGTGATGCTGGTCGACTGGGTCACGTTCGGCATCGTCGACGCGAAGTTCTTTGGCGTGATCGCCATGTTCGGCGCGATCGCGGTGATGGCGCTGGCGCCGTGGCTCGACACCTCGTCGATCCGGTCGGGCCGCTACCGGCCGATGTTCAAATGGTGGTTCGCGCTTCTGGTCGTCGACTTCATCGTGCTGATGTGGGTCGGCGCGCGTCCGGCCGAGGGGATCTATCCCTACATCTCGTTGATCGGTGCGGCCTACTGGTTCGGCTATTTCTTGCTGGTCCTGCCGATCCTCGGCGTCATCGAGAAACCGCTGACGCCGCCCGCGACGATCGAAGAGGATTTCGCCGCGCATTATTCGCCGAAGACCGGTGGCACCACGACCGTCGTGAACCCGGCAGAGTGAGAACGAGGACAGACCGCATGATCAAGACACTCACCCTGACCGCCGCCGTGGCGCTTGGCCTCGGCGGGGCCGCCATGGCCGAGCCCGAGCGCGAAATCGAGGATTTCGACTTTTCCTTCGAGGGCATCTTCGGCAGCTACGACACGCTCCAGCTTCAGCGCGGGCTGAAGATCTATACCGAGATCTGCTCGGGCTGCCACGGCCTCGAATATGTCGCGTTCCGCACCCTCGCCTCGGAAAACGGGCCCGCCCTGCCCGAGGAGCAGATGCGCGAATACGCCGCCCGCATCGAGGTGTTCGACCCCGACCTGTTCGACGGCGAGGGCGACTTCCGGCCCGCCACGCCCGCCGACACCTATCCCGGCAGTCTGGTCGCCAACGCTCCCGACCTGTCGGTGATGGCCAAGGCGCGCGCCGGCTTCGAGGGGCCCTACGGCACCGGTCTGAACCAGCTCTGGTACGGGATGGGCGGGCCGGAATACATCGCCTCGCTGATCTCGGGCTACGAGGAGGCCCCGGCCTGCGCGCCCGAGGATTTCCCCGGCTATTACAACACCGCGTTCGCGGCGGGCGGATACCCGCAATCCTGCATCGACGAGGATGGCGAATACCTCGTCGTGGGAAGCTGGATCGCGATGGCGCCGCCGCTCTATGACGAGGCGGTCGAGTTCGATGACGAGAGCGAGAACGACGTGGAGGCGATGTCCGCCGATGTCGCGGCGTTCCTGATGTGGGCGGCCGAACCGGGTCTCAACACCCGCAAGACCGCCGGTCTGCAGGGGGTGATCTTCCTGTCGGTACTGGCCGTGCTGCTCTATCTCACCAACAAGCGGCTCTGGGCGCGGCACAAACACACCAAGGAATAGACGCCGGCGGCGAGGGGGCGCTGCCCCCGCCCTTTGGGCGCCCCCGGAGGTATTTTGGGCAAGATGAGGACCGGGGGTCAGCGTCCGAGGTAGTCGCGCAGGCTCTGCGGCGGATCGGACAGCAGGTCTTTGGTCGGCACCGGCGGTTGTGCCCGCCCCCCGTCGACGACGACGATCTCGTCCGCGATCCGCTCCGCGTCGTCGGGATCGTGGGTGACAATCATCAGCGTCCGTCCCGCCGCGCGCAGGGTGCCCGCCGCGAGGTCGAGCATTTCGGCCCGCAACCCCGGTCCGAGCGCCGCGAAGGGTTCGTCCAGCAGGACCAGGGGCCGGTCCATGAGCAGAACCCGCGCGAGTGCTGCGCGGCTTTGCTGTCCGCCGGACAGGGCTGCGGGGCGGCGCGCGCCCATCCCCCCGAGGCCGACCTGCGCCAGCGCCGCCGCGACCGCGCGCACCTGCCCCTCTCGCAGCCGCAGCGACGGGTGCAGACCCAGCCCGACATTCTGCGCCACGGTCAGGTGCGGGAACAGGTTGCCCTCCTGGAACAGGATCGCGACCGGCCGGTCGCCCGGCGGCGCGGCCGTGATGTCGCGCCCGTCCCACGAGATGCGCCCCGCCGTCGCGTCGACAAACCCCGCCACTACGGCAAGCAGCGTCGACTTGCCCCCGCCGGACGGGCCCATCACGGCCGTGGTGGCGGCCGCGATTTCAATCTCGGCGGTCAGGGTGAACGCCCCCTGCCGTGCGCGCACACCGTCAAGTCGCAGCATCGGTCCGCCCCCCGCGATCGAAAATCCAGAACAGACCGAGCGACAGCGCCAGCAGCAGAAGCGCGGCGCCCGCCGCCGCATCCATCCGGTACGCCCCCATCAGGCGGTACATCGCCAGCGGAAGCGTCTCGGACCCGCTATCGGCAAACAGCGCCACGACCCCGAGGTCGCCCATCGACAGCGCCGCGGCAAGCCCGGTCGCAAAGCCGAGCGGCCGCCGCAGCCGGGGCAGCAGCGCGATCCGCAGCGCGGCCCAGCCCCGCAGCCCGAGCGAGGCCGCGAGCCGGCCGTAATCGGCGCGCGCGGTGGCCATCGCGGGCGCCACCGCGCGCAGCGCGAAGGGCAGCGCCATCGCCGCGTTGACGAGGGCCGTGACGGGCAGTGCGAGGGTCGCCGGATCGACGAAGGGGAAGACGAGGATGAAGAGACCCGTTCCCATCACCAGGCTCGACGCCGCCAGCGGCAGCGCCGCCGACAGGCCCGCGACGATGCCGCCACGCAGCACGACGGCGAGCGTCAGCGCGATCGTCAGCGCGGCGGAGCCGAGTGCCACGGCGACCGACCGTCCTGCCGCCGCCCAGATCGATGCGGGCATCCCGGTCAGGCCACCGGCGCCGCGCGCGACGATCATTCCCAGCGGGACGAGCAGGAATGTCGCGGCCAGCGCCACGACGATGATGTCGAGGATCAGCGCGCCGCGTCCCCCGTCCCATCGCCGCACCGCCCGGTCGAGACCGGCGCCGAACCCGGCGGGCACCGCCACCGACCAGGCCACAAATGCCGCCGCCGCGCACAGCGCGAACTGCACCCCCGCGAGCCATGCCGCCCGCCCGAGGTCGAAATCGAAGCGCAGCGCCTGGTAGATCGCAAGCTCCACCGTCGTCGCGCGCGGGCCCCCGCCAAGCGTCAGCGCGACGGCAAAGCTGGTGAGGCAGACGAGGAAGATCACCGCGAGGATGCCCGGCACCACCGCGCGCAGCATCGGCCATTCGAGCAGCCGGAACACCGACCCGTTCAGCGAGGCCGCGACCCGGAACCGTTCGGCGGGGATGGCGAGCCAGCCCTGCAGGATCAGACGCACGGCGAGTGGCAGGTTGAAGAACACATGCGCCAGCACGACGCCGTGCAGACCGTAGATCGACACCGGCGGCAGGCCGAGCCACGCGAGGCCCGCGTTGACGATGCCGCCCCGCCCGAAGGTCGCCAGCAGCCCAAGCACGGCGACGATCACCGGCAGGATGAACGGCGCCCCGAGCAGCGTCACCAGCACCCCGCGCCCCGCGAACCGCCGCCGCGCCAGTGCCCGCGCGACCGGGATGGCGAGTGCGACCGAAAGCACCGCGGACAGGGCCGCCTGCACCAGCGTGAACCGGATCGCGGCCCGGTCGGCGGCATCGAGACCGCCACCATCCGCGCGCCACGCCACCGCCGCCAGCGTGCCCAGCGTCAGCGCCAGCACCACGCCCCCGGCCAGCAGTCCCGGCAGGCGCGGCAGGCCTAGCGCGACAGCGCGGCGCGCCATGCGTCGATCGCCGGGTCGCGCAACTCCGCCGCCTCCTCGGGGGTAAGGTAGATCGCCCGCGGCACCGCGGCGGGATCGGCGAATCCGTCGGGCAGCCCGCCCGCCGGCGTCACGGCGGGGAACATCCAGTTCGTCGTCGCGATCGCGCCCTGGAACCCGTCGGTCAGCATGAAGGCGAGGAAATCGTCGGCGAGGTCGGGCTGATCGGTCGAGGCGACCTTGCCCGCGACCTCGATCTGCAGCGCGTGGCCTTCGTCGAAGATCATCGCGACCTTGCCGTCGTCGTCCTCGGCCAGCAGATGATAGGATGGCGAGGTGGTGTAGGACAGGACCGCATCGACCTCTGCGTCGGTGAACAGACCATAGGCCTCGGACCAGCCGGGCGTCACCGTCACGATGTTGTCCGCAAGTTCGGCCCAGATCTCCTCGGCGCGGTCGGGATAGGCGGCCGCCACCCACAGGACGAGGCCGAGACCGGGTGTGGAGGATCGCGGATCCTGGATCACGATCGACAAATCGCTCGCGGCCAGTTCCTCGAGGCTTTCTGGCAAGTTAGTGCCGACATTCGCAACGAAGGCGAACCAGCCCCAGTCGTAGGGCAGGAAGTCGGGATCATCCCAGTCCACCGGCAGGTCGAGGTCGGGCGACATCCCGTGCGGCGCGAACAGTCCCGTCCCGCGCGCCGCGGCGATCAGGTTCGTGTCCAGCCCCAGAACGATGTCGGCATCTGTCCGACCCCCCTCGAGCCGCAGCCGCGCGAGCAAGGCGGCGCCGTCGCCCTGCGCCGTGAACCGCACATCGCAAGCGCAGTCCGCCTCGAACGCGGCCTCCACCGCCGGGCCGGGGCCCCATTCGGTCACGAAGCTGTCGTAGGTATAGACCTCGAGCACGGGCAGGTCCTGCGCCGGCAGCGGCGCGGCGAGGGCGAGCAGTCCCGCGATCTGGAGGGGAAGCGACTTCATCGGGCGTTCCTTTCGCGATACGAACGGAACGCCGGGGCGGTGGTGCCGTGCCCATGACCTTCCCTCCGCCGGTATGATCCGGTTCAGGTTCGACGGGTCTGTGCAAAGCACATCTCAGCCCCTGTGAGGGCTCCCCGAGGTTATGAGGACGATCTTATCGGTTGCGGCCGCGGCCGCAAGGGGGGGCGCTAGCCCGCGATCCCCGCCAGATAGGCGTAGATGTCGCGCGCGGCCTGTTCGTCGCGCACCTGGTAGGCCATCTTGCCGCGCGCACGGCGATCGTCGAGAACCTCGCGCAGCCAGCCGGTCGGATCCTGGACGTAGCCGACGAAGGCGTCCTCGGTCCACTCGGCGCCCTGCTCGCGCAGCTCGACCAGCGAATCGCCGTAGTTGAAGTCGGCCTCGCCCGCGATCCCGCGCGCGACCATGTCATAGAGGTTCGGCCCGGTACGCGCGTTGCGCCCGGCCAGCGTGTCGCCATCGTCGTTCACGATCACATGGCAGGCCACGCATTGGCGGGCGAACTGCCGCTCTCCGTTCTCGGCGTCCTGCGCGAATGCGGGCATGGCGGCCGCGAACAGAAGTCCCGTCGTCATGGCAAGTTTCATGTCACATCTCCCAAGGGGGTTCGGCGCGTTCCAAAAGGGCGGCGCCGTCGCAGCGAACCTATCGCAACGCCGCGCCGGTTCCAGCCCCCGCGCGACAAAGTGACCGCCGCCCGCGCCGCGCCACCCGCGGTTTCGGCGCTGCCGCGGCGTTGACGCCATCCGCCCATCGGGGCACCTAGCATCCGTCGATCCCCGACAAGAGGCGCCGCCCGTGGCCGATCCCGACGCACTGGTTCCCGCCTGGGAGAACGGCCGGCTCAGGCCGATGCCCAAGCTCGAGGTGCATCGCCGGGGCCTGCGGCACCGTGCGGTCAGCGTCTTCGTGCTGGAGGCGGGCGGCGATGCAACCCTGATCCAGCGCCGCGCGATGAACAAGTATCACACGCCCGGTCTTTGGGCGAACGCCTGCTGCACGCACCCGCACTGGGACGAGGATCCGGCCGATTGCGCGCGGCGGCGGCTGGAGCAGGAGCTGGGCCTGACCGGGCTCGACCCCGTGCATCGCGGCCGCGTCGAATACCGCGCCGATGTCGGTGGCGGCATGATCGAACACGAGGTCGTCGACCTTTTCGTCGCCCTCTCGTCCGCCAACACGTCGCTGGCGCCCGATCCGGCCGAGGTCATGGACACCGCCTGGATCGGCGTCCCCGACCTCGTCGCGCGCGTCGCGCACGACCCCGGCGCGTTCACCCCCTGGCTGTCCATATATCTCGCCGATCACGGAACGGCGATCTTCGGCCAGCCCGCCGCGCGGACATAGCGCGCGGCCGCGGCCAGAGTCCCGCCGCGCCCGCGCACCCTTCGCGCGGCGCGGGGACGACACGGGTGGGCTGCGAAACGCCGCGCCGCCCTTGGACAGGGGCGCGGCTTGGCCTATGCCGAGCGGCGCAACACCGCGAGGCGCCCCATGTCCCACAATACCTTCGGCCACCTCTACCGCGTCACCACCTGGGGCGAGAGCCATGGCCCCGCACTCGGCGCCACGATCGACGGATGCCCGCCGGGGATCGCGGTGGACGCGGATGCGATCCAGGCCTGGCTCGACCGGCGCAGGCCGGGACGGACGCGAAACACCACGACCCGCAACGAACCCGACACGGTCGAAATCCTGTCGGGCACCTACGAAGGGCGCACGACCGGCACGCCCGTCCAGATGATGATCCGCAACACCGACCAGCGGTCGAAGGATTACGGCGACATCGCCCAGACCTTCCGGCCCGGCCATGCCGACATCACCTATCACCAGAAATACGGACTTCGCGATCCACGCGGCGGCGGGCGATCCTCGGCACGCGAAACGGCGGCGCGGGTCGCGGCCGGGGGCCTCGCGCGGGCGGTGCTGGCGGATCTGCTGCCGGACCTGACCATCACCGGATACATGGTGCAGATGGGCGACAAGCGCATCGACCGGGCGCGGTTCGACCGGGCCGAGATCGCGCGCAACGACTACTGGTGTCCCGACGCGGTCGCGGCGGCCGAATGGGACGACTACCTCACCTGGCTGCGAAAGGACGACCACAATTCCGTCGGCGCCGTGGTCGAGGTGACGGCCCGCGGCGTGCCGCCCGGCCTCGGAGCGCCGGTCTATGCGAAGCTCGACACCGACCTCGCCGCCGCCATGATGTCGATCAACGCGGTCAAAGGCGTCGAGATCGGCGACGGCATGGCGGTCGCGGCGTTGACCGGGCGCGACAATGCCGACGAGATCGCCATGGGACCGGACGGCCCGGAATTCTCGTCCAACCACGCGGGCGGCATCCTCGGCGGGATCTCCACCGGCCAGGACGTCGTGCTGCGATTCGCGGTGAAGCCGACATCCTCGATCCTGTCGCCCCGCGCGTCGATCCGCATCGACGGCACCGCGACGGAGGTGGTGACGAAGGGCCGCCACGACCCCTGCGTCGGCATCCGCGCGGTGCCGGTGGGCGAGGCGATGATGGCCTGCGTGATCCTCGACCACCTGCTGCTCGACCGTGGCCAGACCGGCGGGGTCCGGGGCACGATCGGCGAGGGGCGGAGCCTCCGGCGGGGATAATCTGAGGCCAGAAGAAGGTGGGGTGTCATGCCTTTCCGGGGCACCCCGCTTACCCGCCCGGCACCATCGCCTTGCGCTGCCGGGTCCGCTCGATCCCCAGTTGCCGCTCGCGCCAGATGATCGCCACGCCCGCCGCGATGATGATCGCCGCCCCGATCAGGACGGTCGGCGTCGGCACCTCTCCGAACACGAAATACCCGACCAGAAGCGCCAGCAGCATCGAGGTGTATTCGAACGGCGCGATCAGCGATGCCTCGGCCAGGCGGTAGCTCGATGTCAGCAGGATCTGTCCGATCCCGCCCAGAAGCCCCGCCAGCACGAGCATCAGCGCGACGGAAGCCGTGGGTATCACCCATCCCCACCACAGCGTCACCAGCGACAGCACCGACGCCGTGACCGAAAACCAGAACACGATCGCCGCTGTGCCCTCGGTCGCCGTCAGCTTGCGGATGAATACCTGTGTCAGTGCCGCACAGCAGGCCGCGCCCAGTGCAACGACCGCGCCCAGCGTCTCGGACGGGTCCATCTCTGCCCCGACCGACAGGCGCGGCGACAGGATGATCAGCACCCCGACGAGGCCCAGCGCCACCGCCGTCAGCCGCACCTTGCGAACCCGCTCGCCCAGAAACATCGACGCCAGCATCACCACAAGCAGCGGCGCTGCATAGCCGATCGCCGTCACCTCGGGGAAGGGCAGCAAACTCAGGCTCGCAAAAAACAGGCCCATGCTGCAGGTGCCGATGAGGCCGCGCCAGAAATGACCCAAAGGGTGCACCGTCCGCAGACCGCCGGGCCATTCGCCGCGCGAGACCAGCCACGCGACGATGATCGGGATCGCCAGCAGCGACCGGACGAACACCGCCTGGCCCGGCGGAACCGTATCGCTGGCCGCCTTGATCAGCGCCGCCATCGCGACAAAGACGCAGACGGAGGCGATCTTGAACGTGATCCCGCGCAGTGGCTGCATGCCGGGCCCCCCTCGCGCGGACCCTGCGCCGCCGCTACCGGGACGACAAGGGGTCGCCGTCGGTCTCAAGCAGTGCGAAATCCTCGACCGCGTCGACCTCCACCCCCGACAGCCGCAGCCCGGCGAGATCGGCCTCGACCGCCCGCGTCGGGCCGGCCCAGCGCAGGATCACACGCGCGATCCGGCCCGGATGCCGCTCGGCCGCGGCGCGGTAGATGGCCCCGTCCCGTTGCCCGGTATCGCCGATGAGAACGAAGCGCAGGCCGGGATTGGCGGCGAGGATCGTGTCTATCATCCGGCCCTTGTGGCCCTCGTGCCCTGTTCCCGCGACCTGATTAAGGCCGAGATCGCGCAGGAACATCGGCCCCGGGACGAGGCCCGCGCGGTCCTTCACCGATTGCAAAAACCCGTGCAGGTTCCACGGAGAGGAGCTGACGTAGAAGACCGGGTTCCGCCCGCCGCGCGACAACCGACCCATCAGCGCCACCGCGTCGTCGAACACCTCGCGCGTCAGCGCGTTGCCGGTGAACGAGGTCCAGAGGTTGCGCCAGAGCTGCCAGGCCCCGGTCCGCATCACCGTGTCGTCGATGTCCGATATCACACCGAACGCGGCATCGGGGCGCGGCACAGCGACCGGCAGCGCCACATCGCGTTCGTCCACCACCGCAGAAATCGTCGTATCCACGACAGCGCCGTCGCGTGGCAGGATCAGCGTGAAGTATCCTTCGGGGTCCGACACCGCCGTTTCCACACGACCCGGCACGCGCACGGTCTGGCCCCCTATCTCGTCGGTGACGAACAGCGATGCCATCTGCCGCAGGTTCGCCCAAAGGCTCTGCCCCGCGCGCGGATCGCGCCCCCGCAGACTTGCGAGGATGCGTCCGCGCGCAACCAGCGTGTCGGGCGTTGCGTATCCCAGATACGGATCGACCACGACCGGCCGCTTCAACGGACCGCGAAGACGCCGGTAAAACGTCTCCACGGCACGTTCCGCGCCGACCGCAATGGCCAGCAGAGCGCGGCGGATCATTCTGCGGGCGTCACCCTCAGGATCGCGCCGTCCTCGGCGTCGACGAGCAGCAGGACAGACCCGTCGTCCAGAACTTCGACATCACGGATGCGTCCGGCATCCGGCACCAGCCGTTCCTCGCCGGTCACCAGCCCGCTCTCTAGGGTCAGCCGCACCAACCCGCCCGGCGCCAGCGACGAGATCAGCAGATTGCCCTGCCAGTCCTCGAACAGCTCGCCGTCGTAGAACGCCATGCCGCCCGGCGCGATCACCGGATCCCAGTAATAAACGGGCTCCTCGTATTCGGGCGCCCGTGGCAGGCCACTGCCGATCGGCGCGCC